>Ga0209648_10002340_pt1 | contig 15720 bp, 12 predicted proteins | sample GraSoi2013_115cm_FD_185830 | JGI IMG/M metagenome (GOLD analysis project Ga0209648, IMG submission 185830) | Grasslands soil microbial communities from the Angelo Coastal Reserve, California, USA - Sample 9_17_2013_115cm (SPAdes) (version 2) | ecosystem: Environmental > Terrestrial > Soil >...
GGCCGGCTCCAGCCGCCAGGTGCCATTCGCCCCCATCCGGGGCACCAGCCACTCCCGCTCCCGCAAGAGCTTGAGCATCTCCAGCAGGTACAACGGCTGTCCACCCGTCTGCGCGAACAGGAAGTTCCCCAGCGCGACGAGCTTCGTCTCCTGCTCCTGCGCAGGCGATGCCCCTGACGCGGAAGGCAGAGCTGTGGCGTGCTCACGCCTCTCACCTCCACTGCTCATACTCTGTGTTCCCTCGCCCGCGATGGCCTGCACGAGCTGGAGAGTCTGCGCCTGGCTGAGCGCCTGCAACGGCACCTGGCTGACCGGCAGGTCACGCCCCAGGTCGGCCAGCTGGATAGCAAGCTGCGACTTCGGCTCCAGCTGATCGCTGCGTACTGTACCCAGCAGCAGCACGCGGCTGCCATGCTTGATCCAGGAGTGTCCCAGGTAGCGCACCAGGTCGAGCGAAGCCCCATCTATCCAGTGCAGGTCTTCCAGGAACAGCACCAGCGGCGCGCGCTGCGCCAGGGCATCGAAGAGGCGGGCCACCGCTTCAAACAGCCGGATCTTGGCTGTCAGCTCATCCTCGGTGGGGGCAGACAGATCAGGATAGCGCACCCGCAGCTCGGGCAGCAGGCGTGCGAGCTCGGCCAGCCACAGGTCCTCCAGCAGATCCTCCGGGGCGTTTTCTTCCTCCAGCCTCACCCGTAGGGCCTCCACCAGCGGCTGATAGGGCAGGCGTCCATCCATTTCGAGGGCGTGCCCGCTCAGCACCTCGGCGCCCTGCGCCCGCGCCCAGGCCACAAACTCGCTGGCCAACCGCGTCTTGCCGATGCCGGCCTCCCCCACCACCAGCACCGCCTGCGGCTGCCCCTGCTGCAAGCTCCCCACCAGCTGGCTGAAGGCTGCCGCCCGTCCAACCAGCGGGGCCACCAGCTCGCTGGGCGGCCGGCGCTCCGCCGTGGCAGACGGGGAGCTTCCAGGGCTGCGAGCCGCTGTGGCGCGAATGTATTCAGCCAGGGCCACGGTGTCCGCCGAGGGCGCGATCTGCAACGCCTCGGCCAGCCGTGCCCGGCAGGTGGCGTAGACCTGCAAAGCAGCGCTCGTCTCACCCAGCGCCAGGTGCAGCCGCATCAGGCGCCGGTAGGCCTCCTCCGCGAGTGGATCGAGCGCCAGCCAGCGCGTGAGCGTGGCCTTGGCCTGCTCCAGCTCAAAGGTTTCCTCCTGCCAGGAGGAGAGCCGATCCAGTAAGAACTGCAGGCGCACCTGCCACTGGCGCTGCTGCAACTGCACCCACTCGTCAAAGGCGGTTTCCTCGCGCAGCCAGAAGCCGTCGAGGAACGGACCGCGCACCAGGGAGAGGGCATGCTGGACCTGGGCGGTGCGCTGCTGCTCAGCGGGGGCCGTGGAGAGTGCCTGGGCTTCTTTCCAGGCCTGCTGCACCACGTCCAGGTCCAGCTCGAGTGAGGCCTGCAGGTTCAGGCCGAGCAGCTCATGCTCACTGAGCAGATGGCTGTGGACAGCAGGCGAGGCGTCGGCGAGCAGGCCGCGCAGCAAGGCCAGGGCGTTGCGTAACCCCTTACGCGCATCGGAGGGCTCACTGTCGGGCCACAGCAGCGCCGCCAGCTTGCTGCGCGGATGCATGCCCCCTTCGACCGCCAGGTAGAGCAGCAAGGCCTGCGCCTTGCGCAAGGCAAACGTGAGGCGGCTGCCATCATGAAACACTTCGGGCGAGCCGAGTACGGCCACGCGTAACAGACCCATGGTCTGTCCTCTTCTTGTCGGGCAACGATGGAAGGTGAGGAACTGTTCCTCACAAAGGCGGAACAGCGCCTCCCTTCATGCAGTGCTGGATGACTGCCAGGCGAGCCATCTCTCTCTAAGCAAACAAAAACGTTGTGTTTTACAGGGAACTGACCCCTCTCAAGGCATTGATGTCCCTACTTGAGTTCTCTGGTGAAGTTAGTGAATTGAATAGCCCTGATCAATGACTTTCCTCTACCCCAGGGTGGTGCTGCTGACCCCACCTGATCTGGCCCGTGGGCAACTGCATGGGACTGTTGGCAGCCCGCAGCAGATCGGCCAGGGCAACATACCAGGCCACCACCGCACACGCGATGCTGAACCAGCCTCCAATAGCCAGCACGACCGACGACGAGCCACGCGCCAACTGCCCGATGGTCAGGAACAGGTAGCCCACGAACAGTAGCGCCAGCACCAGCATCAGCGCCATGTTGGTCCGCAGCGCCGCCAGAAGCAGCACCCCCGTGAAGATCGTCCAGCACAGGAAGAATAGCCCCAGAGCTGCTGGGTAGATGCCGGTCGCGAACAGGATGGCCAGGATGCCAAAGCCTGGAAGAAAGAGGACCCCCAGGGCCATCAGGAACCCTCCATAGGCGGAGAAGACCGTGGCCGCCAAGGTGTTGCCCTTTCTGAACTCCCACATGCCCGCCAGGATCTGGACAAAGCCCCCGATGAGGAAGGCCGCAACGGCGATACTAATGCTTGCGACAGATCTCGGGATGATGAAACCGGCATAGATACAGCCCAGGATGGCGGTGGTGAAAGCCAGGGCACTCAATCCCAGCGGACTCGGATCGGCGACCGGGGCCACTGCTTCGGCGTGTTCTTGTTGATTGCTCAAGGTGTAATGAGCCATTGAAGTTCCTCCCTTTCTTTAGATGGAACTGAACGAACGATGCAATGCGCTAGTGGTACGACGACAGGTCGTACCACATAGCAAGGGTGTCGAGAGGCCGCATTGTTGTGCTATTTCTCTACCTCTCTCCCTTGATACGAGCAAGCATACCCCGGGGAGCAAGAGAAGTCATGACCCAAAAGCGGGATTGTGCCGGCAGCCGCAGGAGTGCACACTCGTACTCCTTTCGGGTCATAGCCGAACACGAAGCCAGGGTGCTCCATCTCTTGCTCTCAAGGGGTATGGGTGAGCAAGAGGAGCAATCAAGAGAGGCGCCTGTGCGCCAGGTACTCCGACGCCATGCGACTGGTCAACACTTGCAGGATTGACGGCTGGTGGGTGTCTGCTCTCAGGATGTTGGGTATTCTTCCCCCAACGCTGCCGGAAACTTCCCCCAACTTCCCCCAACGCGCCGTGCTCTCTCCAGGCAAGCCGCACCGATCGTGTTGCTCAGCACACCAGGTGCTCGCACACATGCAGCGGCGATCAGCCCCCAGCAACGAAGAGCCGCTCTACCTGCAGGCGACCACGTTTGTGCTTCGGCCCAACGGGACAGTCGCTGTGGCCGTCTACTCGGGCGGCACGATTGACCGTCTCGTTGCTGCTGATACTATCAACTTTCTCAAATAGTTGCAGAAAGCGCAGTAGCGAATGAGAGAAAACGTCCGGTGTTCGGGAACCTCTATGAATTCAGGTGGAGAGTATACCTCCCTCTGCGCCGTCGTTTCTGTGCCAGTGATCGAAAATCTCTATGAGCGCGTCTAAGACTGCCCTGGCAACCAGGGCACAGAGGCTCATTTTTTGCGCGAGGGTTGTGGGCTTCGGCATGTCCTGCAGATCTATAACGGGGATGATTTGTCCTCCCTGTATAATGGCAATACAACTCAGGCTCTCGATACCTTTGTCGGTGAGTGCTATGGTGCCCTGCTGCTGTGGCTTCTCTTCTTCGATATGGCAACTCACAAAGATGTCGGCAAGTTCCGCGTCAAGCCTGCTGCCGAACAGTCCTTCCCGGTAAGCCTCGGCGATGTTGGCGTGTGTGAACGTTGGCTCTGGGGTAAGAAGCGGTTCTGAAGAGGCAGGGTCCTGCTCTTGCGACCGATTGACATCGTGGCTCATCTAGTGCCTCCAATTGCTCGTGTGTTTCTCATAACACAAGAAAGTGTAGCAGGACAGGGAGTTTATTGTCATGGTACTTTGGTAGTATTGAACGCATGCGTTGACAGGAGGAAACCTTTCTACTAAAGTGAATGTCACCTCTCCCGCTTGATCTCGGCTCTCATGAGCTCAATAGCTTTCAGCGCGAGTGCTGTCATGTCGCGGAAGTGGGATTGTGCCACCCTGTACTCGCCCCACTTTTGGGGGATGGATCAAAGGTGGTATCTCGCGTTGAAGGTTCTCACCAGTTAGGGCTTCTCCTTCTGCTCCACCGTGTGAAAGCGCTTCCAGGTGAATGCTGCAAGCGCCATGGCCGTATGCTCTTTTGGTGAAGCCTCTTCTGTCCCCAGGATATCCCCCGCTCGATGGAGCCGGTAGCGAATGGTATTGGCATGCACCCCCAGTTGCTCGGCTACCGCCTGCACTGAGCCCAGCGTCTGCGCCAGCACGAAGGTTTCGGTGAGATGCGAGCCGCTGGCGGCATCGTACTCGATCAAGGGGCTGAGCAGCCTCATAGCAAAGGTGTCCAGGTCCTCAGCCAGCCTGGGATTCTCCAACAGGCTATCCAGGCCGAAGGTGTAGATATCCAGGAGGTATTCTCCATACACTTCGCTGCGAGCCTTCTGAGCGAGCGAGATAGTGTGGGTGAGCGTCGTTTTCAGTTCGTGAGGCGAGCGATAACGCCCACCGTGGACAATCCAGAGCGGGTGAGCGCCACAGTGTTTGAGCAAGGCATCGCGCACTTTCGAGGGGGGCTGCGGTGCCTGCCCTTCGAGCAGGACGACGGCCATACCATCGTCAAAAAACATGAGCGGGCTTTTCAGGTTGTCCAGCACAACACTTTCGGCGATCATGCGCTTATGCCCCGATTTCGTGGCTTGCATGGTCTCGGGTGGCCATGCCAGTACCCAGAGCTGGCCATGCTCAACCGGAAGACCCAGGCGATACCCATCTTGCTCGACATACTGTGGCGATTTCCCCTGTAGCAGCGCGTGTAACCACTGCTCGCGCTGGCGATCCAATTGATCTTGCGCCTGTTCCAGGCGTGCGATGACCAGATTACAGGCTACAACCAGGTCAGCGAAGAAATCGGGCCACTGGGGAGGCGGCAGTGGAATGGAGGGGCAGAGATAGACCTGGCAGGGCTGATGCACGCCAGGAGCGGCCAGGGAGAGCACCTGCGCCACGTCCGGCTGGCTGCTGCGAGATGCTCTAATCTGCTCTAGCTGCTCGCTGTGAGCCAACACATAGGGGCTTCCATCTCCGTCTGTGATGATCACCGCGCCTTTGATGAGCTGACTGGCCCACGCTTCGACGATCTCAATCCGGTTAGCATGCAGGAGGATGTCGTACCACGCCGCTTTATGATCGGGGAGTTGCTTTACGCCGGGCAAGAAGAAAGATGGGGAACGAATCTCAAGGGGCAACGGCTCAAGCAGGCTCGCCAGGCGCTGCACAAGCAGGCGTTCTGCCAGGGAGAAAGGAGTGACGGTTCTGCGCGTGGCATAGAGGACCGCTGCGACATGTGCACTATTATCGGGTGCCGTACTATAGCGAATGGGCAGCGCCATACCTGATCGAACCTGCTCGTCATCAACAATATCGCTGACGCTGGGATCGCGATAGGGAGAGTTGCGATAATCGCCTACTATCAGCGTCCCATAGGCGGCGACGCGCCCCCCAACCCCTTGCCCACGCGCGAGGGCGAACCCAAACCCGCTGTGTTTCGCGCCCAGGTGACTGGTGATTTCGACGACATCTTGATAGGCCCTCGCCCAAAAGGTGAAATCCGCTTTCGCAACCACCCGCGTCAGGCTGAGGAATGCAGACAAAGCGTAGGCGTCGCCATGCGCCAGCGCTTCGATGAGCTCTCGATCATGCAGCAGAGAGCTCGTGGAGAAATATTGTTCTTCTCTGTCTTCAACTTCAAGCACCGCTTCTAACGCCCGGCGAACACGTTCTATCCATTCGGTGGCAGGGAGGGGAGACGCGGAGGACGGAGCGGTCCAGACGATCCATAAACCACAAGGAGACGAAGGTGATGTGTGCAGCCGCATGAGAAGGGAAGGTGGCATATCTGAAAGACTGCTGGTGAGGTCATGCTGTAACATCCCGATCGTCACATCCACTGATGGGTCAAGGCGGGCGGAGAGCCAGCGGTGCATAGCATTGCGCCTGATTCCCTCATAGTAGACTTTCCAGGGCACTTTTCTATTGCGATAGGGCCAGATCAAAGCAATACCGGCGGCTGGAATACTTGCGAGCAGTTGCTCTAACGCGCGCGAGATCAGCTCATCGCGTTGCTGCGGAAGCAATGCGGCAGTTTTCAAATAGTTCGTGACAGGCGTCCAGGCTATTGGATGCTTCTCTTCCATACTTGCTACCTCCGCATTGTTCGAGTGAACAAATTCTCGCTTCCAATTTGTAATAGAAAACATTGTATACTATGCCGCCGCCTATTTACAATAGGTTGCATGACAGAACTGAGCAATTTTTCGGGCGTCCAGGCCCCACAGCAGTTGCGCGTGAAGGGCATATAGTATATTATTTGAATTGCTCACCTATTTACCTGAATTCGAAGTAGTTGCCAACATTGAGGGGGGACATACCATGCTCGTTCTCCAAGATATCGCAGTGACCTATCACAACATTGTCCCTGCGGTGCAGGGTGTCTCACTAGAGGTACCGGATAAGGCAGTGGTCGCGCTGCTCGGCGCCAATGGGGCTGGCAAAACGACCATTATGCGCGCTATTTCCGGGCTATTGGATATACACAAAGCCAGCATCGTGCGCGGTACCATCCTCTTTGATGGCGAGCGCATTGACCGCCTCAACACCACGCAAATCGTCCAGCACGGCATCTCCCAGGTATTGGAAGGGCGGCGGCTCTTCGCCGACCTGACGGTGGAGGAGAATTTGCGCACGGGAGCAATCTCTTCGCGCAATCCTGCCGGTACGCGGCAGGCATATGATCGCGTTATGGACCTGTTTCCGCTGCTGCGCGAGCGCCGCCAAAGCCAGGCTGGCTATCTTTCCGGCGGCGAGCAGCAGATGCTGGCGATTGGACGGGGTCTGATGTCAAACCCGAAGTTGCTCTTGCTGGACGAACCCTCGCTCGGATTGGCTCCCTTCATGGTACAACAAATTCGTTCCATCATTTCTGAGATAAATGCCGGTGGAACTGCCGTATTACTTGTAGAACAGAATGCGCAGATGGCACTCTCGGTTGCTCATTATGGCTATGTACTGGAAACCGGTAAAGTGGTGCTGGCGCAACCCGCCCCCCAACTCTTGCAGGACGAAAGCGTACGCAAGTTTTATTTAGGATTGCACGAGGGAGGGGAGCGGAGCAACATGGGAACGATTCGCCAGCGGCGACCTGAAAGGAGATGGGCCATATGAGCGTTGCTCCAACTGGGGGTCAGCAACTCGCACAGCCCACTGCACCTTTACTCACCGTTGAGGATATTTCGGTACGTTTCGCCGGTGTCAAAGCGCTGACGGATGTCTCCTTGCAGGTGTGGCCAGGAGAATTGTTCGCCGTGATCGGCCCTAATGGCGCAGGGAAAACATCGTTATTCAATGTGTTATCGCGGGTCTACCAGCCTGTGACAGGCCGGGTGACTTTTGAGGGACACGACCTGCTGCGGCTAAAACCGTACCAGGTAGCGCGCGTGGGCATTGCCCGTACCTTCCAGAATCTTGGACAGTTCCCCACCACGACGGTGCTGGACTACCTGCTGCTGGGTCGGCATACGCGCATGCGCAGTGGTATCCTGCTCGGCGGTATCTATCTCGGCCCGGCGCGCAGCGAAGAAAAAAGGAACCGCGCCTACTGCCAGCACTTGCTCGACCTGTTGGGATTGCAGCGCATGCAAAACCACGCGCTGGGGAGCCTGCCCTATGGTCTGCAAAAGCGCGCCGATATTGCCCGCGCGCTTGCCCTGCAACCGAAGCTGCTCCTGCTGGACGAGCCGGTAGCGGGCATGAGCCTCGAGGAGACCGAGGACATTGCAGCCGTTATCCTGGATATCAAAGAGCAACTCGGTGTTACCCAGGTTCTGGTCGAGCATGATATGGCGCTTGTCATGGGTATTGCTGACCGCGTGCTGGTCCTCGATTTCGGGCGCGTGATCGCGCAGGGAACGCCAGCAGTCGTTCAGGCCAACCCTGATGTGATTAAAGCCTACCTGGGTGAAGAGTTTGGAGAGAAAGTCGCGGATACTGTGTCAATCCCGACCGAGGATGGTCGCTCGATCCCGTGACTTACAGGAGGGAACATGGCGTATTTTCTTCAACTGGTCTTTGCTGGAATTGCGCTGGGCTGTATCTATGCACTCATCGGGCTCGGTTTTTCTATTATCTTCAAAGCCAGCGAGGTCATTAACTTCGCACAGGGTGAACTGCTGCTGGTGGGAGCCTATGTTGTTTCGTCGGGGGTGTTCAATTGGCACCTGAACTTCCTCGTCTCAGTGCTCCTGGGTGTCGTCGTCACCGTGCTGATCGGCCTCCTCTTTGAACGCTTTGTGCTGCAGCGCATGATTGGCCGCCCGGTCTTCTCCATTTTGATGATTACGATTGGGCTGGATACGATCCTGCGCACAGGCGTTATCGTAGGATGGGGATCGAATCCTATCCCGGCGGCTGCTCCCTATACGGTCACGAGCGGCTTTAACATTGGCGGCGTCCACCTGGGCGCGAACGACCTGCTGACAATTATCGTGACCATCGTTTTATGCGCTATGCTCTTTTATTTCTTCCAGTACACCCGCTATGGACTGGCCATGCGCGCTACTGCGCTCGACCAGGAAGCTGCTCTGGCGGTGGGTATCAACATTCGCATGGTTTATGCGTTGGCATGGGGTATTGCCGCCGCCATCGCCACCATTGGCGGGGTTTTTCTTGCTATTGGGTCCTTTGCGATGGACCCAACGCTGGGAGGCGCGGCACTGCTGGCCTTCCCGGCCATCATCCTGGGAGGTATTGACTCGATTACCGGGGCCGTCGTGGGTGGAATTATTATTGGCCTGGTGCAGGACCTGACTGCCGGTTACGAAAGCCACGTCGCCAGTTTCCTGGGCGCGGGTATTCACCAGATTACTCCCTACTTGATCATGATTCTTGTACTGCTCATTCGGCCTTACGGGCTTTTTGGGACCAGAAAAGTGGAGCGCATATGAGCACATCTCCAAAAGCCAGCACTGCATCCACTGCTGTACCATCATCACGACTCCTGGGAGGAAGGGCGTCGCGCTGGATCACCATTATTCTGGTGGTAGCAGTCATTCTTATCTTCTTCTCGGTGGCGAGCGATGACTGGCTCACGATTGCCAACTATACGCTGATCGCGGCGATCGCGGCGATTGCGCTCAACGTACTTTCGGGATATACAGGGCAGGTTTCGCTGGGTATCGCGTTCTTCATGGCGATTGGCGCGTACACTGCCGCTTATCTCGGTGGCAACGTGCCGTCATCTCCGCTCGATCCGCTCGGCCTGGCCCTGCCTTTCTACATCTGGCTTCCGGCGGCAGGCATCGTCGCCGCGCTGGTGGGAGCGCTGATCGGTCCGACAGCTCTGCGGCTCAAAGGGTTCTACCTGGGCATTGTGACGCTGGCCCTGGTCTTCATCGGGCAATACCTCTTTCTGAACGCGCGCGGTATCACAGGTGGCCCGCAGGGAAGAACGTTCCCCGTCCCAGCCATTGGAGCTGCTTCAATTGACCAGCAAAACTCCTTCTTTGGTATTGCGCTCACATCGGGCCAGCAATATTTCTTGTTGATTCTCATCGTATTAGCGCTGGCGGCATTCTTTGTGTATAACGTCATGCGTTCGCGGGCCGGGCGTGCGTTCCGGGCGGTGCGGGACAACGAAACGGGCGCGACCATCATGGGTGTCAACCTGTTTGAAGCGAAGATGGGCGCGTTCATCCTTTCCTCGTTTCTGGCCGGCATTGCAGGCGCTCTGTTTGCCTCGTATAGTCGTTATATTATCCCTGACTACTGGAGTTTGACGCTCTCTATTCAGTTTGTCGCGGCAATCATCATCGGCGGCATCGCCAGCGTCTGGGGATCAATCCTGGGAGCAGCATTTGTGTTCGGATTGCCGCTGGTCATTGATCAATTCTCACTGCTGCCTGTGGCAAGCGGTTCGGGCATCATCACTGGTGGCGACCTGAACGCGATTCTTTATGGCCTGCTGATTATCGTCTTCCTGCTCTTTGAGCCGGGAGGCGTGATTGGACTTGCGCGCCGGGTCCAGGCGTTGACCCGCAAGTTCAGTTCATCTAAAGACGAAGGAGGTGAACCAGCCGAGATAACCGATCTGCCGTCGAGCACGGGGTCCCAGCCTGGCAGCGGGAACTCGACGCTCACAAAAGGCGAAAGCGCATAGTCTTTTGCGCGCGGCGGGACAGGTAAAACAGAGCAGGATTCAGAGATGTAGCGCATTTTACATGCTCAATCGTCGTTATTTTGAATCTTCGATGAAGAGGTGCAACACATGCTTACCAAGAAAAAGCTCTTTGCGTGCTTAGGTATCATTATCGTCGGCATACTGGCGCTCTCCGGATGTGCCAGCAACAGCTCAAGCGGCACCAGTGGGAGCGTACTCAAAACTGGTCCTGGCGTCGATGTAGCGCATAAGACCATCACCCTGGGAATACTCTCGCCTTCCTCCGGCCCGGTGGCAGCCCCGATTGGGGATCCGCTGGCGCTAGGCGTGAAGGTGTTCTTTGACCACGTCAATGCTAATGGCGGGATCAACGGCTACAAGGTAAACTTCCTGGAGGAAGATACGCAGTACAATCCACAAATTGAGGTGCAGCAATACCAAAAGATTCATAACCAGGTGCTGATGATCGCCGATAGCCTGGGCACGCCGACGACGTTCGCGATCAAACCCCTGGCTGAAGCCGATCACATGCTGGTGTCTGCCGCCACGCTCTCCTCAGCCCTGGCGAAGGAGAAGTACCTCATCCTTGTGGGTACACCCTACCGCCTGCAGGTCGAGAATGCCTTCGATTACGTCGTCAACAAGCTCGGCATCAAGAATCCCGCGACGGGCATCATTTACCAGAATGATGAGTACGGCCAGGATGGATTGACCGGTTACAAAGAGGCCGTGGCTGCCTACCAGTTGCACGATGTGGGACAGGCGACATACGCCGCCACCGCCACGAGCTTCACCGCCCAGGTCTTGCAACTGAAGGCGGCCGGGGCGAAGTACGTGTTCCTCACCACCATTCCGACCGCCACGGCGGGCATCATCGGCACGGCTGCCGCACTGGGCTACTTCCCGCAGTTTATTCTCCAGAGTCCCGGGTGGGCAAATGTCCTGCTTAGCGTCAAGGCCCTTGCGCCACTGTTCACCAAACTCTGGGTAGTCGCCCAGGGAGCTACCTGGGGTGATACCAGCGTGCCCGGTATGGCGCGGCTGCTCCAGGATGTCGCTAAGTATGCGCCTACCCAGCAGCCTGATGGGTACTTCGAGTTCGGCTATGCCGAGTCATATATCACCTTCGCCATCCTGAAGCAGGCAATGGCGAATAACGATATCACACGCAATGGCCTGTACAACGCCTTCATTTCGTTGAAAAACGTTGACCTGGGGGGACTATACCCTGCGGTCACGTATGGGTCATCACCGAACCAGCGCGTTCCAACGCGCGATTCAATCGTGTTCCAGATTGACCCGACGAAGCCAAACGATGTCAATGCACTGACCCCTGACTTCACCGGCACGGCTGCGCTGGCATCGCAATTCTGAGGCTGGCAGCAGCAATGCAGCCAAGGCGCATGAGCTTCATGAAAAACAGCGCGGCTCCACCCGTCCTCATCTCGGGGCCGGGAGGAGCCGCGCCCTCCAACGGAGGAGTTTGATCGGGTGACAGTCCGCTCGTTTCGCCTCTTGTGTGAGCCGCCTGCCGCTCTGGGGCGCATGCAGGCTGAGTTTCCCGCCCATGGTTCCCCCGACATAGGTCAGTCCGAGGCTTTGGTGCTTGACCAGCGTGCCCCGCTTGAGCCCCAGGGAGAGTGTGCTTCCGTAGGGCGCGCGCTTCCCGCCTTTGGCTGCTTCGAGTCGGTGTAGTTGGCGGCGATGCCACCGCAAGGGCGTGATGCAGAGCAGGCGAGTATTGTCCGGGGCCGTGCATCCTCCTACCTGGGAGTACGCCAGGCACCAGGCATCGACGCAGTGCGCACTCCACACCTCTGCCGTCTTCTTGCCTGTTTTCTTGAGGCCGAGCCGTTCGCGCAGTTCCCTGGTTTGCCATCCTTGTTTCGTCTGCACAGGAGCCAGCCGCCCCAGTTCGGTGTAGAACCACTGCTTGCCCACCTCCAGTGGAGAAAAACTCCGATCCCAGTGTCGTTTGCCTTTGCTGGTGGCTTTGATGTCTTCGACCACGAAGGCTGTGATGGGGTAGAGTGAGCAGAGCCAGCGGCACAGCCGTAGTTTCCACTGCCAGCGTGCCTTCGTGGAAGGTGGCAGCTTCCTGGTGTTGCGCAGGCGATTGGCGCGCGGTTGTCGGCAGGGGGTCTTGCGCCTGCGGCGCGTCCGGCGCATGTAGCGGCGCTGTTTGACGGCATCCTTGACCCAATCAACGGCGTCGGCCTGCAGATTGAGGTAGGTATGGGCGGCAGCGACAACGCTGTAGCCTTCCTTTTTGCTGCCGGGATCAATGCCCACGACGATCGGTTGCGCCTCCTGATCTGAGGGCTCGACATTCAGCCGGACACAGAAGACCCCTTGCTTCCAGAACGGGGTCGCCTTGCCACTTTGGATCCAGCGTCGTGCCCTGGCCGGAGTCGTCGGCATCAGGGGGTGCTGCTGGTGATCGACTACAGGGACAAACATGTGCGCTAAGCCTCCTTGCGGAGTGTATACAATCCCTTCGCCGCTGCTCACCGGAGAGGACGGAAACGAGGGAGGGATTCCCATCGTCCTGCGGGCTGCCACGCCCAGGTGAGTCAGCTTCCTTCAGTCACCCTGTCGCCAGAGCTTGGACAGGCTAGTCTCGCGCTTGCCCTCGTGAGTCTTCCGCTGGCCAGGCGTACTGGCTCACAAGCCCGCTGCCCTCGGGGGAGCGGGTACTTGACACTTCATGCGCCTGGGCTATCATGATACTCCAAATCCCGTAAACCAGATCCATTGCCGGAAGCGACTGGTAGATACGTTCGTGTCGAGAGTCCACGCCTGTATCACGCACGAACATGTGAGGTGAAGTATCTGGGCTTTTCGAGCCATGGATCAGCGCCTTTCTGGATGGAGCAGGCCAGGCCGCCTACAAGCACAACCCAACGCTTCACTCGTATTCTAGCACATCTGTTCAAAACATGCAATAGGTCACCCGGCCCCCAGATATTTGGAGATAAGGGGGGACACCTCGTCATTTGATGCTTGGAAAAGGAGGGCAGTCCTCGTGACGGAAAAACCTTGCAAAAGGCCGTAAATTTGGGCACGACTGAAGCAGCAGCAAATTCATCGTGGAAAATAATTCACTCGGTGGCGAGGCAAAGTTTGTATTAACGCCGTACTTGACCCAGGAATGCCAAGAAAGGATTGGAAAAGAAGAACGAAAGGAGGAACCCAGCAGGACCGACGCTGACCGACAGCGTAAGAGTCCGCTAGCGCCCATTCCTGGCGAAGTGAGTTGGTAGCTACACTGCTCCTGCTGGCATCGTCACTTGTCGCCTGGCAAAGTACGACAGAGGTCAGACGAGCAAGGTTCCGGTCTGCTCGTTGATGATCGCGCCTGGTTCCTTGATCTGCGACCCAGGTGGGGGCGGCGCGAAGAGGGCATCGAAGGCGACCAGGAGAGTTGGCGAGAGCACCATTGCGAGAGGCACAAGGACAACCCAGCCCGAAAGGCGAGCGCACTCCGCCAAAGGTCTGCTCGCTGCTCTCCATCGGTGCGAGCGATGGTGTCAGAGGTGGCTTCCTGCTCGTGTGACGGGGTATCATGATGCCAGAGGATGATCGCTCGGGAGGCCGAGCATGCGCTTGATGCATAGAGGGAAGGGAGCACCAACACATGAATCTGTATCGAAGACAAGTGGGGCCCGACGAAATTGAAGCCTTGCACGAGATCCTGAGAAAGTGCGGGCAAGATATGAAGGTGCGGTTGGGGCTTGGCCATTGGGACCCCCCATATCCCCTGGAGTTGATGCGCAAATCAGTGGAGGAACGCAGGGCCTACGCCGTGTACAACGACGAGCTGCTCGTCGCGACCTTCACGGTTGGCACACAGCCCCCCGCATACTATCGCACGATCCCAGGGGTGTGGGAAGCCTGGGATCCTGCTGGTGAACCAGCCTTGTATGCCAACCGCCTCGCTGTGCTGCCTGAGTTTCAGGGACAGGGTATTGGGACCTGGTGTATGCACGAGTATGAGCACATGGCACACACTGAGGGATGTGAGGCTATTCGCCTGGATGCCTACGACAAGCATCTGCGGTTGCTAGCGTGGTATGAAAAGCGTAGGTATCACTGGCGCGGGACTTTTGCCTTCCACACGAAGCTCCATGGTGAGACGGGCATGGCCTGCTACGAGAAGATGGCACGGGATTTTCGTGTGCAGTGACATCACTCACGTGCAGATCGGGGCAGCATGCGGATGGGAACAGAGCAACAGGCGAGATGGGATGCAGACGAATTGAACGGAGCAGCGCACTCAGGGTTCCGTCTGGGGCATGGGTTTTGTCAACCGTGAGTTACAAAGGGCGTAACCATACCCATTTCGGCAGGAAAAATTGGGAGAAAATCAGTATGATGGGTGGGTCACTTTCAGTTGGCAAATGAGAGTTGGCGCTGACATGTGCATAGCACATTCTTTCCGCAAGCCGCTGTAGTGCTCTCTTCCTCAATGATACGAATAAAGGGACGAGCCAAGGCCTGAAGCTGAAGGAGGCATCTTACGCCCATGTGTTTCTCTGTGGGATTGATAGCGCCATTGAGGAACAGAGCAGTAAACAGCCACGATGCCCTAAAGGCCAGGCAGTAGATCGTCTGTTGGCGAGTAGCTTGCACCGGCAACACGCTCTCCACGAAAGGCGAGCTGGTCTGGCCAGGCGGGAGCGGATGCATGAATGTCTCTGGATATACTCCAGACCTCGGCTACGCCCGTGATGCCGGTGAGGAAGCTGAGGCGCTTCCCATCGGGTGAGAAGCTGGGGCCATAGGCAATACGGACGTTGAGGTAGCGTTCAAAGGGGTATTTTGTGGTTGACATAGGTTAATCCTACTCATAGGGACGAACACGCACGATTTGTGGAGTGATAAGCTCAATTATAGCTGACAGACTCAGCAGCATATCTTAGTGCAGCTTGAACTCCCTCCCGAGTCAAGTGTGGGTAATCTTCTAGAATTTGCTCAACTGTTTGACCTGCAGCCAACTTATCCAAGATAAGTTCAACAGTGATGCGTGTTCCTTTAATGACTGGTTTCCCCACCATAATTCTTGGATCCGCTTCAATCAAAGGTTCTTCCATTGTATTCTCCTCTCTGTAAGTACCTGGTTTCATTGTAACATACGCATTCCCCATTGCGTCAATTTCCAGCCAGCCTGTGCCAGCTTCTTTTAGTAGTAGGAAACGAATAGCTGCCTGTACAAAGAGGTTCTTGCTAAAACTTGATGCCTACTTCTCTATCCCCCTCATACTCAACTGCACTCTTCCCCGCTGCTGATCAACCTTCAGCACGCGCACCTGCACCACCTGGCCGACGGCTACCACGCTTAGCGGGTCTTTCACATAGCGGTCGGCCATTTCCGAGATGTGTACCAGGCCGTCCTGCTTGACGCCGATATCGACGAAGGCACCGAAGTCTACGACGTTGCGAACAGTGCCCTGTAAGATCATGCCTGTTTGTAGATCTTCCATCT
>Ga0209648_10002342_pt1 | contig 15712 bp, 18 predicted proteins | sample GraSoi2013_115cm_FD_185830 | JGI IMG/M metagenome (GOLD analysis project Ga0209648, IMG submission 185830) | Grasslands soil microbial communities from the Angelo Coastal Reserve, California, USA - Sample 9_17_2013_115cm (SPAdes) (version 2) | ecosystem: Environmental > Terrestrial > Soil >...
CTCAGGGAGGTGACGCCGAGGGGAAGGTTGTAGCCGTTCGACGTGTTCGCTTCGGCCTGGGTTGCCAACCCTAAGGCGGCCAGGCAGAGCGCTCTGGCCCAGGCAAAGCCGGTTGGCCAAGAAGTGCTGTCGTCATTGTCGCCTCTGGTAACGCTCATCTAAACGGATCCCCTCATTTCGATCAAATTCAAGCGGCGGCGACTCGTTCATGCCGCCCACCAAATAACGTAAACGCTCCGCCAAGTGACAGCGGTCTTCCTCGGTGAGGAAGCTACCTACTTCATAAGCCCGTCCGTGGCTCTCGATGGTCAGCCGGCTCGTGCCGTGGCGCCTCGGCGGACTGCGAAGTCTAACCTTCGCCCAATGCCGCGCAAACTCCTGTTTTTGCGCGCCGCGCCGCGAACGCGTCACGAGGCTGATTTGCGAGTCCGTGATCAGCACGGTTTGCGTGTATTTCCCGCGCCGCATGCTGGCGTAGAGCGCGAGCCCGAGCGCCAGCATTTCGAGCGCCCAAAACGGCAGCACCGGCCAAAAGCCTTGGAACACAAAAAACAAGGCAAAACCCAGCGAAAACAGGCAGGTAGAGACAAAAAAGAGTATGGCACCCGCGGGCTTGAGCGAACAATTCGGCGCCAATTCGATGCGCTGTTCCATGCCTCAAGGATAACTCAGCTCAAGCGGTCAGTGCATCGACCGCAAGGGCCTGCGCTAGCGCCTCGAGGTCGGCCTGCGGCTCGAAGGCAAAAATACCGAGGCAGGGCGCTGAAATCCGGCTCTCGAGGCTTGAAATATTTTCAGCCGTGCGCTCAAGTGTGGGATCGATCGAATTCGCAACCCAGCCGCGGAGATGCAGACCGCGGCGCTCGATGGATTCCGTGGTCAGCAGCGCGTGATTCAGGCAGCCCAGGCGCAGGCCGACAACCAGCACGACGTCCATTTGCCAGTGAACCGCCAGATCCGCGAATCCGCGCGACGAGTCGAGCGGCGCCAGCCATCCGCCGGCACCCTCGACGATCAGCGCCTGGCTCTGCATCCGCAATCGATCATGGGCTCGATCGAGCACGCCGAAATCGATGTCGACTCCCGCCTCCCGGGCCGCAATGTGCGGCGCAATCGCCGGCGCAAACGCGTACGGATTCACGTCGGAATACCGGGCGCGCACATTCATTGCCGCGAGGAGCGTCAGGGCGTCTTCATTGCGCAGCCCCTCCGGCGTGAGCGCGCAGCCCGAGGCCACCGGTTTCATCGCGGCCACGCGAAGGCCGCGCGCGGCCAAAGCGCGACAGAGGGCGGCGGCCACCCGGGTCTTGCCGACGCCGGTGTCGGTTCCCGTGACGAACAAGGCCGGGATCACGGACGACGCCTGGCGCGCAATTGCTGCTTGATGTCGTCGAGCGACACGGTGGCATCCTCTTGGGTGCTGCGCCTTGTGTCCGCGCCTGGAGTCCACGCGTGGGCAAAAACCACTTCGTAGGTGGCCGGCAGGCGGCCGTCCTGCCGAAAGGTCTCATACGCAGCCTGCATCGCCCCGAACTGTCGCCTCCCAGTGAGGCCCCTGGCTCGACCCATCGTGGCATTGCGGGCACCCGTGGCCTTGAGGTCGGCTGCTACCCGGCGTACGTCGGGGTAAGTCAGGGTGTAACGCTCCACATCCAGCACCGGCGATGCAAAGCCGCCGCGCACCAGCGCATCGCCGATGTCGTGCATGTCGATGAATTGGTGGACATGGGTGTGCGAATCCACCTCACCCCAGGCACTGCGCAGCTCGCGCAGCGTGTCCGGACCCAAGGTGGTGAAGGAAAGCAGTCCGTGCGGCGCCAACACGCGGCGAAACTCCGTGAACACGCGATCGGGATTGCACCACTGCAGCATGAGATTGCTGAGAATCAAATCCACACTGCCGTCCGCGAGCGGCAGACACTCGGCGTCCGCACGCACGCGGGCGAAGCGGCGCAGCCATGATTGCCGGCGGCCCGCGGCCTCCAACATGTGCGCCGATGAGTCCAAGGCGATGACCAGTGCCTTGGGGTATCGACGTATAAGTGCAAACGAGGCATGGCCCGTGCCCGCTCCGGCATCCACCACGACGCGTGGGACGATTGCCATCAAATCAAGGCGCGACAGAAGATTGCCCCGCACCTCGGCGTGCAAAACCGCCGAGGCATCGTAGGTCTTTGCGGCGCGGTCGAAGGAGCGCCGTACGCTCTGGGTGTCGAGCGCGTAGGCCGCGGCGCCGTCCCGCGCCGCGTCATCCCCCGCGGATTGATCTGCCCCGGATTCGTCCGGCGCGTTCACGCCTGGGCCGCGTTGCTCTCCGCGTGCGATTCAAAGCCAGTCGATTGCGTGAGCCGTGCTGGGAGGATTTCCGCCGCGATATTCAGCCGCCGGAACAGGCGTTGATCGTGCTCGGTGTCCGGATTGCCGGTCGTCAGAAGTTTCTCGCCATAGAAAATGGAATTGGCGCCGGCCAGGAAGCAAAGCGCTTGCAGCTCGTCGTTCATTTCGCTGCGGCCCGCCGACAGGCGCACATGGCAGCGCGGCATGAGGATGCGCGCCACCGCGATGGTGCGCACGAAATCAAAGGAGTCCAACGCCGCCGCATTTTCCAGGGGCGTGCCGGCAACCCTCACCAGCTGGTTGATGGGCACGCTTTCCGGGTGGTCGGGCAGGGTCGCGAGAATATGCAAGAGTTCCGCCCGGTCCTGCGGCTCCTCTCCCATGCCGACAATCCCGCCGCAGCAGACGTTCATCCCGGCATCGCGCACGGCCTTCAGTGTGTCGAGCCGATCCTGGTAGGTGCGGGTGCTGATGATCTTCTTATAGTACTGCGGCGAGGTATCGAGATTATGGTTGTAGTAGTCGAGGCCGGCTGCCTTGAGCTCCCGCGCCTGTTCCGGCGCGAGCATCCCGAGAGTCGCGCAAGCCTCCATCCCCAGTGATTTCACTTCCCGGATCATGGCGACCACCTTGCGCAAATCCTTTGGTTTCGGCGATCGGTAGGCCGCTCCCATGCAGAATCGGGTCGCACCGGATTCCTTGGCGGCGCGCGCGCGGGCGGCAACTTCCTCGAGCTCGAGGAGCTCCTCGGCCTCTAGCCCCGTGTCGAAGCGCACGCTCTGCGGGCAATAAGCGCAATCCTCGGGACACGCCCCCGTCTTGATGCTGAGCAGCGTGCTGATCTGCACGGTGTTCGGCACTTGAAAGCGCCGGTGCACCGATTGTGCCCTGAACACCAGGTCCATGAATGGCAACGCGAAGAGTTCTTTCACTTCCGCGAGCGTCCAATCATTGCGTACCGTCACAAACACCTCGTTCGGCATCGTCTCGTGCAGCAGACCGGCCCAGTATTCTGTGCGTCGTCACCTTAGTCAACCAGGAACGCCCGATGTGGTTGACGAGAGGTCCCTTTAGGACGACAGGTCTCTTTGGGACGAGGGGTCTATTTAGGGGAGGCGGGCGAATCCCGGACTGACTCCTCTTTTATGATCGGCAACATCTGCAGCGGGGAATCAGACCAGGCTGCGATTGCCTCTTCGCAATACGCGGCGTCGTAGGGTCCGCGGGCGGATTTATCAGGCACATATTTCTCACACTCCATCGACAGAGATCTCATCTGCTCGGCGCTCATCTTCGCGATGGGAGGACTGTGGATGAGCCGAGGCGCGGCGGCCTGTCCCGGCACGGCGGCCTGCCCCGGCGCTGAAGCCTGTCCCGGTAAGGCGGTCTGCCCGGAATCGCGGCCGCAACCGGACGAAGCGGCGCTGAACACGATCAATAGAATGCACAGCGCTTTAGGCATCACTTGAGCGCAAACAGATATTCCAGCGCCATGCCGATGAATACGGCCATTCCGAAATAGTTGTTGTTGAGGAAGGCGCGGAAGCAGCCGTCGCGATCACGCCCGCGTATCAGCCACAGTTGATACGCGAAGAAAACCGCCCCCACCCATAGACCGGCGCCGTACCAATAGCCCAGGTGAATCCTGCGCCCGACCAGATACAGGGTCAGCAGGGTCATGACCTGAAGCACCGCGATGATGTGGCGATCCGAATCGCCGAACAGAATCGCCGTCGACCGCACGCCGATCTTGAGATCGTCGTCGCGATCCACCATCGCATAGAGGGTGTCGTACACGGTGACCCAGAGCACATTCGCCAGCAACAGCAACCACGCCACCTGTGGCACTTGCTCGAGTTGCGCCTCGAATGCCATGGGTATTCCCCAACCGAACGTCAGGCCCAGGTACATCTGCGGCACCGACAAAAAGCGCTTGACGAAGGGGTAGCTGACCGCCAGAAACCCGCCGACCGCCGCCAGCAGCAGCGTCGAGTGGTTGAGCTGCAGCGCCAGCATCAAGGCCGTCATGGACAGCACGGCGAACAGCATCAGGGCCTCGAGCGTCGAGATGCGCCCGGCCGCCAGGGGCCGATTCTTGGTGCGCGCCACATGCGGGTCGAAGCTGCGGTCGGCATAGTCGTTGATGGCGCAGCCGGCCGAGCGCATGAGCACCGTGCCGGCCACGAAGATGAGGAAAATACGGGGATTCGGTTTGCCGCGGCCGCTGATCCAGAGGGCCCACAGCGTCGGCCAGAGCAGCAGCCAGATGCCGATCGGACGGTCCAAGCGCATGAGGCGCGCATAATCCATCAAGCCGCCGAGGATTCGCGGCAGCTCGTGCGTGGTGAACGGGTGGAAGCGTACGCGATAGACCAGCCATCGCCAGCGCTCGGCTGTCCGCTCGATCAACTCGACTCCTGAGCGCGGCAGCGTCACGCGGGGACGGCCTTAAGCGCGGCCTATGGCGGGCAGGAAAAGCTCTTGCATCAGCAGCGGCGCGCCGCGCAAAGACACTCGTGAGCGGCGCGCCCAGAGGCCGGCGGGCTTCAACTCGGCATCGCGCAGCGCGCGCGCCGTCACCGCTTCCCCGACCGGCAGCCACGCGTACTCATAGGCACTGCGCTCGACGCCCGACAAGTCGCTCAAGGTTTCGCCCAATGCGGAATCGCCCAACTCGGCAAGCCAGGGGTGGGCGCACAGCGTCGAGTCCGGCATGATGGTTTGCGCGAACACCCACACTCGCTCGCCGCAGAACATTTCAATGTCCCTGAACAAGCCGGCGTTGTCCGGCGAACGCAGCGCCGACTTGTGCGCGGCGCTGAGCAGTCCGGTCCATTGATCCACCAGCTGCAAGTCGAAGCGCTCGCCGCACACCGCTTTCATGCGCAGCGTGAGCAAGCCCTTGCCGATCAACCAAGGGCGCACGTGTGCATCGACGGTCGCCTGTCCCAGGCGCTCGGCGGGGAGCCATTGAACGGGATCGACGGTGCGGATTTTGCCGGCAGTCATGGTTTCATTCTACCCGACGCGGCCGTATTGCTCCGCATGACCCACCCAACGGCTGACGAGCGGAGCCACCTGCAGCGGCCAATCATGCAGCAACGTTTCGGCCGCAGTCTGCACTCGGGGCAGTAGATCGGCATCGCGCAGCAAATCTGCAACACGCATCTGCGCAAGGCCCGTCTGACGCGTGCCGAGCAATTCACCGGGTCCTCGCAATTCGAGATCGCGCCGCGCGACTTCGAATCCGTCGTTGGTGTCGCGCATCACCGCCAGCCGCTCGCGTGCCAGCGACGACAGCGGCGAGCGATACAGCAAGAGGCAGGAGCTCGCATGCTGACCGCGGCCGACTCGGCCGCGCAGCTGGTGCAGTTGCGCGAGCCCCATGCGCTCGGCATTCTCGATGACCATGAGCGTGGCGTTCGGCACGTCGACGCCGACTTCGATCACCGTGGTCGCCACCAAAAGCTGGATTTTACCGTCCTTGAAGCGCCGCATCGTGTCCTCCTTCGCGGGCGTAGGCATGCGGCCGTGGACCAGCCCGACACGGAGGTCAGGCAACGCGGCGGCGAGCGCGGCGGCCGTTTCCTCCGCCGCTTGATAGGGCATTTCCTCGGATTCATCGATGAGCGGGCAGACCCAGTACGTCTGCCGTCCTTCGAGACAGGCGGCTCTGATTCGCTGGACCACCTCATCGCGGCGCGCTTCGGCGAGGACCACGGTTTTCACGGGCGTGCGTCCGGGCGGCAGCTCATCGATGACGGAGACGTCGAGGTCGGCATAGGCGGTCATGGCCAGGGTGCGCGGAATGGGTGTCGCGGTCATGATCAATTGATGCGGCTGATGACCGTCGGAGGCGCCTTTTTCGCGCAGACTCAAGCGTTGATGCACGCCGAAGCGATGCTGTTCGTCGACGATGACCAAGGCGAGCGCGGAGAATTCGACGCGCTCCTGAAACAAGGCGTGCGTGCCGACGACGATGGCCGCGTGTCCTTCGCGAATACCGTTGAGCACGGCGCTGCGGGCTTTGCCGGTTTGCCGCCCGGTCAGGAGCGCCACGGCCACTCCCAGGGGTTCGAACCAGCGCCGAAAATTCTGCGCATGTTGGTCCGCCAGAAGTTCGGTCGGCGCCATCAGCGCCACTTGCCGCCCGATCTCTACGGCCTGCGTCGCGGCCAGCGCCGCAACCAGGGTCTTGCCGCACCCCACATCCCCCTGCACCAGGCGCAGCATGGGTTTGCCCTGCTCGAGGTCGCGCTCGATCTCGGCCAGCGCCCGCTGCTGCGCTCGAGTCAATTTGAAGGGCAGCGCGGCCAGCAGGCCCGCCTTGAGAGCGCCGTTCGACTCGAGGGGCCAGCCGGGATCGCTCTGGATGCGCTGTCGCAATAACTTGAGCGACAACTGATGGGCGAGCAATTCCTCGAAGGAGAGGCGGCGCTGCGCCGGATGGCGCCCGCTCAACAATAGATCCACGGGAGCGTCCGCGGGCGGGCGATGCACATACAGCAAGGCGTCGCGCAAGGAAGGCAGGTGCGAATCGGCCAACACGGCCGGGGGCAGCCAGTCCTCGATGTCGCCGGCCGCCGTCTGGTCGAGCGCGGTGCGGATCAGCAGACGCAGGCGTCCCTGGGTCACGCCCTCGGTCAGGGGATAAATCGGGGTGAGATGCTCCTCGGGCACGAGCCGGGCTTTCGAATCGATGAGCCGATATTCCGGGTGCACGATTTCCAGGCCCTTGAGGCCGCGGCGCGCCTCGCCGAAGCAGCGGATGCGCGCACCGCGCGCGAGACCCTTCTGCTGCTGCGCGGTGAAATAGAAAAACCGCAAAGTGAGAAAGCCTGAACCATCGGCAATCTTGCACAGCATCTGACGCCGTCCGCGAAATACGACTTCCGTCAGCAGCACCTCGCCTTCCACCGCCGCGCGCTGCCCGGCGCGCAGCTCTCCCAAAGGAACCACACGCGTGCGGTCTTCATAACGCAGCGGCAACAGAAACAGCAAATCCTGAGTGGTGTGCACACCCAGGGCGCGTAAGCGCTCGGCTTGGGCGGAGCCGACGCCGCGCAACACCGTGACCGGCTTAGGTAGGGTCACAGAGCGACGATGCACTCCACTTCGACCTGGGCTCCGCGCGGCAGCGCGGACACACCGACCGCAGCCCGCGCGGGATACGGCTCGCGAAAGTATTCGGCCATGACCTTGTTGACGAGTGCGAAGTGAGAGAGGTCGATCAAGAAGATCGTCGCCTTGACGACGTCGTCGAAGGTGGCGCCGGCAGCGACGACAATGGCCTTCAGATTCTCGAATACCTGGCGCACCTGCGCCTCCATGTCGCCTTTGACCAGCTCCTTGGTCGCGGGATCCAGAGGTATCTGACCTGACACCCAAATGGTATTGCCTACCCGTACGGCCTGCGAATAAGTGCCGATGGCGGCGGGGGCATCGGGTGTCGAAATGATTTGTCTGCTCATAGGTATCGTTGGGACCTTCTTGACGTGAGTGGCCGACACTCTCCGTGCACGAGAATACTATCCTTACGCCAAGGTGCGAAATACCCGCTGCACGTCCGGCATGCGCCGAATGGTTTTGATGACTCGCGCCAGGTGCTTTCGATCGCGCACCTGGAGCTGAAATTTGAGAGAAGAGCTGCCCATGTCGCGTTCTTCCAATGACACCTGATCGATATTGGTTTCAGTCCCCGCGATGCTGGAGGCGACCGCCGCCAGCACCCCCACCCGGTTGTTGATTTCCAGCTGGATCTCGCAACTGAACAGCCGGCCCTGCGTCGCTTCCCAGGCAACCGACAGCCACTTGTCGGGCTGTTTGCGATATTCGGCGAGGTTACCGCAATTCTGACGATGAATCATTACACCGCGGCCGGCGCTCAAGTACGCCATGATGGGATCGTTCGGGATGGGGAAGCAGCAGCGCGCGTAGGTGACGAGAAGACCCTCGGTGCCCGCGATCATCAGAGGACCGCTGTGAGCGCCGACGTGCTCCCCGCTGTCCTTCGTAGGTTGCAGACGGCGCGCCACCAAGGGGGCCAGGCGCTCGCCCAAGCCGATTTTCTCGTACAACTCGTTGGCGTCCTTCAAATTGAGCTCTTTGACCACCGCATCGATATCCGCCGGCGGAATCTTCTTCAGATTGAGCGAAAATTCTTCGAGCGCGAGCCCCAGCAGCCGCCGGCCGAGCTCCAGAGCCTCGCCGCGCTTGAGATTCTTCAAGTACGCTCTGATCGCGGCACGCGCCTTCGCCGTCACCAAGAAGCTCGACCAGGAGGGATTCGGCGTCGCGCCCTTCGCGGTGATGATTTCCACGGTCTGACCGTTGCGCAGAGGCGTGCGCAACGGGACCAGGCGCCGGTCGACCTTGGCGGCCACGCAGCGATTGCCCACATCGGTGTGAATGGCGTAGGCAAAATCCACGGCGGTGGCGCCGCTCGGCAGCCGCAGTATCTTCCCCTTGGGCGTGAACACGTAGACCTTGTCCGGGAACAAATCGACCTTGACGCTCTCGAGGAATTCCTCGGAGCTGCCGCCTTCTTGGATCTGCACCAGGCTCGCCAGCCACTCGCGCGCGCGATCGTGTTCGATGCCGCCGAAGGTATCGCCGCCTGATTTGTACTTCCAATGCGCGGCGATTCCGGACTCCGCGACGCGATGCATCTGCTCGGAGCGGATCTGCACTTCGATGGGTATGCCGTTGGGTCCGAACAGTGTCGTGTGCAGCGACTGGTAACCGTTGACGCGGGGTATGGCGATGTAATCCTTGAAGCGTCCCGGCATGGGTTTGTAGACGCTGTGCACCAGACCCAATGTCCGGTAGCACGTATCGGCACTGTCGACGATGATGCGAAAGCCGTACACGTCGACCATTTCGTTGAGGGAGATCTTCTTGTTCTGCATCTTCTTGTAGATGCTGTAGAGATGCTTCTCGCGGCCCTCCACTTCTCCCGCGATCTGCGCTTTTTTCAGCGTGGTCTTGAAAGTCTCGGCGATCTTGCCGATGAATTCTTTTTGATTGCCGCGCGCCCGCTTCAGTTCCCGTTCGAGGACTTTGTAGCGGTAGGGATACAGCGCCCGGAACCCCAGGTCCTCGAGCTCGAGCTTGACCGCGTAAAGGCCGAGGCGCTCGGCGATCGGCCCGTAGATCTCGAGCGTTTCCCGGGCGCTGCGGCGGCGCTTGACCGGCGGCATCACCCCGAGGGTGCGCATGTTGTGCATGCGGTCCGCGAGCTTGACCATGATGACGCGGATATCGCGCACCATCGCCAGCAGCATCTTGCGGAAGCTTTCGGCCTGAGCTTCCTGGCGATTCTTGAACTGAATCTGATCCAGCTTGCTGACGCCGTCGACCAACTCGGCCACGACCTGGCCGAAGATCGACGCTATCTCGGCCTTGGCGGTCGGCGTGTCTTCGATGACATCGTGCAGGATGGCCGCGACCAGAGTGTCGGCATCCAAACGCAGATCGGCGAGGATATCGGCCACCGCCACCGGGTGGGTGATGTAGGGCTCGCCCGAGACGCGCTTCTGGCCGCGGTGCTTCTCCGCGCCGAATTCATAGGCTTCGCGCACCCGCTCGACTTGAGCAGGCGACAAGTAAGCTTCGAGCTTGTCCAAGAGCTGACTGATCCCGGTGGAGCGTCTTCCACCGGGTAGGAAACCGAGTATGGAAGACGCATAGTCCATCGTCGCTCTTGAGTGAGGCCGGTCTTGGCTAGTCCCCTAGGCCGAGCTGCGGCGCGCGGAAATCCGACGGCATGTCGAGCTCGCTCACCGGCTGCTGCGCCGGCTCTTCGGGCTCTTCCAACATCTCGAGCGTGATATTTCCGGCGGCAATCTCGCGCAGCGCCACCACAGTCGGCTTGTCGTTTTCCCATTCCACGGTGGCTTCGGCGCCGTTGGCCAGGCGCCTGGCGCGCTTCGCGGCCAACAACACCAGGTTGAACAGGTTGGGTTCGTTTTGCAGGCAGTCTTCGACTGTGATTCGCGCCATGATCTAGGGTTCCAATAAAGGGATTGTAAGGATAGCAGAAACACCCCTCATCGGGCCACTCCGACCGTGGGAGTGGGCCTCCGCGCGCGAATCTAGACCGTTTGCAGCAGTTCTGCTGCCAGGCGCACCACTTCGGGTCGTTGCGCGATCAAGTGGCTCCCGCGGTCCTCGACGATGGCCAGCAAGTCGTCGAGCGCCTGTTCGAAGCGGTCGTTGATCACAACGTAGTCGAATTCGGACCAGTGCGCGATATCCCGCGCGGCGTCCTGAAACCTGCGCTGAATCACCGCATCCGTATCGGTGCTGCGCGCCTTAAGTCTCTGCTCCAGTGAGTCGCGTGAAGGCGGCAGAATGAAAATGCTGCGCGCCTCCGGCAGTCGGGCGCGCACCTGTCCGGCACCCTGCCAATCGATTTCCAGTAACAGCTGTTCGCCAATCGCAAGCGCTTCTTCGACGGCTCGCACGCCGGTTCCGTAACAGTTGTCGTAAGCCTGCGCGTGCTCCAGAAACTCGCCGTGCGCGACCATCTCGTGGAAGCGCTCCATGCTCACGAAGTGGTAGTCGCGGCCGGGTATCTCGTTCGGCCGCGGCTTGCGCGTGGTGTAGGACACGGAAAAACGAATGCGGGGCTCGATCTCTATCAGCGCCTTCACCAGGCTGGTCTTGCCCGCGCCGGACGGCGCCGAAACCACGTATAGGCGACCGCGGTCCATCCACTGCTACTCGACGTTCTGCACTTGCTCGCGCATCTGCTCGATCAACACCTTCATGTCGACGGCCGCACGGGTGGTCTCGATATCCTGAGACTTCGACGACAAGGTGTTGGCTTCGCGGTTCAGCTCCTGCATCAAGAAATCCAGGCGCCGCCCGGCGGGTTCCTGTCCGACGAAGGTCTTGCGCACTTCGGTCACGTGGCCGCGCAGGCGATCGATCTCTTCGTCCACGTCCAGGCGCTGCGCCAGAATCGCCAGTTCTTGTTCGAGCCGTTCGTGGTCCACGTCGGCGACCAGCTGTGCGATGCGTTCGAGCAATTTCGCGCGCATGCGCGCCCGCACCTCCGGCAGCCGGTCCGTCACGCGAGCGGCGAATTCGATCAGTCCCGAACAGCGCTGCTCCAGAGCATCGCGGAGGCGCCCGCCCTCGCTGTCGCGAAAATGCGCGAGCTCCGCCAATGCGTCGGCGAGCAGCGCGTGGGCGGCGGCGATCATCGGGGCGAAGTCGCGGGTCCCGTCCCGAATCACGCCGGGCCAGCGCAGCAATTCCAGGGCATCGATGCGCGCGGCGGGTCCCGCCCGCGCGGCAATCATTTGTGCCCGCTGCGTGAGCGCCGCCAAGAGTTCGGCATCGACCTCGAGGGCGCCCGCACCCACCGCGGGGCGAAAATGCAAGGAACATTCGACTTTGCCGCGGCGCACGGAGGCGGCTACACCCTGGCGAAATTCCGCTTCGCCGACCCGGAATTCCTCGGGCAGCCTCATGCCGATTTCGAGAAAACGATGATTGACCGTCTTCAATTCCCAGGCCAACAATCCCTGTGGGAACTGGCGCTCGCGTCGCGCAAAGCCGGTCATGCTACGAATCATAGGGGTCTGCGCTAGAATCGGCCATAATCCTTGCCATCAGTTTATCAGAAGCCCAGGAGCAGTCGTTGCAGATCGAGACCGCGGATGTCAGCCTCATCGGACACCGCGAAGAGAATCAGGACCGAGTCGCGGTCGCGGCCGCCGATCACGCGGTGCTGTTGGTCGTGATCGACGGCATGGGCGGCCATGCGGAAGGCGCGCGCGCGGCCGAAACTGCGCTTGCGACGTTGCTCGAGGCCTTCTGGCAGACGCCGCATCCGATATTCGATCCACTGGGTTTTTTGCATTTATCGCTGGGCCGCGCGCACGAGGAAGTCGTGAAACTTGGGGTGGGTTTGAGCGTCGAAGCGCGTCCGCGCGCCACCTGCGCGCTGTGCCTGGTCCAGGACTCCGCGGCCTATTGGGCGCATGTGGGCGACAGCCGCATCTATCAATTGCGCCAGTCCCAGGTGCTGGAGCGCACCCGCGATCACAGCCACGTCGAAGTGCTGTTGCGCGAGGGCTTGATCACCGAGGCCGAGGTTCACGGACATCCCATGCGTAATTATGTTGAATGCTGCCTCGGCGGAGACGCGGCCCTGCCGGAGATGACCATATCGACTCGGCGCAAGCTCAAATCCGGCGATGTGCTGCTGCTGTGTACGGACGGCTTGTGGGCGAACCTGCGCGATCAGGATTTCGTGCGCTTTGCGCAGGCCGTTGCCAAGCCATTGCGCGAGACGCTCACCGATCTTGGAACGCAGGCGGTGGAAGCGTCCGCTCCCTACAGCGACAACACCAGTGCGGCCGCGCTGCGCTGGCGGGCCGCGTGAGCATCAGGCCCAGCGGCCGCGCACCCGACGAGTTGCGCGAATTGAGCTTCCAGCGCGGCTACACCAAGCACGCGGAAGGCTCGGTGTTGGTCGGGTTCGGAGCGACGCGGGTCCTGTGCACCGCCAGCATCGAGGACAGTGTGCCGCCATTTCTGCGCGGCCAGTCTCAGGGCTGGGTGACCGCCGAATACGGCATGCTGCCGCGGGCGACGCACACGCGTTCGGCCCGCGAGGCGGCCCGCGGCAAACAGACCGGCCGGACGCAGGAAATCCAGCGCCTGATCGGACGCGCGCTTCGGGCTGTGGTCGACCTCAGGGGTTTAGGGGAACGCACCGTGACCATCGACTGCGACGTGCTGCAAGCGGATGGCGGCACTCGAACGGCGGCCATTACCGGCGGGTTCGTGGCCCTGGCGGATGCCATCGACACACTGCTCAAGCGACGTGCCATCGCTGCAAACCCGCTGCACGGCCAAGTCGCGGCAGTGTCCGTGGGCATCTACCGCGGAACGCCGGTGCTCGACTTGGATTACGCCGAGGACTCGAACGCGGAAACCGACATGAACGTGGTCATGAACAGCGGCGGCGCGTTCGTCGAGGTGCAGGGAACCGCCGAAGGCCACGCGTTCCGCCGCCATGAGCTCGACCAATTATTGGACCTCGCGGCGTCAGGGATAGCTCGCTTGCATGAGGCCCAGCAAAGCGCTCGTGCCAAGGAGCCTGTCTGACTAATGATGCGCCTGCTGCGGCCGACCCACAGCGGCATCTTTTTGCGATCCTTTCGCTTACATAGTGCTCACTATGCGCGCGAAACGATCGCAAAAATATGCTCGCTGTGGATCGCCCTCGCGACGGCGATCATTAGTCAGACAGGCTCCAAGTAGGCCGCTCATTGTCGCCACCGGTAACCCGGGCAAGCTGCGTGAGTTCGGCGCGTTGCTGTCGGACCTGCCCTTCGAGCTCCACAGCCTCGGGGACTTGAGGGTAGCCTCGCCCGAAGAGTCGGGTGCGAGCTTTCTCGAGAACGCCCTGCTGAAGGCGAGGCATGCCGCGGCGGCGGCGTTGGCCGCGGGATTCGGCGCGGCGTCGGCGGGCCTTGCCGCCATCGCGGACGACTCGGGGCTCGAAGTCGACGCCCTTGGCGGCGCCCCGGGCATTTTCTCGGCGCGCTACGCAGGCGTGGGCGCCGACGACGCGGCCAATAACGCCAAGCTCCTGAGCGCTCTCGCAGGCATTCCCCTCGAGCTTCGCCGCGCTCGCTATCGATGTGCGTTGGTGTTGGTATTTGCGCCGTCGGAAGCGGCACCGTTGATTGCGGAGGGGATTTGGGAGGGATCCATTCTCGAGTCGCCGCGGGGCTCGGGGGGCTTTGGCTACGATCCCTATTTCTGGCTCCCGGACCTGGGGGTCACTGCGGCGCAACTCGACCCTTCAGATAAGAATCGGCTCAGTCATCGCGGCATTGCCATGCGTGCGCTACGCAATCAATTGTTGGCACGCGAGAAGTTAGCAAGCGACGAGTTCGCGAGCGAGCGGTTGGCACATGACCGGCCGGTGCGGCCGTGACGGCGGCATCGGCCGGGACCGCAGCGTCGGCGCATGGGCCGGATGCGTCCAACGAACCGGCCGAATCCTCGCTGGCCTTGTACGTGCACATGCCTTGGTGCGTGCGCAAGTGTCCGTACTGCGATTTCAATTCGCATCAATTGAAGTCGGCCGCGCCCGACAGCTCGTATGTCGACGCGCTGATCCGCGATTTCGACCTGGAACTGCCTTCCGTCAGCGGCCGCAGGATCGACACGGTGTTCTTCGGCGGCGGCACGCCGAGCTTGTTCCAGCCCGAGGACTTCAGCCGGCTGCTCGGCGCATTCCGGCAGAGGATCGCGTTCGCGGAAGATGTGGAAATCACGCTGGAAGCCAATCCGGGGACCATTGAGCGCGGCCGATTTGCGGGATACCGGGATGCGGGCATCAATCGTGTGTCGCTGGGCGCACAGACCTTCGCTCCGCGGGCGCTCGAAGCATTGGGCCGCATTCATTCGGCGGACGACACGCACCGCGCGGTGGCTGAATTGCGCGCGGCGAAGCTCGACGATTTCAATCTCGATCTGATGTATGCCCTTCCGCAGCAGACGCCCGAGGAAGCGCTCGAGGACGTCCGAATCGCGTGTGCGCTCGAACCTGTGCACATTTCCTACTACCAGCTCACGCTCGAGCCTGGGACCGTGTTTCATGCTCGGCCTCCGCAGCTCCCGGACGAGGATGCTGCCTGGCGGATCCAAACCGCGGGCCAGAAGCTGTTGGCGGATGCAGGGTACGTGCAATACGAAGTCTCGGCCTACGCGCGCCCGGGGAAGCGCTGCAGGCACAACCTCAACTACTGGCTGTTCGGCGATTACCTCGGGATCGGCGCCGGCGCGCACGGAAAGCTCAGCGTCGAGCTCCCACGACGCATCTTGCGTACCGTCAAGCCGAAGCAGCCACGCGAATATCTGGAACAGATACGGCGCGCGGGTTCGGGCGAGAGTTCGCCGATCGCCGCGGCGGACCTGCCGTTCGAGTTCATGCTGAATGCGCTGCGGCTCAACGAGGGCTTTACGGTCAGGGACTTTCGGCGGCGAACCGGGCTGGAAATGGCCTCCGTGGAGCGCAAGCTGGCTGAAGGAGAGGCGCGCGGGCTGCTGGTGCGCCGGGCGGACGGCTGGCATCCCTCGGAGCTTGGCCGGCGCTTCCTCAATGATCTGCAAGTGAGTTTTCTCGCGTGAGCTTATGCACACCGGGGTGCGGACCTCGCACAAAGGGGTACCTACAGCACATTGCACCTGCAGTAGGTCAGATGCGTCTTCTAAGTAATTGAAATATAATAATAAAGTGACTTGTCTATTTTTTGACCAAGTTAACAATTACTCGAATTTCCGCTGTCTGCATCAAGCGACTTGCCCGCCGTCCACAGACTTATCCACAGTAATTGTGGACAAA
>Ga0209648_10002345_pt1 | contig 15707 bp, 13 predicted proteins | sample GraSoi2013_115cm_FD_185830 | JGI IMG/M metagenome (GOLD analysis project Ga0209648, IMG submission 185830) | Grasslands soil microbial communities from the Angelo Coastal Reserve, California, USA - Sample 9_17_2013_115cm (SPAdes) (version 2) | ecosystem: Environmental > Terrestrial > Soil >...
ACGCCTCTTTCCAGTGGCCGACAAGATAAAAGCTCAATCCCCTGGCCCAGATGGCCAGTCCGGTTGCGTGCGGATTTCCGGCGCGCTGCGCCAGGGCTTCCGTACGATCCGCAAGTTGCAAAGCGCGCTCCTGTGTCGCCCCGCCGGTCGCGGCAGTCTGGGCTACTTCGAATGCCATCGCCCGCGCCACGCGATAGATCTCTCCGGTGCGCAACGCCAACAGCAGGTGGCGGCTTTGAAAGTCAGCTCCCTGAATCAGGTCGACGACCCCTAGACCGGCAGCGACGGCCCAACAGATATCAATGCGAAGAAGATCGCCCTCGGGAATTGTGCTGATATCGCGCTCGGTGAATTCCAATCCCCGCAGGCGAAGCCACAAGCGATGAAGAATCAGTGACAGGAGCGCTCGCTTCGGTCCCTTCGCCAGTTTAAATCCCGCCGACTCCAGCACCACGCGAAAGACTTCCAGTCCTTCATCGATATGGCCTCCGGTCAACAATTGAGCGCCGGCGCGTTGCTGCAAGTCGAGGGCCGTGCGCGGAGCACTGACCTTCGCGGCTCCGAGAAATTCCCTGGCCGCTTCGGCCGGACGACCGGCGTTCGCCAGAGAGTTTCCGAGTTCGATCTTGAGATCAACTACATTTTCAGCGTCAGGCATCAAGTCAATAGCGCGGCGGTAATAAAGCGCGGCCCGATCGAAAGCCAGGGCACTCGCAGCTTTGCGCGCCGCGTCCTGGGCATGGAGCGCCGCTCGGTCTACTTCACCGGCGCCAAGATAGTCTTCGTAGAGCCCTTCGGGATCGTCCAGGCCGCGCGCTTCGATTGCCTGAGCCAGCCGCCGATGAATCTGACGCCGCTCGTCATCCGAGAGCAGCGATACGAGGGTCTCACCGATGCGATCGTGATAAAGCTCGACGCCATAACCGGCGCCGCCGCTGCGCATAAACTGCGTGGCCCGCAGAGAACTCAATAGCTTCAGCGGATCGTCGTGCAATCCAGCGGCGTTCACGGCTACGTCCTGATTTACCGGCCGTCGGGCGACGGCGAGCGTATCAAGAAATTGCCTCGAGCCCTCCGGCAACTGACTGATCCGCTCTTCCAACATCGTGGTCAAAGTAATTCCTGCCCTCGCGGCGCGCTCGCTCATCATGGCGTATTGAGTCAGTTGTTCCAGCAGGAAGGGACTGCCGCCGGCTTCGCGCACAATCGATTCAATAAATGGTTCTATGGAAATCCCGGTCGCCGAAAAAAGCGAAAGCGCCAATTCGCGCGCCTCGCCGCCCCCTAAAGGGTCGACGAACAGTTCGCGGTAGGTGTCCGTACCCGTTTGAAGTAAGAGCTGCTTCAGAAACGGCTTGGCTTCGATATCTTCGGTGCGAAAACTGCCGACCAGCAGCAACGGTGGCGCATCCGGAGGCCGCAGCAGGTCTTCGAGCAGGAAGATGCTGTCGGCGTCGGCCCATTGCAGATCGTCGATATAGATCACCAGCGGTTGGCGCCCGGATATCCGGCCCAGCAATTCACGCAGGGCCCCAAACGCCTGTCTCCGCAGCGTAAACAAATCGATTGTCTCCGGTCGAGCCGGGCGCGAGTTGAAGATTGCATCGACCTGAAGCATGACGGGAAACACACGGGCCAGGGCCAACGAATTGCGGGGCATCAGGGCTTCTACTCGAGCCTGACGCGATGACGCCAGCTTCTTGCTCAGGTTGTCTACAACTCCGTCGAGCGCTTTGTAAGGAACAGATTCGCGCTCGTAACAGCGGCCCTGTAAAACCATCGCGTTCGGAGCTTGCTGTTTCAATTGATCGAGAAACGCTCGCACCAGCGTCGTCTTGCCCATTCCCGAGTTGCCGTGAACATACACTGCTATGGTTTGTCCTTCGCGAGTAGCGCCAAAGGCATCGTGCAGCGCGGCGAGTTGCTGCTCGCGTCCGAAGAAGGCGCCTTCCAGCATTGAGGGCACGACAAAGCGTGGCACCCCCCCGGTGGTGTAGGCCCCCAGGACCCGCAATACTTCACGGCCGGTCGGCCTAGCCTGCGGGTCACGTCGCAGCAACTTCACGCACAACTCATTCAGGTCTCGCGGCACCTCCCGATTGATCTCGATCGGTTGGATGGGATCGCGGGTTTGCTTACGCGACATGACTTCGAAGAAGCGGCCTTTGAACGGTAGCCGTCCCGTCAACGCCTGATACAAAATCACGCCGACGCTGTACCAATCGCTCGCTTTCGAGATAGCCATCTGCGCGCCTTGCTCCGGCGACATGTAATCGGGCGTGCCGGCCAGCAGCGTCTCATGAAGTTCGGGCTGGATGTCTTCAACTAATCCGAAATCAAGAATCACCACCCGCCCGTCTTCTGTCACCAGGACGTTCGAAGGCTTGATGTCACGGTGCAGCTTACCCACCTCATGCAGGCGGTTCACTCCTTCAGCCAGTTGGCGCAGCGCCGATCGCAATCGCTCTTCATCCAGTTTATAAAATGAATCGAGGAGCGAGGCCTCGTCGAGAGGCGGCATCTCTCCCGATTTGTATATCAGGTGCGAGCTGTCGAAATCGACAGTTTCGGCTTCCGTATCGGTATTAGCGGCCGGCCGCGGACGGGGACCGAGGAGAGTATTGTCCGCGGCATCGTTGAGCTCGTCGTGCGCTTCGGGTCGAACGTATTGAATGAAGGTAACGCCGTTGACCAGTTCCATGGTGAAGAACCAGTGTCGGCCGTCAGACATCAGTTCATACAGCGAGGCCAGGTTGGGATGCGATACGTCGGCGAGGGTGCGAAATTCGCGTTTGAAGCGATAGATGTGCGCGGCCTCGGCCCGGGTCAGCGTTTTGAGCGCCACGACCTTGTCCATTTCGCGATCGTGCGCTTCATAGACGACGCCCATGCCGCCAGCGCCCAGTCGCCGGCGCAGGATGAACCGCTCGGTACCGATAAATTCTTTGGCGGCCTCAACCATGGAAAACCTTGATCATCCTTACCGGGTGGACGTAATTGTGTTGACAGAACCGCAATTGTGCCTTACATGAATTGCGCAATCAATAATAAAGAAGCAAACGAGGAGCGAAAATGGACTGGCGCGTGCTGCTGACAACTTTCGGAGTGATCTTTTTGGCAGAGATGGGCGACAAGACCCAGTTGGCCGCTATGACCATGGCCGCGGAAAAGAAACGGCCGTGGGAGGTTTTCATTGCAGCCTCGCTGGCGCTCACCGCCGTTTCGGCAATCGGCGTCATCGTTGGTAGCGCTCTCGGTAATTATCTGCCGTTCGAATGGATTAAGCGGGTAGCGGGCGCCGCTTTTATCGTCATTGGCGTGCTGATTTTGATGGGAAAGTTCTGATCACTTTCCATCTGTCATGGAAAATGATTCTTTAAACTTGATTTAAAGGCACCCAGACTTATGCCCCAGACACGTCACACTGAGCGACACTTTACCGCAGGCGAAACCGTGCGCGACATCGTGATTGGCATGTCTGATGGATTGACTGTGCCTTTTGCGCTCGCCGCAGGTTTGACCGGCGCAATCGCTCAAGCGGGAATTATCGTCACCGCCGGGTTGGCGGAAATTGCTGCGGGTTCGATCGCCATGGGGCTGGGCGGATATCTCGCCGCCAAGAGTGACGCCGAGCATTATGCTAAAGAGCGCGAGCGCGAAAAGCGCGAAGTGAAAGAGATTCCCGACGAAGAGAAGCGCGAAGTCGCGCAGGTCTTTCAATCATACGGCCTGAGTCAGGAAGAAAGCGATCCTATCGTCGAGGCCCTCGCAAAGCATCCGCAGAAGTGGGTCGACTTCATGATGCGTTTCGAGTTGGGGCTGGAAAAACCCGATCCGAAACGCGCTTTTATCAGCGCCTTTACCATCGCGGCTTCGTATGTGGCCGGCGGCTTGATCCCGCTGGCGCCGTATATCGTCGCCGATTTTGTCAAACAGATGAGCGTCGCCACCGCGCTTTTGCTCTCAGTCGCGCTGACTCTCTTTGCTTTGTTGGTTTTCGGCTTTATCAAAGGACGCTTTACCGGCACGCGTCCGCTGCGCAGCGCTCTGCAAACCGCGCTGATCGGCAGCGTCGCCGCCGGCGCCGCGTTTCTGATCGCGCGGCTGATATCGTGAGGAGGCCGGCATACCTTGCACCTAGCGAGTACCGAGTAGAGAATATTTCTAATGATCGCAAAACCACCTTTTGAAATTTCGAGCGAAGTAGTCGAGAACTTCTGCCGCAAGTGGAGGATAGAAGAACTTGCTCTTTTCGGATCGATCCTGCGGGAGGATTTCGGGCCCGATAGTGACATTGATGTTTTGGCTACCTTTGCGCCCGACGCCAACTGGAGTGTTCTAGATCATGCACGCATGAGTGAAGAACTGTCGACTCTGGTTGGGCGTGAAGTCGACGTGATCGAGAGCAACGGCTTGCGCAACCCTTTTCGCCGACGCGAAATCCTCGCTAACCGCAAAGTTATTTATGCTTCTTGACGAACGCGACGCGGCGCATCTTTGGGACATGCGAGAAGCGGCGCGTGACTGCATTGAATTCGTTTCGGATTCAACTTATGAAGGATTCTGCACAGATAGAATGATGCATTCAGCAGTCGAGCGTCGACTGGAGATTCTTGGTGAAGCTGCAGGTCGAGTCTCGGAAGGCTTTCAATCCTCACATCCTGAGATCCCTTGGAAGGAAATCAAAGGCATTCGTCTTGTTCTCGCGCACCGATATGGCGAGGTTAATCTCCACGAGCTGTGGCGGCCGTGCGAAATGACCTGCCCGACCTTCTACCAAAACTTGATGCACTAATTCCGTCAATGGAAGGCTGATAACTCGTCAGGGCCACTTATGAAACTTCACGTCGGCACCAGCGGCTACAGCTATAAAGAGTGGAAGGGTAACTTCTACCCCGAAGACCTGCCGGCGAAAGAGATGCTTTCGTATTACTCTCGCCGTTTGCCAGCGGTCGAAATCAACAACACCTTCTATCGCCTGCCGCAACCGGGCATGATCGAAAACTGGAAGGCCCAGGTGCCGCCCGGCTTTCGCTTCTCGATCAAGGCCACGCAGCGGATCTCGCACATCAAGCGTCTCAATAACGTCGCCGATGAAACGAAATACCTTTTGGAAACAGCGGCGCTGTTGGAAGAGCGCCTCGGCGTAGTTTTGTTTCAGCTTCCGCCGAACATGAAGAAGGACACCGGCAGGCTCAAGACCTTTCTTGAACTGTTGCCCGCTGATACGCGCGCAGCGTTCGAGTTCCGCCACGAAACCTGGTTTGATGAAGAAACTTTCGGACTATTGCGCGAGAAGGATTGTGCCCTGGTCGTTTCCGATACTGACGAGAAACCGCTGACCGAAATCATCGGCACCGCGAGTTGGGGATACTTGCGTCTGCGCCGGACTGCTTATGAGGAAAGCGATCTCGCTGAATGGCTGAAGCGGGTTAAGGAGCAGAAATGGAAAGACGCCTTTGTCTTTTTCAAACATGAAGACGAAGGCATCGGACCAAAACTCGCGGCGCAGTTTATTGAGATGTCGAAGAAGGGTTAGTGTCAGAAGCCCGACCGTTAGAAAGGGCATCCTGCGAGAGTTGCCCTTGCTGACGCGCGGGCTTCTGACATTGATACGGCTACTTGATCTTGATACCCGCCCCGACACGAAGGTTGTCCTGCCGCTTGCCGTTAAAGAAAGTCGGCAGATAATCGACCTGGACCGCGCGCACGTCGAGATGTTCTCCCGCATGCACGTCCAGACCTCCGCCGATGGCCATGGCAAACGCCGTGTCACTCTTGCGACACGACACCAGCGCATCATCAAACTTTGCGCGCATGTGCGAGATCCCAAACAGTGCGTGCACAAACGGCGTCACGCCGTCTGGCCGCCAGTTATAACGCGGACCGGCCATCAGCTCGTAACGTTGCACTCGCGCATCAAACGTCCGGCCTGAGTTCCGATCGACGTAACCAGTCGTGGCGTACGTGCCGGTAAAGCTAGTGACAATTCCAATGTGACGGGTTACGTTCTGGTTGAACTCAGCGTTGAAGCCGTTGTAAGCCTCGCGCCGGGAAACAAAATCTACCGGTCTGCCATTGAAGGTGGCGGTGCCGTTCCTATCTATACGGTCGGCATTGTTGTTGGCTCGCTCGTGAGCGTAACCGACATAGAATTCGTAGTAAGAATAGTCCTTGTTCTGCGCTAACGCCGCGGGCGCGCAAATCAAGGCAATCAGGAGCAAGAGAAAGAATCTGGTCATTCGGGGCGGCCTCCTTGTCCTCTACTGTGCTGGAAAACTGGGATTTACGGTTAGACTAATACTACCAATCCGGAAAAATTCCCAGATATTTCGCGCGATTACCCCTTTTTTATTCTGAGGGGCAAACAATACAAATGCACCAGTCTTCATACTTATCGCGCACCAGCGGCCGGACGTTACTCGGTTGTCTGGTGCTCGTGTGCGCCGTGGCTTCAGCGCAAGCCCAGAGTTCCAACGAGGTAAAAGAGGCCCAGCGGCTCGCGCGGGTCGCGCAGGTTGCCCGACAGCAAGGCCGCCTCGAAGATGCCATCCGGGCTTATCAGACCATTGCCATTGTCGCGAAGACTTCTCCCGCAATTGCCGCGAATGCATACTTGAACGCCGGCAACATCTACATGGCTTTGGGAAAATACGAAGAAGCCGCGGCGGCTTTTCGCCACTCACTGTCGCTGGATGCAAGTTCCGCTGAAGCTCAAAACAATCTGGGAGAAGCGCTGGGTGAGCTGAAGCAATTTCCGCGGGCCCTCGAAGCTTTTCAACGCGCAGTCGCGCTCGATGGCAGGTTTCTCAAAGCGCGCTACAACATGGGCGTGACCTATGATCACATGGGCCAGCTAAAATACGCCGAGTTTGTCTATCGCATACTGATTCGCGATTTTCCGGACTTTGTCCTGGCGTACGACAGCCTGGCGGTAACGCTTTCAAAGTCCGGACGCGCGCGTGAGGCGATTGCTTTGCACGAAAAAGCCATCAGTCTGGACGCCAAAGAACCTTCCTTCTATTACAACTTCGCCGTCAGCTATCTCGTGCTTGGCGATCTGAAACGCGCGCGGGAGCAGCAGCCAAAACTTCGTAATCTGGATCCGGCGATGGCTGAACATCTGGCCATGGTGATCGCCAAACACCAGTAGCGCGGGCGAGGAAAGACTAGGGCACAAAAAAGCACAAAAGGATCAGGACGGCTCTCGGTAAATCCTGGCCGTTTTTGCGCCTTTTGTGCCCCTTTTTCGGCAAGAATTGCGTTAGAAATTTCCCTGACACACGTCGTGTCCACAGTCGCAATCCAGCTCGATAGTCTGGCCGGTGCCTTCGCAGGAAGCGCTACAGTATTTCCCGTCGGGTTGCGGCGGGCACGTGCACGGTGGGTTCTTGCATTTTTCTTCCTCAGCCATAATTCCCTCCTAACCGTCTGCTGAAAACAAATTGAATAACGGGGAGCAAAGCTTAACATAATTCGACTCGATATGGTTATAGCAGGGTCAGTCAGTACTGACACGTGTGGCTGCTCGATAATGTGTGCGCAGTTGCGTCATCCACCACTCACTCGATAACATCGTCTCCGAAATTCATAAATTTATACGGAGAATCAAACGATGAACGCACAAACGGCTGTCGCGACTTCGGAAGTTCCGCCGCCCATCGCGATGTTGCAACTGATTTCCGGCTTTTGGATTTCGCGCTGTATCTATGTCGCCGCCAAACTGGGCATTGCCGACCTTGTCAAAAATGAATCAAAGACAGCGGCAGAGTTGGCCGCGGTCACCGGCACTAACGGACCTTCATTGTTCCGCGTCATGCGCGCGCTGGCGAGTGTCGGTGTTTTTTCTCAGGATGCCGAAGGACGTTTTGCGATCACTGCCTTGTCGGAGACATTGCGCTCAGACATTCGCGGATCGCTGCGCGCATTTGCGATGACTGAGCTCGGCGAAGAACACTATCCGGCCTGGGGCGAACTCCTTCACAGCGTGCGCACCGGCGAAATTGCTTTCAATCACGCGTTCGGAATGCCAGTCTGGGAATTCTTTGCCAAGCACCCCGACAACGCCACGATCTTCAACGATGCGATGAGCGGAATGACAGCGCAAGCCAACGAAGCAATTCTTTCCCAATATGATTTCGCCGGCATTAACACGCTGGTTGACATTGGTGGTGGGCACGGTGGCTTGATTACTTCAATTTTGCAACGCTATCCGGCGATGAATGGAATCCTGTTTGACTCGCCCCAGGTCATCGAAGGGGCGAAGGCCCCGGTCGACGCCTCCGGCGTCGGCGACAGGTGTCGGCTGGTCGCGGGAAACTTTTTCGAATCAGTACCAGAGGGCGGCAACGCGCACATCTTGAAATGGATCATTCATGATTGGAATGACGACCAGTCGGTCGCGATTCTCAAGAACTGCCATCGCGCGCTACCGGAAAACGGCAAGCTGATTCTGGTTGAAGCTGTCGTGCCGGCGAGCAACGAACCACACTTCAGCAAGTTCATCGATCTCAACATGCTGGTGATGACCGGCGGCCGTGAACGCACTGAGGAAGAGTTTCGCGCGCTTTACAAAACAGCCGGCTTTCGCCTGACGCGCGTCGTGCCTACCGATTCACCTTTCAGCGTGATCGAAGGGGCACGAACTTAGGGAGCTGGGCCAGATGGGCTCTGGCCCAGACGCTGTGGGTGAGGACACGTTGGCAACTCATTCAGGCGCGCCGCGTTCCTTCAGCACGTTTACTACATCATGGTTTTCGGCTTCGAGGGCCAGGGCCAGCGCGGTCTTGCCCTCGTTGTTTTTTGCGGTAAGATCGGCGCCCGCGTTGAGGAGCACTTTGACGTTTTCAACCTCACCACTAATCGCGGCCCGCAACAGTGGGGTGTGGCCTTCCTGATCCTTGGCGTCAATTTGCGCGCCGGCATTGATAAGCAGCATGACAGTTTTTTCCGAGCCCCTTTCCGAAGCAAAGAGCAAGGCGGTATCTCCGTTGTTGTCGCGTGCGTCGATCTTCGACCCGTTTAAAAACAACTCCGGCACGCGCGGATCTTCATTGAATGTGGCCAACATCAATGTAGTTCTACCATCGTCGTCTATCAGACTGGTGTCGGCGCCGCGCTCAATCAGGGTCTTGACCTTCTCAAAGCTACCAGCGGACACGATCGTCATCAGGGCGGTCTGACCTTCTTCGTTTCTGGCGTTTACATTTACGCCGGCGTCTATCAGGAGTTCGATAGCTTCCGGGCTGTTGCTTCGCGCCGCGGCAAACAACACCGTCTCTCCCGCGCTGTTGGTCGCATCGATCCGGCTGCCGGCCCTTATCAATTCTGTTAACACTGCAGGCTTGCCGGAACCGGCAGCATTCATGAGAGGGCTGTCGCCGCTGTCGTCGCGCGAATTTAGTTTCGCGCCCGCGGAAATCAAATCGCGAACGAGCTCAGGCGTTGAAGTTTCGGACAAAGACATCAGCGCCGTTTTGCCCCAACTGCTTCTGAGGTTCACCCGGGCGCCGGCGTCCAGAAGCACAGCAACGATTTCCCGATTGCCGTGTTCGACCGCTTCTGCCAACGGAGTAGATCCGCGCGCTTCATCGGTTTCGTTAAGGCGCTCGTCCGTGTATGCCAGCGCTCTGACTTTCTCCAGGTCGTTTTCAGATACCGCCTTATGCAGGGGATTGTCGGAGCTGATTAAGCTTGCCATCGCCCCTCCCATAATCGACATCACTCGCTCTTGTAGAGTCACATCAAGTCGAACGGCGGCATTGGGTTGCACTGGCACTTTTTCTCGCGAAGTAGTGAAGTTGCGCTTTCGGATCCAGAGCAGATAATTCCCCGCAGGTAAAGACTCAAAGAAGTATTCGCCATTTTGGGTCGAGGTTGTGTTCCGCTCTTCACCAGTTTCGCGATCCACCAGCACCACGGTCGCGTCGGAGATCAAAGCTCCCTCTGATGAAGTTATCGTGCCCCAAACCCGGGCAGAAAATTCGTCGGTTATGATTTCACGATCGTAATTTGTCTGGACCAATTCAACCGACGCGCCGGTCTTGCTTCCGGTCGAAACGGGTTTCGTCTGCGCGGCCGCACTCGACAGACTCAGCGTGGCCGTAAACGCTCCGGCCGCGATCCGCGAAACTCGCCGGCTGATGCGATAAAGCTTTTCCGGAACTGCGCGGCTGACTATTCCGCCATCGGGCCTTTGGATGAAGCGCACGCAGAGACGGCCCTGTGAATGTGCGACCAAACGCATCGCTTTCTGGCGCGTCATCGCCGAAAGATCCGTCACGTGCAGATTGCAGTGCTCGCAGAAGCGCACTTGATCATTGCCGACCATCGATTCCCAATCGGCGTCGCAGGGTGCAGGAATTGTAATTCGATCGAAGGAACGTACTGGCACGGCTGTCTCCTTTCAAACGCTGAACTTTGATCGGAGAGCCTGGGGAGGAGCTCTGTGTTTGTAACGCAGAGTTAGACATCAAGCCGGAGCAAATGTTCCGGCACTAAGCTTGCTCAACTTTAAAGACGAACCTGAGGAGGTGCTCGACCGCTTTGCTCGACTTACTTGAATCGCGAGCCTGGGGAGAAACTTCGAGATTTGTCGCCTGAGATGCTCTTGAGGTCGAGCTTGGTTGTTAGCGTCAAAGAAATTTTTGCAGATTCGATCCAAATACTTGCAGGTCGTGTTGAGGTGTCTCATGAAAAATTCGGCTAGTCACTATGGCGCGTGGACACGCAAAGGCCCGAAGCGCTCAAGGATTCTATTGGTTTCGTTGCTGGTAATCGCTGTGGTGATCGCGGCTTCTTTTCAAACCTTCGCGCAGAACGTACCGGACAAACATTCCTTTGACGCGCCACAAAACGTCGGGGCCTTGACCAGGCCAAAGCGAAATGCCGAGACAAGATCAACTCGCCGCGTCTTTGTGCGCTCAAAGTCGCTGCTGGTCCGGGCCGCGGTGGTGGAAGACAAACTGCTCAAGCTGCCCGAGTTCACACTCGGTTTTGCGATCACGCGCGACGAGTCCGACGCCGATCTGATCCTCGAATTGCGTCATGACCTGCTCACCAAATATGTGTTCAGCGTTGTAGATTTAAGACTCAGATAGTGGTGGCGAGTGGAAAGGTAAGTTCGCTCGGCGGCACAGTGGCGGGAAAAGTCGCGAAGCGCTCTGTCAGAGACATGGCGCGGATGCCGGCGCCGTAACCCAGGGTCTCTCAATTGAGTCTAAAGATTTACTTTGTGGTTCGTGTGGATTCGTGGATCGACTCTGTATTCCTGCCAAAAAACGATCCACTAAATCACACGAAATGTTAAGACAACTCGTTCGCGATCTTGGCCGCCACTCGCGCGTTGTTTTCCAGCAGCGCGATGTTCGCGTGCAGAGTCGCACCTTCGCTGCGTTCGGCCATGCGCGCGAGCAGAAAGGGCGTAAGGTCACGTCCGTTGATCTTCGATGTTTCGGCATCGCCAAGTGATTCGTCAAGAATCTTGTTCAGTAACGCTTGAGGAACTTCGGCGGCGGTTGGAACCGGAACGGTCACCAGCAACGCAGTCTCAATTCCCAGATCGCGTTGCATTCTAAAAAGCTTTACTACTTCCTCCGGCGAATCACAGCGCACATCTACCGGCAAGCCACTCTGTCGCGCATAGAACGCCGGCATTTCGTCACAACCATATCCGACCACGGTGACGGCATGGGTTTCGAGCCATTCACGCGTCGCTGGTAAATCCAAAACTATCTTGGCGCCGGAGCAGGCAATAATCATCGGTGTGTGTGCAAGTTCGGGCAGGTCGGCTGAGATATCAGGGAGCGGCCCCCGATGGACGCCGCCGATGCCGCCGGTCGCGAAGACTTGAATGCCCACTCGATGCGCAATCCACAGAGTCGAGGCGACCGTCGTAGCTCCGTTCCAGCGACGCGCTACCGCAATCGCCAGATCGCGCGTGCTGAGTTTCTTAATGTCTTCGCCATTGCCAATGAGTTCGATCTGATTTTGGTCCAGACCGACACACAGCTTTCCTTCAAGCAAGGCGATCGTGGCCGGGCTGCCGCCTTCATCACGCACTATTTGTTCAAGGCGTCGAGCCGTCTCCAGGTTCTGCGGACGCGGCAGACCGTGAGCGATCACAGTTGATTCCAGAGCGACGACAGGTCTGTTCGCCGCAAGTGCGGCTTCAATTTCAGGACTAATACGAAAAACGTTTTCGTTCATTATGTTAGATAAGCGGGGGCAAGCCCACCTTCCGGACCTGAGAGGCTTTCACGGGTTGATTGCTCAGGTCTTTGCTTGGAGGCCTTTCATTCAACCGAAAATCACTCAAAGAACGAACATCTCTCAGGTCAGGAAGGCGGGCTGACCCCCGCTCCGTTCTTACTCAACCTGAAGACCGTTCCGCCCGCGTCGCGTTTCGCCCACTCGACCTCTGCGTCGATCATGCTGGCGCGCGCGCGAATGTTGGCGACGCCGCGGCCGGGCTTCTTTCTCATCTCGCTGCGGTCAAAACCGCGCCCGTCATCTTCAATCGCCAATTCAAACACACCCGCATCTAACTCGGCAGTCATCTTAACGTTTTTTGCGTTTGCATGACGGCAGATGTTGCTTAGCGCTTCCTGCGCAATTCGATAGATCTGAATTTGCACGTTCGACGGCAGACTCAATCTTTCATCCAACGCATCGTCACAAAGAAATTCGTAATCGAACTTACAATCAGGCGCCGCGTGTTCGACCGCGTGAGCCAGCGCAAACTGGAGCGCCGCTGATAGTCCGACATTTTCCAGCGCTGATGGGCTCAGGTCTTCACAGATGCGCCGCACTTCCTGCGAGATAGATTCGATCTCTGAACGCATTGCGCCGGGCGCAGAGGGAGCGCGGTTTGGACGCATGCCCTCACCACCGGTAACCGGAAGTTGATCGACAAGGAGTGCCAGATTCCGCAAATCCGCGAGCGTCTGATCGTGCAGATCGCGTGCGATGCGTCGTCGTTCGGCTTCGGTCTCGTTGGCGAGTTGCAGACGAGCGCTGGCCAGATCGCGATTCGCCGCCGCCAGCTCGGCACTGGTGCGATGAATGCGACGATTCTGAAAATAACCCCAGCCGAGCGCGATCAGGGCAAAGATCAGAAGAATCGCGAGCGCCGTCGAAGTCAACGGAAAAGGCGCTCGCGCCACCGTGAATTCGAACGACAAAGGGGTCGCCGGGGTCAGGTCCCTGGTAAAGGCACGAGCTACCACCTTGTAAGTGCCCGGGCTTAGTTTCTCCATCGCGAACTGAGAGTCGCGCGCCAGTTTCTCTCTGATAATTTTTCCTGACCTGTCAGTGAGAGCAAACGCATATTGGAACTGTTCAGGAAAGGTGCGACTGCTAATGGCAGTGACATCCAGCAGCAAACTGTTTTGCGGATAGTCGAGCTTCAAGCCGGTTTGCAGTTCACTCGGTTCGTGTATTCGCTGGCTGATGATGCGGGCCGGCAGAACCGTCGGGGCGACATGTCCCGGCTCGTAACGGACCACGCCCCGGCCGGTTCCCGCAACCACACTTTCAATTCCATCGGCAGAGCGTTCAGACAACACCGCAAACAGTTTCTGCGAAGGCAGACCCTGCTCGACGTCCAGACGAGAAACAACGGCGCCGAATTGCTGATCGAGCGCCACCTTCAGCAGGCCATTGCCGACGGTGGCACACCAAACCTGCCGCGCGCTGTTGTTGTCTGCCACGATGGCCAGGGCCCGCGCATTGACGTCCGGGACAATTACTTTCAATTCGCCGGCGTGGAATAGATAGAGGCCCCGTTCCGTGGCGAGCCAGATATTGGAATCGTCGGCGAGGATCGACCAGATGGCTGCGCCCTTGAGTTTGTCGAGAGCATTTTCGGTGCTGCTTTGCCGGCCGTCGAAAAAGAAAACACCGGCGCTGGCCGTGCCAATCATCAGACGATCGTTCGAGTCCTTACCGAGGCTGGTAACTTCGCGCAGGTGGGCGTCCACCGCGGGGTCAGGCCAGACCAGAGTACGCTGCGAGCCTTGCACTCTTTCGACTCCATAACCGTAAGTTGCGACATAAGTCGAGCCGCCCACATTTGCGATGGCGCGCACGCTGTCGCCCTGGGCGAGCCCCCCTGGCGATGGAAGGCGCACGAATTGCGCGTCGTTGTTCGCCGACGACGCGAACAAACCGTTGCCGGTTGCCGCCAACACGCGGCCGGTTTTGTCTTCTGCGAGAGCATTAACGTTGCGCCGCCCCGGCTCTGAAATCTCAGTCCACGTTTTCTTTGTCCCGTCGTTTGCGTAAAGACCTGAATTTGTCCCGGCCAACAAGCGGCCGCGCGAGGTCCGAAACAGCGCGCGCACATAATTCGCGCCCGCGTCGGAAGTGATGTTTTCCGCGCGCATCGCATGCGGGTCATAGCGACAGACGCCCTTGTCCGTGGCGAACCAGACGACTTCCTCCGGATCGATGAACACTCCGAAAATATGGTCCGAACGGAGCGCGCCGCCGGTGCCTTCAAAGGTGAAACGTTCGATCAGTTTTCCGTTCTGGAAACGAAAGGCCCCGCGGCCGTCGGTCCCGATCCATAGATCCTCTCCCGCGCCGCGCGTAATCGCCGTTACCGGCCCGGTCGAGGCGTTCGCCTTAGCGGGTTTAAGCGGCTCGCTGCTATCAAAGAGGCCGCCCTCTTCAACTCGCGCGCGCGCGCCGATCCAAAGCCGCCCTCTGGAATCTGTTGCCACGGCGTTAATAAAGTAGCTGCGGGGCCTGCTGACAATGTCCCTGGCTTCGCCGTTTTCGATTTCGACGAGGCCGCGGCTTTGCGTGCCCGCGTAGAGTTTGTCGTGAACAAAAGCAAGACTGGTGAGCTTCAGCGGGCCGGGATGATCTTTGTCCGCGCTTGCCAGTGGCTGATTGGGAATGGTTCGGACGATAAAATTAGGATCGGAACTTCCTTCTCCGGGTCGAATCGTCGAAGTCGATCCGCCCTGGAACGGTACCTGACAGTCGAAGAGTTGACCGTTCTCAGAGGCCATCAGGGCCCGGTCGCGCTGTGGTGTGATGATAGCGGTGATTACTTTGCCGGCAGTTTCCTTGACGGGAGCGAACTTGCCATTCCAAAGCCGCGCGGCGCCATTTTCAGTGCCAATCCAAAGCGCGCCTGAGTCATCCACTTTCAGCGCCAGCACGCGGCCCGGCGGCAGGCCCTCCGCGTTGATTGCGTTAGTGCGCCGGCCATCATAGCGGGCCAGTCCGCCGTCCGTGGCAAACCACGTTACACCAAATTCCGTCTGCGCGATCGCGTGCGTGCGATCCGATGGCAGACCATGAAAAGAAGTCACTGCTCCCCATTGGTGCAGATTCGGCGGCGGCGTGGGCGAAGGTGATGGCGACGGCGCCGGAACAGGAGTCGGCGATGGTTGAGTCTGAACTGGCGTTGCTTCGTTCTGTGCCGAAGAGAAAGCAATCGGCAGGATGCAAAAGGCAGAAAGCAAAAGAACCGCGAGCAGTAAGCGGTGAGCAGGGAGCCGTGGAAGGCCCGAAGGCCCTGACTCTTTTCCGTGAGCACTTTCGTTTATCACCAGACTTTGGTGAACCTTGCCCTGGCAGTTTCGCCTACTGTTCGGTTGACAGTTTTCGCGAGTAGACGCGAAAGCTTCCCCTGGTATTCAAGAGCACAATCGTTTCATCTGAAGTGTCGTCGCCCGAATAGAAAACAAGATCCT
>Ga0209648_10002347_pt1 | contig 15701 bp, 14 predicted proteins | sample GraSoi2013_115cm_FD_185830 | JGI IMG/M metagenome (GOLD analysis project Ga0209648, IMG submission 185830) | Grasslands soil microbial communities from the Angelo Coastal Reserve, California, USA - Sample 9_17_2013_115cm (SPAdes) (version 2) | ecosystem: Environmental > Terrestrial > Soil >...
GCGGGAACCTACCGTCCGCTCCAGGCTGCCGTTTTGCCCTGGCTGGTGCGCACGCCAGCCGAGCTCGCCGCGTCGAATGCCGTCACCGCGGTGATGGAGAACTCGGGGGCTCTGGCCGGGCCGCTTCTGGCCGGCGGCCTGCTCGCCGTGGCCGCCCCGGCCGCTGCCATGGCGGCGGCGGCTGGCTGCCTGGCCGCCGCGACAGTGTCGCTGCTGCGGCTCACCGTCCCGGATACGCCGAGACTCGCCGGCCGCGGCGCCGCTCACGTCGCACGCGACGTCACCAGCGGCCTCGCCGAGTTCCTGCGAATGGCTCCTCCGGGCGGTGTCGCGATCCTGGCCTTCGCCCAGACCTTGCTCCGCGGCGCGCTCGTCGTGCTGATCGCCGTGCTCGCCGTCCACGTCCTTGCTCTCGGCGGGTCCGCGGTCGGCTGGCTCACGGCCGCCTTCGGCGCGGGTGGCCTGGCCGGCGGTGCAGTGGCCGCAGGCGCGGTCCGCGTCACCCGGCTTGGCCGGAGCTTCATCGCCGGCCTGCTGCTTTGGGGACTGCCCCTCGTTTTTCTTGCCCTCACGCCGGCTGCGGCCCTCGCCTACCTGGCTCTCCTCGTCGTCGGGATCGGCAATGCGGTCGTCGACGTCGCCGCCTTCACGATGGTGACACGGCTGGCCGGGCCGCGCACGGCGGGCAAAGTGCTCGGCGCGCTGGAGTTCGTTGCCCTGGCCGGGCTCACCGCCGGATCGATCCTCACGCCACAGCTCCTGCACGCGCTCGGCGTCCGCGGCACCCTCGCGCTGCTGGGCGGCGGGCTTGCGGGCCTCGCCCTGGCACACGCCGTCCGCTTCAGGCGCCTGGACCGTGCGATGCCCGCGCCGGGCCCGGAGGTCGGGCTGCTTCGCAGCCTGCCGATGTTCGCGCCGCTGCCGCTGGCGGTGATCGATCTGCTCGCGGCCGAGCTCGAACCGCGCCAGTTCCCCGCCGGCGCGGTGGTCATGCGCGAGGGAGAGGCCGGCGACCGCTTCCACCTCATCGTCGACGGGTCTGCGGCGGTCAGCGTGCAAGGCGCGCCCAGGCCATCCCTGCACCGCGGAGATTGCTTCGGCGAGATCGCGCTGCTTCGCGACATCCCGCGGACAGCGACCGTCACCGCCGAGCAGCCACTGCGTACCCTCGCCCTGGGCCGGGAGGACTTCCTCACCGCTGTCACCGGCAACAGCGCGAGCAAGGCGGCGGCCGACACACTCACAGCACAGCGGCTGTCCACCGACGCGCCAGACCGCAGCGACGGACCTGCTCCCACATGACCTGTCCGGAAACCCACCAGGCCAAAAGGCCGCGGCTGGCAGTGCAGAAGCCTCGCTGAGGCTAGCCCGGCCTGCTGAGCCGGGCTGCCGTGCCGCCTGCCTGAGCTATGCACAGGCGACCCCGGCGAGGCCCTGGTGGCGGTCGTGCCGACGCAGTTGCCACAGTGGTCCGCCTTCTTGCCGCTCGCTGGGCGCTCTCCCGGATTCCTGCCCTGGGGAGAGCGCCAGCGAGTTACCCGAACGCTGCCGCCGTCCGGCGTCCGCTAGGCGTCCCGGACGACCGCGTAGGTGAGGGTGACGAGACTGTCACCGACGGTCCGGGCGCAGAGGGGGCGAATGGACTTCTTGTCGCTGATCTCGTCGAAGAGGCGATCGCCAGCCCCGAGCACGACCGGGTAGACCGACAGCCGCAGCTCGTCGACCAGGTCGTGCTCCATCAGCGTGCGCACGAGCTGACGACTGCCGTAGACGACGATGTCTCCGTCTACCGCCTGCTTCAGCTTCGAGACCTCGTTCACCACGTCGCCTTTGAGGACCGTTGAGTTTTTCCAGTCAGGACCTACGAGGGGGGTCGAGGACACGACGTACTTAGGCAGGCTTCTCAACCTGTCCGCCCACTCGCCAGGCCGGGATGCCCACCCCGCTGCGAAATACTCATAGCTCCGCCGACCCAGCAGGAGGGCCTCGGTGCCCAGCGCCTCGGCGTACTCGACCTTGCCCCACTCTTCGCGGTCCTTATCCCCAACCTGGAGGAACCAGCCGCCGTGCCTGAAGCCCTCCTCACCGGTCGGGTCCTGCGTGACTCCGTCCAGCGAGACGTTCTCGCTGATCACGATCTTTCCCATTTCGGTTCTCCCTTTATCGGTGTTGTCGGCTACCGCCACCGGCGGCTCCGACTGAGTGCCAGCGCCCGGATCGTCCGGGCCGTCGGTGATGGATACACCGCGGCGCCCGGAAACTGGGCGCCCGCGAGCCGCCCAGTTCGCCCCCCCGGGCGGTGTACATACAGGATGGAAACGCGACAGGGTGTGGGAAGAAGGTGACGCTTGTGGAACCGGCGGGATCTGGCCTGATCGCCCGGGCGCGGACCGGGGACGGCGAGGCGTTCGGGGAGCTGACCGAGCCGTACCGCCGGGAGCTGCAAGTGCACTGCTACCGGATGCTCGGATCCTTCCAGGACGCCGAGGACGCGCTGCAGGACACGCTGCTGGCTGCCTGGCAGGGCCTCGGCGGGTTCACTGAGGAACGCGCCTCGCTGCGCACCTGGCTGTACAAGATCACCACCAACCGGTGCCTCAACGCGCTCCGCTCAGCCCGCCGCCGAGCTGCGAAGGAGTGGGACGTGCCCAACGTTGAACCGCCCGAGCCCACCCGGCTCGGCGAGGTCGTATGGCTGCAGCCGTATCCCGACGCCCTCCTGGAGGACGCGGCCGGCGGGCCGCCCGGCCCGGAGGCCCGCTACGAGCAGGCCGAAGCCATCTCGCTGGCCTTCGTGACCGCCCTGCAAGTGCTGCCACCGCGCCAGGTCGCCGTACTCATCCTGCGCGACGTCCTCGGATACCGCGCCAGCGAGGTGGCCGGCATGCTGGACTCGACCGTCGAGTCGGTCACCAGCGCCCTCAAACGCGCCCGCGCCAGCCTGCAGCACCGCCTGCCGCCGGCCGCCGGCCACCAGCCGCCTCCCGCCCTCGGCTCCCCCGCCGAGGAGGCGATCGTGGCGAAGTTCGTCCGCGCGTGGGAGTCGGCCGATCTGGACGCGCTGGTGGCCCTGCTGACCGACGACGTCTTCGTCTCGATGCCGCCGATGCCCTTCGAATACCAGGGCCGGGACGTCGTGGCCCGGTTCTGCGCCATCCTGTTCGGCGCGGGCCGCAGGTTCGACCTCGTGCCCACGCGAGCCAACGGCCAGCCGGCCTTCGGCGTCTACCTGCGCGCCCCCGACGGCATCCGCCACGGGACCGGCCTGTACGTGCTGACCCTCACCGGCAACCAGATCGGCGCCATGACCCGCTTCGAGGCCAGCGTGCTGCCATGGTTCGGGCTACCGCGATCGCTCCCCAGCCGATAGCCGGCCTTCCTGGCGGCGCAGGTGCGCGGCAGCGAAACGCACCCCGGCGGATGCCGGTGCAGCCACCCACCTGCCGCTGCCATCAGCCCAGGATGAGCAGCTCGGGACGGTAATCCCGCAGTCGGCTGCATGAGAGTCGAGGGAGCACAGCCGCCTGATGACTGGCTTCCCAGGATGCATCCTGATGCCGTGTCGTACTCCCTGGGAAAATGCGTTCATGCTGGCAGGGCTGGCAGGGCTGGCGACCAGGCCGGCCATGCGGGCCGCTGCCATCGTCACGGGTGGCCGAAGGCGGCGTTGCCGCAGGCACCAGGGTCGCGGCTGGTGAAGAACTGGCTGATCGCCAGGGCTAGTTCGGCGGTATCCAGCATGCCGTTGCGGTCCTGGTCGAGCCAGCCGAAGGCCCGTGCCGCCTGATCGGGGCGGGCGCCGTACACTGCGGCCAGCCGGGCGTACTCCCCGGCGTCAAGTGCTCCGTTGCCGTCCTGATCAGCCATGTGGAGCAGGGTGCACGCGGCAGTGCGCGCGGCAGTGTCGAAACCAGGACGGTCCTCGATGGCGTGGCCCACGGTGGCGGTGAACTCATCCTGGGTGATTTCCTGGTCGCCGTCGGCGTCCATGTGCGACAGCAGGGAGTCGAACAAGGCACGCTGGCCCGTGGCCACCGCCCGTCCTGCCGCGGAATCGGCGGGATGGCCGAAGGTTTCGCACAGCCTGCGGGTCAGCAGCTGATAGTCGTTGCGTTGCCACACCCCGTTCCCGTCGATGTCGATGACGGCGAAGCGGCGCGCCAGCGCCGTCCGCTCCTCGGCAGTGAGCCGGGCCCGGCGGCCAGCCCCGGCATCCTGCGCGGTCGTCACAGGCGCGGTATTGCCGCTGGCCTGCCTCGCCGTCCGCCTGCTGCTGATCATCCCGGCGATGACGGTGATCAGCATCACGGCGGCGACGACGATCAGCGACAGCCAGGCCGGGATCTCCGCCGGCCAGCGCGCCCCGGAGCCGTGCAGCGCGTGCAGCAGCAGCTTGGCGCCGATGAAGGCGCAGATGATCCCGAGGCCGGCGTTCAGGTAGACGATCCGGTCCAGGACCCGGGCCAGCAGCGCATACAGCTGGCGGAGCCCCATCAGCGCGAACGCGTTGCAGGCCACGATCAGGGACGCGCTGGTGGTGATGCCGAAGACAGCCGGGATCGAGTCGACGGCGAACAGCACATCGGCCAGCCCGATCGCCAGGGCCAGCACCAGCGCGGGGCTCGCCGTCCGCCGCCCGGGGCGGCGCACGACCAGCCGGTGGCCGTGATCCTCCCCGGCTGGCAGCAGGCGGCGCCGCAGCCACGACATCAGCCGGGCGTGCCGCTCTGGCTGGCTGTCCTGGCGGCCGGTGATCAGGCCGATCGCGGTCCACACCAGGACGCCGCCGAGGGGGTAGAACAGCCAGCCGTAACTGTTCAGCGCCGTCGCCCCGGCCACGATGAGGACCGACCGCAGCACCAGCGCAAACCCGATACCGGCCAGCAGGACGCGATGCTGGCGGGCGGGCGGCACCGCCAGCCAGCTCATGATCATGTAAAAGATGAACAGGTTGTCCAGGCTCAGGCTGTACTCGGTGAGATAACCAGCGTAGAACTGGCCCGCCGTCACCCAGCTGGCCGTGATCCCGATGCCGAGCCCGAAGATCACCGCCAGTGACACGTAGACCGCGACCCAGCTGACCGCCCTGCGCGCGGTGAACGATCCTGCGCCGGGCCGGCCGGTTAGCACGATCTCCGCGACGACGACCGCGATCAGTCCCGCCGCCGATGCCGGCCATATCCATGCCGGGACAGTCATGGATCACACCCTCGGCCGGCGTCCGGCCCGGCCAGCAGCGCAGTCACAAGCTGGCTCATCGTGACCGGCAGTCTAGCTCCGCGGCCGGCCCCCCGGTGCCGCCCGGCAGGAGAAGATGACCGGCCGCCCGCCGCGAGCGCAGAGAATTCGCCGACGGTGGCGGCCGTGGCTCCTGGCGCGGCGGCTGGGCGGGCTCGCTGATGAGGACCGGCCCGGCAGGCCGCGCTGATCTCGACAACTACGGCACCCACAAAGCTCCGGCGATCAAGAAATGGCTGCTGCGCCGTAGGTCGCCGGTGTCGATCAGCTGGTGGCAGGCGGCCTGCGCTCCGGCGTGATCGCCTTGCTGCCGCGGCAGAGCCGCACCTTCCGCCCTCAAGGCCAGATCAGCATCGAAACAGTCAGTTCACTGCGCTCCCAATAGCCCACCGCTCTCTTACGATCTATCCTTGGCCGCCTGACGGATCCGGCGCGCCGCCGGCCATTACGGGGCATGAGCCTTCCGCATTGGAGAGCGTATGACGGCCGCGGCTGCTGACCGGGCTGCCCGCTTCGAGCGGCTGTACTCCACCGTGTTCCCCGAGATCGCCGGTTACGTCCGGCGCCGCTGCGGCGGTGCCGAGGCGGACGATGTCCTCGCTCAGGTGTTCGCCGTCGCGTGGCGGCGGCTTGACGACGTCCCGCCGCCGCCGCAGGACAGGCTGTGGTTCTTCGGAGTCGCCCGTAAGGCACTGGCCGACGCCGAGCGCTCAGCCCGGCGCCGGCACCGCCTCGGCCTGCGGCTGGCCGCCGAAGCCCTCGTCGCCAGCCAGCCCGTTGCGAGCCCTGACCGGGCTGCGGAGCGCGTCCTCGCCGCCCGATGCTCCGCCCCGCTGAACGCGAGGCCTGCAACTCGTGCTCTGGGACGGCCTGAGTCACGCTGAGGCTGCCACGGTCCTCGGCTGCTCCGCTAACGCCTTCGAGATTCGCTACCGGCGAGCCCGCGCTGCCGTCCGCGATCGACTCGCCCGCCGCCTGAACGCCGTGGCACCAGAACTCCCCGTCCGCAACACAGCCCCGGTAAGGGGGGATGACTCATGACCAGCATCGAGAACGACCTCGCTCGCGTGGAGAGCGAGATCGCCCGCGCCAACCCCGTCCCGCCAGCCAGCCTCCCGCCGGCCGACTCGCCGTACGCCCGGCATGTCCTCAGAGAGGTCCTGGCAGCGCCCGCGTCGGCGCACGACCGCACTCAGCGCGGTCGTCGGCCGCTCTGGCTCAGTAACCGCCGCGGTACCTGGCTCGGCGTCGCGGCCGCGGCAGCGGTCACGATCGCCGCGGTCGCGGGCAGCCAGCTGCTGCACGGCTCTTCTCCCGGCAAATCGGCGGCGCGGAATCCGCGCGCTGTGACTGACGTCCTTACCGCGCTGGCCGGCGTGGCCGCCGGGCAGCCAGCTGTCAGGCCGCCCGGCCCCGGGCAGTATCAGTACACCGAGTCGGTTTCCCGAGGACTGGCCGAGCTGGCGTACGGACGGCGGCCTTTCTGGGTGAGCTATCTGGTGAGCAGGCAGATCTGGATCGGCTGGAACGGCTCGGGCCGGATCGCGCAGACCTCGTCAGATCCGCGCTTCGTAACGCCGCGCGACCGTGCAGCGTGGGTCGCCGACGGACGGCCGCGCCTGTCCGCCGGGGGCTGGGACCAGCGGTTCGGCCCGCACGGACTGACGCTCGGACCGGTCAACGAGTGGAAGCTGCCCACCGACCCGGCACAGCTCGGGGCCCTGCTACGCCAGCGCGCGATAGAAGGCGGACCGCCCGGCCCGCGCGAGGACTTCGTGCAAGTCGGCGACCTGCTCCGGGAAACAGGCGCACCGCCAGCCCTGCGGGCCGCCTTGTTCAAGGTCGCGGCATCCATTCCAGGCGTCCGGGTGCTGGGGCGCGTCACCGACCGCCTTGGCCGGGCCGGCATCGTGGTCGCCTACACGGACCGCCCGCCAGCCGGCAAGGACCCGGGCACGTACGGCCTGACCGAGCTGATCTTCGCCCCGAAGACAAGTGCCCTGCTGGATGAGCAGACTGTCCTGGTCGACACCAGGACGCACACCCGCACGGTGACGTCGTGGACCGTGTACATCGCCTCCGGCGTGGTCGACTCGACCACCGCGGTCGCGCCGCCGTACGGCGGCACCGCGACCCGGCCCGGACCCGCATAACCGTTCCCGGCGAGACTCAGAACTCAAAAGCGGCAGCGACGAGGGGATAGACGCAGGTCAGGTTGGGTGACACAGCTTCCGGTACGTGGTAGACACCGCTGAAGATAACTACGCGTCCACGATGCAGCTCGGAGCCCGTCAAGCTGCATCGTAGACATCCGAAACTGACTGGATATAACGGCGGGAATGCGCGCCTCTCTGACGCAGGAGGTCGATCACGCCCCGTGAGACGTGCACCAAGTCTCGCAGTTCCCTATCGCCGAATATTTGCTACGACGGGGTGACCTGCAAATTGCCCTGGGGCAAGGACAGATCAACCATTCTTTGGGTGCGGCAAGCAATCGGCCGGCCGGGCGCTCAAATCACGTACTCCGGGTGGTTGGACTTGCCCGGGGCGCAAGACTGCACCCACGGCTGGCCGTCCTGGCCGACGTCGCCGACGCCGTTGCTTGGCGGCGATCCGTCTCGGGCCTAGATCGCCTCCCGGGCGTGGGAGCAGGCTAGTGGCTGGCGAGCGACAGGGCGGTCATGGCTAGCGCTACCGCGGCTACGACGGCGAGCGCGCCAGCCACTCATCACCGCCGAGCATGACAGTGCAAAGGACGTGGCGCTGTGTACGCCGAGCTTCGTTGACGAGCTGGAATCGGCTTCATACCCTTCATCTATGACTATAGCTAATCAGTCTGGTGACCGGAGCGGGGGGGAGCCAGCCCAGGGTGAGGGCGCCGTCCCGATCGAGTTCCGGCTCGACCCGGGCTCGGGGGTGCCTACCTACCTGCAGCTGGTCCACCAGGTCGAGCACGCGCTGCGGCTGGGCCGCCTGGCGATAGGCGACAAGCTCCCGACCGTGAAGGCGACCGTGGAGTCGCTGGCCATCAACCCGAACACGGTGCTCAAGGCCTACCGCGAGCTCGAGGTCCGTGGCCTGGCGGTCGGCCGGCCCGGGCAGGGCACGTTCGTCGCGGGCACCCTCGGCCAAGTGGCGGCTGCCGATCTGGCGGCGCTGCGGGCGACCCTGCTCGACTGGCTGGCCAGCGCCGAGGCGGCGGGCCTGGACCACGACGCGATCGTCGCGCTGTTCGCGAGCGCGGCGGCGGATTTCCGTGGCCGGCGCGGAACAGAAGGTGCGGCATGACCATCATCGAGAGCCGGGGGCTCGGCAAGCGCTACCGGCGCGCCTGGGCCCTGCGGGACTGCGCGCTGGCCGTCCCCGGCGGTTATGTCGTCGCCCTGGTGGGCTCCAACGGCGCGGGCAAGACAACACTCCTGCACCTCGCGGTCGGCCTGGCCAGGCCCACTGCCGGGCAGATCACGGTGCTCGGCGGCGAATCAGCCGGGTCCGCAGACGCGCTTGACCGGATCTCGTTTGTGGCGCAGGACGCGCCTCTGTACCGGAACCTGCCCGTCCGCGACATGCTGCAGGTGGCACGCAACCTGAACCGCCGGTGGGACCAGCGGTATGCAAGGGCCCGGCTGGCGGACCTGGGCATACCGCTGCGGCAGAAGGTCGGCAGGCTGTCCGGCGGCCAGCAGGCCCAGCTCGCGCTGACCGTGGCCCTAGCCCGGCGGCCCGGCCTGCTGGTCCTCGACGAGCCGCTGGCCATGCTGGACCCGCTGGCCCGGCACGACTTCATGGCCTTGCTGATGGGGGCCGTGGCCGAGTACGGGGTGTCGGTGGTGCTGTCCTCGCACGTGCTGGCCGAACTGGAGCGGGTCGCCGACTACCTGATCCTGCTGGCCCGCGGGCAGGTCCAGGTGGCCGGCGAGGTCGAGGACCTGCTGGCCCGCCACCGCTGGCTGACAGGTCCCGCCGGCGAGACCGACCGGCAGGCCGAGCGAATGTGCGTGGTTCGCGCCCGCCGCGCAGGCGCCGAGTCGCACCTGCTGGTCCGAGTCACCGCCCCGCTCAGCCCGGCACCGCCCGGCTGGGAGTCGCAGAGCGTCGGCCTGGAGGAACTGGTCCTGGCCTACCTTCGTGAACCCGGTGCCTCGGCGCTGCCCGGCCCCGCCGCGGTCCGTTCTGACAGCGCGGGGGCGGGGCGATGACCGCGCTGGCGGCGCCGCCCGCCGCGCAGCGGCCGGTGCCGTGGACCAGGCTGGCCTGGGTGACCGCCCGCCAGCACCGTGTCGCGCTGATCGGCACGCTGGCGCTGCTGGGTGCGCTCAGCCTGTACCTGCTGATCATGGGGCTGCAGATCCGCAGCGCCTACGCGGGAGTCACAAGCTGCCGCCCGGCGGGCTCGGCGGCATGCGCGGAGACGAAGAGCCTGTTCAACGCCGGCTACTACAGCACCGCCCAGTTCATGTGCGGTCTGCTCCAGGCCGTCCCGGTGCTGCTCGGGGTGTTTCTTGGGGCGCCGCCGCTGGCGCGCGAGCTGGAGACCGGGACGTTCCGGTTCGCCTGGACCCAGGGCTGCGGGCCGCTGCGCTGGGCCATCAGCAAGCTGGTGCCCCTGGCCGCCGTGCTGACCGCCGCCGCGGCTGCGTTCAGCCTGCTGTTCTCCTGGTACTACCACCCGTTCTTCGCCGAGGGCCTGGACGGCGCGCTGGCGCCGCAGCTGTTCGACCTGCGCGGGGTCGCGTTCGCCGCCTCGACACTGGCTGCCTTCGCGATCGGCGCGTTCGCCGGGATGGTCATCCGGCGCACCGTGCCCGCGATGGCGGCCTCCCTGGCCGCCTGGACGGGACTGACCCTGCTCACGGTCCTGGACCTGCGCAAGCACTATGCGGCGCCGCTCACCGGCACCGGGGTAATCCCCGGCAGCCCCTGGATGGTGGGCCAGTGGTTCACCGGCCCGGGCGGTCAGAAGGTGAGCCCATCGGCAGTCCTGCAGGTGGTGCGGCAGGCGCCGCTCAGCGTACAGGAGGGGCCGAACATCTTGCCCTGGCTGAGCCAGCACCACTACCTCCAGTGGTGGTCGTATCATCCGCAAACCCGGTTCTGGGCGTTTCAGCTCATCGAGGGAGGGTGGCTCCTGGCGCTGTCCGCCGTGCTCATCGGGGCCACGCTCTGGCTGGTTTCCCGCCGCGTGGCCTGACCCGGCGCATGGCCTGACCCGACGTGGGCGGGCGCTCATGGCGGACCCGGGGTGCCGGGGAAGGACCGCAACGGTGGACCTGCTGCCCACCAGCTTGGCCGGCTTGCACCCGTCTGGCCGGCTCACAAGGGAACCTTCCGTCGGCGCTGGGAGGCGTGCTGAGCCGGACCGGGGCCACCCCTGCGGGGCAACCTCGGTCCGGCACGCTGCTTCCAGCGTCCACCAGCGGGACCAGGTGGTCGGGTCCGGTCTGCCGGACCTTCGCGACGAAGGTTCGTCGTGCCGCTCTGGTCGCACCTGAAGAGGTCCCTGGCCAACCTCGCCAGACAGAACATCGACCAGCTGGGGAAGACCCGGCTCAAGCGGATGCAGTACCGGCCCGGCCTCCTCGGCGGTTTCCTCGCAGGCACCGGCCTCTAGCTCACACCCTTCTGTGACCTCCAAAGTTAGAGATCTGTTGTTCACCTGCGGTCCGCTCGGCCTATCTACGGGCGCGGCCTTCGTGCAGCCTTGCGAAGCGCGCGCGGTGGGTTTCGAGCACGTCCGCTTCGGTCGCTGTCCCGTCGTCGTAGGCCGGTGAGATGAGCGGCTCAGCGTGGTGCACCTCGATCACGACGATCGCCTTGACCCGTTCGGCCAGTTTCGAGCCCCCCGCTCGCATCCGCTCGATGCCCTCGGCGAATCCGGTCGACCCGGGGTCGCAGATCACCGCCCGGCCCTTGAACCGATAGCCCTTGCGCACGAACGGGTCGACCACGTTGACCTCTATGAGCGACCCGGCCCGCAGATTCGCGATCGTCTGCGGCGAGCAGACGTCCCCGAAGAAAAGATGATCGTCATCCCACACGCGGGTCGACCCCTTCGGGGAAAGGTTCGGCGACCCGTCGGGGCAGACAGTCGCGTGGAACCCCAGCTGCTGCTCGTCGACCAGCCGCTTCATGTCGTCGGTGAGGATTCCCATCGGCAGCCCACCTCGTCTCGACCTCAGCTCACGCTACTGCCGCCAGCTTCGCGCGGCGAGCGCCGACGTGCGGCCGGTCACGATGCCGCCCAGGCGCAACGGCTACCGCCGGGAAGGTGGAGGCCTCGGGTTCGGGCCGGCCAGCACCAGGCTCGACCTCACACCCTTCAGTGACCCCCACCATTGAAGATGTTTAGCGATCACCCAGGCTCCCCGCAGCTGTCCAGAACGGCGGCTCGGGCGCGTCGGGGCACGGATAGCGCGTGACGGAGCGTGGCCGGCCGGGCTTCACTGATTCCGGCGATCGGCTGGCGCCGTGCGAGCGAGGCAGCCAGTCGCTGGACCTTCAGCCGTGGCGGCGCCAGGTTGCGGGTCGGCAAGATCTGGTCACCAGGCGGCCCGGTCAGGACGCGCCGACCGATTCCGCCGATGACCGGGCGGTCATGCGCCTGGCGGCGGGGTGAGGTGGGTACCGCGCGATCAGGTCAGGCAGCCAGTCCGGCTGGCCGCCCTGCAGGCCATACCGGTCGGCCAGCGCCATGACCTCGGGGAGTTGCGGCGGCCCGGCCGCGGTGAGGTCGGCCATCTCGCGGAAGAAGTGCTCGAATCCGGCCGGGCTGATCACCTCGATCATCCGGGCCGGCTCCGGCCCGGCGTTCCAACATGGCGTGCAGCTCGCCGCGGGGCTTGGTGATGTAGCCGCCAGGACCGAGGACCACCTCGCGGTCGCCGGACCGGAACCCGATCTTGCCCTCGGTGACGATGGAGTACTCGTCCTCACGGGTGTGCAGGTGCGGCGGCACGAGCGCGCCCACCGGGAACGGGTGTGCCACGATCGACAGCGCGCCGCCGGTGTCGCGGTCCCAGAGCTTGAAGACCACGCCGATCGTGCCCAGATTGCCTTGCTGGCCGCCGCCCGGTTGCACCACGGTGATGGGGGGAGCCTGACTGCTGCTCATGTCTGAACCCTCCGACTCAATTTCGATGTACAATAGTGTTTAGCCAATAGTGTCACCCCGGATAGGGCGGGTGTCAAGCATTGAGTGAACAGTTGCGTCCACCGAATTCCCGGCCGTACCGGATGCGCCGCCGGGCCGAGCAGGTGGACGGGACACGGCAGCGCATCGTGGAGGCCACCGTCGAGCTGCACGGCAGCGTCGGGCCGGCCGCGACGACCATTGCCGCCATCGCGGACCGGGCCGGGGTGACCCGGCTGACCGTCTACCGGCACTTCCCCGACGAAGCCGCGCTGTTCGGCGCGTGCTCCGCGCACTGGGCTTCCCGGCAGCAGCTCCCCGACCCCGGCGCCTGGTCCCAGATCGGCGACCCGGCCGCGCGGCTGCGGGCCGGTCTGGCCGACCTGTACCGGTTCTACCGGGCCGGCGCCGGCATGCTGACCCACATCCACCGTGACTTCGCTGCCCTGCCCGAGGCGCACCAGCAGCGCATGCGCGACGGGGACACCTACTTCCGCGACGTTCTCGCGGCACCGTTCGGAGGCAACGGGGACGAACATCGCCGGGTTCGCGCGGTCATCGGCCACGCCACCTCGTTCTGGACCTGGCGCTCCCTGTGCATCGACCAGGGTCTGTCCGACGGCGAGGCAGTCGACGCCATGACCGGCATGGCCCTCGCCGTCACCCCTGTGCCGCAGGCCGAACCGGCGCAGTGAGGTACCGCGGCAGCCCGCCGGGCGGAGCGGTCCGGCAGAGCCACAGCCGCCATCTGGCTGCGGACCCCCGAACGCGCCTGGCATGTACCGATGATCTCGACGCATGATCTTCATCTGCGCCGACACAATGGCGGCACATAACGCCCGAAGCCGCGCGGCCCATATCTCGATTCGAATCGAACCAACGTCCGCGCCTAACGGCGGATATCGCACGTGTTGCGAGCGCGGACCTGTCACCGTCCGTAGGGAAACACCAGGACCCGCGGCAGGAGTCCAATTGACCGGCGGGCCGATGCGGGTCGGCCGGAGCCGTCACGGCGAACGTCACCGCGTCACGATGAACACCACCGAGCAGAGCGGCGCTGGGCTATGTGCTGTAATCTCCGGCGGGCACGAGGGCTCAGATTGCGCAGCAGCGCGCACGTACCCTGTGCGCAGCCCGGACCTAGTCCCAAGTTACTTCGGCGTGTCGTCCCCTTGGATGTGGAGGGAGGCCCGCGGGTGCGCTGGCCTCCCTCCGGGAATAGCCCGTCTTGGTCAGGGTGCGACCTGCAGCTGGGAGCTGCCGATGCCGGGGGGAATGAACGGCGGCAAGGTGATGAACGAGCCGATCGTGCCGGTGTAATGCCCGAAGGCAGCGGGCACGGTGACAGTGGCGGGGAAGCCGCCGAGCCCGTTGAGGACCACGCCGCTGATCACGACCTGGCTGCCGACGAGCTGCCAGGTCACGGTGCCGCCGTCGCTGGTTGCGGGCCCGTTGCGGTGCCCGCAGTCCGAGCCGTGATAGTCGCCGGTGTGGTCGCTGCTCAGCCCGAACCACAGCCACGCGCCCCCGCCGCTAGGACCGCTGATGTTGGCCGACAGCTCCACCTGGTAGACCTGGCCGTTGCCGTAGGCCGACGCCGGGCCTGCTGCGGCCAGCGTTAGACCGCCGGCCAGTGTCGCGACCGCCGCGGCGGCGGCCAGTCGTGACTTGAAGCTGATGCGTGGCATTTTCATGCCCGCCTCCTTTGGTTTTTTAGCCCGCGGCAGTGCGGCCGAAGCAGGCCCCCCCGGGCTATCTCGGTTGGTGATCGGATGATGTGCGGCTAGAGGTGGCGTTCTTCGGATCTCCTCCCCTTACGGTAGGTAGACGCCGCGGCGGCACCAATGGATGCCAAGCCGGTGTCACTTGCGTGCCAGCGGCACCGCGGAATCACAGGCCGGGCCATTGACTGATGGCATACCTGGCGAGGCGATGAAGATCTGCCGCCGCCCGCCGCCCGCCGCTTGCCTGCCGCCACTGGTGGGCGGAGTGTCTGGATGACGGCCATGCTCTCGGTCTGGCTGACTTGCGCTGTGGGCAGGTGGACGAATGCTTCTTCGTGGGCGCCCTCGGTACGCAGGGTCAGCTCAGGGCAGGGCTCCGGCAAGGTGGCGTGATGCCCGGTTGATGGCCTGATGCGGGTTCTGGCATCTGGAGGCCAGGCAGGCACGGTTTCCAAGATCATGTGGGTGTCGAATCCCATGATCACTTCTGGAAGACCGTGCCTGCCTTGTCATCATTCCCGATCACTGCTGCCCTGGAGCGGCTTCGGGACCTGCCTGCCGGTAACCGCGCGCTGCTGGTCGCTCCCGTGACGAAGACCCGCATGATCTTTCCCTTCCGCCTGGGCAGTCGCAGCAGGATCGGGTTGACGAATACCGCGCCATTCGGGCGCTCATTCGGATACACCACCGCCGCTGATGGCTTCGCCGGCTGGGCCGCGCACTGGGCCGCCGGCAAGGACTGGCACGACGCCCCACCCTGACCGCCAGCCCACCCAGCCGGGACAGCCACCAATGCCGGGGCACCACCTGGCCCGTTCCGGCACAGCGACTCGCGGTCGGCCTGGAGCCTTCGGTGACCGAGTGTGAAGCCCTGCGGTAACAACGCCTGCCGGCGGCTTGACGCGGGCAGGCTCAAAGGTCCGTGCCGCCCAGGCGATGATTTCGGGTGCGTGCCGGCCGTCTGTCTGATACATCACGCCGCTGCCGGCGGCCTGACTGCTAGAGGAGAGAGCCGATGGGCAAAGTGCTCGCAGGGACCACCGTCTCCGTGGACGGCTTCATCACCGGGCTCCGCGATGGCCCTGGCTGCGGGCTCGGGGTCGGCGGCGAGCGCCTGCACTACTGGGTGTTCGGTGGGCCCTGGAGCTACGACTCGCCCAGGCGCGGGGAGCCGGCCGGCGAGGACAAGGCCTGGCTGGAGGAGACAATGGGCGCCAACGGTGCGGTGATCGCAGGCCGCGGCACCTACGAGGCGGCCGGGCACTGGGGCGGCAAGAACCCTTGGGGCATCCCGTTCTTCGTGGTCACCCATCGCCCCGCGGAGCAGCCGCCGGGCGACGGCTTCGTCTTCGTCGGGAGCCTCGTCGAGGCGATCGATAAGGCCAAGGCTGCGGCCGGCGACAAGCAGGTGCATGTGATGGGCGGCGCAGACCTCATCCGCCAGGCCCTGGCTGCCGGGCTGGTCGACGAGCTCACGATCATCATCGCCTCGGTGACCCTAGGCGCCGGCAAGCGCCTGTTCGGCGGGTTCGGCGAATCCCTGGAACTCGAGCACCTCGGAGTACGCCAGTCCCCGTTCGCGACTTTCATCGGCTACCCGCGTGAAGAAG
>Ga0209648_10002349_pt1 | contig 15697 bp, 12 predicted proteins | sample GraSoi2013_115cm_FD_185830 | JGI IMG/M metagenome (GOLD analysis project Ga0209648, IMG submission 185830) | Grasslands soil microbial communities from the Angelo Coastal Reserve, California, USA - Sample 9_17_2013_115cm (SPAdes) (version 2) | ecosystem: Environmental > Terrestrial > Soil >...
GAGAGGCCAAAGGGAGAGAGGCGGAACCTGGCGAGCCGACTACCTGGAAACTCGTACGGTCGGTTCTGAGGAGGGCGGATGGAAAAGGGCCGCGCGAGCGGTACCTCGCCAGCCGCCTATCCTACTTAGAGTATCCGTTCGAAAAAATGACAATTTCGTCTTTCCCACCCATCTCTATCCTTGCCAAGTGGAACTCGATGAAGGAAGATGCAAGGGAGTTCTTCTCATCGTTGCGGCGAAACAGCCTCAATTCTACGAGAAAGCCACACGTTTTCTTGCTGAACGCGCTCAGGGAAGCCATGCGGGAGATGCATTAGAGATCTTCCAGCAGTACCTTTACTAACGGCGATGATAGCTGGATGCGCCTCGTCGGCCTATTGTGCTGCCCAACATGTTTTCAGCCAATCAGGCTACCCTTTGGTAGTCGTGGTGGAGTCCAGCCAATATTGGGATAGCCATCACCTTACCCTCCGTATGCTCAGAGGAACCAGACGATCCACGCTGTTCAGGTATCTGTTGCTGAATACCTTGATGCGGTCGAGCCAGGTTGAAGTATGCCACATACTGATTGAGCACGCGTTGAAGCTGCTTCTCGTGAAGGATTAATAGGTGGTCAAGGCATTCTTGTCGCACACTCCTCAAGAAACGTTCGCAGATCGCATTGGCTCGTGGTGCATGAACGGGCGTTTTAAGAATCTCGATGGCACTCGTTGTCGCCACCCGAGCAAAACATGGTCCAAATTTACTATCATGATCGCAAATCAGATACTTCGGTGCTTGCCCATATGGCGTGGCTTCTCGTAGGTGTTGCGCGACCCAAGGATCGGTCGGAGATCGTGTCACGCCTACATGGCTCACCCTCCGTGACTTCAGTTCGATGATGAAGAAGGCAAAGAGCGGTCGAAAGAAGAGATCCGTGACCTGCAGGAAGTCGCAAGCCCAGATCTGGGCTGCGTGATTGTGCACAAAGGTTGCCCACTTCTGGCCTCTTGGCTGGGGCGTGCGAACTTGCCTCATATACTTCTGAATGGTGCGCTTGCAGACACGCATGCCGAGTTTCAATAATTCCCCGCGAATCCTCTCAGCACCCCAGAGCCGATTCTCCTTCGCCATCTCTCTGATCAACGCGATGGTTTCCGCGGCTACCTTGGGCTTGTGTGAAGAGGCCTTTGACCTGCGCTTCCAGTACAGGCGGAAGAGCCCCCGATGCCACCGCAGCAGTGTGTCTGGTTGAACGATGAAGAGCGCTTGTTTCCATGCCCGAACTACCCTTGCCAAAAGGACGAGGAGCAACCTATCCTTCTTCGTGCATGCAGGCCGTTTCACCTGCCGCTTGAGGATGATGAGTTGTTGTCGTAAGAGTGCATTTTCCGCCATGAGCTCCGCTTTGCTTCTGGTAAGATCTGCGAGTGTCCCAAGGGGCAAGGAGGAATTGAGCGGTGTGATCCAATGAACACAGCGCGTACGGAGTACGCTCACAGACGTACCAATAAGCCGCTTGAGACGAGAAAGAATCAAAATGAGCTGCTCCTTCAGGAAGATCCGTTGATTTTCATGTTGTCTTGTGAGCACATGTTCACGTCCGCAAATTTTACCCCCAGTGTACATCCATTTGCAACCAATGAAGGCACACTCTCTCCTTCTTACAGCAGCTTTTTCCGAACAGATGTGCCAAGTAGCCAGTACACGGGCAGATGCAACGCCAATAACGAGAGAGAGTTGTAAGACAATACTTGCGGAGTTATCCAGAAAGGTACATCGCAGAAATACTGGCAAAAAATCGCTTGACTAAATGAGTAGCGTTGAGTATATTTTAATAGATGGATAACACTGTTGATAAGTTGGACTGAGTATCGCTCTCCTTTTCCTCGCTTCTATATCATGCTTTGGCAGGCCGTTTGGCGGCATCCTTTTAGTTATACTTCATAATGTATCTTAACAGTCATCAATAGTATCACTTGTCCTGGCTACTTGGATCATCCGTCAGAAAACAAGGGGTTTTGTGAAGATCTGACAGTATTTAGGAGGTGGGTAAGCGGGAGAACCATGACCAAAACGCTCAATTTGGAACGGATAATCCAAGTAGCCAGAACACTGCGGAACTTTGCCAGAAATGCCTTGTTCTAAAAATATCAACTCTCATCGTCTTCATAGTGATTCATCGGATCTAGATAGTCCTCGGTAGAAATAGCTGCTGCCAGTCTTTGAAGGGGTGGATTCTGAGTACCTTGAGAAAGCGAGGTGAGGTGCAGAAATGAGCCGACGATTGCCCCTATCTGCCCGCTATTGCGCAGGTGAGCCAGAGTCTGAACGCCTACGGGTTGCTCTACGTCGGGGATTGCGAGATGGCTGCACTGGACACGGGCGTATCCCGAGGCCCAGCAGGATTTCTATTTGTGTCCATTGGTGGCTAAGCGGATGCTAGAAGTGGTCTAAGACGACTACTTGAAGGCGGTGTAGACAGACGAGCAAGCCTTGACACTCGTCTCGCGTGAACGGGAAGCGAGCCAGCCTGAACAGGTTAAGGAAATGGTAACTATGATGAATAACAGTGGTAATCTCACAGGAAAAACCCTGGGGACTTGTACACTCGAAAGACTTGTTGGGCAAGGCGGCATGGGCACAGTCTACCTCGCACGACAGTCACGTCCCTCACGCTATGTTGCGGTCAAGGTATTGCTGCCCAGGATTAGCATGAGTTCCGCAGTCTATCAGGCATTCCTTGCCCGTTTCCAGCGCGAAGCCGACCTCATTGCCGGGCTCGAACACATGAACATTATGCCCATCTATGAATATGGAGAACAGAATGGCATCACTTACTTGGTGATGCCCTATTTACCCGGAGGCAACCTGCGTGACGTACTGGCAGAACATGGTGTCCTTTCCCTGCAAGTAACCTTGAGCTATATCGAACAGGCGGCTTCTGCGCTCGATTATGCCCATGCCCACGGCGTGATCCATCGAGACATCAAGCCGAGTAATTTCCTCCTCCATCCGGATGGGCGATTGATACTGGCCGACTTTGGTATTGCACGCATGATGAACGATGGGAGCAGCACCATTGGTGCGACGCTCACCAATACGGGCATGCTGCTGGGTACACCCGAATACATGGCTCCAGAGATGGCACGTGGTGAGCCTATAGATGCTCGCGCCGATATCTACGAACTGGGTATCGTACTCTTCCACATGCTCAGTGGGCATGTCCCTTTCAAGGGAAATACACCGCTAGCCGTGGTTGTCAAGCAACTCGAAGAACCTTTACCGCCATTGTATCTGCTGAACCCCGCTATACCATTGGCAGTGGATAAGGTTGTGCAAAAGGCAACGGCTAAAAGACGCGAAGATCGCTATAGATCGGCTGGAGAACTGGCACAGGCACTGCGTCTGGCCCTCAGCCCACCTGACGATTCTTCCGAGACAATGGCACGAAATGCACCCACTCTGCTATCATCACAGCCAATCGTGCTGCCACCACCACCGCCTGACCAGGGAACGCCGCCACCAATCGGCATTGGACAGGCGGTAAACTTCCCCCCCACATCAACTTCAGATCGGTCACGCAGTGCATCTCCTCTCAGCACACCAGTCACACCGGGAGCTGCTATATCTCCGATAACACCCTATCCTGAGCCGATGCGTACGCAAGAGCCCCGGTCTGGACTCCGGTCATGGCTCCTGGTGGCTATCGTATTGCTACTTATCCTCATCACCCTTGGCGGTGTTTTTATTGGTTTCCACCTTGGAGGAACACCAGCGCCGATTCCGCCAACAGCGACATCTATACCCAATCCAACCTCCAGAGCAACTGTGGCACCCACCCCGGTACCCCCGACACCGACGCTGGTACCGCCAACACCCACGCCTTCACCTACTCAGCAAGCTCAAGCTGTAGTGCAACAGTATTACACCGACATTAACAATGCCGACTATCAGAGTGCCTACAACCTGTGGGGGTCTAGTTACCAGAGCTCTCACTCCTACAGCAGCTTCGCCAATGGCTTCGCTAACACCGTGCATGACACCATCTCGTTTGGCACCATCACGCCCCTCTCGGATGGCACCGTCCAGGTATCGATCACCCTTCAGGCTGTTGATAACAACTCATCTGGGGGAACTACGACAAGCACGTTCCAGGGCTATTACAACGTCGGGCAGGAGAACGGCAGTTGGAAGTTGCTTAGCTCAAATATTCTCAAAACAGGGTAAGATGAAAGGACTTTCTGATGCTGATGGACTGTGCTGACGACGCTTCATCACAAGATATGAACCGCCGTACATTCCTCAAGCGCTGCTTCCTCGGGGTCGTGCCCAGCCTACTAGCCGCCTGCGGGGGTGGGGCATCTGTATCCGGCAACGTCACGCCGAGCCCCACCACGCGACCATCACCCACCATACAGCCCATGCCCACAGAAGCCGATTGGTCCGCGCTCGCCAGAAGCCTTCAAGGAACACTGATCCGACCTGACAACTCACGGTACCCAGTCGCAAACCAGCTCTTCAACCCACGATTCGACGGCATCCTACCCACTGCGATTGTCTACTGTGTCTCGATCGCGGACGTTCAGACCTGCCTCTCCTTCGTACAGCGCTTCGGCCTGCCGTTCACGCCTCGTTCCGGTGGCCACTCCTATGCCGGCTACTCGACGACTACCGGCCTGGTGGTAGATATTACCTCTCTGAACGCAGTGAAAGTGAATGCGGACACCGGGGTCGCCACGATAGGGGCGGGTGCCCGGCTCATCGATGTCTACGCGGCGCTCGCGCAGCAAGGCCTCTCACTTCCCGCTGGCTCTTGCCCAACAGTAGGCATTGCCGGCCTGACGCTTGGAGGCGGAGTCGGCGTCCTCGGTCGCAAGTTCGGCCTAACCTGCGACAACCTGCTCTCGGCGCAGATCATCTTGGCTGATCGTCGCGTCCTCACCTGCAATGCGAGTCACCACTCAGACCTCTTCTGGGCGCTGCGCGGCGGAGGTGGAGGCAACTTCGGTGTTGTCACCTTGTTCACCTTCCAGGCACACGCGGTCTCTTCGCTGTCCCTCTTCACCCTCTATTGGCCCTGGAGTAGTGCCGCCGATGTGGTCGCTGCCTGGCAGAACTGGGCGCCACAGGCGCCAGACGAGCTATGGTCGAACTGCGTGCTTCAATCCACCTCTAACAAGGGCTCCAATCCGATCGTGCTAGTGAACGGCGTCTATGTAGGCGGTGTGACACCGCTGAACTCACTCTTGCAGCAGTTAACCCGTCACATTCCCGCCACGCCTACGAGCACCTACGTATCAAGTGCCAGCCTGCTCGATACAATGCTCACCGAAGCCGGCTGTTACGGCAAAACCGTTGAGCAATGCCACCTGCCCGGCCAGAACCCACAAGGTCAGTTGGTTCGGGCTACCTTCAGTGCCAAATCAGACTACTTTACCCAGCCTTTGCCACGCTCAGGCATCACATTCCTGGTAAGCGCGGTTGCCCAGTGTCAGGCCTCTTCCATCCTCGGTGTGAATGGCATCGGCCTCGACGCATTCGGCGGCGCGATCAACCGCGTGCCTTCAGAAGCCACGGCCTTTGTGCATCGCAGCGCACTCTTCTCCGCGCAATACTCCGCCAACTGGAATGCGAGCGATCCCGCCTCTGTCGCGGTGGCAAATCAGACCTGGCTGACCAACACCTGGCAAGCAATGCGGCCATACGCTAGCGGAGGCGCCTACGTGAACTACATCGACCCAAACCTTCCCAACTGGCAACAGGCCTATTACGGTGCCAATCTCCCACGTTTGCAACAAGTAAAAGCCATCTATGATCCCGGCAACCTCTTCCAATTCGCCCAGAGCATCCCAGAATAAATCCTGTGTTGGCTACGTGCGCCGTGTCACACACGATGGGATCGCCGACGCAGTCGGCTAGAATTCGAGGGAGATTCAGGGAGATTCTAGGAACACCGGCTTACCCGACTCCGAAAGGAAAACGGAACAAACAGCATGCCGCGAAAGCGAGCACAAGGCCAAAGCGTTGTAGCCTCAGGCTCGCGAGTTCCGCGCTATACGGTGAGGGCAGGATTGCTCGAACCTCAATCACCGAGGATGGAAGCACACGTCCTCTGGCAGAACGCTTGAAGCCAGAGCCCTCCGGTACTCAAGACAAAGTAGCCGTCCTGGGTACCCTCGCCGGGAGGATGGGGACCAATGAGGTCTCATGAAGGTGATGTGTGAGGTACCTCCGTTGCGCTCGATACGTCTCGTTGTGACGGAACATGGGATCCCCTACCAGACGCGAGTGTCAGGGGGACGGAGTCACCATAGTAGTCGCAGGAGTGACGACCTGAAAGGCGGGACTGGGAAAACCAGTCGTAGGGCCAAGGGTGACAGGGGAACCGCTCGAACCTGATACGGCTACGCGAAATGTGGAGAGGCCAAAGGGAGAAAAGCGGAAACTGGCGAGCCGACTACCTGGAAACTCGTATGGTCGGTTCTGAGGAGGGCGGAGGGAAAAGGGCCACGCGAGCGGCACCTCGCCAGCCGCCTATCCTACTTGGCACATCCGTTCTTAATGTGGATGATTTTGCTCTTGATTTTGTCCAATACCTGGTTTGATGGACATATGCTTAAGGGAGATAGGACTCCCTTAAGCGCTCTCGCTTAAAGCTCAGCAATTCTAGTGCTTGACAAAACTTTGAAGAGTAAATGTTTTATGCTGGTTCCAATAACTTCGATAAGAAGGGCCTGTCCGAATAAGGCTGGTCGCAGTAACTTCGACAATAACAAGATAGCAATCTCACTAACTGTGAAAATTAGCGAGGCGCTCCACTATAGCAGGTTCCACTCAAACTCACTTGGTCTCAGTAACTTTGATTGCAGTCTCACTAACTGCGAGATCCGACAGTCTGTGTGGGATCTCACAGTTAGTGGGACTGGCCTAAAGTATGCCTCAAGTGCGAGTTGTCATAAAGTATTCGGCCCGTTTTACCACCAAATGTTTAGCGGGCCAATACTTTCCAGTTTTGGAGAGGGAAACTTGGCAAAGTCTTCTCAAGCGGGGACTATAACACATAGGCAGGTAAGCTACTCATCAAGAAGCACGTGTGCTGGCTACTTAGGATATCCGTTCCAAATTTGGAGAATAAACAGTCAAGTAGAAAATCTCGTTCCTGCCAGTCTGGTATGATGATGCGAAGAAATGGAACGGGTAGAGCCATGATTGAAGTGATTTTTTTGAACGGATATCCTAAGTAGCCAACACAGCTTACCCTCGGCTGTTACTGAGACCAATCCACCTCGAGTTCCGGTGGTGTGGTCAGCGTCTGCATCACCACGCAATATTGTTCTGTCTTCTCGCGTAACCCATGCAGTTGCTCGGCCGTTGCCTCAGGGGCATCGATCTCAAAGCGAACACGGATCATCTCAAAACCAACTGGCACCTCTTTCGAGACGCCCAGGGTGCCCCGAAGGTCCAGATCTCCTTCTACCTTGACTTCAATCCGGTTCGTTGGTATGCCCATAGCTGTAGCAACCATCTGGCAGGTGATTTGTGCACAAGCGGCAAGGGCTCCTAAAAGCAGATCTCCTGAACAAGCAGCAGTGCCTGTTCCTCCCACTCCTCTATGGGCTTCGGCTTGATAGAGTGCGCGTCCGATATCGACTGAGCATGCTATTGGAGTCTCCGTCTGGCTGCCTTGTGCCTTAAGTGTTATTCGTGCGGTACCCGGCTCACTGCGATATCTCTCCTTGAAGGGTTTTTGTACTGATCGAAGATCCATAACTTCCTACCTCCTGCGTGGAAACAGAGTCATTGACTCTATTGTAACAGATGTCTGTGCTAGGTCTCCAACTTTTCGGCAGCCAAGCAAGCAGGCTCACTTCATGTGAGGAAGAGCCTCATGGGGACATTCCTCCTTCTGGATCCCATTCCTCACAGGGAGGATGTTCTCGTTTTCCCTCTTCGGTTTGCATCTCTCGTAAACAAATCTCAGCAGTTGCGATGAGCTTACCCCTTCGCGGCCACGATGACGCAAAGCCATACAATCTCATTGTGTGTGACACGGCGCACGTAGCCAGTACAGGCGTCTTCCTCCTGGTAGCGAGTCAGGCATGCGCTCTCCAGAGCAACGGCATGCGCGCGCCGACATTCGGAGTCACCATGACCGTTGGCTCCTTGCTGCCAACAGTCTGGCACGCCAGACGCCACGCATCTTCCCAGGTCGGGACGGCCGTCGCCCCCACAATCGAAGCCGCCTCAGCGCTCTTCGGTCCGCAGAAGATGATCCGGTTGGCAAGATTGAAAAGGAATGCATTCTCGTAGAAGACTGGAAACGCATGCAACGGATGGGCTGCGTGGGCGTACCGGTACTTGAAGATGAGGTCTTCCCGATGGGCATACTCCTCCTCGTAGTCTTCCATCTTGGACGGGTCGTGTCCCAGCCTGTTGAAGATTTTGAGCAACTCAAGATCAGCAGGCCGCCACCGCTCGTCGATCGTGCCATCGCAGGGGGTAACCAGGATCGCCACGCCGCCTTGCCGAAGCGGGGGGTTCTCGCCGACGTATTCTCGGATGCGGGCGTTGAGCTGCGCCAGGGACATGAGCGGATTCATGCAGGTGTCGTAGAAGATGCCGTGATACGCCGCGCCGCTTACGAACACATCGGCCTGTGTGGGGAGGTCGACGATCTTCTCGCCGTCCGCGAGTTTGAACATCGGCTCCCGGATGGCCTCACCATCCCCGGCAAAGATCTCGCAGAACTCGGACCGGACATTCAGTGAGCCTTCCAGGTAGAAGACTTTCTTACCTATAGCCTGTTCGGCGTATTTTGCCCAGGCTTCCTTGTGCTTCATGAAGAGCTGCTTGCGCACATCAGAAGCCATAGAATCCTTGTGCTCGTGGATTCGATAAGCGTGGTGGGTCATGATGCTGCGTGCACTTCCGAGACCCACGGTGATACCCTGACCTCCTCCCAGGTAACCGCCCCAGATCGCAGGCACCCCAGACCAGCCGCTCATATAGATCACCAGGTCCGACTCGACGAGGCAATCGTTGACCTCGACCAGGTCACCCATCTCGTTCACACCCAGGTCGACCAGGTGATCCGGATCGGCGGCGTCATGCGGAAGAACGCGGCTGCTCGCCCAACCCGTCGGCCAGAAGCGATCGACCACCTCGGGAGGCAAGAGGTGGAAAGGCGATGGGTAGGGTGGGTTGATGTCGCGACCGATCTTGGAGAGGATGAGCTCGCTTCGGGTCACCTTGGGATGCAACCCGCCGGCTATCACTATCCGAACGTTGCGCTCCTCGACGCCTGCTTCTCGCAGCTCATCGAGCACGACCGGCACGGCGTGGACTCCCACCCCCATCCAGTCGTTCATGGCGATCGTCACCTTGCTGGAAGCTGTGACGAGCTCGGCCAATGGCTTCATGCCCATCGGCTTCCTGATCGCGTCACGTACAGCCCGGGCGGGGTTTGCAAGGGCTCGTGGTATACGGTCGGGGTTGGGGCCTTCGACGACCATGGCGGAATCAGGGACCTCGATCTCCCAAGGAGAGCCGAGTCCATAGTCGATGCCTGAAACCTTCATTTGAATCGCCTCCTTCTTAATACGACGCCGGTCTTGCGTTGACTCAGGCTAAGCATACTGAGAGCCATTTAGCTTAGTCCGAGCGCTGCCCTCGCCGACGACGGGCAGCATCTTCGCAAAGCCAGGCTGTGACTCCCCATCCGATAACCCTCGAGGTCTAAAGCTATGAACAAAAAACGGCTTTCTCCTGCCGAGCGATTTTTCAGCAGAACCTCACTTGCTACCCATCTATTCTATCACAGCAACAGAAAGAGGGGTTCCTTCGAAAATCCCCGAGAGACTGGTCGTTAAGTAGCTTCCTTTGGAGTGAGAGTGACCTGATAGCCTAATTGCTCGAGTTGATGAATGTGATATCGTTGCACTGGTTGTGTTGCAAAAAATCTGGAAGGAAGGCGATGGGCGTGAGGCTTTCCTTCTCGCGTCGTTTACGCTGCCGCTAGAAACAAGCTGGCGATACATACAACTTGACCGATGATGTCGCCTTTTTCGACGCCACGTATCTGCCCTTTCCTTATCATATGCATGATCTCATAGCCCTGGAGGATTCGCCAGGCGGTTTCAGGTGAAAAGAAGCCAAGGCCTGGTTTGACCAGACGTTTGAGAAAACGGTGGTCTTGCTCGACCAGATTGTTGAGAAACTTCACTTGCCTCAGTTCACATCCCTCAGGAAGGACTCCGTCTGCTTTCAATTCGCGGAATGCTTTGGGATAGGCGGCGTTTTTCTCCACGTTGATCACCCGTGGCTTACTGCTCTGAGACGCCGTGAGTGTTTTGAGAAAGAAGCGCTTGGCAGCTTTTGCGTCTCTCGTCAGGCTGAAGAAGAACTCGAGCGTCTTGCCCTGTGAATCAACCGCTCGATCCAGATACATCCACTCTTTCTTCACTTTGATGTAGGTCTCGTCAACACGCCACGAGTCCGTCGTGGGCTTCAAATGGGGACGGCACCGCCGTTCAAGCTCAGGAGCATACTGCTGGACCCATCGGTAAATCGTGGTATGATCCACATGCAATCCCCGCTCTCGCATCATTTCTTCCAGGTCGCGGTAACTGAGTGAATACCGCAGGTACCACCGCACGCACAACAAAGTGGTGTCGGCCTGGAAGTGGCGCCATTTGAATGGGTGTTGCTCTGTCATCATGGGATCCTCTTTCGCTCGTTTCCGCCAACTCTACCAGATCAGCTTTCTTTGTGCAACACAGCCTTCTATGGAGCAGCATCTGGATTGTTCGCTGCTCAATAGAAGGCTGTTCATGCGGAATGCGGTCTCCCCAACGAGGTCGGGTGCAATCTGACCTGACGACGATTTCCTCAGACCCGTACAGATGTTGTCTCATCATGTGATTCGATGTATAACGTGATTGAGACCCACGCACAGCAGTGAAAACACGTACCCGGCGAAAATTCTGAGAGCGGTCAGGATACACGGGTTGGTGAACGTATAACAACTTTGATAAGATGGCAGAGAGATGGAACGGAGGAACCAACTATGGCAAAAGTCCACACTGGAGCGGATATGAAAAGTCAGTTTAAGCAGCTCTCGGAAGCTGATCTTCGAGCGTATAGCGATGAAGCAAGTTTTCAAAAGGGCTACGACTACTATCTTCACCACGCGATTGTCGAGCCAATCCTGAGTGAATCGGTGCTCAGGGCGTTCTGCCACGGCTCAGGCTTGAGCCCCTACCGCGTCGTGGTGACCTTGCTGCCAGCAGGTGATAAAAGTGCTCACAAGGTGGTTTCCGCTGGCTGTAGTTGCCCACGGGGCGGCTTTTGCAAGCACCTGGTGGCCTTGCTGCTCACCTGGATCCATCAGCCGGAACGCTTTGTGGTACGTTCGTGGCTCATGGGGCGGTTGAGCGAGAAGAGTCGCGAGGAGTTACTGGCCCTGCTGGAACAACTGGTGCAGCGGCAACCCGACATAGAACCCATGGTTGAGCTGCTGATAGAACTTCCCCTGGCTACCCCGGCGCAGGGGAAGAACAGGCCAGGGAGAGGCAAAGAACGCACGCTGGATCCCTCCACTATTCAAAACCAGGTGGACTCGGCGTTCTACAACGCGGGGGAAGGATGGGGCGCTGCCAGCCGCGTTGCCGCCGAGCTAGACCGTTTGTGTGATATAGGCAAGAGCTTTGCCGAGGCGGGCGCATGGGCTAACGCGCAGGTCGTGTATGCCACGGTTGCCGAGGAAACGATCATACACTATGAGGGGTTACACGATGAGGGTCAGGTCAGTTGGATTCTGGAGCAGTGCGCGGCTGGCCTGGTAGCGTGCCTGAGTGCTCAGCCCACCCTTCCAAAACGTGAACAACTCGATGCTGAAGATCGCGAAGAACTGCTGACGACGCTGTTTGGCCTCTGGAAATTTGGCTACAATTACGGCGGGATCGGGGTGGATGTTGCTGGAGCGGTTGCGGGGAACGGGACAGCACGTGAACGGAAGAGGGTTGAGACCTGGCTGCGTGAGGAGATGAGACCGGGGCAAGATTCTTCAAGCACGTGGCACAACCGCAGCGTCGTCGATTTTGTGGTGAAGCTTAAACAAGCAGAACACGCTAGCGATGAAGACGTACTCGAGGAGTATCGCAATGCCGGTCTGTACAAGGAATTGACGGAGAAATTCCTGCGGCTTGGCCGGACAAACGAGGCGCTGGGCGTTGCCCAAGCCAACCTGACTGAACTCAGAGATGTGACCTGGTTTGCGGAGGAACTGCTGAAATTGGACGAGGCGTGGCGAGAACAGGCGCTGGCATTCGTGGAAATGAGGCTGGGCGAGGTCAAACCTGCTTTGCAGGCTAAGTCGCAAGACTTCACAAGCGCACACACCGTAGACACCTACCGGCGCTGGTTGAGCGAAAAGTACCTCTTGTACGGCCAGACAAAGCAAGCTTTGGACATGGAGCGCGCTCGCTTCGAGGCCAGCCCAGATATCACCACCTATCGCTCTGTTCGATCAGCGGCGCTGGCAACCGGTCAGCCAGAAGATCTCTGGCCTGGACTGCGGCCACGCTTGATTCAGAGGTTAGAGCAGCAAGGCCGTTGGGGGGCACTCATCAGTATCTACCTGGATGAGAAAGAGGTCGGTCAGGCACTCGCTGCCCTGGCAGAGATAGAGCGCACACCAAGGGCACCGTTCTACGGATATGGATCCCGCTCTGAAGGCCCTTCGAGTCACTATCAAGCGCAGGTGGCAGAAGCTGCGGAGGAGGCTTACCCAGATGAAGCGATTCGGCTGTACAAGCCTGTTGTACAAAGACTCATTGACGGGCGCGGACGCGAAAATTACCAGCAAGCGACGGGCTACTTGATCCAGATCAGACTGCTGTACCAGAAGCAGGGGCGGGAAGCGGAATGGAATACGTATATTACCAACCTGCGGAACAGCAACAAGAGCTTACGAGCTTTGAAAGAAGAATTGGACAAAAGGGGTCTATAATGGAGGCCCTGAAGCCTTGTGCGCTCACCGCGCATTCCCAGGGGAAAATGAGGAGAAAGAACTATGGCGAAAAAACCAAACGCATCGAAAAAGAAAAAGCGCATCATCACCAGTGCATCGCCAGTCGACAAACAACTCGACCTCATCGGGCACCAGATCTTTCAAGGAAACTACGCTGAGGCGGTTGTTGAGTGCGAACGCCTGTTGAACTACCTTCCACAGCACGCGTCGCAGCGCGCTGATGTGCTGGCGCAACTGGGAACCGCACAGGGCATGCTTCAGAACTTCCCGCAAAGCTATGAAGCTTTTACCGAAGCGCTTGCTCGCGAACCAAAGAACGCCGATCTTTGGTACAACCGAAGTATGGCGAGCCGCTTTACTATGCGCTTTGGTCAGGCGTTACGCGACATAGAGCGGGCAATCGAGCTAAACACGAGCAGTGAACTGACTGAGCAGTTCGATGAAGCATTGCAGTTCAGTCGTCAACTAGCGGAAGAGTCGATCAAATTGCGTGGGCCAGACTTTACGCTGGATCAACTGGTCAAGCAAGAAAACTTTTTCCAGCAGGGCCTGGTATTGATGGAGGCCGGGAAGAGAGAGGAAGCCGGGCAGGCATTTCAGGCATCGATTGCCATGGGTGATTGCTTGCCGCAGCCCTGGGGGAACCTGGGAATCTGCTTGATGATGCAGGAACGTTACGACGAGGCCGAGGCGGCGTTGAAACGCGCTCTTGAGATCGATCCCAAATACACGATCGCAAAAAACAATCTCGTAGTGCTCCGTACGTCCCGGCGAACAGGTCCGCCGGCTCTGGTTGAACTGAATGAGCCGTTTAAGAACAGCAAGCTCACCCAATCAATTACTTTTATCAAGGAGTAGCAATTTATCAATGGCTAATCGGAAAAAGAAAGCCACGACACAGCTTGGCAAACAGCCTCCGTGTTACCGCTTCTTTCTCAATCCGTATCAGGATATGCGGTGGACGAGGTGCCCCCAATGTGAGAACAAGATGCACCTGCGGAAGTTGCCACTGGTGATCCATGTCGATCCAATGTACCTGCCCGCACTGTGATCTGCTCATTGCTCACCAGGACGATGTGGAACATTTCCTGGCATCCTTCTTCATGGAGCAAAAGCCAGAAGTCATTGGCAATGATTACCTGGTGATTGGGACACTGGATAGGGCAGTGTGGAAGCGCGGGACGCAGCAACCGTTGAACTTGCAGGAGACACTTGAAGCATTGCATGATTTCAAGGAAGTCATCACGTTCAAGGTGAAAGGAGGTTGGATGAGAGATGAGGCGAAGCCTTCTACAAAAAAGCGAAGGAGTGGAGTATGAGTGAGACTGATACATCCGATTACGATGTACGAGTACGAGCCATTCAAGCTGCGAATCAGTCCATTCTGAATGCTTTTGAGGTCTGGCTTGAGCAATCAGGATTGAGCGAGAAAACCATCCAAATTCATGTCAGCAATATCGACTTTTTTACGAATTATCTCGTGTATTATGAGCCGCTGAAGAAACCCGACGAGGCCAATAGCGGAGACGTGTGGATGTTTTTAGATGACTGGTTTCCTCGGAAAGCGTTGTGGGCTTCCATCACCAGCGTTACATCCTATCTCGCGTCGTTCAAGAAGTTCTTCCGGTGGATGGGAGAAACAGGGCGTGTCTCTCCCCAGACCGTTACGGATGTACTTGAGCTACTTAAAGAAGAGAGAGGCACATTTCTCAGAAACGTTGCTGAGTAATAGAGTGCAAGCTCCTGCCCTCATCTTTATCGACGCAGTGCCTCTAACATCGGCACTAATTTGTACTTGCGCTGATGACGGTCCAGCAACTCAGACAGGTACGTCCGCCATCCCTCTTCACGGCCCATGTTTCGATAGGCCGTACGTGCCTTTGCAAGCCAGTTCGCTGCCGTGCGGTAGTACTGTGCTTTGCCTTCATCCATGAACGGCTCCGCCTGCTGCCGACAGACCTTGATCACCCATGCGGGATGTGACTGCATAGCAGCGTCCACGACTCGCTCTACCAGGGTATGCGTTGCCTTGGGCTCTACTGCTGCTATGGCATCATCAATGAGTCCCTCGTGCAGGAACACATCGACTTGCCCTTGTGGAACGTATGACTTCGTGTGGCGTACGTACTCCAGCAGGTTCGCACGGCGCTCAGGCCATTGTTCCCCGGCGATCTCTGCCACGCGAAGATAGTTGGCTAAGCTCAGTTCCTCGCGAAAAGCCACTTCGGCGGCTGTAAGGGCTCGCGTTTCTTCGCCCATCGTCGCCGCTTCGTCCCGGAGCCACTTCGCGAGTGAAACCTTTGGTCCCTGGAGACGAAGACCTTCCTCTGCGATGTGCAAGCCTTGCTCACGTTCGCCCCGGTCATACAACCCCCTGGCCAGAGTAAGAGCCTCATTCGCAGTCTCCAGGTGTGCTCGCCCATAGGCTACTGCTTCTTGCGTGCGACCCAGGCGTACCAACATAGCGACGTAGGCTTCGTTCTGTCCTTGCGCTCTGGCAAGATGAAGATACTCTTGCAAGCGCCCACGCCGCTCCAATACATGGAGGCGGGCGACCGTTACTTCAGATACTTCTCCATCCCAGGAGTCGTTTTCGATGTCGGTTCCCTGCAAAACATGTTGGAGTTGAGGATCGTCCCAGCCTCGAAGGGCCGCTTCATGTGCTGCCTCAAAGACCTCCTCGAC
>Ga0209648_10002351_pt1 | contig 15690 bp, 14 predicted proteins | sample GraSoi2013_115cm_FD_185830 | JGI IMG/M metagenome (GOLD analysis project Ga0209648, IMG submission 185830) | Grasslands soil microbial communities from the Angelo Coastal Reserve, California, USA - Sample 9_17_2013_115cm (SPAdes) (version 2) | ecosystem: Environmental > Terrestrial > Soil >...
ATTATGCTGCTGGAATACGGATGCGTGGCAACGGCCGCTGCAATCATCCTGTTGCGCCGGTTCAAACGACCGGCGGTAACCCGATGCTCAACGGACTAGGTGCCCTTGCGAATGCGGTCTGCAAAGTTGTTGGAAATAACAAGTGTGCCCGCATGAGCATGCCAAGAACACAATCCCCCATGTGTGCGGTAGAATGCGTTGCCAGCCGAGCAGGGGTTGGGAATGGCTGGCGTGGGTGCCGGGCTGTGTGCCGACATACGATCATGTATCCCCAAGCTTTTCCCCGTCATCCAAGACAGCATCCGTTCAATTCACCAAGGAGCAAAATCCATGACAAATGCGAGCCGTATAACGATCATCCGTTTTCTGGCTTTCGGGGTAGTGGTTCTTGCTGCAACAGTGTGGGCACAGAATCGGCCGCCAATTCTCGAACAGATCGCCAAAACCTATGGTCTCGATTCGTATGGGCAAATCGAGGCTATCCGTTACACCTGGAACGGGGAAATCCCCGGACTCTTCAAACTTGCTCACGCGTGGGAGTGGGAGCCCAAAACCGGCAAGGTCTCCTATGAGGGAAAGGATAAAGACGGCAAGCCGGTGAAGGTTACCTACAGGCGCTCCGAGCTTAGCAGCCAACCCGACGCCGTGAAAAACGAAGTTGAGCCGGCTTTCGTCAACGATAACTATTGGCTTCTGTTCCCCTTCCATGCTTACTGGGACACCAGCGCCACCGTGACCGATCAAGGTATGCATAAACTGCCTGTTGGCAACGGCTCGGCCGACTTAGTCGCGGTGAAGTATCCCGCGGAAGCCGGCGGTTACACGCCCGGCGACACCTGGGAACTCTACGTCGGCAAAGACAACCGCGTCGAGTACCTTGTCTTCCACCATGGCGGGACCAAGAAGCCGAGCCTCGTCAACGCGACCTGGGCAGGCTACAAAAAGGCAGGTCCTCTGCTGTTCTCAACCGAGCACCGCGGCTTCGCCGACGGCAAGCCCCTGCACATTTTCATTTCTGACGTGGCAGTTAAAGTGACGGGGTCAGACAAGTGGATGCCCGCGCAATAAACTGCCTCCGAAGTAGCGCCGGCATCCTTGCCGGCTGTCCCGGGGGCGTCCTCCCCTCGGCTCGGCGGGCATGTTGTCCACCGGACGGCCGCCGGGACGGCGGCGCTACAATCGCCGCGCGCCGAATCGGGGCTCTCCCTTTCTTCACGAATCAGCATCCCTGGCGATCACTACAGTAGTGCAGGAACTGCTTAGCTTGGGCAGATCACGGGCGGCGGCCGTGTGGATCTGCAGGCTTGGGCGTTCCCCGCGAACGATCGGACAGTAGTAGTCGGGCTCTAGCAGCGCGCCTTGCAGGCGTCGACGTCCGGCGCAGCCACCATGGCATGAGTCACGGAACTCGCAGGGCTGGCACGCCTCGGGAAGCGAGCGGGCTTGCTCGAAGGGCGCGGAGTCTAGAATATCGAGCCCCATCGAGATCAAATCCGACAGCGGCTCCCCCGATCCTGGCCAATAAACGCAGGGCTGTGTGGTGGCGCGCGGCGTAACCCTCACGGTGCTTACGCCGCATCCTCCGCGCAGCGGCGGGAGGCCCGCCATCGCTCGAACCAGCGGCTCGCCGATGGCGACCACGTCCGTTTCCGCAAAGAGACGCCGGAACCCCTCCCAATACTCACTGTAGGACAACGCATAGATGTCGGATCGCACCGCCTGGTACACGTTCACACGCAGGGGAGCGTCAAACTGTTTGGCTACTCGCGCGACCTCTGCCAGACGCAAGTAGTTCGCCTTCATCATGACCGCGATGATGGTTACAGGCACGCCGAGCCTTACGCAACGTTCTGCTTGCCGGTGGATCAGCTCCCAATTGCCGTTTCCGCGCTGTGCATCCTGTTCAGCTTGTGTCGGGTAATCGAGAGAAAACTCGATGTCATGAAAGGCGCGCAATTCGTTATCTTCCAAAACAGCTACGCTGTGGCCGTTGGAAGTGATAGTGAGCTTGATGGCTTGAGTTCGCAGGTAGGCCAGTATTGCCCTAAAGTCTGGATGCATGCCGTTCTCGCCAGTGCCCAGATTCACTGAGCGGATGGGAAGGCGTTCCATGACTGACTTCACTTGTTCCAGGGAGAGACGGTCTGTGCGAGCTGGATCGCGGTAGCAGAAGGAACAGGAGAGATTACACTCGTTGGTGAGCCCAAGCCCGAGCGCAATAGACGCCGCAGGCGCCTTCGTGCCGGATGTGGTCGATGAAGGTTGGACTCTGACGTTGTTCATGCACCATCCTCCCTGATCGGACCTGGGTAATGTGCGAGGTAGTGTAAGTAGCGCGCAACGGCGGCAAACTCTGGCCGGCCGCCCAGCTTGCGCTCTAGCTCAAGAATCCGCTCGTACTCAGCGTTGCGAGAAACCTGTTGCGGCAAATAATCCGCAAGGACGCGTATACCCCGCTCGGCAGTCATTGCCAGCGACGCCGCTTTCAGCATGGCTTGCAGGCTATCTGACCTAAATAGTCGCACCCTGCCTCCGTAGAGAGACTCTTGTCCCCACTCCGCGGTGAGGTTATTTTCAGCTGCAGCCAAATCGCCCGCTTGGATAGCGGCCTTCAATACTTCGCCTGCCTGGTTACGTACGAGAACGGACAATATCGCCGCTGAATCCCGCAAGGCGCGAGCCGCACCGCGCAACACAGCACCCGGGTCGTCGCAATATTCCAGGATGTTGTGGCAAACAATTACATCGAACGATCGACTGCGGAACAAGTTCTCCAATTGGGTAGCGTCGTCGTGTTGCAGTACGACCCTGTCCGTAACCGCTGCTTCCCGTGCCGCGCGCTTCGCGATATCCAGCATCGCTGGAGAGGAATCCAGCAGCGTGACGCGAATGCCAAGTCGCGCCAGGCGAATGGCAGTCGCTCCCGTGCCGCACCCGAGATCAAGTGCACACAACGAAGGTTTGGCCTGCAGGGGAAGAGAATCTTGCAGGTTGGCAAAGGCCAAGTCGGAGCGCAACCGACCCTCGGGCGTCTCAAGGTAGGCGGCATACTTGTTCGCGTCGCTCTGGAAGCGTTCACTGTCGGCATTCGCAGGCATCTTCATGCGACCCTCAAGCGAAGTCGTTCGCCAATCCAGTCGCTGGTAAGAACCAGTGCGTAAGTCAAAAGGATAAGGGTACTCAGGCGAGGGTAGAAACCCAGCTGCACGTTGTTGTAGATCCCCTGTCCCAAGCCGCCCCCGCCGACCAGTCCCAGAATGGTGGAAGCCCGCAGATTCATCTCCCAACGCAGGACAGTGTAGCTGCTCAGCAGTGGCCGAGCTTGCGGCCACATGGCCCAGAGCAACAATTGGACGGGACGCGCACCCATGGAACGCAACGCTTCCACCGGCCGAAAAGGCACCTCTTCCATTGTCTCTGCGTACAGTTTGCCCAGGACGCCAGCCGTGTGCAACCCGAGAGCAATCGTACCGGCGAACGGGCCAATGCCCACAGCGAGGATGCAGATCGGAACCCAAACCAACTCAGGAATGGAACGTAGGATATTGAGCACCAATCGCGCGCTCCAAAAGAGAAGCCAGCGCAGGACTCGATCTATAACCCGACGCCTTCCGGGAGAATCGCTGCGCACAAAGGTCAGAGTGGACGTCGCTGGCACGGCCAACACAACAGCCAGGGCCATACCAATCAGCGTGCCCATGAGTGAGATTGCAATCGTCTGGAGGAGAGCCGTTCCAAGGCTGCTTATGAAAGCCCAGCTTAAGTCGGGCGGCAGCATGCGGCGAACAAAGTCCGTGAGGCGCGTGGCAATCCCAGCCTGAGTCAGTGTCTGTGGAGTGAAACCGGCCAGCGCAAAGCTGGCCACTACCAGAGACAAAACTAACATCCACACGACGAGTCTCCAAGAATTGCTTATATACGGCTTCAGAGCTGATGACTTATCTTGTGCTCTTACTTCGCGCACATCAGAACTGTGGACGAAGCGAGCTCGCAGGTAGCGGCTGGCTGCGTCCGTGACCGTGAGCAGCATTATGAAAACGAGGAGAAGAGTCAGCACTTGACCGTACTCGAATAGTCTCATCGAGACGCTGATCTCATAGCCGATGCCACCCGCGCCCACGAACCCGAGTACCGCCGCCGCCCGCACACAGCACTCGAACGAGTAAAGCGTGTAGGCCATCAGATGAGGCAGCGCCTGCGGCCACACTCCGCGCAAAAATATCTGCATGCGTGTGGCACCGGTAGACTGCAGCGCCTCGAGCGGTTGCGGATCCACATGTTCGAAGACATCGGCATAGACACGACCCAGCACGCCACTGTAGGCCACAGTCAAGGCAAGCGCGCCGGCAAGCGACCCGAGCCCGACTGCCGCCACGAAGAGCAACGCCCAGACCAGATCAGGCACGGCGCGCACAAAACCCAAGACTGCCCGCGCCAACCGGCTTGCCGCGGCGCCGACTCCGTATGCGAAGTGATCAACGTCGGCGGCCACCAGGACTCCGCGGTTCCACAGGGTGGCGGTAGACAAGATTCCCGACGGCAGTGCGAAGATGATAGAGAGCAAGGTGCCGGCAACCGCGGTGGCCATAGTTTGGGCCACCGCCCGCAACACCGTACGGAGAAAATCGGCCGACAGATCGGGTGGGAAGAGCCCGGTCAGAAACTTCCATAGTGCGGCGGCTGTAGCCGGCCGGAGGAGAACGCCCGGACGCACCTCCGCAAACCGCCAGGAGACAGCCAGCAGCGCAAGCGCCGCAATAATAGACAGAATGCGGCCCGACATCGTCAGTGAGTGATAACGTGCGGAAATCCTAGTGAGCGCAACCGCGTTTGTACTGGAAGTGGTCGCCATCGCGTTCCTCAGTTGATTTGCCGTCACGCGCGTAGAGGGTACTCAAGAGGTCATCCTGCACCTTGGAAGGAGGTACATCAAAGGAAAGGCCGCCCGCGCGCAGTCCAACTACGCGCGGGAAGTGTCGCAGTGCCAGGTCCACTCTGTGGACCGCCATAATCAAGGTCTTCCGGCGGTCATGCGCAAGTCCAGCTAGCAGCGAAGTCATGGTTTCCGCCAATTCCGGATCAAGCGATGCCGTAGGCTCGTCGGCCAGGATCACGTCTGGTGATTGCATCAGCACGCGCGCAGCTGCCAGCCGTTGCTGCTGGCCTCCGGAGAGTTCATCGGCCCGGGCTGCACGCTTGTCCGCCAGACCGACTTGTTCCAGGGCATGCATCGCGAGCTCCGAGTCAGTTCTCGTCGGCTGAAAGATGCTGCGGAACGTGCTCAGGAAGGACATTCGTCCCAGTGCGCCGCAGAGCGTGTTCTCCAGTGCTGTCAGCGAAGGAATGAGATTGTGCTGTTGATAAATGGTGCCCACTCGCCGGCGCATGGTCCTGAGTCCGCTGCCGGACAACGAAGCAGTGTCGTGTCCGTCGAAAAGCACACATCCGGCAGTCGGCCGTAAGGTCCCATTCAGCAGTCGGAATAACGTTGTCTTTCCGGCGCCGGACTGGCCGAGAAGGGCGAGCCGTTCCCCCGCATGCACGTGCAGCGTGACGCCGTTGAGCGCCTGCACTGGCTCGCGGCGATGCGGGAAGAATTTGGTCACGTCTTTAAGCGAATAGATCACTGAAGAAGACCTTCTTCGCGGGCTGCCTGCCGCAATCTGTCATAGCTTGAGTCATCAGCGCGCATGTATTTGGTTGCATTCAGCAGGTCAAGCAAGACTTTGCTCTCCGGGTTGGATGCATCGAGCTTCAGGAAGGCGGCGGCAAAACCATCGCACAGCTTCGGATCGAGGCCTTTGCGCGCGGCCCACACATAATCGAAGAAGGCGGGCGTGGTGTAGAAGACCCTCACCTGGGCGGGCGTGATCTTGCCCGATTTCATCATGTTGGCGAAGACCAGTTCATCCATAGCGCCCGCGTCAACCTTCGCGTTGGCCACCGCCAGCGCAGTGGCGTCATGCCCACCCGTGTAAAGGGCCTTGGCTAGTACCCCAGGATCAACGTTGGCTTCGCGCATGTAGTACGCAGGCATGAGATGTCCAGAGGTCGAGTTCACGTCGCCGAAAGCGAAGGAATGACCCTTCAAATCAGTTAGCGCGTTGATGCCTGATCTGGGTTGAGTGATGAACACGCTGTGAAAGTTCTGGTCGCGCTCCCGCTGTACCACGGGAAGCACACCGGCGCGCCGGGAAGCTTGTACAAAGGTAAAGCCACCGAGATAGGCAATATCCACCCTGTCATTGGCGATAGCCTCCACCACCGCCGCATAGTTTGTGGGGACCACCAGTTCGATTCGAGAACTGGTCTCTTTCTCGAGATATTTCACCAGTGGCTGGCTGTCACGCACGATCTTTCCAGGATCGGTCGAAGGAATCATGGCGAGCCGAAGTGCGGGCTCCGGCGCACCACCACGACCGCCCTTGCAGCCGACCGCGACAAGCAGCAGAACAATAGCGAAAACGAACGCCCTCTTCTCCATCATCGCCCTCTCAGATTCGACGTTGAAACGCTACGACTCACGCCCGAGAAGGCGTGAATCACGATGGAAGGTGGTCCAGGCGGCCCCACCGTCCCTTGTTGGCAGGCGCCGCTCGCGCCTGAGCAGGATAGCATCCGGGCTTCAGCAACCGCACCTCCGTTGGATCAGAAACGTGATCGGGGCAGCGGCGAGGAGCATTCCGGCCAATGACCGCGCAGAGTGTCGCCCGGGCTGGCGGGTGAATACGAATCGTCCCCCGAAGGACTTCTTGCCATGTCAAATGAGAGTCGGAAGGGCTGGATTGGTTACGAGAGCCGGAACCCATATACGAGAAAACCAATGGTTCGAAAACATTGTCACAGGTGTGTTTACGCCGGTTCTGGCCAAGCATACGAAGAGCTTCAACCTGATTGACACGCTGGCAGTGGGTGCTGACCGGATTCAGAGAGGCTTTGAACCCATGCGTCGCCAAGTGGATGACTGGCGGCATGCGCAAATCGGCCCGCGGCGAACTGGCCAGGTCCACCTGCACCAACTCTGCCGTTCCATTGCAGCGTGCCGGGTGAATGCGACTTCTCACCCGACATGTCAGCAACACTGGATTGCTTCCGAATCTGCCTGGCTAGGCAACCTACGATTACCTCAGCCGGGCTTCTGGCGGGTTAATCGCGTTCGAACGCTCCGCCAGCAACCAAATCACTCAGATCTAGCGCATAAAGAATTTCAGTGGCTGAGGGAAGAAATGAGCAAACCTGCATAGGGTGGCTTCCTCGGATCGAAGATGTGATTATTGTTAGCGGGCACCAGCCGGGTGTGAGGCGGTTGCGTTTTCATCGGTGGCACTATTGCTTGAAGCACCAGTAGATTCTCGAACAAGCTGCTCCCACACCCATGAATGTTCGAAGAAGAATCCTACTCGGTTAGGTTTAGCATCAGCGGCAATCTGACGACGCATGGTTCGCAGCATTGCTAGGGCATCGATCCGTTTCTGGTCCACTGCCCCAGAAGGTAACCAGTCCGCGAAACGACTCAACTCCGGCCCAGGCAGCTTTTCGTGGATGGCCTGCTCGATGACTAGCTCATAGCGACGGTTCGGGTAAAAAAGGTCCTTGGCTATGCGCTCGAGTCTTCTGCAAGTCGCCTCCGCGATAATGGCATTTGCCCGCGCAGCCGCCAGAGTTGCACGAATGTTGACCATAGCTACTGATGTAGGGCGATAACCAAACTCCGCAGGGCAATGTGCAACCGCTACTTCGTCGTCATCTTCGAGTTTCCCATGCAGAAAAAGTTCGAAGATCTGGCCAACACCTACCATGCCGAACGCTTGCAATTCCGCCGCCCGGCACGCCCCCATGCTTGCAGCGCCGAACACATGAACGCCCTGGCTCATGGCCCAAAGGATTTCCTTGTGCCAGACTGCGGGAACATTTTCGAAATAGCCGTCGATAATCCCGATGGCTCGGGCCCCTTCCGAGGCGATCCGATAAACATCCCCCTGGGCGGCCGGCGGCAGAAAAATCGCATCGAGCTCCTTCGAGGCTTCGTCGGGTCCGATGGTTGGTCCCACAAACACATACACGCTCATGCGGCGGTCTCCAGGATGGCGCGTGCGCGGTGCCCAAAGGAGTAATCCATTGAACTGCACCCCGGTTCCAACCCAGGTATGACCACCCGCGCCACCGGAATACGGAATTCGGGCCGGGTCAGATCCACTACCAACACCCGTTGCAATCCGGCTGATTCCAAGCGTCGCAGTTCCCATTCCACGTCATCCTGCAGCGTTTCTCCCTCAAAGTTCGGGATGTCTTGGTAACGGCGGAGGCATCCATTGTGCGCCAGGAATTCGCGGTTGAACCTTTCCGTCTTGTCATCACGGAAGAAATCGTACTTGGAGCGGAAGAAGTCGTCGCGAGATCCGGCGATCGCCGTGAGCCTGCATTGTGCGGCTTCGGTTAGCGCACGGAGTAGGGCGATTTCCTTACAAGGGTGGCAGCCAGCGCCACCTCCGAACGGAATGGGACGGAGCGGATTGGGCTTCCGTTCCGCTATGAAACAGAAAAATGCGGGGATGCCAATGTCGCTGGTCACATCCCACACGCCGGTGGCAATACCTGCCTGCTCAAATTGAGCCAGGACCTGACAACTCGGCTCGTCATCGATAGATTCCAGATCCAGTCCGGAGAGTTCGCGCCCGGCGCGTCCACGCAGACGCCACAAAGTGACCGCGTCGCGCTCCACCAGTTCACAAATGCCGTGGCTGACTGCCTCCAGGATGTGATTGCCGGAGGCGAGACCGTCCGAACTGGCAACGAAGCACCCCGAGCCGGTCGGCAGCGGAAGAGTGTAGTTCAAATGAACCAGTTCGTACGGGAGCCAGAGGTTTTCTTTCCGCAGCAGATCGCGAGCTTCGATCCAGAGCACCTGCACGTTGGGATGAAACACGTCCGGATTGGGGCGCGGCAGCGCATTGACCTCAACCAGAGCATGGGTGTATCGCAGTGCTTCGTAGCTGGCCAGTTTCAGCGGCAGAGTGATGTGTTCAGCGTGATATCCCTCAATCGATTCCATGACGCCAGACGCCTTGGCTGCAACTAGGGTCGTCCCCTTGCCCTGGGAAACTGCGATGGAACGCGAGTTAGGCCGGCATACCATAACCACTGGAATGCCGATGCAATCCAAGCCTGTAACATTGGCAATTCGCGTGATCCCCATGACCGGCAGCAGGGGCTGAACCTTTCGCAATGTTTCTTCAGGTGCAATGATGCGGTGCGTTCCCGAATGAAAGTGCTTGCTCCCGGAATTCAAGGCCTCGAGTTGGTGTGTGAGGGAAGTGGCGCTCATGTGGAATCTACAGGCTGCATCGACGCCGCCGGGCTTGTGCGGGCGAAGGCCGAATTAGACAGTCGTGCAGGAGCTGTTGCGAAGCCCGTCGCTCTCAGCAGTTGCGAAGCGGGCGATAAGCACACAGCTACGCTCCGCAGTACTGATGCATTGTCTTTGCGAGAAAACCCGGTTCGGGCAAGCGCTAGGCCGACTTGCGCTTTGGCGGAGCTAGCCTATCCATATTTACGCGGTGCCCACCGACTTGGCCGAGCTCTATGTGACGACCAGGGAGCGCGACATGGTGTCCTCCAACGTGGTCGACCAGATCCTCGCCGTGGACTGCGGCGAGGCTCTGGCCCGCCGTCGGCCGCTCCAGCGCGCTGCCAACTTCTTTTGTAGCTGCATCGGGGAGGCGAAAGGCCTGCAATTGATCGTCGGTGATGTAATACACCCCACCATCGGCACCATGAATCAAAGTACCTTTTTCAGATTTTGCGTCGCTCATAGATTCTCCTTGTCTTGGGCTAATAGCGTCGAAAAGGGAACTCTTGCAGCTCACAAAAGAACTCTATTCTGGGAGACTTGTCAAGGAAATTCGTCAGACTCCACGGGCTAGGGCAACACTGACTGCGTTAAAGCGACAAGACGTGGGTCGGTCCTAAGCGGATCCAATGCCGGTTCGGTTTTCAGCGAGATTGACCAAAGGCGGCCGTTCTTCCGGCTTTCCTCAAGCACGCGAAAAGCCGCATCTTTATCCCCAAGCCTGGCGTACACGAAGGCTGCCTCTGGCGGGAGAAAGCCGCGGGACGACTTCAAACCATTGAGAATATCCAGTGCGTCCGCCTTTTTGCCGTCTACCGCTTCGGCGTAGGCCAGGATCGAGACCGTATCCGGCACTCCCTTTGAAATCTCCACGGATTTCTTCGCTTCCAGTATCCCCGCCTGCAGGTCTCCAGCTTGCAGTAAGGCCCGCGCCAAAAAGTCGTGCGCCGCATCAAAGTTCGGGTCCAGTTCCAGCGTATTCCGCAGCTGTTCGATGGACTTGCCATAGTCCCGTTTCAAATACAGCACGAGCCCAGCATACGAATTGATGATGAGTGATAGAGGATCCAGTTCTCGGGCGCGCTGCGACATCGCCAGGGCCTCGTCCAGACGGCCTTCTATTACCAGGTCCATGGCATACCAATGCAGGGCTGTCGCATAGTTCGGATTCAACTGCAGTGCCAGCTTGAACTCGCGTTCGGACTCCCGCAGGGTGGAATAATCGAAACTGTAAACTGAACCCAGCGATGCATGCCCTTCGGCCAGATTGGGGTCAAGCTGCAGTGCCTTGGTTGCGGCCGCCTTGGCTTTGACAAGGGACTGCGCCGAAGGCCGGGCTTCTAAATCCGCAAGAACTATATAGCTGTCGGCAACCCCGGCATAAGCCGGAGCGTATTTGGGATCTTCACGAATTGCTTGCTCGAAGTACTTCAGCCCGGTCTGGACTGCTTCAGCATTCCTCTTATTCCAATAGTATCTCGCCTTGAGATATGTTTCACGCGCTGCCGGATTCCCCGTCGCAGTGTTGCTTAGGGCGGCCTGCTCCTCCGGTGTGACCTTAATCTTTATTTCACGCGCGATGGCCAGAGCTATGTCGTTCTGCAAGCTCAAGACGTCGGTCACTTCGCGATCGTATTCCTGAGCCCAGAGATTGTTGCTGGTAGATGGCTCGATCAACTGCGCGGTAACTCGCAATTGGTTGCCAGCACGCATAACCGACCCGGTCACCAGGGCATCTACGTGCAACTGTTCCGCGATTGCTTGGAGTGGCTTGTCTGAATGCTTGAACTGCATCACCGAATTTCGAGCGATCACGCGCTTCAGCGATCCCATCTTGGCCAGATCGGTGATCAGAATCTCCGTCATGCCATCGACCAAGTACTCCTGTTGCGCATCTCCCGAAAGATTCATCAGCGGCAAAACCGCCAGGGACTCGATTTGTGGTTGAGTTGACGTGATCGCCGTCCGGTGCGGGCGGCTGAACCAGAAGGCAGCCGCGCCGCCCAACAGAGCCACACTCAGAACGGCAAGCAGGATCGGCTTCCCCAGCAACGCCCAGCGAGGAGGCACAAGGCGGAGCCGGTCCCCTGAGTCCATCATTTCCAGCGCGACCTTAACCTCCGCGGCACTCTGGTAACGCTCTTCAGAATCTTTGGCCAGACAACGCGCGATGACCGTGTGCAAGCGGGAAGGCAATTCGATCGGCAGCCGCGTGGGACGATCTCGCAAGATCGCGGAAGTTACTTCAAACTGCGTCCGACCATCAAAGGGAAGCTTGCCGCTCGACATCTCATAAAGAATGACGCCCAACGCCCAAACATCAACCCGAGCGTCGGCTTCTGCGCCCCGCAGGACTTCAGGAGCCATGTACTGGATGGTCCCCACGATCGACCCTTGCTCAGTCAGGGTCTCTGACAGCGTTTCTCCCGTGTCGGCGTTTGCACGCTTCTTGGCCAGACCGAAGTCGAGCACCTTGACATATCCTTCCTTGGTTACAACTACGTTGGCGCTCTTCAGGTCACGATGAACCACGCCGTGGGTATGGGCATAGGCGAGTGCATCAGCGATCTGCAGGCCGTAACGGTAGACATCATCGGCGGTCAGCCGCTCGCCGTGGACCATGCTGCTCAACGTGCGGCCTTTCAGATACTCCATCGCAATGTAGGTCGTGTCATCGGATTCGCCGACTTCATAAATCGTGCAGATATTGGGATGATTCAGGGAAGAAGCAGTGCGGGCCTCGCGCAACAGTCGTTTGCGGCCTGCTTCGTCGGAGGACAGGGCGGGGTGGAGAAACTTCAACGCCACATCCCGGCCCAGAACCTCGTCTTTGGCGCGGTACACTTCTCCCATGCCGCCAGCACCGAGCTTCTCGAGGATCTGATAGTGGCCAACCCTGTTTGCAGGTTGCGAGCGGGGCGCGGCGGGTTGTGAGTTCGGAGGTTCCAAGTTCAAGGTCCAGCAAAGCCGCTACGGTGCTCGAGCTGACGCGCAACAGTCCCCAACTTCGGAGAACGCCTATGCTACTCGTACTCACTCCTTCTCCGTTGCCAAAAACGACTGGAAGGCCACCGGCGCTCGAGGCCGTAGTACACGTTTCGGCTGGACAGGTAGATGCTGTAGATTTTTCGCAATCTCTCTTCATAGCTGGAAAGAAGTGAGAGATCGCCCCGAATCCCATGCTGTAGTGCCTGTCCTGCCTTCGTCCCCGAGTATAGTGCATTGAAAATGCCCTGGGATGAAAGGGGATCAAACGACATACTGGCATCTCCGGCCGCCACCCATCCCGGGCCCCAGCACCTGTCCAGCCGTGAACTGTTTGCCCGAGCGGCCTGGAGAGCGACTTCGCTCGTTCGATAGTGTTCAACACTCGGCGCAACATGATGCGTTTCGGCTAGCAATGACAGGAACCCGGCCTTAGTACACGCTCGCTTGACTTGCTCACTATCGGCATCCGTGAGGTATACGACAACCCGCCTGCCACCGGGTAGGGCCGCGGTATACCACCACCCGTGCGGAACGGATTCGATCAGAGTTGCTGTATTAGACGGTTCGGTCCGATAGAGTTCCGCCAAACTGAAGATGCCAACAAATGCGACCAGGCGATCGTCGTGAATGCGCTGAGCCCCTTGCTGCCTTGCAAACCAGCTCTGGCGGCCGGTACAGTCAGCCACCCATCGTGTCCGCACGGCGCGTGACTCCGCATCGTTGCGGTAGGTGATTTCCCAAACCGCTTCTGAAGTCCGCTCCGCGCGAATCACCCGGGCGGGTATTTCGATTTGTGTTCCCTGGGCTAACGCTAAGGAGCGCAACATGGCATCGAACTTCAACCGATCCAAATGCCAACCATGCCCGCGCGGGTCGCGTATGAAGTCTGAGTTTCGCAACCGCGGGCTTCCCCACGATGATTGGACTCCGCAGGAGAGGCTGTGTTTGGCGGCCAGGAACTGTCTAGTAACACCCAGGGCCTGCAGTATTGGGTTTGCAGCCGGAGGCAAGGACTCACCGACTTTGAAACTCTGGTCGTTGTTGTGATCGCTGTTGCGATCGAGGATGGGATCGAGCAAAAGCACACGGGCTCCGGTCCGGGCGACCGTGATGGCGACCGCTGATCCGGCCGGCCCAGCCCCGATGACCACCAGATCGAACTCAGCGCCGGTCGTGATGCCGACGCCTCTTCCCGACATGTCCAATAACATTGTTCTTCTCGCGAGCTGCGGTCAGCCCGATGCCCGGCGGAGACTCGACTAGCATGACATCAGGAAACTCGCGGTCTCCCGGACCTGGTCTTCGCTCCACCACTCCCAGTTTGGAGAAATCAACGATCATTTGATTGATCTGGTCAACCCAGGCGCCTTCCAGACCTCGATACCACTGAGAACGGGTAGCGAACGCAAGCATGCGCTCGTGTAAGGGCAACTTGCGGTTCATCACGGTTTCGTAGTCCGTTTGAGCCAGAACATGGTTAGGGACTCGGGCCGGCCAGAAGGTTGGAAGGTAGGGATCGTATTCAGCCTCATATCCAGCCCGGCAACTGGCGGTATCAGTTTGCCACGGAACCGCCATCCATCGTGTGAGGTCACCGGGTCCACTGGCCGACAACGGTCCGTCGCTGCTGCTGATGACGGCGGGGGTGAGCAGGTCCCCATAGTCTGGTTCCGGGTTGTGTGGCGCGCGAGGACGAATTCGGAAGGGTACGTAGTACATGCTGGGATGCCGCATCGGCCACGTCATCTCACATCCTGGGTGGAATGGGCCTCCCATGCAGAAATATAGTGCGGCTTTATCGAGAACTGCCGGACGATCCTGAAGAGGAAGCTCATCGATGGTGTTGGGAGGAATCCGCTTGGGATCAAAATCGGAGATGAAGTCGCCTTCAACCCAGCGCTTCAGGAGGTTGTGCTGCGTCTTGGTAAGTGCCAGGAACTGACGCGCGTCTGTCGCGGGCACATTCATGTTGTCCCCGTACACCTGCGGCCAGGCGTGGACATCCAGCATTTTGTAATCGGGATCGCGAAAAATGTTGAAAAGCTGCCGCCGGATCTCTTTGTATTCGACCTTGTCGCTGCTCAACCTTTCGAAGTAGGAAGATCGCAGGAAGTCATACGGCGCTCCCCAGCCAAACTGAACATGAAAACCATAATTGACCCATTGGGCCTGGCAAAACTGGAAGAGAATAGGATAGATGTGCTCCCGGAACGAGACTTTTTCCAAAGGTTGGAGCCACCAACCATGGTAGGCGTCGACCATTACGTCGTACATGGTTTGGATGGAGATGACTTCGGGAGCGTAATTGGGGGGCGCAACCACCACCCACGCCGGATCCACCGGAATGGTTTTGCCGCCCAGCGTAACCGTCGCGTTCACTGGACCATCCGATGTGTCGTCATACCAGCCGTCACTATTCGCAAAGTCAATGGCCGTGTTGTTGGGGAAGGGAGTGGCGGAAACGCCGCGGCCACCAAGGAAGATCAGTCCCCCGTCCGCGTCGGTGCGAAGCTCGCCGAGATATACGTTCTGTCCCAGGAAAATGCCGGTATCAAACTGATAGCCGTTGCCCTGCTTGCTCCTTCCGGAGATGGAGCGTGGCCCAGGATCAATGGTTAGACGATTACGTGCAGGTCCCGCGAAATTTGCGTTTCGACGTGGAACGGGGACTGCCTCGGGGATGTCGAGCGCAACGTTGAAGCAATACCAAGCCGCCTTCTTGTTAGCGACGTGGACAGTCCATTCGATCTCGGCATTGTCGCAGGTCAGCTCTTCCACTACACGGTTGTGTGAGTCGTAGCCGAAAATCCTGTACCTCGCCGCCTGACGCTTGAGAAACCCGCTAGTGTCCTTGTATCCACCTTCAGGAGCCGGGGTTGGGTAGGGAAGCTCTGGCCCGTTGAAGAACGCATCTGTGCTGTCGCCGACTCGAGCTATTCCAATACTCGGGTGAATCGCCGCTCGGACAATCGTGTTCATTGTAGTCATTTGAATCCTCTAATCGCGATGCTACGTAGCCACTTGGTATGTCTGAAATCTGCGTTGAATAGCGTTGGCGGCGTCTCAATGGGTGATAGCTGAGTTCGCCATCACGGTTCCGGCGATCGGCCAATGTTCGATTTTCAGCTTGCCCTTATCCTGCACTAGTACTATGACCACATAAACAGTAATACACATTGATACTTGTTGGAAAGCGAGTCCGAGCCTATAGCTGGGACATGAAGGAGACGTTCGTCTGCAGCCTCTTCCAGCGGCTTCGGAACGTCACGCATGTTGAAGTCTTGCCACGCTTCATGGATCCGTTCCCCGAACTTACGCAAGGCAAACCTGGTGATCTCCCCCGTCAGGCGGTC
>Ga0209648_10002352_pt1 | contig 15686 bp, 12 predicted proteins | sample GraSoi2013_115cm_FD_185830 | JGI IMG/M metagenome (GOLD analysis project Ga0209648, IMG submission 185830) | Grasslands soil microbial communities from the Angelo Coastal Reserve, California, USA - Sample 9_17_2013_115cm (SPAdes) (version 2) | ecosystem: Environmental > Terrestrial > Soil >...
CATCTGGTCGGTGGCCCCGGTGTGCGGCGCCCGGGACATCCCCGCCTATATTCACCCGGACGACAGGGCGCTGCTGACCGACCCGGGCCGCGGGCTGTCGCTGGCACCGGGGCAGCGGCTGTTCGGTGGGATCACGTTCACCGAGCCCGACGACGTCCGGGAACTGACCGACGGAGCCGTGCTTGAGCTGGGCGGAGTCCCGGTCGTGGTGGACCACGCGCCCGGGCACACCCCGGGCTCGGTCACGTTCCGGCTGCCCGCCGGCGCCGAACCCGGCACGCTGTTCAGCGGCGACCTGCTGTTCGCCGGCTCGATCGGCCGGACCGACCTGCCCGGCGGGGACTACGCGACGATCCTGGACAGCCTGGCCCGGGTCTGCCTGGGGCTTCCCGACGAGACCGAGGTGCTGGCCGGGCACGGGCCCGCGACCACCATCGGCGCCGAGCGCTGGTCCAACCCGTTCCTGGCCGGGCTCACCGCGCCCGGCGACCGAGGCACCGCAACCCCCAAGGTCCCTGAGGCGCCCAGGCCGACGGGGCTGTGAGGGGGAACGTTGATCCGCACCCATGAGGCCGGGACGCTGCGCGCGTCGGACGAGGGCCATAACGTGACGCTGGCGGGCTGGGTCGCGCGCCGCCGTGATCACGGCGGCGTGGTCTTCATCGACCTGCGGGACGCCAGCGGCGTGGTGCAGATCGTGTTCCGCCAGGACGACGTGGCGCACGACCTGCGCGCCGAATTCTGCATCCTGGTGACCGGCGTGGTGCGGCGCCGTCCGGCCGGCAACGAGAATCCCGAGCTGGCCACCGGCGAGGTTGAGGTGGCGGTCACCGAGATCGAGGTGCTGGCCGAGTCCGACCCGCTGCCGTTCCAGATCGAGGGCGCAGGGGACCTGAACGAGGAGGTGCGGCTGCGCTACCGCTACCTCGACATCAGGCGGGCCGAGATGTCGGCGGCGCTGCGCACCAGGTCGGCGGCCGCGTACCTGGTCGGCGACGTGATGCGGGAGCACAGGTTCGTGAACGTGGAGACCCCGTTCCTGACCAGGTCCACGCCGGAGGGCGCGCGCGACTTCCTGGTGCCGGTGCGGCTGCGCCCCGGTAACTGGTACGCGCTGCCGCAGTCGCCGCAGCTGTTCAAGCAGCTGCTGATGATCTCCGGCCTGGAACGCTACTACCAGCTCGTGCGCTGCTTCCGCGACGAGGACTTCCGGGCCGACCGGCAGCCGGAGTTCACCCAGATCGACCTGGAGATGTCGTTCGTCACCCGCGAGGACGTCGTCGAGGTCGCCGAGGACCTGGTGCAGCGGCTGTGGGCGGAGATCGCCGGCTACCAGGTGCCGCGGCCGATACCGCGGCTGACCTACGCCGATGCGATGACGCGGTTCGGATCGGACAAGCCCGACCTGCGGTTCGGCCGTGAGCTCGCCGACCTGACCTCCTACTTCGCGCAGACGGAATTCCGGGTGTTCCAGGCCCCGTACGTGGGCGCCGTGGTCATGCCGGGCGGCGCCACGCAGACGCGCAAGGAGCTTGACAGCTGGCAGGAGTGGGCACGCTCGCGCGGTGCCCGCGGGCTCGGCTACGTCCTGTTCGATTCCGGCGGCCAGGTGTCCGGCTCCGGGCCGGTCGCCAGGCACCTGTCTGAGGCCGAGCGGTCCGGGCTGGGCGCCGCGGTCGGCGCGGGCCCGGCGGACTGCGTGTTCTTCGCTGCCGGTCCGGCCGGCGACGCCCGCGAGCTGCTCGGTGCCGCCCGGCTGGAGATCGGCCATCGCTGCGGCCTGATCGACCCTACGGCGTGGGCGTTCACGTGGGTCGTGGATGCGCCCATGTTCGAGGAGGACGGCTCGGGGGGCTGGACGGCGGTGCATCACCCGTTCACCGCTCCGCTGCCGGAGTGGGCGGACAAGTTCGCGACCGAGCCCGCGGGGGCGCTGGCCGACGCGTACGACATCGTCTGCAACGGCACCGAGATCGGCGGCGGGTCGATCCGGATCCACCGGCCGGACATGCAGCAGCGCGTGTTCGACGTCATCGGGCTGTCACGCGAGGAGACCAGGTCCCAGTTCGGCTTCCTGCTGGACGCGCTGCGGTTCGGGCCGCCTCCGCACGGGGGCATCGCGTTCGGCTGGGACCGGCTGCTGATGCTGCTGACCGGCCGCGACTCGATCCGCGAGGTGATCGCGTTCCCCAAGGCCGCGTCCGGGCTGGATCCGCTGACCGGCGCGCCGACGCCGATCACGGCCGCGCAGCGCAAGGAGGCCGGCATCGACGTGATCCCGCGCACTGCGTGATCCCATTGAGGCACATCTGGCCCCATCGATGTTCCAATGGTGCGGTAACCAAGCGCTGGCGGATAGTGTCGGTGCGTGGCCAGAGTGGAGCCGCGCCAGCGGGACAGCCTCTTCGACGCGGCGGCGGAAGAGGCTGCCGGGGCGGCCGCGCCGCTGGCCGTGCGGATGCGGCCCCGGACCCTGGACGAGGTGGTCGGGCAGCAGCACCTGACCGGCGACGGGTCACCGCTGCGCAAGCTGGCCGAGCACGACGCCCCGATGTCGCTGCTGCTGTGGGGCCCGCCGGGAACCGGGAAGACCACCCTGGCTTACGTGGTGAGCCTGGTGACCCGCCGCCGCTTCGTGGAGCTCTCCGCGGTCTCGGCCGGGGTCAAGGACGTGCGCGCGGCCATCGACGGGGCCCGCACCGAGCTCGGCCTGACCGGCACCCAGACCGTCCTGTTCATCGATGAGGTGCACCGGTTCAACAAGGCGCAGCAGGACGCGCTGCTCCCTGCGGTGGAGAACCGCTGGGTGTCGTTCATCGGCGCCACCACGGAGAACCCGTCGTTCTCCGTGGTCGGGCCGCTGATGTCGCGGTCGCTGCTGCTGACCCTGCTGCCGCTCGGCGACGACGACATGCGCGTCGTGATCGACCGGGCGCTGGCCGACGAGCGCGGGCTCGGCGGCGCGGTGACCCTGGGTGACGGGGTGGCCGAGCAGCTGGTCCGGGTCGCGGGCGGCGATGCCCGGCGGGCCCTGACGTACCTCGAGGCCGCCGCGCTCGGGCTGCCGGAGGGCTCCGTCATCGACCTCGCGAGCCTGGAGCGCGCGGTGGACCGGGCCGCGGTGCGTTATGACCGGGACGGTGACCAGCATTACGACGTGATCAGCGCGTTCATCAAGAGCATCAGGGGCAGCGACGCCGACGCCGCGCTGCATTACCTGGCGCGGATGATCGAGGCGGGAGAGGACCCGCGTTTCATCGCCCGCCGGCTGATCGTGCACGCCAGCGAGGATGTCGGGTTGGCCGACCCGTCCGCGCTGCAGGTGGCGGTCGCCGCGGCGCAGGCGGTCGAGTTCGTCGGGCTGCCCGAGGCCAGGATCAACCTCGCCCAGGCGGTGATCCACCTGTCGCTGGCGCCGAAGTCCAACGCGGTGGTCCGGGCGATCGGCGCCGCTCAGGCCGACATCCAGGCCGGGCTGGCGGGTTCGGTGCCTGCGCACCTGCGTGACGCCAGCTACCGCGGCGCGGCGCGGCTCGGGCACGGGCGCGGTTACCTGTACCCGCACGACTACCCCGAAGGCGTGGTGGCCCAGGCCTACGCGCCCGACGCGGTCGCCGGGCGCAGGTACTACGAGCCCTCCCGGCACGGTGCCGAGGCCAGGTACGCGGAGCGGTCCGAGCGGATCAGGGCGATCCTGGGACTGGGCGGTGACAGCGGCGAGTCCCGGCCGCCGGCGCCGCGCGAAAAGACGCCGCCGGGCGAGTAGCGCACCCGGCCAGGCAGCCGCCGAGCGTTACGGATCCCCGGCGTCGGCCGCCTGCGGTCTGATCCCTTTCCTGGCCCGCGAGCCGTCGCGCAGGCGATAGGGTCGGGCAGGTGACAGACCATCCCCGGCGGCGAAGGCGTAGCCGCAGGTGAGCGCCGGACAGCTCGCGGCGCTCATCGCGGCGGGGTTCTTCGCGCTGGGAGTGTGCGCCGGCGTACTCGTGCTCTTCAGGCTGGCCCGGCTGATCACCCACGCTAACCGGATCCTGACCGACTACGGGGACCGGGCCAGCGCCCTGATCTCCCGCGCGCAGTCCGCCGTCGACCGGACCAACGAGCAGCTCGCGCGGACCGATTCGATCACGGCGAGCATGGACGAGGTGACGGCCAACATGGCCGACCTGTCCGGGCACGTGGCTGCTCTCGCGGGCCTGGCGCGGGGGATCTCGGTCGGCCTGGGCGCGCCGTTGTTGCGGGTCGCCGCGCTCGCGTTCGGGGTGCGCAGGGCGGTGGCGCTGCGTCGGCCGGCCAGGGTCGGCGCAGCCGCACTGCGGGAGCCGGGTGCGCTGGCCTCCCGGCAGGCGGCGGTGCCCGCCGGGCAGGACGCGCTCCCCGCCGGGCCCACGGCCCGGCTCCGCGGCACCCTGCCGCGGCAGCGCAAGGGCTCTGCCTCTGGCCGCCGGGAGGAGGCCCGGCGATGATGCGCAGGATCTTCTGGATGATCGCGGGCGCGCTGCTCGGCGTGACCGGCTACCGGCGGGTCAGTCGGCTGGCGCGCGCGCTCATGGTGGGTGACCGGCACGGCGCGGTGCCGGGGAGGCCACGCGGCCGGGCCGTCACGCGCGGCGATCGGACGCGCGGTGGCTGGACACGCGGCGCGGCCCTGTTCGCTCGCGACGTGCGCGACGGCATGGAGCTCTATACGAATCGTCATCCCCGGCTGGCAGGCCGTACCCTCGAAGGTCAGCAGGCGCCTGCGGAGCGCCTGCCTCAGGCCGGCCCCGGCCGGGAGCACCCCGGCCGCGCGTACCCCGGCTTCGACTATGCGAAGGATGGCCGTTAAATGGAGTCGGCAGAGATCGTCCGCCGTTTCCTTAGCTACTTCTCCCAGCGCGGGCACACCGTGCTCCCGTCGGCCAGCCTGATCGCTGACGACCCCACGCTGCTGCTGGTCAATGCCGGCATGGTCCCGTTCAAGCCGTACTTCCTCGGCCAGCTGGCCCCGCCGTTCCGCCTCGCCACCACCGCGCAGAAATGCGTGCGCACCCCGGACATCGAGGAAGTGGGCAAGACCACGAGGCACGCCACGTTCTTCCAGATGCTGGGGAACTTCTCGTTCGGCGACTACTTCAAGGAGCAGGCCATCCCGTTCGCCTGGGAGCTGCTCACCAGCCCGGAGTCCGCCGGCGGGTTCGGCTTTCCCGAGAGCCGGCTCTGGGTGACCGTGTACACCGACGATGACGAGGCGGCGAAGCTCTGGCACGACCGGGTCGGGGTGCCTGAGGACCGGATCCAGCGCCGCGGAATGGCCGACAACTTCTGGTCGATGGGCGTGCCGGGCCCGTGCGGGCCGTCCTCCGAGATCTACTACGACCGCGGGCCCGAGTACGGCCGCGAGGGCGGGCCGGTGGCGGACGAGGACCGCTACCTCGAGGTGTGGAACCTGGTCTTCATGCAGTACGTGCGCGGCGAGGGCACGGGCAAGGAGGACTTCCCGATCGTCGGCGACCTGCCCTCGCGCAACATCGACACGGGGATGGGCCTGGAGCGGATGGCCGCCCTGCTGCAGGGCGTCGACAACATCTACGAGATCGACACCATGTGGAAGGTGCTCGACCGCGCCGCGGAGCTGACCGAGCAGCGGTACGGCCGGGACCACCGGACAGACGTGGCGCTGCGCGTGGTCGCCGATCACGTGCGGACGGCCGTGATGCTGGTCGCCGACGGCGTCGTGCCCTCGAACGAGGGTCGCGGGTACGTGCTGCGCAGGATCCTGCGCCGCAGTGTCCGCAACCTCCGGCTGCTCGCGGGCGCGCAGCGCGGCGGATCAGGCGGCAGCCAGGGCCGCGTCGGGGAGGACGAGCGCTTCCTGCACGAGCTGTCCTCCGTTGCGATCGACGCGCTCGGCGAGCAGTATCCCGAGCTGCGCCGCGACGCGCCGCACGTCCTCACGGTCATCGACGCGGAGGAGGCGGCCTTCCTCGGTACGCTCCGCACCGGCAGCGCGATATTCGACGCCGCCGTCGAGGAGACCCGCCGCCAGGGCGCCAGCACCATCCGCGGTGGCCAGGCCTTCCAGCTGCACGACACCTACGGCTTCCCGATCGACCTGACCCTGGAGATGGCCGCCGAGCAGGGGCTCGCCGTGGACGAGCCGGAGTTCCGCAGGCTCATGGCGCAGCAGCGGCAGCGGGCCAAGGAGGACGCGGCCGGGAAGAAGACCGGTAACGCCGACATCTCGGTCCTCGCGTCCCTGCTGGAGCGGTCGGGGCGGGTGACCTTCACGGGATACGACGACGTGGCCGACGACGCGACCGTCACCGGCCTGCTGGTCGGCGGCGTCTCGGTGCCCGCGGCGGGCCAGGGAGCCGAGGTCGACCTGGTGCTCGACCGGACCCCGTTCTACGCGGAGGGCGGCGGCCAGCTCGCCGACGCCGGCCGGATCAGGGCGTCCGGCAGCGGAGCGGGAGACGGCGCCGAGATCGAGGTGCTTGACGTGCAGTCGCCGGTGCCCGGGCTCATCGTGCATCGCGGCCGGGTGACGGCGGGCGAGATCGTCGTCGGGGCCGCCGTGCACGCCGAGATCGACGTGGAGCGCCGCCGCGCGATCTCGAGGTCGCACACCGCGACCCACCTCGTGCACCGCGCGTTCCGGGGCGCGCTGGGCGAGTCGGCGGCCCAGGCCGGCTCGGAAAACGCGCCCGGCCGGTTCCGGTTCGACTTCACCGCCATGGGCGCGGTGCCGCCGTCCGTGCTGGCCGACGCGGAGGCCGAGGTCAACCAGGTCCTGATCTCTGACCTGGCCGTGCGGGCCTTCCTCACCTCGATCGACGAGGCGCGGGCGATGGGCGCCCTGGCCCTGTTCGGGGAGAAGTACGGCGAGGAGGTCCGCGTCGTCGAGGTCGGGAACTACTCCCGCGAGCTGTGCGGCGGCACCCACGTCGCCCGCTCCGGCCAGCTGGGCCTGGTCAAGGTCCTCGGCGAGTCGTCGATCGGCTCGGGCGTGCGCCGCGTCGAGGCGCTGGTGGGGATGGACGCGTTCAGGTTCCTCGCCCGGGAAAGCATCCTGGTCAGCCAGCTCGCCGAGCAGCTGAAGGCCCCCCGGGAGGAGCTGCCCGACCGGGTAGCCGCCCTCGTGACCCGGCTTCGCGATGCGCAGCGGGACCTTGAGCGGCTCAACTCCGCCAGGCTGCTCGACTCCGCGGCCGAGCTCGCCCAAGGCGCCGCCGACGTGGCCGGAGCCTCGTTTGTCGCGCACCGGGTGCCCGACGGCACCGGTGCCGACAGCATCCGCAAGCTCGCGCTCGACATCCGCGGCCGGCTGGCGCCCGACCGCGCGGGCGTCGTGATCGTCGCGGGAATCCCCGCCGACCGGCCCACGGTCGTCGTCACCGTCAATGACGCCGGGCGGGCGCGCGGCCTGGCCGCCGGCGCGCTCGTGCTGACGGCGGCCGGCGTGCTCGGCGGCCGCGGCGGCGGCAAGGATGACGTGGCCCAGGGAGGCGGGGCACCGCTCGGCGACGGGGCAGCTCAGGCGATGGAGGCGTCGTTTGCGGCCCTTGCTGCGGCCATCACGGACATAATGGGGCCGGGTAGCGTACGGTGAGACCGTGCCGCAGCCGTATCGTTGCCTGGCCGAGACTTCGATGGCGTGGGGTCATCGGTTGAGGGCCGGCGTCCGCCTGGCGGTCGATGTCGGCTCGGCGCGGATCGGGGTGGCGCACTGTGATGCCGACGGCCGACTCGCCAGCCCGCTGGCCACGGTCCCGCGGGGCGCCGGCGATCTCGATGCGCTGGCGGACCTCGCCACGGCCGACGACGTGATCGAGGTGATCGTCGGCCTGCCCATCGCCCTTTCCGGCCGCGAAGGGCCGGCCGCCGCCGAGGCCAGGACATTCGCGGCCCACCTGGCCGGCCGCGTCGCGCCGGTCCCGGTCCGCCTGGTCGACGAGCGGTTCACCACGGTCATCGCTCACGACGCGTTGCGACGGGGCGGCAGCGACTCCAGGGCTCGTCGGCCTAGAGTGGACCGGGCCGCGGCCACGCTGCTGCTGCAGGGGGCGCTGGACTTGGAGCGTTCCACGGGCAGGCCCGCGGGCGAGCTGGTCGGCTCAGCCTCAGGAGGAGGGACGTGACGCGCGACGGAGGGAGCAGGGACTGGCCGGAGCGCCGGAGGCCGCGTCGCTCCGGTCGGCACAGCCGGGCAGCTCGGGACTACGCCGACCCCGATCCCTACGCCGCGCCTGACGCCGACGCCCAGGCGGACCCGTACCCGCCCGCTGACCCCGCCGCTCGCGCGGACCCTTACGCCGGCCAGCCGGGCCGCGGGGCTCACACAGGCCGCAACGGTCAGGCCGACCCCTACGGTCAGGCGGGCCGCAACGGGCAGTCCGATCCCTACGGTGGGCGGGGACGCTACGCCGACCCTGATCCCTATGCCCGTAGGGACCCCAACGCCGCGCGGGATCTCTACGCGCAGCAGAACCCTTACGCCGCGCCGGATCCGTTCGCCCAGACCGATCCGCGCTACTCGGGCCAGCCCTCCGCGCAGCGGCCTGATCCGCGCCCGCCACGCGACGGCTACGGCCCCCGCGCTCCGCACCCTCCGCAGGATTACTACGCTCCCCCGGACACCACGGCGGGGCCGGAGGCCTACGGCCAGCCGGGCGCTTACCCCCGCGGGGAACCAGACGGCCAGGGTCGCCGCCGCCGGGATCCCTATGGCGAGCCGGCCGGCTACGAGGAGCCGAGCCGCTATGGCCGGACCGATTCCTACGGCCAGCCGGGCGGCGGCAGCGCGCCAGATTACGGGCAGCGCAGCACGCGCGGCGAGCGCGGCCCCATCGACGAGCTTGATGCCTACCCCGGCGCGGCACTCCCGGGCGCCGAGGATCGCGGCCCGTTCCGGTGGCGGCCACCGCCGGATGCCACTGGGCCGCAGGCGCTGCCCGCCGTTCCCGGCTACAGCGGCGGCGGCATAGATCACGAGCCGCCCCCGCCGGAGCCCGGCGGGCCCGCCGGGCTCCGGCGGGGCCAGGACGCCGGCGGGGCCGACCTTGAGGAACCCGGGTCGGGTTCGGACGGCGGGGAAAGGTGGCCGTACGGCGCGGGCGAGCCTGCCGAGTGGGATGACCCGCCAGCTCAAGACGGGCTCATTCCGGGGTTCGGGGAAAGGGGGGACTCCCGGCGAGGGCGGGGCAGCCGGCCCAGGCGCCGCATACGCCGCGTGCTGGCCCCGGTGCTGGCCCCGATCGTCGTCGTGGTGGTGCTGATCGCGCTGGGCGCGGGCGGCTACAAGATCTACAAGCACTTCCAGTCCCCGGACTACTCAGGCCCGGGGTTCGGCGACGTCACGGTGCAGGTGCTGCCCGGCGACACCGCCGAGTCACTGGGGCCGCGGCTGGTGCAACTCGGGGTCGTGGCCAGCACCAGCTCCTTCGTCAGCGCGGTGAAGCAGAGTTCCTGCCCGACCTGCCTGCAGCCCGGTTTCTTCCGCCTGCACAAGCACATGAACTCGGCGCTGGCGTACAAGCTGCTGCTCGCGCCGGCCTCGCGGATCCAGAACGGGGTGACGATCCCGGAGGGACTGCGGCTGACCCAGATCCTGAGCCGACTCGAAGCCGCCAAGTCCCCCATAACGGCCAGCGCGTACGCCAAGGCCCTGAAGGACACGGCCGCGCTCGGGCTTCCCTCATACGCCAACCGGAACCCCGAGGGCTACCTGTTCCCAGCGACCTACGACATCAGCCCGGGCATGAGCGCGACGAGCGTGCTGCAGGCCATGGTGGCCCGGTTCAAGCAGGAGGCGGCCAGCATCAGCCTGCCGCAGGCGGCCGCGGCGGTCCATCTCACCCCGGGCCAGGTCATCACCGTGGCCAGCATCCTGGAGGCCGAGGGCGGGAACCCCAAGTACTACTCCCGTGTGGCCGAGGTGATCTACAACCGGCTGTCCAGCAGCATGTTCCTCGGGCTCGATAGCACGGTGAACTACGCGCTGCACAGGTTCGGAATCAGCCTCACGAACTCGCAGCTTGCCGTCAACTCGCCCTACAACACGTTCCTTCACAAGGGTCTTCCGCCCGGGCCGATCGACAGCCCGGGCGATGCCGCGATCCAGGCCGCGCTGCACCCGGCGCACGGGAACCTGACATACTTCGTGACCGTGAACCTGAAGACGGGCCTGACCTTGTTCACCAACGACCCGGCCGTGTTCGACCAGTACGTGGCCCTGTGCCGGAAGAACGGAGCATGCTGAGGCTGTCGCGATGAGAGCGGCAGTGCTCGGCTCGCCGGTCGGCCATTCCCTGTCCCCGGTGCTGCACCGGGCCGCGTACCGGGCTCTCGGCCTGACCGGCTGGACCTACGAGGCGATCGAGTGCGACGAGGCGCGGCTGCCAGGGCTGCTCGACGGGTGCGGCCCCGACTGGGCGGGCCTGTCGCTCACCATGCCGCTGAAGCGCGCGGTGCTGCCACTGCTCGACGCGACCGAGCCCTTGGCCGTCCAGGTGGGCGCCGCCAACACCGTCATCTTCGCCGCAGGCGCCAAGCACGGCCATAACACCGACGTGCCGGGCATGGTCACGACACTTGCCACGGCCGGTCTGTCGGCTGCCGGGCCCGTGCTGATACTCGGGGCCGGCGCAACCGCATGCTCCGCGCTCGGCGCCCTGCGCGGGCTCGGCGGGAGCGAGGCGACGGTGGCCGTCCGGGACCCGGCGCGGGCCGGAGACCTGCGTGCCGCCGCGAGCAGGCTCGGCATGACCGTCCGGCTGGCCGAGTTCGGCGGGCCGTCCACCGCCGGTAGCTGGTACCTGCTGATTTCCACCGTTCCGGCCGGAGCCGCCGACAACTACGCAGAACGCGTACTCCGCGGGGATCTGGTCCCCTCGGCGGTCCTCGATGTCGTGTACCAGCCGTGGCCCACCCCGCTGGCCGCCGCGGCGGAGCGGACTGGGGCCGCCGTGATCAGCGGCTTCGAGCTGCTGCTCCGCCAGGCGGCCCGTCAGGTCGAGCTGATGACCGCCCGCACCGCGCCGACCGCCGCGATGCGCCGGGCCGGGCGCGCGGAGCTGGAGCGCCGGGCGGGACAGGCGGGAGGCGCCGGATAGCGCGCAGCGATCCGCCGAACCCGGCCGACCCGGGCCGGCCGGGCCCGCGGAATACCGGGCGGGCCGGAATGCGTTACTCTTGGCTGACGACCAGTCCGGCGCACCGCGTGCCGGACGTGCAAGCGGAGGACCACCTCGGCCGCCTCCCACCTGGCCAGCCCACTTGCTGGCGGGTACGGCCGGACAGCCCCAGAGTGGGCTGGCCGGCGGATTGGCTGGCTCAAGGGCTGGCTAGTCAGGCCGGGCGCACCGGCGCCGTCGCGCGTAGCAGCCGCGACGGCCCCCCGGGCGCTGTGGCGCACCCGATCCGGACGTAGCTAGCGGTCCGGGAGCGCCGCGTCCTTGGTGGCCCCGCATGCACGCAATGCGGGGCCTTGTGCATATGGGGCGCCGCACAAGGTCGCAGACCGACCGCGGGAAGGCCCCGCGGCGGCGAGAGTGGCTCAGGGAGGTCACATCAGCACTGAACCCCGTATCAACGAGCGTATCCGCGTACCCGAAGTGCGGCTCGTCGGTCCGAACGGCGAGCAGGTCGGCATAGTCGCGATCAACGACGCGCTCCGGCTGGCCCAGGAGGCCGATCTCGACCTCGTCGAAGTCGCGCCGACCGCAAGGCCACCGGTGGCCAAGCTGATGGACTACGGCAAGTTCAAGTACGAATCGGCGCTCAAGGCCAGGGAGTCGCGCAAGCACCAGGCGCAGACCGTCATCAAGGAGATCAAGCTCCGGCCGAAGATCGACCCGCACGACTACGGCACCAAGAAGGGCCACGTCGAGCGGTTCCTGCGGCAAGGGGACAAGGTCAAGGTGACGATCATGTTCAGGGGGCGCGAGCAGTCCAGGCCCGACCTCGGCTACCGGCTCCTGCAGCGGCTGGCCGGCGATGTCGAAGAGCTCGGATTCGTCGAGGCGCAGCCGAAGCAGGACGGCCGGAACATGATCATGGTGATCGGCCCGCACAAGAGGAAGGCCGAGGCCAAGGCCGACCGGACGCCGCGACCCGCTTCCCGCGGGTCGGACCACCCGGGTCGGCCGGTGCCGCCGCCGCGCGAGGCCAGGCCGGCCGAGCCCAGTCCGGCCGAGTCCAGTCCGGCCGAGTCCAGTCCGGCCGAGTCCAGTCCGGCCGAGTCCAGTCCGGCCGAGCCGAGGCCAGCCGCGCCGAGGCCAGCCGCGCCGAGGCCAGACGAGCCGAGGCCAGCCGCGCCGAGGCCAGCCGCGCCGAGGCCAGCCGCGCCGAGGCCAGCCGCGCCGAGGCCAGCCGCGCCGAGGCCCGGGCCGGCCGTGGCGGCCGCCGAGCCCGCTGAGCGTGGCGCGGCTGACGCAATAACGGGGAACTGACCGGCCCGCCGGTCAGAAGCAAGCGTCGTGCCGGAGGCGCGCTCAGGGAAGCCGTGCCGGAGGCGCGCTCAGGGAAGCCGTGCCGGAGGCGCGAAACTAGGACCGTGCCGCAGGCACGGACAAGAAGGTCGTGCCCGATGGCACGCCAGGGAACGGAGACGACGGCGACATGCCGAAGATGAAGACGCACAGCGGTTCCGGCAAGCGATTCCGGCTGACCGCTACCGGCAAGGTCATGCGCCGCCGGGCCAACCGCAACCACCTTCTCGAACACAAGCCGAGTACCCGGACCCGTCGCCTCAAGAACGAGGTGACGCTAGCGCCCGCGGACACCAAGAAGATGAAGAGACTGCTGGGCAAGTGACCCGGCCCGCGTAAGGGAGTCGAAGAAATGGCACGCGTGAAGCGGGCGGTCAACGCCCACAAGAAGCGCCGCGTCGTCCTCGAGCGGGCCAGCGGCTACCGTGGCCAGCGGTCGCGCCTGTACCGCAAGGCCAAGGAGCAGGCGCTCCACTCGATGGCCTACGCGTACCGCGATCGCAAGGACCGCAAGGGAGCGTTCCGGCGGCTGTGGATCCAGCGCATCAACGCAGCGGCGCGGGCCGACGGCCTGACCTATAACAGGTTCATCCAGGGACTGAAGATCGCTGGCGTGGATGTCGATCGCAGGATGCTCGCCGAGTTCGCGGTCGACGACCCGGCAGCCTTCTCTGCACTGGTCGAGGTGGCCAGGAAGGCCCTGCCCGAGGACTTCGGCGGTCAGGCGGCAGCGGACACGGCCGCGGCCTGACCGGCGCCGAGAAGCTGGCGAGCTTCATGATCGTGGTCGCTCGAGTGCATCTATCGTCACTGAGCCACCACGGTCATGAAAGCAGTGCCCGCCGGGGGCTTCGGGAGCGCGGGAGGGCGCCGGCGGGGTTCTGGCCAGTGGTCTCGCGGGCGCCGTGATCGTCGGCACCGAGATCACGAGCATCCGCTCGCCGCGGGTCAAGTTGGCCCGGCAGCTGGCTAAACGCTCGTTCCGCCAGCGTGCCCGATCGTTCCTGGCCGAGGGCCCGCAGGCGGCGGGGGAGGCGCTCGGCATGCGGGAAGCCCCCGATGCCGGAGCCACCAGCGGCGGGTCCGGTGGTGCCGGGGGCCCGGTGGTCACCGAGCTGCTTGTCACCGGGGCCGCCTGGGCGCGGTACGCCGAGCTGGCCGCGCAGGCCGCCGGGCAGGGAGCGGCGGTGCACGCCGTCAGCGGTGAGGTGATGGCGGAGCTCGCCCAGACGGTCACCCCGCAGGGTGTGCTGGCCGTATGCCGGTTCATCGATGTCCCGCTGCAGCAGCTGGTCGCGGCGGCACCACGGCTGGTGGTGCTGCTGGCGAACGTGCGTGACCCCGGTAACGCGGGGACCGTGCTTCGCACGGCGGATGCGGCGGGCGCGGACGGGGTGATCTTCTCCGATGCCTCGGTCGACCCCTACAACAGCAAGTGCGTGCGCGCCTCGGCGGGGAGCCTGTTCCACCTGCCGGTCGTGGTCGGCTCCCCGCTCCGGGAAGCGGCCGCGGCGCTGGCCCGGGCCGGGGTGCGGGTCCTCGCCGCCGACGGGAGCGCGGGGGTGGAACTCGACGAGCTCGAGTCGGACGGGACGCTGAGGCGTGCCACCGCGTGGCTCTTCGGCAACGAGGCCTGGGGCCTGCCCGATGACCTGCTGGCCCTGGCCGATGAGGCCGTCGCCGTGCCCATCTACGGCCGGGCCGAGAGCCTTAACCTGGCCGCCGCGGCGGCGGTCTGCCTGTATGCGTCCGCGCGGGCGCATCGCCCGTCACCGCCGCCGGCCAGGGAGCCTCCAAGGGCGGATGGTTCTTCGCCGGCGGGCTGACTGCAACCGAATGCATTCTTAGGGCATCTCGGGGTGCCGCGCAGCATACCGGACGCGCTAGAGTTGATCACGTTGCGTCATGAGTAGCCCGATCAGGGTTACCTGCGATCGGCCGCAGGGCGCGACGGCGCCAGCCCGCGGGTACCCCCGGACCCCGGGCGGGCAGGCAGGCCAGCCCGGGGACAGGTCTAGGCAGAGAACGGGCCAGGCGGAGGCGGCGTTCGAGTGGACAGGATCATGTCGGGCCGAGGGGTCGCGGCCGTGGGCGGGAACCTCACGGCGGCGACCAGCCCGCTCGGGCCTGCCGAGGACCTGGCCGGCGGGCTGGTCTGTGCCGATGACCTGCCCGACGGCCTGGTGATCGCCGACCGCGTCGGCCGGGTCACGGTCTTCAACCGCGCCGCCTCGCGGCTCACCGGCATCAGCCCGGACTCCGCGCTCGGCCGGGACGTGCAGCAGGTGCTTCCGCTGCGGGACGGCGAGGACCGCTGCTGGTGGACGCAGACGCGGCCCTACCACGGCCTGTCCACCAGGACCCGACACCCGGAGCGGCCGCTGTACCTGCCGGACGGGACCGAGCTCCTCGTCAGCGTGGGCTACGTCCGGGACTGGTGCAGGGACGGCCGGGCCGACGGCGAGGGAGACGCCCCCGACGGGCACACCAGCGAGACCCGCGATCGATGGCACCACCACCCAGGCGCGGTCCGCCGCCTGGCGATCACGCTGCGGGACGCGCAGCGGCGCTCTCGCGCTGAGCGCAACCGGGCGGACCTGGTCTCCACCGTTGCTCATGAGCTGCGCTCGCCGCTGACCAGCGTCAAGGGCTTCACGGCCACGCTGCTGGCCAAGTGGCCGCGGTTCACCGACGACCAGAAGCGCGTGATGCTGGAGACGGTCAACGCCGACGCGGACCGGGTCACGCGGCTGATCACCGAGCTGCTCGACGTGTCGCGGATCGAGTCGGGCCGGATCGAGGTGCACCGCGAGCTGGTGGACTTCCCGGAGCTGGCCAGGAAGGTCATCGCGGGACGGGTGGCCGCCGGGGAGTCGGAGGACAGGTTCCGGCTGGAGGTCGGCCCGGATCTGCCGGAGACCTGGCTGGACGCCGACAAGATCTTTCAGATCCTGGCGAACCTGATCGAGAACGCGGTCCGGCACGGGGCTGGTACGGTAACCACCATGGTGGAGTCGGCCCAGGACGCGGGCGCTCCTGGCGTGACGGTCTCGGTTCGCGACCAGGGGCAGGGCATCGCGCCCGAGCTGGCTCCCCGGGTGTTCCGCCAGTTCTGGCGGGTCAAGCGGCGGGGCGGCGCGGGCCTGGGCCTGTTCATCGTGAAGGGTCTGGTCGAGGCGCACGGAGGCACGATCGGCGTGCATCAGCCGCCGGGCA
>Ga0209648_10002354_pt1 | contig 15680 bp, 11 predicted proteins | sample GraSoi2013_115cm_FD_185830 | JGI IMG/M metagenome (GOLD analysis project Ga0209648, IMG submission 185830) | Grasslands soil microbial communities from the Angelo Coastal Reserve, California, USA - Sample 9_17_2013_115cm (SPAdes) (version 2) | ecosystem: Environmental > Terrestrial > Soil >...
TTGGTTATTTCGTAAGCTAATTGTAATGCGGCCACCGAGCTTGCGCCTTCGAAAGCATAGTCGACTCCGCCTTTGGTCAGGTCGCGAATCTCCTGAGCGGCATCTGGTCCCGCCTTCACGGTCTTGGTTGCTCCCAGAAGCGCTGCGATCTCCAGCTTCTCCGGCTTTGCATCGACCGCAATGATTTCTGCCGCTCCAACGAGATTCGCTCCCAATAGCATACTCAGTCCAACTCCGCCCAGACCAACTATTGCCACAGAATTACCGGCCGGGACCTTTGCCGTATTCACTACCGCTCCGACGCCGGTGAGAACCGCACAACCAAACAGCGCAGCTTCATGAGCCGGCAACGAGGAGTCCACCTTGATGGCCGATCGCCGAGATACAACGGCATATTCCGCATACCCGGATACCCCAATGTGGTGATACAAGGGAGCTTTGCCGAGGCGCAAACGTCTTGCTCCAGAAAGCAACGTTCCCGCGACGTTGGAGCGAGCACCCGGCTCGCACAAAGCCGGACGACCTTCCAGGCAAGGAATACAGCTGCCACAAGAAGGAATGAAGGCCAAAACCACCTGATCACCCGGCTTCAGATCGTCAACGCCAGCACCGCACTCCTGGACTTCGCCGGCGGACTCATGACCTAAGACCATTGGCGTAGGTCTGGGCCGGTCTCCGTTGACTACCGATAGATCGGAATGACAAAGACCAGTCGCCTTGATCTTGATCAATAATTCGCCTGGTCCAGGTGGATCGAGACTAACCTCTTCAACCGTTAACGGTTTGGAGTTCGCGTACGGGCGAGAACGTCCCATCTCGTGCAAAATCGCGGCTTTCATTTGTTCCAGCTCTGGAAAGTTGAGCTCAGGACCCCTTCGTACTCTTCCATATTGTCTACATCGCGTACGACGTGATCGTTTTCCATCTCGAGAACGAGAACTTTCTCAGGATAGCGCTTGATAACACCTTTGCAGCCTACATCCCCGACAACTCCGAGAATCGCCTCCCGATACGAAGAGTCCAGGAGAACCGGGTTGCCTCTTTGTCCATCAAAAAAGGGGACGACAATGTCTTTGTTAACTTCTTTCGCGTGAGTGAACGCCTTCAATATTTGGTTCACATCCGCTGGTTCAAGGAGGGGCTGATCGGCTAGATAGACCATGATCCCGTCTGCCTGAAGCGACACCGCCTCCGCTCCCGCCCGAACGGAAGCGCTAAGACCTTCGCGGTAACCGGGGTTCTGAACCAACTTAACCCGCTTTCCTCCGAGTTCTTTTCGTACTTTCTCCGCCTGGTGGCCCAGGACCACAACGACCTCGTCGATTTCGGATGCCAACAGCGTATCCACTGCGTGTACGATCAGAGCTTTACCCTTGAAATCCAGGAGCAGCTTATTCTGCCGCATTCGGGTAGACATTCCGGCGGCCAGCACGATCGCGGAGAGCATTAATTGTCGTCCTCCTCCATATATTTCCTCGACCATCTTCGCCGTTAGTCATGCATTGGCTCAACCATCTCACAAGGGCGCGGAATTCAAGTAGGTTTCCGGCTGCTGGTCGAATGCCTGTTTGCAGCCAGCGCAGCAGAAGTAATAGCTCTGGCCGCGATAATCAGAGATGTATTTTGCCTCGCCCTTATTCACCAGCATGCCACACACTGGATCCTTTCCCTCGGACTTGTCGAGCCTGGTACCCGCAATTTCCTTTCCCGCAATCGGTGTTTTCTTGGTTTTCCTCATCTGCACGATTTCGGCGAGGATGCTGACCGCAATTTCCTGCGGCGACAGGCCGCCAAGATGCAGTCCGGCGGGAGATCTGATTTGCGACAACCAATCTCGTGGAATGCCTTTCTCGGCCAGAAAATCGAAGACTTTTTGAGCCTTGACCTTGCTGGCAACAAAGGAAATGTAGGAGGCTTTCGTGCGCGAAGCTTGCTCAAGCGCTTCCTCGTCTTGCTCTCCCTGAGTCGACACCACAACATAAGTTTCCGGGGTGATCTGATGAAAATCCAACTCTCCCGTTCTGATATCGGCGTCCGGAAAGCTCTCTTGGCTAGTGCCAGAACCAACGACCGTGATCCGATACCCTACTGCTTTGCCCAATTTGCATAAAGTTTGTGCCACCAGCGATCGGCCAATGATGACTATCTGTGGTCTAGATAAAACCGGCTCGATGTAAATATCCAATGCTCCTCCGCCGTGGCAGGTCATAGTATAGTTGACGGTTCCGTCATCAGGTTCCGAGGTGCGCGACGGCGCAATCCGAACTAATCGCGGATTGCCGTCCTCGATCGCTTTCAGCGCCTCTTGAATCACCACCGGCTGAACACATCCGCCGCCGATCCATCCCCAAATAGTGCCGTCGGCTTCGATGATTGCTTTGTCGCCCGGTTTACCTGAGACGGGCGGTTGATACCTGACGACGACCGCCGTCGCAAAAGGGCGTTCTTGGGAGCGTAGTGCGGTGGCTCGACTTAAGAACTCATCAAACATTTTCTAGCCGAACATCAAATGTCTCTTTGCGTTTGCTCGCCTATCGCGGACCAGGGCCTCTAAAGATTCGCCGGAACAAGCGACCCGCACTCTCCCGGGCAACCGTCAGGACGAGAGGAACGGCTTTAATCGGCTGGGGCTGCGACGCAGTCCCCGCAGTTGATGGCTGCTCGGCGCCGGCAACCCGCTCCTGTTGAAGCTGCGTTCGAAGGTTCCTGGTGAATTCTTCGAACATCTTATTCGATACTTCCTGAATCATGCGTGCACCAAGTTGAGCCAGCAGTCCCACCACATTGACTTCCGACACCGTTACTACTTCCGTACTTCCGTCGGACAGCGCTCGAGCCTGTCCGATCATCTTCATGGAGGCGCTGCCCTTTCCTCTCACATCCTGGCCCTTACCCACCATTTGGATCTCGTGCTTCTCGTTGTCGAGAAGTGCAATGTGGGCCTCACCTCGGTAGTCGGTGACGCTTGGGCCCACTTGAACTTTGATCAATCCTTTGTAGGTGCGCTCGTCCACCGCTTCGGTGACCTGCGCCCCAGGTATACAGCCGGCCACCTTCCTCGGGTCACTAAGGAATTTCCAAACTCCGTCTAGTGGCTCCTGAACCTGAAAAGTCTTCTCGATCTTGATTGCCATGGAAGCTACTCCGCAACGCCCTTGGCTTTCAAGATCTGCCAGACCTTCCAGGGCGTGATCGGCATATCGATATGTCTAACTCCTAAATGGGAGAGGGCATCGACCACCGCGTTCACAAAAGCGGCGGGAGAGCCGACGTTGGGAGATTCTCCCACGCCCTTGGCTCCAATCGGATGATGCGGCGATGGTGTACAGGTCTTGTCCGTCTCCCAGTTGGGAGTTTCGACCGCAGTCGGTACCAGATAATCCATGAAAGTGCCTCCCTGGATGTTGCCATTCTCGTCATAGGCAATTTCCTGCATAAACGCGATCGCCAACCCCTCGGTTAGGCCGCCGTGGATCTGACCTTCAACAATCATCGGGTTGATAATGTTTCCGCAGTCGTCGACGGCTACGAAGCGCCGAACTTTTACTTCCCCGGTTCCCTTGTCGATGTCGACCACACAGATGTAGGTACCGAAGGGAAATGTCAGATTGGGCGGATCGTAATAATGTACGGCTTCCAATCCCGCCTCGAGACCGGGAGGTATGTCGGTATAAGCGGCGAACGCAATCTCCTGGATCGTCTTGGATTTACTGGGTGCACCTTTGACATAGAATTTTCCTGGTTCCCATTCGAGATCTTCTTCATTGACTTCGAGCAGGTGCCCCGCAATCTTTCGCGCCTTTTCGCGAATTTTGCGGGAAGCCATCGAAGTAGCAGCTCCAGCTACCGGAGTGCTGCGACTGGCGTAAGTACCAAGGCCATATGGTGCGGTATCCGTATCTCCTTCTTCGACCGTGATGTCAGCAACTGGAATCCCAAGCTCCTGCGCGATTATTTGAGCAAAAGTCGTTTCATGCCCTTGCCCTTGAGCTTTAGTCCCCATCCGTGCAATCGCCTTGCCGGTGGGATGAACTCGGATTTCACAGCTGTCGAACATTTTGATACCGACTATGTCGAAGGTGTGCGCTGGTCCTGCTCCCACAATCTCAGTAAAGCTGGAAATGCCGATCCCCATCAGCTCGCCTTTCCGGCGTTTGTCTTCCTGTTCTTTGCGCAGATCGCGATAACCGATTTTTTCCAACGCCAAGTTCATCGCGCCGTGATAATTGCCGCTGTCATAGCTCCAACCGAGCGGGCTCTGGTAGGGAAACTTATCGGGCGGAACGAAATTTTTAAGTCGCAGTTCGACTGGATCCATTTTCAATTCTTGAGCGAGGACATCCATGGCTCGCTCGATTAAATAGGCAGCCTCAGTGACTCGAAAGGAACATCGATAAGCGATGCCGCCAGGCGCCTTATTGGTGTAAACACCATCTACTTCGCAGAACGCCGTCGCAAAGTCGTACGAACCAGTGCAGATGCTGAAAAGGCCAGCCGGAAACTTCGACGGTTGAGCGGCGGCATTGAAGGCGCCGTGGTCAGCAAGGGTCTTGACTCGCAATCCTCGGAGCGTTCCATCGCGATCGGCAGCAAGCTCAGCTGTCATGTGGTAGTCCCGTGCGAACCCGGTCGATTGAAGGTTCTCTGATCTCGTCTCGATCCATTTCACTGGGCGCCCGAGTTGAAGCGAGGCTACCACCGCACACACATAGCCGGGATAAATCGGCACCTTGTTTCCGAACCCTCCTCCGATATCTGGGGCAATGATCCGAATGTTGTTTTCCGGTAAGCCTGCAACCAAAGCGAAAAGCGTGCGATGAGCGTGGGGCGCCTGCGAGGTCTCCCAGACGGTCAGCTTTCCGGTCGCCGAGTTATAGTCAGCAACGCATCCGCAAGTTTCGAGCGGCGCGGGATGGCAGCGTGGAAAGAAGGCATCTAATTTGGCTTTGACGGGAGCACTCTGCAGCACACTGTCGGTCGCTTTCCGATCACCCACCTCCCAATGAAAAATGTGGTTGGTCTTCTCTTCGCGGTCCTCGCGGAGAATCGGAGCGTCCGCATCGAGCGCTCGATGCGGATCGACGAGAACCGGGAGATCTTCGTAATCCACCTCCACCAGTTCGGCAGCATCAGCTGCCGTGTACCGATCTTCTGCCACTACGAAAGCCACCTCTTGCGACTGAAACAGCACCTTGCCGGTGGCCAGAACCATTTGCTTGTCATGAAACAGCGTCGGCATCCAGGACAGTCCAGCTTTTTCCAGATCCTGACCGGTAATGACCGCGAGTACTCCGGGGAAATTGCGAGCTGCTTCTGTGCGAATGGCTTTAATCCGAGCATGAGCATAAGGACTTCGCACCATCTGCCCGTACACCATTGCCGGAAGATGCACGTCCTCCACGTAGGTGCCCTTCCCTTGGATGAACCGCAAATCTTCCTTCCGTTTTACCGAGTGGCCCATGCCACCAATCTCTGGTGATGTCTTATGCAGCATGTTTTTCTTCGCTCATTTTGTTGGCGGCGTACTGAACCGCTTTGACGATATTTTGGTAGCCGGTGCAGCGGCAAAGGTTGCCGGAAATTCCCCAGCGAATTTCCTCCTCAGTCGGATGCGGGTTTTTCTCGAGCAAGGCGTAAGCCGACAAGATCATTCCTGGTGTGCAAAACCCGCACTGTAACCCATGCTCTTCTTTGAAACCCTCTTGCAGCGGATGAAGCTGCCCATTGTTGGCCACACCTTCAATGGTCCGAATCTCTCGACCTTCCGCTTGAACGGCGAACACCGTACACGACTTCACCGGTCGGCCATCCAAGATCACTGTACACGCTCCACAATTGGTGGTGTCGCAACCAACGTGAGTTCCGGTCAATCCCAGAACATCGCGGATAAAGTGGACCAACAAGAGCCGGGGCTCGATCTCGGCCCCCCGGTCGTGGCCGTTCACTTTAACGCGAACAAGTCTTTTAGTGGCCATAATAGTCCTCAGTTTGAACTCAGCGAATAGGCTGGGCAGCCGATCGCTCGCGTGCGCGGGTCAGTGCACGTTTGGTTAATTCTTTTACCATCGCTACCTTGTATTCAGCCGGGCCACGTAGATCCGAACTGGGCTGGGCGGCTTCGGCGGCAAGTTGTGCCGCTTGTTTGATATTCGACTCATCGAGCCTTTTTCCGCGCAGAAAATCCTCTGCTCGATTTGCTTTGAGCGGTGTTGCCCCCACATTAGTCAGGCCGATTCCTACCTCCTGACAAATTGCCGCCGGGTCAACCGTGACCTGTGCGGCTACACCGACCGTCGCAAAATCTCCCACCTTTCGCTCCAACTTGAAATAGGCTCCGCCGCTGCCCGCACGGGGAATCGGAATACGGATTTCGGTAAGAATCTCGCCATGCTCCAGTGCCGTGGTGAAAACGGATAGAAAAAAGTCTTTTACCGGCATATTCCGCTCGCCGCGCGGTCCGACAGCGATGATCTCGGCGCCGAGAGCCAACATCGTCGCAGGGTGATCGTTAGCCGGATCTCCGTGGGCTAGATTGCCGCCAACCGTCGCCAGGTTTCGCACTTGCGGATCAGCGATCATCGAAGCGGTATCCAAGATAATCGGGTATTTTGAGCGAACCAGGTCTGAAGTTTCGAGATCGGCTTCTCGGGTAAGTCCACCGATCTTTAGGTACCCATCCTCTTCCTTGATATACTGGAGGCCAGCGATCTGATTGATGTCGATGAGGTATTCCGGCCGGGCTAGCCGAACCTTCATCATGGGAATCAGGCTTTGTCCGCCACTCAAGATTTTGGCAGCATCACCGTGCTGTTCTAACAAGGCAACGGCCTCAGGAAGCGTCCCGGGCCGGCAGTACTCGAATGATTGGGGAATCATCTTTTTTGCTTTTCCTCAAAAAAGCGGACGTCGGCTTCTAGGGCCAAGAAGGTCTACGAAAACCAATGAGACCAGACTTGGCTGCGCATAGTTGGGCAGACGTCCTGGGGGGTAAATGAGATCGACCACTATCTTCGCACGAAGAGCGCGTTTAGTATAGGGAATTGGTTCGAAGGAGCGCCAAACGGCTTGCTGGGTTGTTTAGCCGATCCCGCTTCGGCAGCGGTCCGGCGGCTGCCCGTGCGCGTGAATATGAGGGGGCGGTCTGGCGACCGCGCGGGTAGGGCGCGTCTCTCTCCGAGACCGCCGGATCACCGGCAAACCACCGCCCCCTTAGGCCCAATGCTTTTGCCTCTAGCAACGGTTCTCGACCAAACGGGGTGCAGCTACGTCCGCGATCCGGCGGCCTCGGAGAGACGCGCGCCCTACCCGCGCGGTCGCCAGACCGCCACTTTATGTGGACGCGTATGGGCCGCTACCGAAGAAAAACGCCGCGTTGTCGTGGTTTTTACAACGACCCGGTAATCGCCGCCGGTTCCGAAAGCTGTGAAGGCAAAGGTAGCACCACGTGCTCGCGCAACGGGATGAAGGCGGTAAGATCCAGGACGTCGTCATGGAACTTGAGCAAGGTACTTCTGTGACCGACGCTGACCACAGTAGGTCGCCACGACCCGGAGCGAAGCAGACTGTAAAGTCGCGCCTCCCAAGGCTCATCAAGCCCCGAGGTTGCCTCATCGAGGAAAAGAAGCGTCGGCGCGGCGAGAAGAATCCGAGCAAAGCCAAGCCGCTGCTGTTCACCGAGTGACAACCTTTGACCCCAGTTTTCGACCGTATTTAGTTCCCCGACGAGCCCGTCGAGTCCGACGTCTTTGAGCACGGTCTTGAGCCGCCCGGCCGGAAAGCTGCTTCCCTCGATCTGGGGATACAAAAGAGCACCGGCCAGAGTGCCAAGGGGCAGATAGGGCCGCTGGGGCACAAACAGTGGCCGTCCTTCGCCGATCCGGATTTCACCACGACCAAATGGCCAAATTCCCGCCATCGCTCTTAGCAAGGTACTCTTGCCCGTACCCGTCGGACCAGTGATCAACACTGCCTCGCCGCGGACCGGTACGAAGCTGATCCCGCGCAACAGCGGTGTTCCATCCGGAAGATCAAGGTCCAGATCATCGACGGCGACGACTAAGCCGCTACGTCGAATCGCGATCTGCTGCGGTGCAGAGGCCGATTCCTGGAGTTCAAACAATCGCTCCTGGAATCTGCTCAGACGCTCGGTCGCTGCCTGCCACGCAGCAATCTCCGGATAGCGAGTGATGATGAATGATAGCGAGTTATAAACATAGGAGAAAGCACTGGCCACTTGCATCAGGCCACCCCATCCGATTTGCTTTACGAAATAGCGGGGCAAAACCACCAGCAGCGGAAAGATGACAGCGACCTGAGCATAGCCTTGGGTGAACCAATTGAGGCGCATTTGTCGCCCCATAATCATTCGGAAGTTCGCAAAGATATTTCGGAATCGCTCTTGGAAAACGCCGAGCTCGACCGGCTCGCCGCCGTAGGACGCTACACTCTCCGCGTTTTCACGCAGCCGGGCTAAGCTGAATCGGAAGTCGCCTTCGAACCGCTGTCCAGCGAAATTCAATTGTACCAGCGGCCGGCCAACCCTCACCGTGAGCCAGGTACCGATACCGGCATAGAGTAACGCCGCCCAGACGAGATAGCCGGGTATGTGGACCACACCCCATTCGCCGAGCGGGATATCTGCTGGTCCGGAGAGTCCCCACAGAATAACAAGAAAGGAACCCAATGTGGCAAGCGACGTAAGCAGCCCAACGGACAAAGTCAAAACGTAGTTCGTAAATTGGTTGACGTCTTCCGCGATACGTTGATCCGGATTGTCGACGCCGTTCTTGAGCTGCAGCTGATAATACGCGCGATTAGCGAGCCAGGCGCTCAGATATCTTCGAGTAAGCCAACGTCGCCAGCGTATTTGCAGCATCTGCTGCAAATAGACGGCGTACACCGACAGAGTGATGCCAAGGCCACCTAAAATAAAAAAAACACCGAGCTGACGGAAAATTTCACCGCGGTCGAAAGCCTGGAGCGCGTTGTAGAAACCTCGGTTCCACGCATTGATACCGACGCTGGTGCAAACCGTACCTAAATTAAATGCGACGACCGCGAGAAGGAGCCCCCAAGCCGACCATTTTTCTTCAGATGTCCAATAGGTTTTTGCGATAGACCACGCGTCACGCACGAGGCCGCGCTTTGCCATGGCCATTAACAGATACTCCTTGTCATACTTAACCTACTGCTTATGGCCGGAACGACGTACAATGGTAACACCGAATCGAACCTCCGCTATACACATCGGAATTTTCGAGCGCGAGTTTAGCAACCCGCGCGATTTTTTTCCAGGCTAAATATAGCATGCATTCCAACGAGCGTCCGGGGCACCCGGTCAGCGCTCTTTTCATTTCGACGAACAAGGCAGTGGGAGTATCGCGGAAACTTAGACGAACAAAGACGTTACGAATGAGGAGCAACCGGTTGGGCGCCCGGTTTTCACCTGATCGAAGTTGTGCCGGCTGACGGCAAATAGACCATCGCTAAAATCGTTATTATTTTTCATAGCCCGAACAAAATTGCGCGAAACCGTCACCCTCTCCGACTCTCCGATAGTTCTTCCGGCCGGTAAACTGCTCGTGGCTCGATCGTGGAGCGGAATCCGGCAGCGGCAAGAGCACGAGCGGTGGACGGCAAACTATTCAGCAGGTTCCAGATCAATCCGCTCCGATAGTTCTCAATCGCCAAAAGCGCCATGCCCAGGTCGATGCCGATCACCACCGAAGAAGACCAATTTCGGTCAATGTTGAAAGCGTTCACAAAGCCATAGTGACCCCAGAGCGCATCCTTGTCCTTTTCGTGAAGAGCATGGGCAGCGGAAATGGCCAGCTCAGGCGTAAACGTGATCGAACAGATCGCACCGGTAGGCGACACCGTTCCGTCGTCCGGATCTCCCAAGACACCATAGGCGACATACCCGCCCGGTCCATCGCTGGCGTTGAGACCCCAGAAGCCTTGCGCGTAGGTCTGGCGCTCGCCAGCGTGGTCAATGCAATATTGCCGATGTATCTTCATCGCGTTGGTTGAGGAAACCCAATAATCGAACCCAAGCTGATCGCGCTGATCGCGAAGATCAAAATAGCCATACGGCATTTGATGAATGAAAATCGGACCTGCTTTCAGCCATTCGATTCCGGCGTACGTTTGCAATGGCCGTTCAAAAGCATCCCAGGCTGATCGCGGTAAGGGGCGAGCCGGCGCACCCAAGCCCAACAGGTATAGCAAGATCGCCTCGCTGTAGTCGGCGTAATTGTTCGTTATGAATCCAGCTTCGGGCGACCAGCCGTGGGACAACACCTTCTTCTGTGGTTGGGTACCATTGTTGGTCAGCATCCAGTGCCAGTCGAGTCGTCGATATAGCTCATCGCTCAAGGAAGCGATATCGGCCGTGGCCATCTCACTTTCGAAATACTGTCCGCAAACCAGAGCTCCTATCATCAGCAGAGCAGTATCGATACTCGAGTACTCGCTTCGCCAAACGCGTTCACCGGTCCGTCTATCCACAAAGTGAACCAACCAGCCATGTTGGTTTGGCATGGTAAGCAAAAAACGAAGAGTGGTGCGCGCACGCGTAGCAGCTTCGCTCCGTTCGATCCAACCATGTTCCACTGCAATCGGCAGTGCGGCTAGGCCGTAGCCGGTCGAGGCGATAGATGCTACGGTTTCATCGTCAGGACCAAAATTATTAGCGCGGTCATTAACCAATCCGGTGTGTGGATCCGTTTTTTCCCAAAAGAAGCGAACGGCGCGGCGTTGCACTTCTTCCAACAGTTGTTTATCGGAGGATTTCATCGATGAACTGCGGCAACTTCCTGGCGAGGTTTAAAGTTGGCGAGGTCCACAACCTGATCGTGGAATTTGCGCAGGGTGGCCCCGTGACCAATGCTCACTACCGTCGGTCGCCATAATTTGCCGCGTAGCAAGCTTAGCAGGCGAGTCTCAGCCACCTCATCGAGGGCCGACGTTGCCTCATCCAGGAAGACGAGCTTCGGTTTGGTGAGTAAAATGCGGGCAAAGACGAGGCCTTGTTGTTCGCCCAGCGACAGGCGCTCGGACCAGTTTTCAACTTTGTCCAATTCGTCCGCAAGTTCGCCAAGTCCTACTTCCTCGAGTACCGCAGGGAGGTCCACTGGGACGCTTATCTTACCGGCGTTGGGGTAGAGCAACACCTCGGCCAGAGTGCCAAGCGGCAGATACGGCCGTTGCGGCACAAACGCGATTTGGCCCTTATCGAGCCTGATTCTGCCCCGGCCAAAGGGCCAGATTCCCGCGATTGCCCTGAGTAACGTGCTCTTGCCCGAACCTGATGGGCCGACGATCAGCAGTCCCTCGCCTCGGTTTACGGAGAATGTCACACCACGCAAAAGGGGCGTACCATCCGGTAAATCGAGATCGAGATGGTCAACCGCAACACCACCTCCGCCGCGCCGCCGAATCACGATCGACTGCGGTGCACGCACCGATTCGTGGACGGCCATCAGTCGCTCTTCAAAGTCACCCAATCGTTGGGTCACAGCCTCCCAGGTGGCTATATCGTTGTACGAGTTAATGATGAAGGAGAGCGCGTTCTGCACATAAGAAAAAGCGTTGACCGCCTGGAAGAGGTCACCCAATTGGATCAACTTCGCGAAGTATCGCGGCGAAACCACTACGACAGGAAAAATGACGGCAATTTGGGCGTAGCTCAACGTGAACGCGCTCAGGCGGATTTGTTGCTTCATAATCTGCCGAAAGTTAGCGAACACGTTGCTGAAACGCTCATCGAAGAGGCTGAGTTCGACCGGCTCGCCGCCGTAGAGGGCAACGCCCTCCGCATGTTCTCGCAGGTGGACTAGGCTGAACCTGAAGTCGGCCTCGAAGCGCTGTCGAGCGGAATTCAATTGGACCAGCGGGCGACCGATGGTGACGGCGAGCCAAGTGCCGATCCCGGCATAGATCAACGCCGCCCAGACGAGATAGCCGGGTATATGCACTGTTCCCAATGCTCCCAGCGGAATATCGGCGGATCCGGAGAGTCCCCAAAGAATCGCAAGAAAGGAAAACAACGACACGACCGATGAAATGAGACCCACCGACAAGCTCAAGACATAGCCGGTGAATTGATTGAGGTCTTCCGAGATGCGCTGATCGGGATTATCGGCAGCACTGCCCAACTGTAACTTGTAATAGGCGCTATCAGCCAACCAAGCGGCGAGATATCGCTTGGTCAACGATCGCCGCCAACGAATCTGCAGTAACTGGCTAAGGTAAAGGGCAGACACAGAGATCAGTACAGCGAACGTCACCAAGATGCCGAAAATGCCAACCTGGCGAAGCAGTTCCATGGCATCGAACATTTGCAGAGCGTTGTAGAAAGCTCGGTTCCATTGATTGATTCGGACGCCGACATAGACGTTGCCAAGGTTCAGCACGACCACCGCCACGAGTAGCACCCAAGCGGAACGCTTCTCTTCAGATGTCCAATAGCTTTTCGCTAGGCGCCAGGCGGTACGCGTTATGATTCGTCTTGGCGTCTCCATTCGTTCGAAGTTCCTTTTCTTCGATTGCTCTGAGCATTCTAAACGAGTTCGGCCAAGGCACAATCGATCTGTCCCGACGGAAACACCTGCCTTTCATTTGGTCATGCCGATAGCCACGGATTGAGTGTCCGGGCTTGCACGCTATCTGCCAAAAAAGGCTTCTCGACCGGTTGATTGAAAGCGAATGGCGACTGAGTCAGGTGAGCCAATTCCTTCGTTGGCTATCCCAATTTCAGGTCACAACAAGGGGCGTAAAGGGATCCGACGTCGTCGTGATAAGGCCAGGCAATTGCTGTAACACTTCGGACGATGTCGGGCAGGCTAGTCGCCGCCGAAGATGGCCCATTCATCATTCAAACTTTTTTCCGAAAGTCGCGTGACAGAGTGGCTGGCTGCCAGCACCGTAAGGCTATCACCGAAAATGATGTTCGGTTCTTTGAACAGTTTAGGGCGAAAGTCCGAAAAAACGAGTAAGTGCCTCTGATTACGGTCGGAGGAGAATAGGGAATCGGGTGCAAATCCCGAGCGGTAGCGCCGCTGTGATGGACGACGAAGGTCCCAAGAAGCCACTGTTTCGTAAGGAATGGTAAGGCGGGGCCAGAGGATGACTCCAAAGTCAGAAGACCTGCTCATTCGTGCTCATGAAGACCTGCGCTTGAGAGCGTGGGCATTCCTCGCGCCTACGAAGGAAGTGAGAGCCGCTGCATGGCCGCAATGGCCGGGCTGGGGCCTCGCAGAAACTCGCTGCGGTTGGGCACCCGCACACCCCGGAAAAAAAATAGACCATGCAGACAATCGGAAAGATCAAAACCCATAATCTCGGCTATCCGCGGATTGGCGAAAACCGGGAACTCAAACGAGCCACGGAAGCGTTTTGGAACGGCTCGATTACCGAAGCCCAGTTGTTCGCTATCGCAGCAAAGTTGCGACGGCATCATTGGCAAAAACAGCAGGCTATTGGGATCGACCTGATCCCAAGCAATGACTTCAGTTTCTATGACCAGATGGGTGACACCGCAGCATTGGTGGGCTGCGTTCCGAAGCGTTTCGCCTGGAGCGACGCTTTGGTAGATCTGACCACCTATTTCAAGATGGCGCGAGGTAATGTCGGGACGCATGGCGAAAACTCGGCGGCCGCTCTTGAAATGACGAAGTGGTTTGATACGAATTATCATTACCTTGTTCCGGAATTCGACTCGTACTCGTCGTTCCGCTTGGCGACGCGTAAGCCAATCGAAGAATTCCGTGAAGCTCGCGCGTTGGGGATTTTATCGAAACCGGTGCTGATCGGTCCGGTGACATTTCTGCGGCTGGGAAAACATCGTGGTGGAGGCAGCCCGTTAGCTTTGCTCGAGCGGCTTCTTCCGGTTTATTGCGAACTGCTCGCACTGCTTGCGGCCGAGGGAGCCGAGTGGGCACAGTTCGATGAACCAATCTTTGCGCTCGATCTCACAGAGTCAGAGCGTGCCGCATTGCTCTCCGCCTATCAGTTAATGCGTGCACACGTACCGCAGTTGCGAATTTTGGTTACCAGCTACTTCGGCGAGCTGCGCGAGAATCTTGAGACTTTCACTCGGCTGCCGGTCGATGCGTTGCATCTCGATGCTGCGCGCGCAGCGCACGAGTTAGACCCGCTCTTGGAAGCATTATCATCGGACACCATTCTCAGTCTTGGCGTCGTGGACGGACGGAACGTGTGGCGTAACGATTTTTCTAAGTCGCTCGGGCTACTGCGCAAAGCTTTAACCAAGCTGGGAACTGAACGGCTCTGGGTGGCGGCCTCTTGCTCGTTATTACATTCGCCAATATCGCTTCAGAACGAGAACCAACTCGACGTGGAGCTTCGTCGCTGGCTGGCTTTTGCGGACGAGAAGTTGCTGGAAGTGGTGACCCTGGCTCGAGCATTAGGCGATCCGGAGTCAGTCCCAGATTCGCTGCGTGACAACGCCGTTGCCCAGATGGCTCGAAGGAACAGTCTACGCACTCAGAACGACGCTTTGCGCGCGCGCCTGCGGGCGGTTTCGGAGGCCGACACTCGCCGGCAATCTCCTTTTCGGGCGCGAAAGCAGGCACAACAAACCAAGTTCAATCTACCGCTTTTCCCGACCACCGTCATCGGCTCTTTTCCACAGACCACGGAAGTCCGCGCTGCTCGCGCGCGGCGAAAACGAGGCGAATGGACCGAGGCACAATACGATCAGTTCATCGAGTCGGAAATCCGCTCGGCCGTAGATCTGCAAGAGCGCATTGACTTGGACGTGCTCGCCCACGGTGAGTTCGAGCGGAACGATATGGTGGAGTATTTCGGCGAACAGCTTGACGGCTTCGCCTTTACCGAGAACGGCTGGGTACAGAGCTATGGGACGCGCTGCGTGAAACCCCCTCTCCTTTTTGGAGACGTTTCGCGGCCGCGACCAATGACGGTGCGGTGGTCCAAGTATGCCGCATCTCTTACTCGGCGCCCGATGAAAGGGATGCTCACCGGTCCAGTTACCATTCTGCAATGGAGCTTCGTTCGCGATGATCAGCCACGGCAGGAAACCGCCCGTCAGATCGCATTGGCTCTTCGGGCAGAAGCACTTGATCTCGAGGCTGTAGGCATTGGCGTTATTCAGATTGACGAGCCCGCTTTCCGAGAAGGACTGCCGCTGCGGCATGCTGACCATAGCGCCTATCTCGATTGGGCGGCGGAGGCATTTCGGCTGGCGTCGGCCGGAGTGAAGGACGAAACGCAGATTCACACCCATATGTGCTACTCGGAATTCAACGACATCATCGAATCGATTGCTGCGTTGGATGCGGACGTGATCTCGATCGAAACTTCGCGGTCTCAGATGGAGTTGCTCGCCGCCTTTGTCGAGTTTCGGTATCCGGCTGATATTGGTCCAGGTGTGTGGGACATCCATTCTCCTCGAGTACCATCGGTAGATGAAATGGAGGATCTACTGCGCAAGGCTTTAGTGGTGCTTACGCCGGAGCAACTGTGGGTTAACCCTGACTGCGGCTTAAAGACTCGCCGGTGGGAGGAAGTGATCCCTGCTCTGGAGAACATGGTTCAAGCCAGCCATCGTTTGCGACAAACGGTCGGCTCTGATACCGACACCGTGGCGACAAGGTGAAACGCGGCTTGCGATTAATGTCCGGCGATACTTCATAGTG
>Ga0209648_10002355_pt1 | contig 15678 bp, 11 predicted proteins | sample GraSoi2013_115cm_FD_185830 | JGI IMG/M metagenome (GOLD analysis project Ga0209648, IMG submission 185830) | Grasslands soil microbial communities from the Angelo Coastal Reserve, California, USA - Sample 9_17_2013_115cm (SPAdes) (version 2) | ecosystem: Environmental > Terrestrial > Soil >...
GAAGCTGTGGGACTAGGCCGGGGGATGAGTGGCCGTGGAAGAACCCAAGGCTCAATCTGCCATCTTTCTGCGTAAAGGGCGGCGATCTCGCGGGCGGGGAAGGTCTGGTGATCCAGGAGCTTGGTCAGCACCCGCATCAGGGTGGTTTTCATCCTGCCGGTGCTGGTGCGGGCAAGGATGGTGAAGGTGACCAGCCTCGCCGTGGTGTCGGGGAGCCGTTCCGCGCGCGGGTTGCCGGTGCCGCGGCGCCGCCTGGTGCGTATGCCGTCGGATTCGTGCAGCATGACCAGCTCCGACCCGTCGGGCAGGACACGGATCGTCTTGAACGGGACCGATTTCGCGCCGTTCTTGACCCGCCGGGCCAGGTGCGCTCCGGCGGCGGAGAACCGGATCCACCGGTCCATGGAGAAGAACCCGCGGTCGGCCAGGTTGAGCATGCCCGGCCTGAAAGTGCCTTCCAGCTGGTCTGCCAGGGCGTTCTCGCCGTGGTGGTAGCCGCCGATTGCGGCGCCGGCCCACCGGAAGGTGGCGGTGCGGACGTGCGCGGCGATCCTCAGCAGCGGTTTCGCGCCCTCGGCGGGCACGCCGAACTCGCCGTCCAGCGCGTCATTGCGGGCGAGTTCCATCGTGGTGCCGTCCAGGGCGGTGACCTCCAGGCCCTTCCACAGGGCGGCGATGCCCAGTTCCGCGTCGCCGCTGGCGGCGTCCAGCTCGAAGGTCCTTCTCATCGCCTGCTCGCCGAGCAGCTTGCGGGCCTGCGAGAACGCCGCCCCGGTGGGCACTTCCCGTGCCGGGCCTGAACCGCAGGCCCGGCAGCCCGAACGCCGTGGCGAGGACCGTGTCGTAGCCGGCGCCGGGGAACAGGCAGGCGACCAGCACGCAGATCACTGTCATCTTCGCGTTCAGCACCCGGTCATAGCGGTGCCCGGTGGGGGCCTCCCGCAGCGCCTGGGCGATCACGCCGTCGGCCAGCAGCTCTTCCAGCAGGCCCTGCCGGTCGAGTTCTTCCAGCCAGTCCGTCCACAGGCCCGGACCGGACGCGATACGTGCCGCCAGCTCCGCATGCGGCACGGCATCACCATTTCCCGGCAGCGCGGACGGCATGGACGGCGACGCGATCACCATGGCAAACTGGGCAGGCAACAAAGCTCCCGGGCAGACGGCTGGCGTGAACAACCCCGTCCTACCAGGAGCTTTGTTCCATTTCAGGGACTACCGCGCCACATCACGCCACCGCGACCAACATGCCGCCAGACCGTTACCGGACCCAGAAAACCGGACATCGATACCCGGAACTCCGGAAACTTTAGGGCAGTGGGACATGGCGAGGTGCGAAGACCCGTGCGCCGGGGGACTCAGACGAGGAGAGGTTCCCCGGCGCACGGGCACCCGCACCAATGGATGGCGCCTTCGCGGCAGCCGTTAGGGATAAGTCCACCGCGCCGGCCTGACGGTATGCGCCGATCATCCGCCGCGTCACCGGCCCCACCGGCCGCACGCGTCACCCTGAACCAGCCTGGCCTGTCGCTACCGCAGGCCGGGTATCCCGCAGCAGCCGCGGGTCGGGCGCGCGGCCTGGCGGCTGCTCGGGCACGGGGCGCTTGGTCACCGGCCGGACCTGCCGCACCAGCGGCTTGGCCGCGGAAACGGTCACCGGGTCGCCGTAGTGGAGGATCCGCAGCGGCTCACCATCGGTCAGCTGGTAGCTCGCCGTGGAGTCGGTTATCTCCACCCGCAGCCGCCTGCGCTGCACGGTGACGGTGAACGCGAGCCTGGTGATGCCCTCGGGCAGCCGGGGCGCGAATCCGATGGTCGAGTCGTGGGGGTGCATCCCACCGAACCCGGTCACGAGGGCAGTCCACGCCCCCGTCAGCGAGGCCACGTGCAGGCCGTCCCTCGTGTTGTGCTCGAGGTCCGCCAGGTCCATCAGCGCGGCCTCGGCGAGATAGTCGTAGGCCAGCCGCAAATGGCCGACCTGCGCCCCGACGGCGGACTGGGTGCACGCGGACAGCGACGAGTCACGGACCGTGAGCCGTTCGTAGTAGGCGAAGTTGCGCGCCTTCTGGTCCTCGGTGAAGGCGTCCGGGCACGTATGCATGGCGAGCACCAGGTCGGCTTGCTTGACCACTTGCTTTCTGTACAGGTCGAAATACGGGTAGTGAAGCAAGAGCGGGTAGTTCTCCAGCGGGGTATGGGCGAAGTCCCATACTTCGTGGCTGGTGAACAGCTCGCTCTGCGGGTGCACGCCGAGCGCCTCGTCGTACGGGATGAACATCGCCTCGGCCGCGTCCCGCCAGCTTGCCATCTCCTCCTCGTCGACGCCGAGTTCGTGCGCGCGGGCGGGATGGCGCCTGGCCGCGGCCGCCGCGGCCCGCATGTTCTTCTGGGCCATGAGGTTGGTGTACACGTTGTTGTCGGCGATGGCGCTGTACTCGTCCGGGCCGGTGACACCGTCGATGCGGAAGCTCCCCGTGGCGTCGTGATGGCCGAGCGAACGGAACAGCCGCGCCGTCCCGACGAGCAGGTCGAGCCCGATGGTGGCCTCGAAGTCACTGTCCCCGGTGGCGTGCACGTACCTGATGACCGCGTCGGCGATGTCGGCGCCGATGTGGAAGGCGGCGGTGCCGGCGGGCCAGTAGCCCGAGCACTCGTCGCCGTTGATCGTGCGCCAGGGAAACGCCGCGCCCGCCAGGTTGAGCTGCTTGGCACGTTCGTAGGCCTGGTCGAGGGTGCTGTGCCGCCACCGCAGCGCGGCCGCGGCCGCGTCGGGGGCGGTGTATGTCAGCGCGGGCAGGACGAACATCTCCGTGTCCCAGAACGTGTGCCCGTCGTAGCCGGGGCCGGTGAGACCCTTCGCGGGAATCGCCCGGGCCTCCGCGCGCGCTCCGGCCTGCAGCAGGTGGAACAGGCCGAACCGGACGGCCTGCTGGATCTCGGTGTCGCCGTCGAGTACGACGTCGGCGCGGTCCCAGAAGTCGTCGAGGAACGCGCGCTGCTCGGCGAGCATGCCGTCCCACCCGGTCCGCTGCGCCGCGCTGAGCGCCGCCTCGACCTGATCACGAACCGCGGGCAGCGAACGCATACTCGACCAGCCGTACGCCACGAACTTGATGATCCGCAGCCGCTGACCCGGCCGCAGGAACGCGGTGACCGTCACCCGGCCGACGTCCGGGAAGCTCTCCGCGTCGATCCCGCAGTCATCCGGGCACGAAACGACGTGGTTCATCGCCGCGCCGATGCGCAGCCCGCTCTTCTTCGTGCAGTGCATGAGCAGGGCGCCGGTGCCGCGCGCACCGTTCTGCTCCGAGCGCAGCGGCGCCTTGAGCGCGGCGGCGACGCGGGGATCACCGCCGAGATCAGGCAGCTGCTCGTTCGTGACCAGCTCGGACTGCACGACGAGGCGCGCCGGGCCGTTGACCGGCTCGACCTCGTAACTGATGGCACAGATGGCGCGCTGGGTGAGCGACACGATGCGCTCCGACTTGATCCGCACCAGCTGGCCCGCGGGCGAGGACCACTCCGCGTGGCGGCTGAGCACGCCGCTGCGGAAGTCGAGCAGCCGCTCGTGCGAGTGCAGGTCGCCGTACCGGATGTCGAACGGCTCGTCGTCGACGAGCAGCCGGATCACCTTGCCGTTGGTCACGTTGACGACCGTCTGACCCGACTCGGGGAAGCCGTAACCGCGCTCCGCGTACGGCAGCGGCCGCAGCTCGTACACGCCGTTGAGGTAGGTGCCGGGCAGGCCGTGGGGCTCGCCTTCGTCCAGGTTGGCGCGCCAGCCGATGTGGCCGTTGGACAGTGCGAACACCGACTCCGCCTGGGCGAGCAGGTCGAGCTTGAGCTCGGTCTCCCGCAGGCTCCACGGCTCGACCGGGTAGGAAGGGTGCCCGATCACGGCTTGTCCAGCAGTTCGGCCAGATCGGTCACGACGATGTCGGCGCCGTGCGCGCGCAGGGCGCCGGCCTGGCCGAGGCGGTCCACGCCGACCACGAAGCCGAATCCCCCGGCCCGGCCCGCCTCGACTCCGGCCAGCGCGTCCTCGTAGACGGCGGCCGCCGTGGGCTTCACGCCGAGCACGCTCGCGCCGGCCAGGAACGTGTCGGGCGCCGGCTTGCCGGCCAGGTGCTCACGGTGAGCACGCCGTCCAGGTCGAACAGGCAGGCATGGATCTCGTCAGGGATACCGAGCACGATGAGTTCCAATCGGGAGTTACCCAGGTATGCTGCGCCGGTCAGCCACGGGCGTCCGTTCGCCACGGCCGGCCGCCATGCGTCACAGCATCCCACGTGGCAGTGCCCGCGGCGAGCGGCTCGGCGAGGCGCGTCGCGGCACGGCGAGGCGCTCCGCCGGCGGCAAGAAAGAGCGCGAACGATATGCGGAGGGAACGGCAACGGGACCGCGCGATGGAAACTAGCCCCGCTGGGGGTGCCGCCACTGTGCTCGACGAACCTCTGCCCGCGGTGGTCGGCGGCACGACGGCGAAAAAGCTCACCGCCGGCCTGGACCTGCACACCGTCGGTGATCTGCTCGGTCACTATCCGCGCAGGTACGCACAGCGCGGTGAGCTGACGGATCTGGCGGAGCTGCGCGAGGGCGAGGACGTGACGGTCCTGGCCCGGGTCGCCTCGGTGACCAGCCGCAGATTGACCGGCCGCCGGGGCCGTATCACCGAGGTGACAGTGACCGACGGGCACGGGCGCCTGATTCTGACCTTCTTCAACAAGAACGCGTACTGGGAGTCACGGCTGAAGCCAGGCACGTACGGCTTGTTCGCGGGGAAGGTGTCCGCGTTCAAGGGCAAGCGCCAGCTCGCGCATCCCGATTTCGAGCCGGCCCCGGCCCCCGACGAAGCCGTGGCCGAACAGTTCGCCGCCGAACTGATCCCGGTCTACCCGGCGACGAAGGACATGCCGTCCTGGAAGATCGCGGGCGCCGTACGGATCGTGCTCGACACGCTCGGCAGCGTCGACGATCCGCTTCCCCCGCAGGTGCGCGAGCGCTACGGGCTCTGCGGCCTGCGCGAGGCGTTCACCGGCATCCACCGGCCGGCCACGCACGCCGAGGCCGGCCGGGCGCGAAAGCGGCTGAAATGGGACGAAGCGTTCCTGCTTCAGGTGGCGCTCGGGCAGCGCAGGATCGCGGCGGAGGCGGTTCCTGCCGCGCCGCGCCCCGGCCGCGCCGGCCGCGCCGGCGGTGCCGGTGGCGCCGGTGGCCTGCTCGCCGAGTTCGACCGCGCCCTGCCGTTCACCCTGACCGGCGGCCAGCGGGCGGCGGGGGAGACGATCGCCGCCGAGCTTGGCCGCGGCCACCCGATGCACCGGCTGCTGCAGGGTGAGGTCGGCGCGGGCAAGACGGTCATCGCGGTCCGCGCGATGCTGCAGGTGGTGGACGCGGGTGGGCAGACCGCGCTGCTCGCCCCGACGGAGGTCCTCGCGCAGCAGCACCACCGCTCGATCGGCGAACTGCTCGGCCCGCTCGCGAGGGCGGGCCAGCTGGACGGCGCGGAGCAGGCCACGCGCGTGGCGCTGCTCACCGGCTCACTGGGGGCGGCCGCCCGGCGCGAGGCGCTACTCGACGCCGCGTCGGGCGCGGCGGGCATCGTCGTCGGCACGCACGCTCTGCTACAGGAGCACGTACAGTTCGCGGACCTCGGTCTCGTGGTGATCGACGAGCAGCACCGGTTCGGCGTGGAGCAGCGCGACATGCTGCGCGAGCGGGCGGCGTCGCGCACGTCCGTCCGGCCGCACGTGCTCGTCATGACCGCGACGCCGATCCCGCGCACCGTCGCCATGACGGTGTTCGGTGACCTGGACGTGTCCACCCTCACGGAGTTGCCCGCGGGCCGTGTGCCCATCGCCACCCACGTCGTGCCAGCGGCGGAGAAGCCGCGGTACCTCGAACGCGCGTGGCAGCGGTTGCGCGAGGAGGTGGCCAAAGGCCGCCAGGCGTACGTCGTCTGCCCCCGCATAGGCGAAGAAGAATCCATAACGGCTGCCGCGGATGCGGCTTCCATTGATGCGGACGGCTACGGGGAGGAACCGGCGGCACGGCCGCCGCTCGCGGTGCTCGACGTCGCGCCCAAGCTGGCGAGCGGCCCGCTGGCCGGGTTGCGCCTGGCGGTGCTGCACGGCGGCCTGCACCCGGACGAGAAGGACCGGGTGATGCGGGCCTTCGCCGGCGGTGACCTTGACGTGCTCGTCGCCACCACCGTGGTCGAGGTCGGGGTGGACGTCCGTAACGCATCGGTCATGGTGGTCATGGACGCCGACCGGTTCGGCGTGTCGCAGCTGCACCAGTTGCGCGGCCGGGTGGGCCGCGGCAACGAGCCGGGGCTCTGCCTGCTCGTCACGGAGGCAGCCGCGGAAGGCAAGGCGCGTGCGCGGCTCGACGCGGTGGCCGCGACCGTCGACGGATTCGAGCTGTCCAGGCTGGACCTGGAGCAGCGCCGTGAGGGCGACGTCCTCGGCGCCGCGCAGTCCGGGCGCAAGTCGCACCTCAAACTGCTCACCCTGCTGCGCGACGAAGACCTGATCACGGCGGCCAGGGCGGAGGCGACCGCGCTGGTCAGCGCCGACCCTGAGCTTGCCCGCCATCCCGCGCTCGCGGTCGCGCTCGAGGGGCTTGTCGACCCCGAGCGCGCCGGATACCTGGAGAAGGCGTGACCCTTCGCCCGGCCGAGCCGGCCTGCCGCGCGCCATGACCCGCGTGATCGCGGGAGCCGCCGGAGGCAGGCGGCTCGCGGTGCCACCCGGCCTGGCGACCAGGCCGACGAGCGACCGGGCGCGTGAGGGCCTGTTCGGGACGGCGCAGGCGGTGCTCGGCTCGCTCAGCGGCGCCCGGGTGCTCGATCTGTACGCAGGCTCAGGCGCGGTCGGCCTCGAGGCGCTGTCGCGTGGCGCCGCACACGCGCTGCTCGTGGAGTCCGCGCCCGCGGCGGTCCGGGTGATCAGGGCCAACATCGCCGCGCTCGATCTGCCCGGCGCGTGCCTGGTCCCCGACCGCGTCGAGCGGGTGCTCACCCGCGGTCCCGCGAGCCGGCCTGACCCAGCGGCGCCCGCCCCTGGGTCCGCCCCTGGGTCCGCCCCTGGGTCCGCGCCCGTGGCCGCGCCCGGCTCGCCGGCTCGCCGCCGCGGCGACGCCGGCGAGCGCTACGGCTTCGCGTTCGCCGATCCGCCGTACGCGGTCAGCGACGACGACGTCGCCGGGATGCTCCGTGCGCTGCGCGACGGTGGCTGGCTGGTGGCAGGCGCACTCGTCGCCGTGGAGCGCAGAACCGGCGGCAAGGCGCTCGCCTGGCCGCCGGGGTATCTGCCTGACCGGGCGCGCCGCTACGGTGATGCGACGCTCTGGTACGGTCTCGCCGCAGGCGCTTAGCGAGACAACCGGAGAGGTGGATCGGCGTGCGTCGTATCGTCAGCCCAGGTTCTTTCGACCCGGTAACGAACGGGCATCTCGACATCATCGGCCGGGCGGCGCGCATCTACGACGAGGTCGTGGTCGCGGTCCTGATCAACATCTCCAAGCGGAGCATGTTCACGGTCGACGAGCGCGTCGGCATGCTGCGCGAGACGACAGCCGAATATCCCAACGTCCGGGTCGAGAAGTTTCACGGACTTATCGTCGATTTCTGCCGGGTGAACCAGATCTCGGCCATCATCAAAGGGCTGCGCGCGGTCAGCGACTTCGAGTACGAGATGCAGATGGCGCAGATGAACTACAGCCTCGCCGGGGTGGAGACCCTGTTCATGACCACCAATCCGCTCTATTCCTTCCTGCGGTCGAGCCTGGTCAAGGAGATCGCGCAGTACGGCGGGGACTTCGTGACCGCCTCGGCGAGCCGTAAGCGCCGCCCGCATAGGCGCCGCAGCGCCCGGCCCACGCGCGACCCGATGGCGGCATACGTGCGGCTGTGACGCTTGGCGATAGCTGCCCGAGTTGGTTACATCATGGTCATCGGGTAGGCTGCCCCCGTCGTGCCCGACACCGTTATCAGCTACGTCACACGGAAGCAGTAATCACACGGCACCTCGCGATGCCCACGGTCCGTTCGTGTTCAATACGCGCGCGCTCGGACGCCAGGCGGGTTCTTCGCGTGCTGAGCACCGCACCGTGATGGCGCCCGCTGGATTCGGTGTTGAGCTGGTCGGCGTCCCCCCGGGCGCCGATGTCGAGCTGGACATCCGGCTCGAGGCAGTGATGGAAGGCGTGCTGATTTCCGGCACGGTACGGGCGCCGCTCACCGGTGAGTGTGCCCGCTGTCTGGATCCAGCGACCTCATCGATCGAGGTCGGGTTCCAGGAGCTCTTCTGTTACCCGGCTGTCCGTTTCACCAGGGACAGCGAGGCAACAGAAGAGGATCACTACCTCGACGGTGACCTGCTTGACCTCGAGCCGGTTTGCCGCGACGCGGTACTGCTTGCACTGCCGCTCTCGCCGCTCTGTTCGGGCGACTGCCCCGGCCTCTGCGCGGAGTGTGGCGCGCGGCTTGCGGACGTCGGCTCGGAGCACGGCCACGGCAACGGTGCCGACCCACGGTGGGCGGCGCTACGGCTGCTGGACACAGCCGACACCGCGGCCCGGATCGGCCGGGATCGCGCAGACGACCGACAGGAGGGCTGACGTGGCCGTCCCCAAGCGGAAGATGTCGCGGAGCAATACCCGGACGCGCCGGGCGCGCTGGAAGAGCGCAGCGCCCGCGTTGATGGAGTGCCCGCAGTGCCACGAGCAAAAGCTTCAGCACACCGCGTGCCCGACCTGCGGTACGTACAACCGGCGCCAGGTCATCACGCCCGCTTAAGGGCTCCGCACACTCTGTATTCCACGAGGCCCTCATCTGCGCGGCACAGTGCACCGGCTGGCGAAATCGGCATGCGGAAATTTCCCGTCATGCCGGGAAATGCGTGCCTGATGTCGGCCGGGCGCACGGCAACATTTTGCGCGTCCTGCCACCACAGTGTGCTGCCGGGCGGGCACGATGAGCCATACTCGCAGGCGAGGGCGGGGACTGGAGAGAAATACAGTGACCGTGATGAACGGTGAGCCACCGGGCAGCGGTGGCCCTGCCGAGCCTGGCGCCGCCGAACTGCTTGTCGCCCTGGGCGTCCCGCTCAGTCCCGAACTGCTCGACCGGGCGCTGACCCACCGGTCCTACGCGTACGAAAACGGGGGGCTGCCCACAAACGAGCGCCTCGAGTTCCTCGGCGACTCCGTGCTCGGCCTGGTGGTGACCGACACCCTGTTTCGCCGGCACCCGGATCTGCCCGAGGGACAGCTGGCCAAGCTGCGCGCGGCAGTGGTCAACATGCGGGCGCTCGCGGGCGTCGCGCGCGGTCTTGACCTCGGCCGCCACATCAGGCTCGGCCGCGGCGAAGAGGGCACCGGCGGGCGCGACAAGTCGTCGATACTCGCGGACACGCTCGAGGCCATCATCGGCGCGGTCTACCTGGATCGCGGGCTCGGCGAGGCGTCCACGCTCGTGCACTGCCTGTTCGACCCGGTGATCGCACGCTCGGCGCGGCTCGGCGCCGGGCTCGACTGGAAGACCTCACTGCAGGAGCTGACCGCCGCCGAGATGCTCGGCGTGCCCGAGTACCAGGTGACAGAGAGCGGGCCCGATCACCAGAAGTCGTTCCGCGCCGTCGTCCGGGTGGGCGGCAGGATCTACGGTTCTGGCGAGGGCCGGTCGAAGAAGGAAGCAGAACAGCAGGCCGCCGAGGTCACATGGCGGGCGATCCGCGCCGAGTCGATCCGCGCGGAGTCGGCGCGCACGACCGGGCGCTCCATGGGCACGGCGAGCGCCGTGGCCGGAGCCGGCGCCCCCGATCAGCCGCAGGCCGCGGATCCTGCCGACGACACCGGGCCACGCGACGCCAACGGCCCGCCGGGCGCCGCGGACGAGTGAACCGTGCCTGAACTGCCCGAAGTAGAGGTTGTGCGGGCCGGGCTCGAGCGGCACGCGGTCGGCCGCACGATCGAGACGGCCGCCGTGCTGCACCCGCGCGCCGTGCGAAAGCACGCGGCAGGCCCCGATGACTTCACCGCGCGGATGTCCGGCCGTCTCATCACGGGCGCCCGCCGACGGGGCAAGTACCTGTGGCTGCCCACGCACGCGGCGGCCGCAGCCGAAGGCACGGCAGGCGCCGAAGGCGCGGCCGGCTCCGCAGGGGCGCCCGGGGCCGAAGGGTGCGCACCAGATGGCCGTGACTCGCCGGGTTTCGCGGGCGATGCGCTGCTCGCCCATCTCGGCATGAGCGGGCAACTGGTCGTCGGCGAGCCGGGGCGCCCACTGTCCAGTCATGTGCGTGCCAGGTTCACCTTCACCGACGGCGGGCCCGACCTCCGGTTCGTGGATCAGCGCACGTTCGGCCACCTCTGCCTCGTGCCTGGCGGAGCCGACGTGCCCGCGCCCATCGCGCACATCGCGCCAGATCCGCTCGAGGCCATCTTCGATCCCGCGGTCGTCGCCGCGGCGCTGCGCCGCAGGCGCACCGGGGTCAAGCGGGCGCTGCTCGACCAGTCCCTGGTCAGCGGCGTCGGCAACATCTACGCCGACGAGGCGCTCTGGCGGGCCCGCCTGCACTGGGCCCGGCCGACAGAAACCCTGCGCAGGGCCGAGGTGGAGCGCCTGCTCACCGCCATTCGCGAGGTGCTCTGCGAGGCGATGAAGGCTGGCGGGACCTCGTTCGACGCGCAGTACGTCAACGTGAACGGGGAAAGCGGCTACTTCGGGCGGTCGCTGGCGGTCTACGGGCGCGCGGGGCAGCGCTGCCCCCGCTGCGGCGAGACCATCCGCCGCGACGCGTTCATGAACCGGTCGGCCTTCAGCTGCCCGCGCTGTCAGCCGCGGCCACGCCGCGCCAGGTGGTGACCTCGATGCGGGACTCATCTGGTTCAGGTTCGCCCGGCTCAGGATCGGCCGATGCGGGCCGGGCGGCGGGCGACGAGGCGCGGGTGCGCCTGACCGCGTGCGTGGACGGCAGGGTCCAGGGAGTCGGGTTCCGTTGGTGGGTTCGGGCCCGTGCGCTCGAACTCGGTCTCGCCGGGTGGGCGACGAACCTCACCGACGGCCGGGTGGAGGTCGTCGCGGAAGGCCCGCGGCGCGCGTGCGCGCGCCTGCTCAACCTGCTGCGCGGGCCCGCCACACCTGGTCAGGTCACCCATATCACCTCGCGCTGGGGTGAACCAGGCGCACGTGAGCTTTCCAGCTTCGTGTCGAGATGAGCGCCCAAGTGGCGCGCGCCGGCGCTCAACTTGACTGGTAAACGAGTGGGTGGGACCCTAGTACTACTACCCGCCGCGCACCCTTCCGCGTGATTTTTGCGTGTTTTGTGCGTGTGCCCACTCTGGTCACTCAGTGTGGAGGACCTTTTACCATGGCGAAGGCTATACTCGGCCACGTCGGCGGTCCGGATCCGCGCATGGTCGCCGAGATGCGCCGCCTCCAGCAGCGCGTACGTGACCTGGAAGCCGAACTTGTTCGGCTCCAGGAAGAAAACGACGCGCTTGCTGCGGAGACGGACAACGACCTGCTGGTTCCTGCTCGCGAACCGATGCTCGCTAGGGAGCCAGCGCTTACCTGACGAGGGCCACCCGACGACGACATAGGGGCGCCCAAGTGGCGCCCCTATTCGTTTTGGGTCATACACCAGACCAGGATTTGGCCGCTACCAGACCAGGATTTGGCCGCGCGCCCGCCCTTTGCCTGCCTCCATGCCCGGCGCCGTTCGCCGCGCTGGCAATCAGATGTCTGTATGAGTATGCAGAAAGGCCGGAAACGGGGGAGCCGTCCGGCAGGCCGGCCCGCGGCTCGCCGCGCTTGCCCGAACTTGTCGGACCGTCGCGGTAGGGTGCGAAATTGCAGCGACCCGGCAGAAGGCGAATGAGGAGGAGTGCTCGCGGGTGTATCTCAAGAGCCTCACGTTGCGCGGGTTCAAGTCCTTCGCCTCGGCGACCACGCTGCGCTTCGAACCCGGGATCACCTGCGCCGTCGGCCCGAACGGGTCAGGCAAGTCGAACATTGTGGATGCGCTGTGCTGGGTCATGGGCGAGCAGGGCGCGAAGTCGCTGCGCGGCGGAAAGATGGAGGACGTCGTCTTCGCGGGCACGTCGTCAAGGCCGCCGCTCGGCCGCGCGGAAGTGACCCTGACGATCGACAACAGCGACGGCGCGCTGCCCATCGACTACGCCGAGGTGACGCTCAGCAGGCTGCTGTTCCGGTCCGGCCAGAGTGAGTACGCCATCAACGGCGACCACTGCCGCCTCCTCGATATACAGGAACTGCTGTCCGATTCCGGTATGGGCCGCGAGATGCACGTCGTCGTCGGCCAGGGTCAGCTCGACGATGTGCTGCACGCGGGGCCCGAGGCGCGGCGTGCGCTGATCGAGGAGGCGGCGGGCGTACTCAAGCACCGCAAGCGCAAGGAGAAGGCGCTGCGGAAGCTCGAGGCGATGCAGGCCAACCTGACTCGGCTGGTCGACCTGACCGCCGAGCTTGGCCGCAGGCTCAAGCCGCTCGGCCGGCAGGCGGAGATCGCCAGGAGAGCCGCGATCATCCAGGCCGAGTTGCGCGACGCCAGGCTGCGGCTGCTCGCCGACGACTACGTGACGCTGCGGGAGGCACTCGGCCGTGAGGAAGTCGGTGAGGCGCTCGTCGCGCAGCGCCGGGCCGCTACGGCCGCCGCGCTCGACGAGGCCAAGCAGCGCGAAGCAGCGCTCGAGGCCGCCGCGGCGCAGGACGCACCCAGGCTTACGCGGGCCAGGGACACGTGGTTCGCTCTTTCCGCCCTCGCCGAACGGCTGCGCGGGGTCGCTGCGCTCGCCGCGGAACGGCACCACCATCTGAGTGCAGGCGAAGAGCCAGCCAGGACCGGCCGCGACCCGGCGGAGCTTGCCGCGGAAGCCGAGCAGACCCGCGCGCAGGAGACGGAGCTGTCCGCGCGGCTCGATGCCGACCGTGCCTGCCTGGCCGCGTCGGTCCGCGAACGCGCCGCCGCTGACGCGGCACTCGCCGAGGCCGAGCGGCGGCTGTCGGCGGCGTCCATGGAGGCGGCTCACCGCGCCGAGCGGGCCGCGCGCCTGCGTGAGCAGGCCGAAGCCTTGCGCAGTCACGCCGACGCTGCCGCGGAAGAGGTGGGGCGGTTGTCCGTCGCCGCCGCTCAGGCACAGGCTGGAGCGGCGCGTGCGCAGGCCGAGCACGCCGAGCTTGAGCAGCACGTTACCGCCGCCGCGGGCAACCATACGGAGCTCGACGCGGCGCACGAGGACGCGATAGCGGCGGCGGCCGAGGCGGCGCAGCGCGTGAAGGAGCTGCGCGCGGACGAGCATCAGGCGAGCAGGGAACGTGCGGCGCTGCACGCACGCGCGGAGGCGCTGCAGCTGAGCCTGCGCGCTGGCACGGACGCGGCAGGGACCGTGCTCGCGGACCCGGTCAGCTTCCGCGGCGTGCTCGGCCCGGTTGCCGCCCTGCTCAGCGTCGACGACGGTGCGCAGGCCGCGATCGCCGCGGCGCTCGGCACGGCCGCCGACGCCGTCGCCGTCGCCGGCCTGGACGCCGCGGCCGAGCTGATCGCCGAGCTCAGGACCCGTGGCGCGGGCAAGGTCGGCGCCCTCATCGCCACCGGCGTCCCCGCACCCCCCGCACCTGGGTCCGCCGCGCCTGGGTCCGCCGCGCCTGGGTCCGCCATGCCTGGGTCCGCCGCATCAGGGGCGGCCAGGGCTGGGACTGGCGAGGCTGGCGGGTCCGGGGCGGCTGTGTCCCCGGTGGGCGGCGGCGCGTGGGGCAGGCCGGCCGCGCCCTCCGCCCTGGTCCCCCTCACGCCGCACGCGCATCGCGATCGTGACACCCTGCCCTCGGCCGTCAGGTACGCGGTTGATCTTGTGCGGGCACCGGCCGAGCTCGCTGGGGCAGTGGCGCAGCTGCTTTCCGGCGTCGTCGTCGCGGCTGACCTGCGGGCCGCGCGCGAGCTTGTGCGGGACCGTCCGGGGCTGCGCGTGGTCACGAGGGACGGCGACCTGCTCGGCGCGCACTGGGCGTACGGCGGGTCGGCGCACGGGCCGAGTCAGATCGAGGTGCGGGCGGCGGCCGAGGAGACCGTGGCCAAGCTCGCGGAGGCGGACGAGCGGTGCGCGGCGGCCGCGCGGCTGCTCGCGGTCGCCGCGCAGGACGAGGAGCTGGCGCAGCGGGCAGTGGCCGAGTCCGCGGGCGTGCTGCGCGAGGCGGACGCCGCGGCCGCGGAAGTGTCGGGCCGGCTGGGCAGGCTCGGCGGCGCCGCGCGGGCGGCGGCCGACGAAGCGGAGCGGCTGGCCAGCGCGATCGAGTCCGCCGAGCGGTCGCGGGAAGCCGATCTCGCCAAGCTGGCCGAGCTTGACCGGCGGCTCGACGACGTCGAGGCCGAGGCGCAGCTCGCCGAGCAGGGTTCGGACGCGGCAGGCAGCGATCAGCGGGAGATCCTTTCCGCGCGGCGTGAGGCCGCGCGGAACGCCGAGATGGAGGCGCGGCTCGCCGTCCGCACCGTCGAGGAGCGGGTGCGGGCGATCGCGGGCCGCGCGGACGCGCTCGCGGCGGCGGCGGCGAAGGAACGCGCGGCCATCGAACAGGCCAGGCGGCGGCGTGAGATACGCGCCAAGCAGGCCGTGATCGCGGGCGCCGTGGCCAGGGGCGCCACCTACGCCACGGCGTCGGTCGAGGCGCACGTCACCGCCGCACAAGCCGAGCGTGCGGCCGCGGAGGCGGCGGGCAGCGCGCGGGCGGCGGAGCTGAAGGCGGTGCGTGAGCGGCTGCGCCAGCTCGGCGCCGAGCACGACCAACTGGTCGGCGCGGCCCACACGGCGGAGATCGCCCGCGCCGAGCAGCGGATGCGCCTCGAGCAGATCGAGGGCCGCGCCGTGGAGGAGTTCGGGGTGCACGCGGCGGCGCTCGTCGCCGAATACGGGCCTGACGTGCCGGTCCCGCCGCCTTCTGACGCGCCAGAGGGCGCGGCGCCCAGTGCCTACGACCGCACCGCGCAGGAGCGCCGCGCGGGCGTCGCCGAGCGGCAGCTCGCCAGGCTCGGCAAGGTCAACCCCCTCGCGCTCGAAGAGTTCGCGGCGCTGGAGGAGCGGCACGCGTTCTTGTCATCGCAGGTCGAGGACCTCAAGAAGACGCGGCGCGACCTCCTGACCGTGATCAGAGAGGTGGACGAGCGGGTCCAGCAGGTGTTCGCCGCCGCGTACGAGGACACCGCGCGGGAGTTTGAGCAGATCTTCGCGCGGCTGTTCCCCGGCGGCGAGGGCAGGCTGCTGCTCACCGAGCCGGACGACATGCTGACGAGCGGGGTCGAGGTCGAGGCCCGCCCGCCGGGCAAGAAGGTGAAGCGGCTGTCACTGCTGTCCGGTGGTGAGCGGTCACTGACCGCCATCGCCTACCTGGTGGCGATCTTCAAGGCGCGCCCGTCGCCCTTCTACGTGCTCGACGAGGTCGAGGCCGCGCTCGACGACGTCAACCTGCAGCGCCTGCTGGGCATTTTCGAGGAACTGCGGGAAAGTTCACAGCTCATCATCATCACCCACCAGAAGCGCACGATGGAGGTCGCCGACGCCCTCTACGGCATCACCATGCGCGGCGATGGCGTGTCCGCGGTGGTGAGCCAGCGCTTGCGCGAGCCCGCCTCGGCCTGAGGCTGAAATCCGCCGCCCCGGCTC
>Ga0209648_10002356_pt1 | contig 15675 bp, 12 predicted proteins | sample GraSoi2013_115cm_FD_185830 | JGI IMG/M metagenome (GOLD analysis project Ga0209648, IMG submission 185830) | Grasslands soil microbial communities from the Angelo Coastal Reserve, California, USA - Sample 9_17_2013_115cm (SPAdes) (version 2) | ecosystem: Environmental > Terrestrial > Soil >...
TGTGACCTCCCGGGTGCTCTAAATCCCCAATTCAACAGATTCATGACAAAGCCTTCAAAAGGCTCCCTCCGCGTCCTCAGCGGTTTAGTTCCATTGCAGGCTGCTAAAATGCCAACAGTGGCTGAGGCTTCCAATAGTCGTAAATTCGCTGCTGCCAGCCGGGTCGCCGGACGGTATGCCGGCCGAAGTCGCACGATTTCAGCGGCGCGGAATGCCGTTTCCACGGTTTTGCGATCCCTTGGCCGAGTTGCTCACCGGCTGTGGCACGAGGTGATGGGATCTGTCTTCATCGTTTTCTCTCTTGTAGGCGGTCTGGCGGTTTATCGCGAGTACCGTAAATATTCATTGCAGGCGCCGCATCCAAGCGCGTCACATTTGATCGCGGCTGGGGTGTTCACTCTGGTATTTCTTTATTTCGGCATCAGCTCCTTCTGGCGTGCTCATTTCGGCGGCCGCGCAAGTGGAAAGAAGTAAGCCGATGGTCGGGCCCACGAAACCCGCCAACGCACCAACTTCCGAACTACCTACTCAAACCTCTTCTGGCATTGAAGTGGAGCCCGTATACGCCCCGGCCGATCTGGAAAAGCAGCAACATGATCAGGAGCGGCAGGTGGGCTATCCCGGCCAGCTTCCTTTTACGCGCGGCATACAGCCCACGATGTACCGCGGACGCCTCTGGACCATGCGCCAGTATGCCGGCATGGGCGATGCTGAGGAATCGAATAAGCGTTACAAATATCTGCTGGCCCACGGGACCACGGGTCTCTCGGTCGCCTTCGACCTGCCCACGCAGATTGGGATGGATTCCGACCATCCCATGGCCCTGGGCGAAGTCGGCAAGGTCGGCGTGGCTATTGATTCCATCGAAGACATGGAGCGGCTTTTTGCCGGCATTGATCTGGAGAAAATTTCCACTTCGATGACCATCAATGCCACTGCTTCCATCTTGCTGGCACTCTACATCGCCGTGGCCAAACGCAACGGCAGCGATCTGCGCAAGCTGAGTGGCACTGTGCAGAACGACATTCTCAAAGAGTACATTGCTCGCGGGACATACATCTATCCGCCGCAGCAGGCGATGCGCATCATTACCGATCTGTTTGCCTATGCCAACCGCAATGTGCCGGAGTGGAATACCATCTCCATTTCCGGCTATCACCTGCGCGAGGCGGGATGCACCGCCGTTCAGGAAGTCGCCTTCACCTTGGCCAACGGATTGACCTATGTGCAAGCCGCGATGCATGCCGGCTTAAACGTAGATGAATTCGCGCCCCGCCTTTCTTTCTTCTTCAACTGCCATAGCAATTTTTTGGAAGAAATTGCCAAGTTTCGTGCCGCGCGCCGTATGTGGGCCCGCCTGATGCAGGAACGCGTTGCAGCAAAAAATCCGCGTTCTCTCATGCTGCGCTTTCATACCCAGACGGCAGGCTCGACCCTGCAGGCCCAGCAGCCCGAGATCAACATCGCGCGCACGGCGCTGCAGGCGCTGGCGGCGGTCCTGGGGGGCGCGCAATCGCTGCACACCAATGGCTTTGACGAAGCGCTGGCTTTGCCTACAGAAGAAGCCGCACGCATTGCGCTGCGCACCCAGCAGATCATTGCCTACGAGTCAGGAGCAGCGCAGAGTGTAGATCCGCTGGCCGGTTCGTACTACATCGAATCTCTGACTGATGAGATCGAAAAACGCGCCCAGGTTTACCTGGATAAAATTGAGGCTCTCGGCGGCATGCTGAAAGCCATTGAGATCGGCTATGTTCAACAGGAAATCCAAAATGCCGCTTATGCTTTCCAGCAAGCGGTGGATTCCCACCATGCCGTCATCGTAGGCGTGAATCAGTTCCAGATCGAAGAAGAAAAGAGCCCACCCATCCAGCGCGTGGATGAGGTCCTTGAACGCAAGCAGGTGGAGCGTGTACGCGCATTGCGTGCGCGCCGCGATGCTGCTGCATGGAAGACGGTGCTCCAGTGCGTAGAAGACGCCGCCCGCTCAGGGGACAACCTGATGCCACAGATCGTTAGTGCGGTAGAGAACTATGCCACGGTCGGAGAAATCTCCGACACACTGCGCCTCGTTTTTGGGGAGCACCAGGAGACGGTGGTGATTTAGTCAGAACCGCCTGAAGTTGCAGAGCTACGGAGTTTTCTGCGCCTCGTACTGACAAGCTTCGCGGCAATCGAGGCAGTAGTAGTTCCCATCAATACAGAGGCGGACATTAAGGTCATTTTGACAGATGGAGCAATAACGCTCGCACTTGCAATCTTCTTCTTTTGCACCGCACAGCAGACAGATAAAGTAATCGGCCATGACCAAGAATGTACCGCGTTTTTCTCTGGATTGAAATAGGACCGCGATTCCGCAGAAGAATCTCGTTCATTTGCAAAAAGTCCGCTTAAAAGCCTGGATTGCTCTCAAACCCCGGCGCTTGCAACATGCGGCTTGGAACTGTTAACTTGAAAGGTTCGGCACCCAATTCTGATCCAATCTGCCGGCGAAGGAACTGACTTGTCCCAAACTTCTGAGGCCACCACCGCCGCGCTGCGTAAAACGGCGCTGAATGCCGTCCATCGCCAGATGGGAGCAAAAATGGTGGATTTTGGCGGCTGGGACATGCCTATCGAATATTGCAACTCGCCCCTCGGCCTTGGGGGCCTGATGAAAGAGCATATTGCGGTGCGCACGGGCGTAGGCGTCTTCGATGTCAGCCACATGGGCGATATCCGAATTGCCGGCCCTGAGGCGCTGGCTGCCGTACAACACATTTCCATGAACGATGCCTCGCACCTTACCATTGGCCAGGCCCACTATTCGGCGCTGCTCTACCCCCAGGGCACATTTGTGGATGACGTAATCGTTCATCGCCTGGGCGGGAACGTGTACCTGCTGGTGATCAATGCCGGCACACGCGAGAAAGATTACAACTGGGTCCGCGAAAACGTAAGGGGATTCAACTGCACAGCAGAAGATATTGGCGACCATTACACCCAGATCGCGATTCAGGGCCCCATGGCAGCTGACCTTCTCCGCAAACTTACCGATGTAGATTTGGCCTCTATCAAGAACTATTGGTTTACGCACGGGACGGTTTGCGGCTTGAAGAACACTCTCATTGCTCGCACCGGCTACACCGGGGAAGACGGCTTTGAAATCTACGTTCCTTCGGATGAAAAGACGAGTGCTGAAGTCTGGAACAAAGTTCTGGAGGCGGGAAGGGAATTCAATATCCTCCCCTGCGGATTGGGCGCGCGCAACACACTGCGCCTGGAGGCCAAGATGGCGCTCTATGGGCACGAGATATCCGACACGATTACCGTGTTCGAGGCCGGCCTGGAGCGTTACTGCAAATTTGACAAGAGCAATTTCATCGGTAAAGCCGCGCTGGAACAACAAAAAGCCGAGGGCATCAAGCGCGTGCTGGTAGGCTTGGAGTCCGTTGACCGCGGCATCCCGCGCGATGGCTATAAAGTTCTGGACGACTCAGGGACCGAATTTGGTTACGTCACCAGCGGATCATACGCACCGTTTTTGAAGAAAAATATTGCCTTGGCCTATGTGCCGCCAAAGTTTTCTGAAATCGGTTCTGCGGTAAACGTTGAAATCCGAGGACAGAGCGTGAAGTGCCAGGTTGTGCCAACGCCGTTTTATAAGAAACCAAAAAAGCAGTCATGAAGTATTCAAACTAAAGGAATGGGTGAGCGTGCGGCGAGCGCTGTCGCGCGCGAGCCGAACGCGAGGGCGAAGCGGCTTCACCGCGGAGCCCTTAGAGGAAAGACACATGGCATATCCCAATGAGTTGAAGTACACCCGCGAGCACGAGTGGGTAAAAGTTGAAGGCAAAACCGCTGCTGTGGGTATTACCAACTATGCCCAGGACCAACTTGGTGACATCGTCTTTGTCGAGCTTCCTAAAGTGGGAACCGAGGTCACCAAGGGCAAGAGCTTTGGCACGGTGGAATCGGTGAAGTCGGTCTCGGAGATCTTTGCTCCGGTTTCCGGCAAAGTTGCTGCCGTCAACGAAGCCCTGGCCACTGCCCCGGAAAAGATCAACACCGACGCTCACGGTTCGTGGATGGTCCGTATAGAAATGAAGGATCCAGCGGAACTTAACGGGATGCTTTCCGCCGCCGATTACGAAAAATTTATCACCGAAGAACAAGGAAAATAGATTGAGTAATTGTGAAATTGGGTAATGGGGAATTGATAGTTGTAGTTCAATTACCCATTACGCAATTACTCAATTGCACAATTACAAAATTACCCAATTCATTCATGCGTTATCTTCCTAAATCTCCAGCAGACCGCGAGCAGATGCTGCGCGAAATCGGCGCAGCCTCCATTGACGAACTTTTTTCTCACATCCCCGATGAATACCGGCTGAACCGCGACCTGAAGGTCACGCGGCAATTGGCGGAATCGGAAATTGTAGATTACTTCCAGCAGCGCGCCGCCGAGTGTGCCGCCGGATACGCCAACTTCCTGGGCGCTGGGGCCTACAACCACTATCGCCCCGTGGTGATTGATTCGCTCGTCTCGCGTGGCGAGTTCTTCACCGCCTATACGCCTTACCAGGCAGAGATCGCACAAGGGACGCTGCAGGCCATCTTTGAATTTCAGAGCATGATCTGCGAGCTCACCGGCATGGAAGTTGCCAACGCTTCCATGTACGACGGCTCGACGGCGGTTCCCGAGGCTGTCATGATGGCCATACGTATCACTGGCCGCTCCGGCGCGGTGGTCGCGCGCAGTCTGCACCCGGAGTACCGTGGCGTGCTGAGCACATACTTGAAGTATCAGGGAATTCCTTTAGCCACGATTCCTTTTCTGGCCAATGGCCGCGTGGATCTCAACGCTCTCGATCAATCCATCACCGATCAGACCGCGTGCGTTGTCATCCAGTCGCCGAACTTTTTCGGGACCATCGAAGACGTTGCTGCTGCAGCTGATGTGGCCCACAAAAAGGGTGCGTTGCTGATTGTCTCCATCGCAGAGGCGATTTCTCTGGGGATCGTGAAGCCGCCTGCCGAGGCCGACATTGTTGCCATGGAAGCACAATCGTTTGGCGTGCCTCTGGGATTCGGCGGGCCCTATGCCGGTGTAATCGCGACCCGCGAAAAATTCGTCCGCCAAATGCCCGGGCGCCTGGTCGGCCAGACCGTAGATCAGCAAGGCCATCGTGGCTTTGTGCTTACGCTGGCGACCCGGGAGCAGCACATCAAACGGGAGAAGGCGACCTCAAACATCTGCACGAACCAGGCCCTGATCGCAACTATGGCTACTATCTTTATGACCATCTACGGACGCGAAGGATTTAGAGAACTGGCCCAGCACAATCTCGCCAAGGCGCACTACGCTGCACAGCAATTCGGGAAGAAAGCCAAGGTGCTGTTTGAGGGGGCGCCGCGGTTCAATGAGTTCGTGGTGCAGACCTCGGAAGATCCGCACATCATCAATAACAAGCTGCTGGCGAAAAATATTATTGGCGGGTTCCCGTTGCAGAAGTTCTACCCTGAACTCGGCAATGCAGCTCTTTGGTGTTGCACCGAAATGATCACACGCGAGCAGATTGAGTCTGCCGCCCAGGCGGTGGCCCAATGAGCGCCAAAGAAATGAAGAAAGTAAGGCCGCATCCCAGCCAGAATGAAGGATTGATCTTTGAAAAATCCTCACCCGGCAAGAAAGGCTACAAACTTCCTCCTCTGGATGTGCCGCTGGTAGACGCCGCCAAGCTTCTTGGAGCCAGTGAGCGCCAGGACTTGGGCAACATGCCCGAGGTCAGCGAGTTTGAAATTATCCGCCACTTTACCCGGCTTTCCACCTGGAACTACGCCATCGATCTGGGGATGTATCCGCTGGGCTCCTGCACCATGAAGTACAACGCGCGCGTGAATGAGGCTGTGGCCCGCATCCCTGGGCTGGCCAACGCGCATCCTTACCAGCCGGAGAAGATGTCGCAAGGCGCGCTCCGCATTCTCAAACTACTCTCTGATTACCTGCTGGAAATTACCGGCATGGAAGCGATTACTCTGCAGCCTGCGGCCGGAGCGCACGGCGAGATGACCGGCATCCTGCTCATTCGCGCCTATCTGGAATCCAAGGGAAACCCGCGCAAAAAAATTCTGATTCCCGATTCGGCACACGGCACTAACCCGGCTACGGCAGCTATCTGCGGTTACACCGTCGAGAACCTCAAATCAAACTCCGCCGGCATGGTTGACGTGAGCGCCCTGGCAGCGCAGATGAACGAAGATGTAGCCGGCATCATGCTCACCAATCCCAACACGCTGGGCATCTTCGAAGAAGAGATTCACAAAATTGCCGACATCCTGCACGAAAAAGGAGGTCTGCTCTACATGGATGGCGCCAACATGAACGCCCTCGTCGGCAAGACTCGCCCCGGCGATTTCGGCGTGGATGTGATGCATCTTAATCTGCACAAGACTTTCTCTACTCCGCACGGCGGCGGCGGCCCGGGCTCAGGCCCTGTAGCCTGCAAGAATCATCTGGAACCCTTCCTCCCGATTCCAGTTGTGATGACCAAACCGGACGGCAGTCTGGGTTTTAACTATGATCGTCCAAAGGCCATCGGACGTGTGCGCATGTTCTATGGCAACTTCGGAATGCATGTGCGCGCACTGGCCTACATCATGGCCAATGGCTACGATGGCCTGCGCCTGACGACAGAAGACGCCGTGCTTAACGCCAATTACATTCGTAAGAAGCTGGAAGACGTTTACGAAGTTCCGTACAAAACCCCTTCCATGCACGAGGTCATCCTGAGCCACCATCGCCAGGCTCGGCAAGGGGTCAAGACAGGGGACATCGCCAAGCGGCTCATTGACTACGGCTTTCATCCTTATACAACAGCGTTTCCGCTCATCGTTGCCGATCACGGCGCCATGATGATTGAGCCCACCGAGAGCGAATCCAAGGAAGAGATGGATCTGTTCATTGAAGCCATGCGTGCCATCGCGGAAGAAGCCCAAACCGAGCCCGAGACAATTCTGAAAGCACCGCACACCACCCGGGTCTCACGCTTGGATGAGGTCACCGCCGCCCGCAAGCCGGTTCTGCGCTGGAAGCCGGAAAAAGTTTAACCACAAAGGACACGAAGGTTAACCACAAAGAGCACAAAGGAAAGCGAGGCAATTCATATGCGATTTCAATCAGCCTTGTGCTCATGGGCATCTGGACGATTGCCAGTAGATATCAATACCGAAACCAACAGATCTTGCTGATTCTTTGTGTCCTTCGTGGTTAAACCTTCGCGCCCTTTGTGGTTAAATTCTTCTATGTCGGTTTACGAAGATCGCAAGCAAGAACTCGAAAAATACGAATTCATGATGGGTGTGACTCGCGGCCGCCTGGCCGTCACCATGGATGCTCTCACCGATGCCCTGGTCCTCGTTGGCCAGCACGGAGTCTACTGCCAGAGCGCCCGCCAACCTGGCAAGCCCGCCATGGATGTGCAGATTATTCTTAAGTGCCTGAACGACTCTAAAGAGCTGATCCGCTCGGTGATGGAAGAGCTTGAAAAAAATAAATCCGCTACGGATGAACACAGATAAACACGGATTTGTTCTAATTCGCAATAAGCAATCCGTGTTTGATCCGTGTAAATCCGTGGCAAAAGACTACGCTGTGACGTACTTTCCCGCTTCCAGCACGCGATCGGCAATCTTCTGCCGCAGGGCAATTGTGTTCACGGGCTCGTATTTAAGCAGCCGGCGCAAAATCGCAAGCTGGGTTCGCAGCATGTCGCCTTCCGCTACAGCAGCGATGACTTTCCTGGAGGCAGCTTCAATCTTCTCCATCGCTTCCATGATGTAAACCTGCGTCATGGCAATGGCCAACTGTGCGGCAGCCTCGCCCTTGTGCGCAACGAGTTTCTGCGTACGCAGCAGGGCAGACTCCATGGCGAAAACTTCGATCAGGATGTCTGCCATTGCACCCATGATCTCCTGCTGGTCGGGCAGCGCCATCATGTATTTCTGCGAGGCTGAGCCGGCTACGAACAAAGCTGTCTTCTTGGCATTCGATACGATGGTGCGTTCGGCGGCAAGCGCGCCCTCCAGCGGCTCAGCAAGACTCGGTCCAGCCAAAACTTCATCCATCAGCTTTTTGATCGCCGACATCAGAGGAAGCTTGCCGGAGACCGCCTGCTTGAGCAGCCAGCCGGTGGTGATCATGCGGTTGATTTCATTGGTGCCCTCGAAGATGCGGTTGACGCGCGAGTCGCGATAGGCGCGCTCCGCTGGGTACTCCTCCACGAAGCCATAACCACCGTAGATCTGCACGGTCTCATCCACGGCACGGTCCAGCAGCTCCGAGCCCCAGACTTTGGCGATGGAGCATTCGACGGCATATTCTTCGATGCCTTTGCGGATTTCGCGCGAAGCTTCAGGGCTGCTCTTGTCAATGTTGGCGAGGGCGGCATCGATCATGCCTACCGTGCGATACACCAGGGCCTCGCCGGTGTAGATGCCGATGGCGATGTCAGCAATTTTTTCCTTAATCAAACCGAACTCGGCGATGCTTTTGCCGAAGGCTTTGCGCTGCTTGGCATAACCGATAGCATTCTGCAATGCGGTGCGCGTGCCGCCTACGCATCCTGCACCCAGCTTGAAGCGGCCGATGTTCAGGATGTTAAATGCGATAACGTGTCCTTTACCAATCTCGCCCAGCAGGTTTTCCACCGGGACTTTGCAATCGTTCAGGATCAACGGACAAGTGGAAGATCCGCGAATGCCCAGCTTCTTTTCTTCCGCGCCGGAAGAGAAGCCGGGAAACGTTCGTTCCACAATAAATGCGCTGAATTTTTCGCCATCAATCTTGGCGAAGACGATGAACACGTCGGCAAAGCCGCCGTTGGTGATCCACATCTTTTCGCCGTTGAGGATGTAGTGTTTGCCGTCAGGCGAGAGCACCGCCTTGGTGCGGGCATTGAGCGCATCGGAGCCCGAGGTTGACTCTGAGAGAGCGTAAGCGCCAATCCACTCGGCGGTGGTCAGCTTGGGCAGGTATTTTTTCTTCTGCTCTTCGGTGCCAAAGTAGACGATGGGCAGGGTGCCGATGCCTACGTGCGCGCCGAAGCTCACGCTGAAGCTGCCCGACTTGGCAATGCGGTCAGCAATGATGGCGGAAGAGACTTTATCCATGTCGGCGCCGCCATACTGTTCAGGGACGTCCACCGTGGCAATACCGATCTCGCTGGCTTTGCGCAGCAGCTCGCGGGTGACCGCCCACTCTTTGTGTTCGATCTTGTCGTTGCTGGCGACAATTTCTTTGATCGCGAACTCTTCCGTGGTCTGCGCTATCTGTTGGTGCTCATCGCTGAAGTCTTCTGGAGTAAAGATGTCTTCCGGGCTGCGGTCTTCCAGCAGCCAGCTTCCGCCGCCGATTTTTGTCTTGGGAACTGCTGTTGCTGTTGCCATAATTCACCTCTTGTTTAACCACAAAGAACACAAAGTTCAATCACAAAGGGCACGAAGGAAAAACTAGGTATTTCCAATTTCTCGGCTCAACGCATTTGTGTTCCACGTCCTTGCCGTTGAAATCTGCATCAGAAACCTTTGCTTTCCTTTGTGTCCTTCGTGGTTAAACCTTCGTGTCTTTTGTGGTTAAGCTCTAATTTAGATTCTCGAAGATCCCTGCTGCGCCCATGCCGCCGCCGATGCACATGGTTACCAGGCCATAGCGTCCGTTGCGCCGCTTCAGTTCGCGGATAATCGTCGCCGTCACCTTCGCTCCCGTGCATCCCAAAGGATGCCCCAGTGCGATAGCTCCGCCGTTGGGGTTGATCCGCGCCGGGTCGAGCCCGGCTTCTTTGATCACGCTCAGCGCCTGCACAGCAAAAGCCTCATTCAGCTCGATCACGTCGATATCGCTTAGCTTCAATCCTGCCAGCTTCAGCGCTTTGGGAATGGCAAAGACCGGGCCTAGTCCCATCTCTTCCGGCTTATATCCGGCAGTGGCAAAGGAAACAAAGCGGGCCAGCGGTTTGATGCCCAAAGCCTGCGCACGTTCGGCACTCATGACGACTGCCGCTGCAGCGCCGTCAGACATCTGCGAAGAATTTCCCGCCGTGGTGATGCCGTTGACATGGAAGGCCGGTTTAAGTGCTGCCAGAGCTTCAAGGGTCGTATCGGCGCGCGGGCCTTCATCAATTTTGAATTGGATGTCGATGCGCTTGGGCTTACTGCCATTGGGAGTGGTATAGCTTACCGGCACAGGCACGATTTCTTCATCAAACTTGCCGGCTGCGATCGCCGCCAGTGCTTTCTTGTGGCTGTTCAGTGAAAACTCGTCCGCCTCTTGGCGCGTGATACCAAATCGCTTGGCCAGCCGCTCCGCTGTGAGCCCCATGGAAAGATAAGCAGCAGGATAGTTGGCCATCAGCCAGGGATTGGCGCTGATCTTGTTTCCACCCATCGGAACCATGGACATGGATTCAGTCCCACCAGCTACAACGACTTCAGCTCCGCCTCCACGTATGCGTTCAGCGCCCAGCGCAATCGCCTGCAGGCCGGACGAACAGAAACGGTTGATGGTCATGGCCGAGACCTCGACAGGCAATCCTGCGATTAACGAGGCAGTGCGGGCGACGTTCATCCCCTGCTCGGCCTCGGGCATGGCGCAGCCCAGGATTACGTCTTCAATCTCATTGCGGTCCAGTTGCGGTACCCGGTCGAGGGCGCCCTTGATGGCAACGGCGGCAAAATCGTCGGGACGCGTTGCCCGTAAAGTTCCTTTGAGTGCTTTGCCGACCGGCGTGCGGACGGCGCTGACAATAACAGCTTCTCGCATATAGTTACCTCTACTATCTACTGATGAGCGTCAGTATGGCGATGACTCCGAAAATAATCCAGGAAAAATGCTTTCCCGGCGTGGCCAGGAGCGATAGCACCGCACAAGCCACAAAGATACAACCAATAATCGTTCGCGCGCTTACAAAAGAGCTTGTACCCAAACTCATGTTGAGCAGCAGCGCCGCCATTCCCCACATCAGCACAGTGGTCAAATGCCATGCGAACCATACCGAGCGCCGCATCATCCGGGAGCTGCCGGCTAATTTGGGGTAACTCCAAGCCGAGCAGAGGCCGCATAATCAAATGCTGGCCCAGCAACGAAGAGCCAGATGTTCATTTGCTTGTTCCCAGAGCCAACCGCAGGCTCATTCAAGCTCTAGCAAATTACTCGACTGCTCAATTCCTCAATGTCTTTCCCGTTTTCAACGTGAACTGAATCCGCTCCTGCGTCTTGCGCTCGCCGCAGAGCGACTTGAAGCCTTCACGTTCCAAGTCAAGCAGGTACTGCTCGCTCACTGGAGTCCCCGGGGAGACGCTTCCGCCGCACAGCACCTCGGCGACTTTGTTGCCAATCTTTACCTCGTGATCGCTGATGTACTCGCCCTGGCGCATCAGGTAAACCCCCAACTTAAGTGTGGCCAGAATATTTTCACCCGGAGCAGGAACATCCGTGCGCGGAACCGGAGCCTTGTAACCGCTGCGTACCAGCTCCAGCGCCCGCGCTTTGGCGTCAGTCAGTACGCGTTCGCGGTTCATGGTGATCTCATCGCCGCTGGAAATAAATCCATAGGCGCGCGCTTCTTCAGCAGAAGTAGAAACCTTGCCCATGGCAATGGTTTCAAAGGCGCGCTTCATGGCTTCCATGGTCTCCACCGATTCGCCCCGCCCATCGGGCCGGATAGATCTCGCCGCATCCACCGCCCGCAGCGTCATCTCTTTGCATCCGCCGCCGCCCGGCAGCAACCCTACGCCAACCTCCACCAGTCCCATATACAGTTCAGCATGAGGCTGGCGCAGCGCCCCGTGTAGGCCCACTTCGCAGCCTCCGCCCAGGGTCATTCCAAAGGGCGCGACCACTACCGGCTTCGGAGAGAACTTAATGGCCTGGGTCATGCCCTGGAAGCTGCGGATCATGAGGTCAATGTCGTCCCACTCGCCCTCTTGCACCGCCATCAGCAATAGCATGATGTTGGCGCCTACGGAAAAGTGCTGCGCGTCATTAGTGATCACAAATGCGTCGAAGTTGTCGCCGGGGCCGGGTCCCGAACCCGGTTTCAAAGTCTGCGTGACAAGCTGAACAATATCACCGCCCAGCGCATTCATCTTGGAGTGAAATTCAATGCCGCCCACACCATCGCCCAAATCGATCAGTGAAGCGCCAGCATTCTTCTTCACCACGGCGTTTGGCTTTTTCTTTGCGACCTCGACCGACCATACGCCCTCGGAGACTTCCACTGGCTTGTAGTCGCTGGTTCTAAGGTCGAAGTAAGAGCGCCCCGAAGCTGCCTCAGGCGCATCTACATACCAGGATTTCTTGCCGCTGCTTAAAAGCTTCTCCACATTGGCCGAGACCGGGCGTCCTTCTTTCTTCATGCGGGCCACGGTGGGCTCGACGCCGGCCGCGTCCCACAGTTCGAACGGACCAAGCTCCCAGTTGAAGCCCAGCTTCATGGCACGGTCGATTTCTACGATGGAATCGGAAATTTCGCCGACGCGATTTGCGGCATAAGTCCAAAGGTCGGGAAGCGTAGCCCACATGAATTGCGCTACTTTGTCTTTGGCCGGGTCGCCGCCCAGCAGCATACGCAGCCGCTCGGCGGTGGATTCGACGTTTTTAGCCATATCCAGCGCCGCGAACTTGGGCTTTTGACGTTCGCGGTATTCCAGCGTCTTCCAATCCAGTCCGAATCGCTGCTCACCTTCGGCGGTTTTCTTCTTCTTATAGAAGCCCCCGCCTGCCTTATCGCCCAGCATCTTGCGCTCAAGCATCTGGTTGAAGAACGCGGGCAACTTCAGCTCCGAGCGCTCGTCTTTGATGTTGGTGGTCATATTGCTGACCACGTGGCCGAGAATGTCGAGCCCTACCAAGTCGATGGTGCGGAACGTTGCCGATTTAGGCCAGCCCACCGAAGCCCCGGTCAAGGAGTCTATCTCTTCGATGCTGAGGTCCATCTCCTGCATCACGCGTATGACGTTCAATACGGAGAAGGTCCCAATACGGTTGCCGATAAAATTCGGCGTGTCCTTGGCATAGACGACGCCTTTGCCCAGGCGCACATCGCAGAAGTGGGCAATCGCCTCCATAGAGGAGCGATCGGCCTCCGGCGTTGGGATCAGCTCCAGCAGCCGCATATACCGTGGCGGATTAAAGAAGTGCGTGCCAAACCAGTTGCGCCTCAGATCTTCCGAAAAGCCCTCGGCGATCTTGCCGACTGGCAAGCCGCTGGTGTTGGTGGTGATGATCATCCCCGGACGCCGCACCGCTTCAACCTTCTTGAGCAACTCACGTTTGATGTCGAGACGCTCGACGACGGCTTCGATGATCCAATCCACCTCGGCCAGCAGCTTGATGTCGTCCTCAAAATTGCCAATAGTGACCAGCCGCGCCAGTGAGGGATCAAAAAAAGCTGCGGGTTTCGATTTTCTTGCCGCTTCCAGTCCGGCTGCGGCAATCGAGTTGCGCTTTGTGCGATCGTTGCTGCCGGCCGCATCGGGAGGAACTATATCCAACAGATAACAGGGAACACCGGCGTTGGCCAAGTGGGCAGCAATGCGCGCGCCCATCGTACCTGCGCCCAGAACCGCGACTTTATGAATCCGTTTGTGCATACGTGCTCGCGAAAGAGATTTATGTTTTTCGGTTGAGACTGCCAGATCTGGAACTACCGGACAACATCACATTTGACGGCGCCAAAAGCTCGCCGTCATGCTGCGGCGAAATCTTAACAGGTTTGAATAAACTCTTACTAACAGGGTTGAATAAATTAACGATGAAGACTACTGAATGTACCGCTGCTTTCAGCGGCGCAAGGGTTTGATCGCCACGAATCCCGCCGCGTGATGCCTTAGAGCGGACTTGCATGATGAAAGAAGGCGCAGGCTGAATAAAGTGGGGTGAGGATGGCTCCAGCATGCGCCCTGTTATGATGAGCCTAATCATACTGAATGAATACTCATTCAGTCAAGTTGGGCGGGAGACTTTTCCTTCGTGTGCCTTTGTGCCCTTTGTGGTTTATGGTTTTTAACTCGTTCCTACGGCGAAATCAGTCTTGCCAATCCAAAGGCCGCCGCTGCGGCCACGCTGCCAATGATCACTGTCTCCAGCGCGCTGCGGAGGGCATGTGCGCCGGTGAAGCGTCCCTTGATGTAGCCGAAGGCTGCCAGCGCCACCAGCGTAACTCCTACGGAAAAGGGCAGTGCAGTATGGGTATCGCGGATAAACATATACGGCGCCAATGGAATCAATCCTCCCACGATATACGAACCCGCGATGGTTACCGCGCTTTGCAACGCACGTTTGGGTTCTGGTTTCTCAAGCCCCAACTCAAAGCGCATCATGAAATCAACCCATGCCTCGGGATGCTGCTTTAATGCCTCCACCAGCATTGCGCTTGCTTCGGGCTTAACCCCGTAGGCCTCAAAAATTTCGGTAATCTCATCGGCTTCGACCGTGGGTTTCTCTCTGACCTCGGTCTGTTCGCGAATCCGCTCATGGGCATAGTGTTCGGCGTCGCTGCGTGCCGCCAGGTATCCGCCCAATCCCATGGCGATGGAGCCGGCGGCAATTTCCGCGAGGCCGGCCACCACCACCAAACCGCTGGCCGCAACTGCGCCGGTCAATCCGGCAGCCAGCGCGAAGGGCACTGTCAATCCATCGGACATCCCAATCACAACGTCGCGGACTTTTTCTCCGCCGGTAAAGTGGCGCTCTACATGATGCGGCGTTTCCATGACCTGCTCCTGTGCTGGCATACCATGCTCCCGTAGGAGCCTTGGTTATAACAGCGCCCTCAGCGGGTTGCAACTGCTGGAGAATGAGGATGTCTGACGCTGTCGGGTAATATGGGATTCCGTTCACGATGACGGACGAAGCGAGACACTTTTACAAGCGCATTCGTTAAGTGTTTTCCCGAAATGGGATATCTTCAGTTAGGGCGGCGTCAGATGGCTCAATTTCAGTTGCGGCAGTCTTATCTTCCTGCAACGGAGTGGCCTGGTGAAAAATTACGCGCCATGAGCCGTTGCGCTCAATCCAGATTGAACTCCGGTGGCTACGATTGAAGTATTGCTGCCCCTTATAGCGGCGCTCTACCGTGATGATGTAGGTGAGGATCACGCATGTTGGGTCAATGGGCAGCAGCTTGAAGCACTCGAGCCAGTAATCCAGCAGATGCACAAATTTGAGTCTATCGAGCACCTGGGCCTTCGAAAAAAAGTGGCCGATGCCGCCGATTTCACGGAAGCCCTGGGCCAGCGCGGCTTCAACGGCAGCGAAATCGCGGCGCTTCTGGGCAGCGAAAATGCTCCGCTCTTTGGCGATGAGCTTTTCTTCCAGCTCTTTGAGTTCTTCGCTGGTCATAAGATTGAGTCTCTGGCGATGGGGGTGCCCTGGTGAAAAATCATGCGCCATGAGCCGGCCTGCTCGATCCAGGTTGAACTTCGGTAAGCCCGAGTGGCCTCTTCCTTCCCCTGGAGGCGGCTCCGTACGGTGGCAATATAGGTGACGATCACGCAGCGTGCGTTGACCGGCAGCAGTCTGAATTGTTCGAGCGAGTAATCCGTGATCGCCGCCGGACCTTTGAGCGCATCCATGATTTCCGCTTTCGAATAGGATTTCCCGCTTTTGCCAATCTCACGGAATTCATCGGCCAG
>Ga0209648_10002357_pt1 | contig 15674 bp, 15 predicted proteins | sample GraSoi2013_115cm_FD_185830 | JGI IMG/M metagenome (GOLD analysis project Ga0209648, IMG submission 185830) | Grasslands soil microbial communities from the Angelo Coastal Reserve, California, USA - Sample 9_17_2013_115cm (SPAdes) (version 2) | ecosystem: Environmental > Terrestrial > Soil >...
GCACACTCCATTTCTTCTCGCAATCAAAGAAACAAGCTAGTACACAACCCAAGAGAGTGAGACCGGTCAAGACCGTCGTATAATGCCCGACTGACTAATTGAGTGGAGGTAGCCGGTGTGTCACTCCAATATCTAAAGACCGCAGTCGCAGAGAACGATAGCGAAAAGTTGATCCGTTATGTTCGTCTACACCTTGGCGACGGGAACGAGGCAGAGGGTCGCAAAGAGATTGATAAGGCCTGGATCGAGGCGTTGAAGCTTATGCTCGATGTGCCGGCGACCGATCGCGAATTTATCTTCGCCACTCTCAATGAACAAACGCCGGCAACGCTGGCCCATCTCTATTTCTACTTGCACTTTTATTTCGTAAAGCGCTCGGGAGCATGGATCCATGACGGAACTCTCTGACGACACCAGGCAATTGCGACCCGGTCTGTGGGAAACAATCAACGAGCGCTATCCCGGCTCGATGATCACCAAATCTGACTTCGTCCCGCCGGCGCGTCTCCGCAAACCGTTGTCACGGACGCGCCTGACGTTTGTCAGTTCCGCCGGTATTCAACCCAAAGGCACGATGCCTTTTGATGTGGTCCATCCAGTAGGGGATTTCAGTTTCCGACCAGTGCCGTCTGCATCGACAACATCCGAACTGGAGATTCACCAAATCAAGTACCCTACCACGGGCGCGCTCAAGGATTTGAACGTGATCTTTCCCATCGAACGCCTGCAGGAACTGACGAAGGAAGGCGTAATCGGTGAACTTACGCCAAATCTGTTTTCGTTCATCGGCTATCAGATGGACCCGCTGACCTTCGAACGGACGCTTGCCGAAGACATCGCTAACGCGGTGGTGGCGGAGGGCGCCGAGGCAGCACTGCTGTGTCCCGCTTGACCGATATGACATCAGTCTGTCGCGCTGGTTCAGCGCGCTATCGAAAAAAAAGGAATCCCGACAGTTTCTCTTACGGTCGCCCTGGACGTGACCGAGCACTGTAAACCGCCGCGTGCGGTGTTCCTGCCTTTTATGATGGGCCATCACTTTGGTGTACCTTTTCACCGTGAATTGCAAAGACGAATCATCGTCGCCGCTTTGGATCATCTAGTGACAGCGGAACAGAGCGGCGAGGTGTCCTTCTTTCCGATGACCTGGGCGCAAGCGCGTCAGGAAGGAAAGGTCATTGAGCGCGTTAATAAGCCTGATAAGTAGTGTCAAGATAAGATTGTGAAGGTTGCAATTGTTCAAGCCGCGCCTGTCTTCATGAACCTTGAAGCTAGCCTCGCGCGGGCCATCGAGTATATAGACGAAGCCGCGAAGGAAGGCGCACACCTGGTCGTCTTCGGTGAAACCTGGCTGCCAGGCTATCCGGCATGGCTTGACTATTGTCCCGGCGCCGCCCTTTGGGATCACGAACCAACCAAAGAAGTCTTCGGGGAACTGCGACGAAACAGCTTGTCTATTCCAAGTCGCGAAGCACAGATGCTGACCAAGGCTGCCGGCGATCACAAAGTGGTTTTGGTAATCGGAGCAAACGAACGCGTAGATGAAGGACCGGGCAACGGGACGCTCTACAATACTCTGCTCACGTTCGGTCCGGATGGCGTCTTGCTCAATCACCATCGCAAACTCATTCCCACCTACACAGAGCGAATTGTCTGGGGACAGGGTGACGGAGGCGGCCTCAAGGCGGTTAATACATCAGTGGGCCGCATCGGCGGACTGATTTGCTGGGAGCACTGGATGCCACTCGCGCGTCAAGTGCTGCACGATTCGGGCGAACACATACACATCGCGGTGTGGCCCACAGTCCACGAGATGCACCAGATCGCTAGTCGGCATTATGCGTTTGAAGGAAGATGTTTCGTGCTGGCGGCAGGTCTCTTGATGAAGGCTTGCGACTTGCCGGCCCAATTAACTATCGCATCGGAATTATCGGATAAGCCTGATCAGTTACTTCTTAGAGGAGGCAGCGCGATCATCGGGCCTGACGGAAGCTACCTCGTTGAGCCGCTGTTTGATGAGGAACGGATCATTTTTGCTGAACTTGACCTGAAGGCCATCGACAAAGAACGAATGACGCTCGATGTCACGGGCCATTATCGGCGTCCGGATCTGTTTGATCTTAGAATTATCTGACTTTAGCCGCTCTTGGAGAGACATCAATGGCCCAGGTTGCTTTTATTCCGTTGCCTGATTATCAGGAACACTCTCCCGAAGAGATGAACCACCGCGCAGCCGAATTCTACGACGACCTTCGGCGTCGGCGTACGGTGCGGGAGTTCTCTGACCAGCCGGTGCCGGTCGAGGTGATCAAGGACTGCCTGCGTGCGGCCGGCACTGCTCCTAATGGCGCGAACATGCAGCCGTGGCACTTTGTCGTCGTCAGCGATGCGGCCATCAAACAAAAGATTCGCGTCGAGGCAGAGAAAGAAGAGTATGAGTTCTATCATCACAAGCACCCGGAGGCATGGCTGGACGCGTTGGCTCCGCTGGGGACGAACGAGCACAAGCCGTTCCTCGAGACTGCGCCATTTTTGATAGTGATCTTTGCCCAGAGCTACGGCGTGCTCCCCGATGGGCGAAAGGTCAAGCACTATTACGCGCAGGAGTCAGTCGGTATCGCCACCGGCATTCTGATCACCGCCATACACCATGCCGGTCTGGTGTCGCTCACTCACACTCCTAGTCCGATGGGATTCTTGAACGACCTCCTTGGCCGGCCTGTCCACGAGCGCCCCTTCCTAATTCTGGTGGTGGGCTATCCGGCGGGCGACGCGATGGTGCCGACGATCACGAAGAAGTCTTTGGAGGAGATTGCGACGTTCGTGTAAGGCAAGTATTTTGTCCATGAATATTGAGCATCTACGCCACGTACTGTCTTCCAGAACTCGGTTCGATGTACAAGCCCGGCCAGGCGACTCACAACTGCTCCGCGGTCATGGAACTGTAAGGGCTCTGAGACCAGACTCCGGAACGGTCATTTTTGACGAAGCCGGTTTGTGGACGTTCGAGGATTGCTCGAATATTGCTTTCCACAACATTTATTCCTGGTCTCTGCAAAGCGAGAGTCCGACTCTCAGTCTCTCGCATTTGCGCTACGGCCAGAACGCCCCCGTGCATTTAGTGGACTTCATCGAGGCCGCTGGAAACGAATGGGAAAGCGCCTCCCCTTACGCCTGCGGAGCCGACATCTATAGGGCTCGGATCAATTATTCAGACTGCGTTTTGAAATTATCCTGGAGGATCCACGGACCAGATAAGCGGCAGCAAATCGACTACACGTACGTCGAATAGAATCTGCCCGGTCGCTATTGCGCTTCCTGCACCATCCGAGCGAACTCATGTAACTCGTTTCCGTTTAGTACCAGATTGGGCCTTCTGATATTGTCGTGGCATCGCAGGGTAAATCGATGAGTAACGAATTGCATGCGCGTCCCCTGGGTATTACGGCGCTCATTATTTTCTTTCTGGCCGGCACCCTGATTAGTTTCGTCGCGGCTGTATCATTGCTTGTTCCCTCCCCCTTCTTCGAGTCGATGTGGCATGTCAATCCCCGCGGGCATGATGGGCTAGTCCGTATAGGACTGTGGGGAGTAGCTCTCCTCTTGGCGGCGTCGATCTCCTGCGGCGCAGCCGCGATCGGGCTCTGGCTAAGGGCTCGTTGGGGCCATGGAATTGCGGTCGCGCTCATAACAATTAATCTCTTGAGCGACTTCGCTAACGCAGTTATGGGTACAGAGCCCAGAGCAATAGTAGGAGTCCCTATTGCTTTCGCGTTGCTGCTGTATCTGTTACGTAAACGGGTGAGAGCGTTCTTCAAGCCCGGTAGTTGAAGGGGCATTGTTAGGGCCGCAGCCCGTTGAAAATTGTTCAATTTCCAAATGGCCAATACGTGGCCAAAAAAAACAGGACGTGACGTATAAGCGATGGTAAGGAATGGGAAAAAACCGGAAAACCCTCAAAATCTCTTGGTGGCTGCAACTTTCGAAAAGGCAATAACTTACGTTTTTGCCGGTAGGCCATTTCGCAACGCAGAGGTCGTGGGTTCGAGTCCCATCTGCTCCACCATAAAGCGAAATGCACCAAGTATTTAGCGGAACACACGTGCCTAATAATTTTTCCGAAATGACCAATACGTGGCCAAATTTTTCGGTCTTCAAGGCATCTTTCACGATCTTTACTCAACGGCTAAAGACCTCCGCATGAACGCGGCGGTCGGGCCGACCGCAACTTCACATTGAAGCCGTTGCAATAAGGGTTCTCCATCCCGACGATGCTTGAAGTTGAACCAGAAGTGGCTTCCAAGATTCAGGCACGAGCGCGAAAACGCGGCGTTTCGGTAGATGTGTATTTGCGGGAGTTAATCGACCAGAAAGGAACTGAGTCCGAAAACGGCAACGGACTTAGTTCGCAAGAGCGAGTTCGCTTGTTACGAGAGTGGGCGTCGAGCCACAGTACCAACACCCCACTTCTTTCTGACGATGCAATTAATCGTGAAACCATCTACTCCGAACGGCGTTAACCTTAGGCTCTAATGGAAATCTCAAGCGAGCTGGGTGGGATGCGCGATCCTTGTCGTGCATAGCGTGACTTTCAATCACACGGCGAGCACCTGGTGCACAAACGACACGGCAATTGAACCTTCCCCGACGGCAGATGCTACTCTTTTCACGTTTCCGCCACGAATGTCTCCGACAGCGAACACACCGGGCAAACTGGTTTCCAGCAAATAAGGCGGGCGAGCAAGAGGCCACTTTGCTTTCGCCAAATCTTCCGTCGTTAGATCTAGGCCGGTCTTGATAAACCCACGCTGATCACACACCACACAACCTCCGAGCCATGCAGAATTTGGCACGGCGCCGGTCATCGAAAAGAGATGGGCAATGTTGCGCGACTCAGTCTGTCCCGTTTGATTATTGCGCCAGGTCACGCGCTCAAGGTGATCGTTTCCTTCCAGCGCAACCACTTCAGTGTTGGCATGAAGTTCTAAATTGGGCGTCTCTTCGATGCGTCGGACCAGGTAGCGTGACATTGTTCTCGCCAGTCCGTCAGATCGAACCAGCATATAGACTCGGCTCGTGGTTTGCGCCAGAAAGACTGCTGCCTGACCGGCAGAGTTGCCGCCGCCAACGACAATTACTTCTTCACCACCACACAACTGAGCTTCCAGATGCGTGGCCCCGTAGTAGACTCCAGCACCCTCGAACTTCGAGAGATTTTCCAGTTGTAGTCTTCGGTATTGCGCACCCGAAGCGATGACCACCGTTCGGGCAGGAACGCTCTGTCCGTCCCCAATCAACACTGCGTAAGGCCGGCGATCACAAGCCAGGCCTTTCGCGTCCTTGGCAATCAACATCTCCGCGCCGAACTTTTGCGCCTGCGTGTAGGCGCGGCCGGCCAGTTCGTGTCCCGATATTCCGGTAGGAAAGCCAAGATAGTTTTCGATTTTCGAACTGGCTCCCGCCTGGCCGCCCGGTCCACTTGATTCGAGCACCAGGACATCAAGCCCCTCAGATGCTCCGTATACAGCCGCGGCCAGACCCGCAGGCCCGGCGCCAACGATGAGCAGGTCGCGCACGTGCGCTTGATCGATACCTTCATTGAACCCGAGACATTCGGTAATTTCCTCATTGGTTGGATTACGCAGCACCGCGGTGCCGCGACAGATCAGAACGGGCAGGTCGTCAATCGAAAGAGAAAAGCGATCGAGCATTTGCTGAACCTCGGCATCACGCTCTAGATCGATGTAGGAATAGGGTTGGTAATTGCGAGTGAGAAACTCCTTGATACGAAGGGTGTCAAGCAAATGACTGGAGCCAATTAAAACGATGTCACCCACTTCGCGCGCAATTAATTCCAGCCGGCGCAGGATGAAAGCCCGCAGAAAGATATCACTGAGTTCGCTATCGGTTTCGACCAGGGACTGCAACGCCTCGCGCTCGATTTCGATGAGTTCTGATCTTTCCGAGGCGCGTATGCGCACAAGTCCACGACGGCCCGAGAGGACGGTTAGCTCGCCGGAGAACATTCCCGGATCGCAAATGGCGATGACGTGTTCTTGATTGTTCGAGACTTGCAGCGCGTGCAGTTGCCCGCTGACTACGACGAAGATTTTTGTTACATGCTCATTAAGCTCTACAACGATCTCACCCTGCTCGGCAGTGCGACGTTGGCCATGTGCAAGGACGCGAGCTTGTTGTTCCGCCGCAAGGACGGGAAACATTTCGTCCGGTGACGAGCCCGGTAAACGTGTTTCAGGGATTGAGTCCATTATGGTTTGGCGTCAATTAACGATGACAAAGTAGGCCGAATGATAACACCGGCATCGGGAGCGAAGCGATTTCCGTGCCAGGCCTCTTGTCTAGCGACCGGAGTTGCTAAGGAGTATCTTAGTCGGCGGCACTTCCGTTTTTAGACATGAGCGCTTCCAAATCAAAACCGACCGTCGACTTGCAACAGATTGTTGATGTCATTCCACAGACGATCACGGTCCTGGACCCGGACGGGACTATCATTTATGCCAATCAGGCAGTGCTGGATTATACGGGTCTTACCATTAATGATGTGATGAAGTCTGACTTTCGCGATCGCGTCTTTCATCCCGGAGATGTCGAGCGATTGCGCGATGAACGACAGCAAGCGCTGGCCCGAGGCGAGCCGTTTGAAAATGAGCAAAGGGCGCGAGGAAAAGACGGGACGTACCGATGGTTTCTCATCCGTTACAAACCTCTGCTGGACGAGACCGGGCAGCCGCTGCGCTGGTACGCGAGCGGAACCGACATCGATGATCTCAAACGCGCGGAAGCCAGGCTGCGACACGATGAGCGAGAGCTAAGACAATTAGTTGATTCCCTCCCTCAGCATGTTCTGGTACTCGACGCTAAAGGCTCTATCCTTCAGGTGAATCGAATGATGCTCGATTATCTGGGCCGTACCTTGAAGGACATGCAAAGCCCAGGGACTGATGATCGAATCACAAGAGATATTCATCCGGACGATGTGGAAAGAGTTCAAACCGAGCGAGAGGTCGGCTTATCAGGCCGAGTTCCATTCGAAATTGAAAAGCGGTCGCTTGGGCAAGACGGACGATTTCGCTGGTTCCTATTTCGGTATAAGCCCCTGCTTGATGGAAAGGGTCAAATCGCCAAATGGTTCGTGACGGCCACCGACATTGAGGATCGCAAGCTAGCTGAAGAGCGAATGCGAAACGAAGCATTCGCTCTCCGTGAAGAGATCGACCGGACTTCAATGTCGGAAGAGATTGTTGGATCATCTCGTCCGCTGCGTCGGGTGCTGGCGCAGGTTGACAAGGTAGCGCCTACAGATTCGACCGTGCTTATTTTTGGTGAGACGGGCACGGGAAAAGAACTGATTGCGCGCTCGATTCATAGGCGGTCAAAACGCTCGCAACGAGCATTCATCGCGGTGAATTGCGCCGCGATTCCGGCATCGCTCATCGCCTCAGAATTGTTTGGCCACGAAAAGGGTGCCTTCACGGGCGCCAGCCAGCGACGGCTGGGTCGTTTCGAAGCCGCGGATGGAGGCACGATCTTTCTGGATGAGATAGGCGAATTACCGCTTGAAACTCAGATTGCTCTATTGCGGGTGCTGCAGGATAAGAGGATCGAGCGCGTTGGAAGCAACCAATCCGTCGTTGTCGACATACGAGTGCTGGCGGCTACGAACCGTGATCTAAACGCTGCCATAGCTGCCGGAACCTTTCGCCAGGATCTGTTTTATCGATTGAATGTCGTTCCCATTGAGATTCCTTCGTTGCGCGAGCGAAAGGATGACATTCCCCTCTTAGTCGAATACCTAATCGATCGTTACGCACAAGAGACCGGCAAAACGATCAGGAACATGGAACGAAGGACGTTGGAGCTGTTTGAAGCTTACGACTGGCCCGGCAACATTCGCGAGCTGCAAAACGTGGTCGAGCGCGCAGTGATTCTAAATGACGGCGATACGTTCTCAGTTGACGAAACCTGGTTTGTAAAAGGAACGAAAGAACCAACCGGTCCAACGATCGCGTTTGCGGATGAAGTGGTTCAACATGAGAAAGACTTGATTGAAGCTGCGTTGAAAGAATCGAAGGGCCGCGTATCAGGTCCATCTGGCGCAGCCGCCAGACTTGGAATCCCGCGACAGACGCTCGACTCAAGGATCAAAGCCCTGGGCATCGCTAAATATCGCTTCAAGACTCCTTAAGAGTCCCTTCATATTGTTCACGACGAAATGATTCCTGTTTCGCGCTCGAACTGCTTGAGCGAGAACCTTCCGAACGGCGTCCTCATTGACCTTAACCCGACTCGGGCCAAGGTTCGCGGTTTCCGCTTCACGAGTCGTTTGCTCGACAAGCCGGAGGCTTTCTCGCTTCAGACTCTGAGTTCGTGCCGTATTAGGAGATGCAATGACTTATCAAAGAGACAGCTTCCAGGACACACGCTTTGTTCTTTGATTCGATGGTTTCCACTTACACGAAATACCTATTAATTCATCACTTAACTGCGCGTGCGGAACTCCAGAGCGCCCACCCAGGATTGACCCGGTTCGGATAGAGTTCCAGCATCTTGTCATAAAGCTCTTGAGCGGTTGTCGTAGTTTCCGCCAGGCGGTCGAAGTCGCGGATATATTGCTTGGTCTCTTCGATGATCCGGGGATTGTCATCGTTTTCAGGTCGCTTATGTGAAGCGGCAACTGCGCGTGGATTGAGCGACTCAATCTTGTCGAGCGCCGCGATCCACTCTCGTCGCGTCTGCGCATTTGATTCGGCGAGGTAGAGGTGAACGTCGTTGTAGGCGGCATCGCCAGCCACTACGAGGCCGATAGAGGGGACGTTCAAACAGGTCGTATAGTCCGTGTCGGTATGGCCTAGTTCCACAGCGAGCAGTTCATGCCCTTCTAGATCGATTACATTTCCTTTGAGCTCCTCCGCGATCACTAGACTGTCCGGAACCTGGTTTGGAAATCCCGCCTTCCAGACTTTCTCAAGGATCTCTGGGGAGGCATGCTGGCGCATAACCTTCACCACATTCGGTGTCGCTACTACTCCGGCATTTGGGAATCGCTCAAGAAGAGTGCCGGCTCCAAACCAATGGTCTCCATGACCATGGGTAATGTAGATGGTTGTCAGGTTCTTACCTTTTGCTGCAACCCAATCTGCTAGAGCACTGGCCTGCTTGACCGTCATGAACGCGTCCACCAGCACGGCCTCCCGCACGCCATAGATAAGGGTTGACGCCATCGCCTGAAAATATGTCTCTCGTATGCCAGGAGGTTTGTCGGGAGTGACAATGGGTATGCCCGGTGTAACGAACACGTCCCAGTTCGGAAGGGCATTCCGTGTTGTATTGTTCTCGTGTGTGTAAGTGCTCATGATTAGATAACTCCTGTTTCCTTATGGCGCTGGACACCTGACTTCTTTAGAGTTGTCGCCCGTTCTCAGCCAAACTACTTTTCAGGCAATGTACTCTGAAAGTCGACCAGCCGAATACGAAGCACCTCGTCTGCCATTTTGGGCCTGCCCTCAGACCTCCGCGTTAGTGATCTGACTACGTCTCGAAGAGCGTGCCGAGCAGATCTGGCCACCGAGTCTCGAAGTCGACTTCCCGTTGGAGTCCGCGCTCCAACAGAGCTTGAATTCGCTGCTGCGCTTCAGGCCACGTCAGCGCGGCCCCAAAAGAGGTGAAGGCGTCGAGGAGCCGCTCGGCGGATGGCAACGAGACTTGGTTAACGAGACTCTTGGCCGCCGCGATAGCACCCCGGTCGAAGGAGGCGATCCGGCGCGCGAGCGCGTCGACGAAGCTGTCTAACTCCCCGTCCGGAAGCGCCCGGTTAACGTACCCGTATCGTTCTGCGGTATCCCCATCGAAGTCGTTTGCACCGAGAACGATTTCAAGCGCTCGACCACGACCGACCAGATGTGGGAGGCGCTCGGCACCGCCGCCGCCGGGATGCAGTCCCACGCCGACTTCGGGTTGTCCCAATCGCGTGTTCTCGCGCGATGCGAAGCGCATGTCGCAGGCGAGAACGAACTCGCTGCTAACGCCCCGGACACAGCCTCGGATCTTCGCGATGCTGACGACCGGGGACTTGGTGAGACGCACGAACGTATCCATCAGGATCGGGAGGCCCGAAGCCCCGAGAGCAGTCATGACGTTCCCTATCTTACCGGTCAAATCAAAGTGCGAAAGATAGAAATCAGGATTCGCGCTCTCGAATACCACGACACGCAGGCTCGGGCTGGCGTCCATTCGCGCGAGTAGATCCTGCAGGGCTTCGAATATCGTAGCGTCGACAATGTTGAAAGGCGGATAATCGAAAACAACCCTCCAGTAAGCGGACGTCTCCTCAATGACCCGCACCGGCACCGTTGATTTAGTTTTAGTCATGGTTCCGCTCCTTAGATCTCGAATGAGCGGGACGGCGAGGTAATCTTCTTCTCTTCATAGGAACGCATCCGCGCGAGTCCAGCTTCAGAGATACACAATTTCAAAAAAAGGTTTCGTTCGAGCGCCAATCCCTGCGCCAGCGGCGTCTCGGTGGCGTTGCGGACGAGACGCTTGATGTATGCAAGCGATTCCGGCGTATGCGACGACAGGCGCCGTGCGATCTCCATGGCGCGATCGAGGGCCTTGCCGCTGACGGTTTCATGCACCAAGCCCTTCCTTTCGGCTTCACGCGGACTGAGTGCCTTACCCATGAGAATGTGCATGAGCGCGGCTGGCGTTCCGATGGTGCGCGGCAGCCTTTGAGTGCCGCCGGCGCCGGGAAGGAGACCAAGCTCTGCCTCCGGCAATCCGATCAGGTATTCGCCATCCTCAGCGATACGAAGATCGCAAGCTAGCGCGAACTCGAAAGCGCCGGCCAGGGCCGTGCCGGAAATAGCGGCGATTACTGGTTTCGGCATGCTCTCGCACAGTGCCATGGCCTTATCGAAGAATCCCCCATTGTAGGTCGCGTTCTCGGGCCACTGGCGGCCGGAAGCGCGCAGGGACTCGGCGATCTCGATAAGCGCAGGAATACTAAAATGACGATTGAAATAACCGGGCGCGCCTCCAGTAATGACGACAACCCGAACCTTAGCGTCGCCCGCGAATTGGTCAAGCGCTTCGGTGAGCACGTCGCCCATCTCCGCGTCGAAGTAGATGCGCTTTGCGCTCCCGAGAGTGATGACCGCAATTCCGTCGGCCACTTTTGTCGTCAGAACATCGGCGTTCATCGGGTTCTCCTGACTTGCAACGCGCTTTTAAGCTGTCGCGGCGGCTCCTTGAACAGCTTTCGCTGCGGCGCGAATCACGTCGAGAACACGTTCCGGTTGAGAGAGCATCGGGACGTGGCTGCTGTCGAGCTCATAGGTGGTGGCGCCCATGCGCTTGGCGAAGAAGCGCTCCAGGTCAGGATGAACGGTGTTGTCTTTTTTGCCGACGATGTACCAGCTTGGCTTCGACTTCCAGGCGGTTCCACCGACCTTCGCGTTGAACAGGTCGGGTTGGGGGACTCCCTGCGTCGCCCAAACGAGCTGCTGCTCCTGCTCCGAAAGGTCTCCGCAGAAATACTTCGTACCTTCGGGACGCAGCCAGATACGTCCATCCACGACTTCAATGTGGTCGAACACGTCGGTCTTCGGGAAGTTGGACTGCTGCGTCTGAGACGTTTCATCGGCGTCGGGAGCGAGCGCGCAGATATAAACCAGCCCGGCCACGCGATCGTCGGTCCCGGCGCCGGTGATGACGCTTCCGCCGTAGGAGTGGCCGACGAGGATAACGGGGCTGCTGACGCGGCCGATGGTTGCTTTCACCAAAGCGACGTCCTCTGCCGTTGTGTTGAGGCCGTACTGCCCGGCAATACACTCATACTCCTCCGCCTGAAGGGGAGCGATCAGCTTGCTGAAGCACGAGCCATCGGCCCAAAGCCCGTGGCAGAACACGATGCTTGGTTTAGTCTGCGTTGATTTCATTTTGTCCTCCTAATTCAGCTTTTCGGCTTCCTTGCTTGGGCTCGCTATCGCAACATCCATTCCTTAATGTAAGGCGAACAGTACATCGCTGCGGTTCTGCACAATTCGCGTTAGATTCGACGTTCAATCAAAACGGCGTACGCGGCCCACTCGGAAGAATGCTCGCTGAGAACTGGGCATTTTCTGATTTTTCGTCATCCCGCAACAGCAAAACCTCACTTCTGTTACCGATTTAACTGGCCCCGATGTTGCGACGATCCGAAGACGGCCAATCACGATGCTTAAGATTGAGAAACTCGCTGAAGGAAACACAACCGTCCTTCGACTAGTGGGACGGATTAATGCGAAGCATCTTGACGAATTGAACCAGCTGATTGCCGATGCTAAGCCCAAGGTGGTCAAACTAGATCTGAGCGAGGTGACACTGGTGGATGTGGAAGTGGTTCGCTTCTTCGGAGACCAGGAACAACAAGGCGTAGAACTTGTTAAGTGTTCGCCTTATATCAGGGAATGGATTCAAAGGGAGCAGACCGCTAACTCGGGTCAGCAAGAAGATCATCCGGAATCTAAAGGAGGGTGTGAAGTGGCAATGAAGCAAATTACGGTCGAGAGATTTAGTGTCGTTTCCGCTAAACCATTTACAGAAGTGGTGCGAGCGATTGAGACACAAGTTGGTCATCCCGACATCAAACAGTTTTATGAAGCCATTCGCGAAGCAGAAGACGATCAGGAGCTGCAACGAGTGGTCAATGACGCCGTCGGCCCACGTGATCTGATGCAGTTTATCAGCCTCGATCACGGAGTGGTCCTTCGTCGAGAGCTTGGCTCAGGGGCGCCAAACGTAATGCGCCTGCTGATCGGAAACCCGCTCATCATGAGGCAAATGGTGAAGTATGTATCGGATGCTGGCTCATATGCGCCGGTGACAATTCTGATCGACGAACGAGCCGACGGAGTCCATCTCTCCTACGACCGAATGGCCAGTCTGATCGCAGCTTATGAAAATGCTGAGGCCTTGGAAGTGGCCAAGGCCCTGGACGATAAAGTTGAAGGTCTCTTGGTGGAAGCTGCACAATGACTCAGATCATAGGAGAAGAAGCGATGGGCAAGCTCGAAGGGAAAATAGCGTTGGTTACGGGAGGTAGCAGCGGTATTGGTCTGGCGACGGCAAAACAATTCGTGAATGAAGGCGCGTATGTATTTATCACGGGGCGACACCAACCAGAACTGGACGCGGCCGTGTTGGACATCGGAAAAAACATCACTGCGGTCAGCAGTGACGTTTCAAAGCTCGGGGACTTAGATCACCTGTTCGCTCAAATCAAGAGCACAAAAGGAAGGCTTGACGTCTTGTTTGCGAATGCTGGAATCGCGAAGTACGCGAAACTCGGCGAGATAACCGAAGAACTGTTCGATTCCATCTTCGATATCAATGTAAAGGGCGTTCTGTTCACGGTGCAGAAGGCACTGCCGCTAATGCCGGAAGGCTCGTCGATAGTTCTCAACGCATCAGTTGTCGGCAGTAAAGGTTTATCGTCGAACAGTGTTTACAGTGCAACGAAAGCAGCGATTCGTTCGTTTGCTCGGACATGGACCACCGATTTGAAGGACCGACGCATTCGCGTCAACGCCATCAGCCCCGGCACAATCGACACTCCTGGATTGAATGATCTACTGGCTTCTGGCACGGCAGGTCAGGAGCGAGTAAAGATGATTTCATCGGCGATCCCGCTCGGTAGGTTTGGCACTCCCGATGAGATCGCGAAGGCCGTAGTATTTCTCGCCTCTGATGACAGCAGTTACGTAACTGGTACGGAACTATTTGTCGATGGCGGTTTCGCGCAGGTTTAGCTCGACGAGTCAAGATTCGAGATGATTTCGGGAGGAAGCTGTAGCGTCGCGGCCTTGAGATTCTCGCGAAGATGTCCGAGTGAAGATGTGCCGGGGATCAACAGGATGTTAGGCGAGCGCTGCAGAAGCCACGCGAGAGCGACCTGCATAGGCGTAGCCTGAAGTGACGTTGCTGCTCCTTCGAGCTTCGACGACTGTAACGGAGTGAACCCACCAAGTGGAAAGAACGGCACATAAGCTATCCCTTGCTTGGCGAGGTCTTTGATGAAGTCGTCATCGTCCCGGTGCGCGACGTTATAAAGGTTCTGCACACAGACAATCTCTGTAATTCTCTGACCCTCAGTCAACTGCTCGGAACTGACATTACTCAGACCGATATGACGAATCAGTCCTTGACGCTTGAGTTCGGCGAGCACGGTCAGCGGCGCTTCAATCGATCCCTCCTCTGGTCCCATCGCTCCGCCAACCCTTAGATTGACGACGTCAAGCCTGTCTAAACCGAGATTTCGAAGGTTGTCATGCACGGCATCGATCAGTTCTTGACGCGAAAGCGCATGAATCCAGGACTTGTCTTCACCCCGACGGGCACCCACCTTGGTGACGATCACAAGGTCATCCGGATAGGGACGAAGTGCCTGCTTAATGATCTGATTGGTCACATGCGGTCCGTAAAAATCGCTGGTATCGATGTGGTTTACCCCACTTGCAATCGCTTCTCTTAGAACCGCAATCGCAAGGTCAACATCACCCGGTGGTCCCCACACCCCCGGACCGGCAAGTTGCATGGCGCCATAGCCTATGCGGTTTAAAGTTATCGCGGTGCGAGGTAGTGTGAAGCTGCCGCCAAGGTTTTTCGGGTTGCTCATTTCGGGTTCGCCTCCAGGTTGTGGCAACTGTAGATCGTACGGGGCATCCGGGTACCGATGTCACTTTCGCTCGTTTCATAACCATCCCAGCCAATTGCGAGCCGAGGAATTGGGCAACGACCGGCGAATCCAATACGTGTCGGTCGGCCTGAGGCGCGCCTGCTTACGCTACTTTGACAGCAGTCGCGCCGTCTTAGATGATGAGTTCCATGAGACTCTCGGTAATCGGACAAAGGTGCAACACAGTAAGTTGAGGGGGACATTATGAAGATTCTATTCACTACTGCTTTGATAATCGCGGCCGTCACCTCTTTGGTCCACGCACAGGGAGAATTGCGGTTGTCACCATCGGATATCAATGCGCTCACAAGCGTTAACGCGGGAGCCGGGACATCCGGAGTTAGTGGGATCCAAACTCGCACCTTGAAGGGTGACGCCACAAAATCGGGGGTCTATACGATCCAGTTGACGATTCCGGCAAATGTCAGGATACAGGCTCATACACACCCTGATGACCGCGTGGCCACCGTTGTCTCTGGAACATGGTACATCGGTTACGGCGCGAAGTTTGACGATGCAAAGTTAAAGCCGCTGACCGCGGGCAGCTTCTACACCGAGCCGCCCAGTGTCGCACATTTCGCGAAGACTGGTAACGAACCGGTCGTGCTTCAGATTACGGGTAATGGGCCAACTGGAACAGAATATGTTGAGGCCGGCACTGCAAGCGTTCCGGCAAAACCAAACTACGATTCACTCTTCGCAAATGTGAATGGCGTTCGCATTCATTATCTCAAGTCCGGCAGCGGCAAGACACCGCTGGTGCTGATTCACGGCTTCGGTGACGATGCCCGGATGTGGCTTCCTCTATTCGCGGACTTTGGCAAAGACTACACAATAATTGCTCCTGATTTGCGGGGCCTGGGCCAATCGTCCAGAGAAAAAACTGGCTATGACAAAAAAACTGCCGCCGTCGATATCCATCAGCTTGTAGAAAGCCTCG
>Ga0209648_10002359_pt1 | contig 15662 bp, 11 predicted proteins | sample GraSoi2013_115cm_FD_185830 | JGI IMG/M metagenome (GOLD analysis project Ga0209648, IMG submission 185830) | Grasslands soil microbial communities from the Angelo Coastal Reserve, California, USA - Sample 9_17_2013_115cm (SPAdes) (version 2) | ecosystem: Environmental > Terrestrial > Soil >...
AACCGTCAGTGTATGCGCATCATATCGGTCAATCCGAGGGGGAGATACCAGCTTCGCCACATTCCGCGCAACTAGCCCTTGTTTAACCGCATCTTCCAGCGCCCGATGTAACGCCGCGTGGATAAGCCCTACAGTTCTAGGCTTAGACCCCTCATCGTCTACTACGAAGCGTGCCAGGTTGGACCACAAGCATCAGATCATCGAGCACGGGGGGCTTCGTGGCAGGAAGCCAGATGATATACTACGGCATCAGAGGAATGGGTCACTTGTTCACAACGTCATTGACCAGAACGGAAGGAACATATGAGTACGAATGATCCCTACGCGCCAGCAATCGTCTGGGACACCTATTATACTGCTCAGGTTACAGTGGGCGAAGAGTTGAATCCACAGGGGTGGTGGGTGCCAGGTTTGTTGCCCTTTCTCGGAACTCATCAGGTGCAGCAGGTGCTTGATGTGGGGTGCGGTATGGGGGGAGACGCGGTGACCTTGGCACAGAAAGGAATCTCCGTCACTGCAATGGATTACTCAGAGGTCGCCCTGGCTCGTGCACGAGCCAAATCCGCAGCAACTGGCGTCGCTGTGGATTTCCGACAGGCGGATATGGCCCTCCCATTGCCCTTTGCCGATGAGGGCTTCGACGCCGTCATGAGCAATGTGGCGCTGCATATGTTCGACGATCAGACCACACGGCGGATCATCGGTGAGATGCGTCGCGTGGTGAGGCCGAGCGGACTGCTGCTACTGCATGTCAACTCAACGGAAGATATGCCCTACCGCTCCCAGCGTCTTGGGCGTCTTCGCGTGCAAGCCTTGGAGTCCAACTTCTACCGTGAGGCGAACGGACAGACCATGCACTTCTTCAGTGAGGAGTATTGCCGCGCCATATTGGCTGACTGGGCCATTCTGGATCTCACGCATCTGCATCTGCGTGATGATGCGGACACCATTTTCAAATGTGTCTGGCGATGTGTCGCGCAGAAGCCAGCGGCCACTTATTACCAGAATAGTACGCTTCATCCATGAACTAGCGGCAAAAAATATCACGATTACCAAGTTCTACGCGACCAGCGTCACAAAAGCAGGCATTGCCATCCTGAGAAATACAGGATTCCAGGAAATTGGCAAACTCGGCGAACGCATCGCCTTTGAACTCGATATTATGCAATCAGATGCGTCTTTAGCCAAACAATACAGAGCAATTCTACACAAAGCTCAAAATAAAGACAGTAAGCTTGACACCGGGAAAACCGATGAAAAAACTCCTGTCTAAGCTCTACTATTGAAGATGTCTTTGTTGGTTAGATCGTCCTGCGAAGCCTGCGCAGGAGATGTGAAAAGTGGGCGACAAGGGACTCGAACCCCTGACCTACTGCGTGTAAATAATGCAATTTCTTCCTCTATAGTCCATCCACTTTAGCAGGGTTTCAGGCCACTTCCCTATATGCGGATCAAGCATGGGATTGAACAGATGATTTCCCGTGCAAAGAAGGCTCTCATGGTCCTGATCTCCATCAGTGAAGCGAGAGTAACCCGAAACCACTGAAGGGCATTTGAGTGCTGAAATTTCCCCTTGAGGGCTAAAAAATGTGACCAACCACCTGAGAGGTGAAACCTCTCTTCCCTGCGGAGCGTTCTAGAAGATGAATCCCTCTATTCTCACTGCTGTAAAGCTTTTAGTAGCAACGAAACAAGAGAAAGCTAGACTGCTAGAGGTGTCTATTATACACGTGAGAAGAGTAAGCCGGTATCTGTGGTGTCACGGAGCACTGTCTCAAGATGCTGCCGTACATCTTCCCTGGTGGCGTTCGCACTTTTTTGGCTATCCAGTCGGGCTCTTTCTTGTGATTACTACGCTGCTTGTAATCCCCTCTGTTGATAGAGAACCGCATTTTGTCTGGACTCCCTTTTGTCTTATGTCCGTCATCGTTGGATTTGTATGGGGAGTGGGTCCTGCGCTGGTCACGCTAGCGCTTGGGTTCCTGGCCCTCAACTTCTTCATCATTCCTCAATATAACTTATTGACCTTGAATGCTTGGAACGATATCACAATGCTTGGATCCTTCGTGGTTGCACAAGTCATCATCGCTCTTCTCGCAGCTCAAAATGCCGTGAAATACCGACGTATCCTTGTAGCGAAGCAAGAGATCGACTCCTATGCACAGGAGCTAGCAGCAATCAATCGGCAACTCGAGAGAGCCAACCATCTCAAGGATCTTTTTGTCACTCGTGCAGCACACGAATTAAGAACGCCTCTGACCACGATCCTAGGGGAAGCACAACTTGCCAGGCGCCTTCTGAAGAAGGCTGAACGAACAGGGACAGAATCGCTCATAGGGAGAAACCATTTTGAAAAGATTGAGGCGCAGGCGCAGGAGTTGCGAGCATTAATTGAAGCTTTGATTGATCTGAGTAGTTTACGTTCAGAGGAGGTCCCATTGCGGCTTGGCCCCTGTGATTTCGGGAACCTCTGTCGTGAAGTCATTGAGGATCAGCGTGCGTTTTCGGGGCGTCCTATTGCGTTCACGCTTTCTTCAGATCCTGTCATCCTTCAAGCTGATTGCGCACGACTCTCCCAGGTCGTCATCAATGTCGTGAGGAATGCCATTGAGTATTCACCAGAAAATACCGTGATTACCGTCTGCATAAGCGCAGAAGACCCCTATGTCATGCTCCAGGTTCATAACGATGGTCCTGCACTTTCTCAAGAACAACACGAGCATCTGTTTGAGCCATTTTATCGTACTCCTTCTGCTGAAGCCATGTTCGGTGAAGGATGGGGGCTTGGTCTCACGATCAGTAAAGAAATTGTCGAGCGACATGGTGGGCACATCTGGGTAGAATCCGCTGAAGGAAAAGGCGTCACCTGTTTTGTGCAAATTCCTTTTCAAACAGGGCAGTCCAACCAGGATATTTCGAGCCCAACCTGTGGGTAGTATCTATCAAGCTGTTCAATCCCATTCTTGATCCGCATATATGGAAGTGGCCTGAAACCCTGCATAGGTAAAAAGTTGTCCACGCCAATTCGCTCCACAGGCGGATCTCCAATCAGAGATATCAGAAGCTAGCATCTTGTAGCACGGAAGATGAGGGAGAACCGGAATCTTGGTAATTAGGTGGGCGGTAAAACGAGCAATAGGAGAGAGAAACACCTTTGCACATTGCCCGAAGAAAGCTTGTTCCGCTCTGCTGGCTGTTTCGGGTCTCTTGCGAACTCACCCATGTAATTATCAAATTTCTTCAGAATCCGCCCATGTAATTCCAAAATTTACAAATAAGATGGATGATCTGTAGGGGGATTTGTGAGATTTGCTGTCAAAGTTGCTGTAGTATGTAGTAGGAGTGGTTGTATTGTGGCTTTGGAGGTGGTCCTGGTAGGTTGGTTCTAGATGTTACACATTACAGAGTATATAATCGATGGGAACCCTCCGTTGTGAAAAGGTATATTTATATGCATGATTATTGTTTAGTGCGTCTATGGCAGCTTAGACCGGGAGCGCCGGCCAGCGAACTTGAGGAGCTCATCACCTCTGGCGTTCTGGAGATGCAGCGCTGGATACCAGGGGTGAAGCACCTTGCGCTCGTGCGCCTGGCCGGTGAGCCTGCCGGGCGCTATCTTGTCATTACTACTTTTACGGGCTACGAGGCCTTTAAACGCTGGCGGCAGATTGAAGAGGAAGGCGCCGATTATTGGGAGCGTTACGCCTCGATCCAGATGCATTGGGATCAATTGGTTTCCCTTGTGGATGAATACTATGGGGAGGCGGTAGCCGACCTCGTAGTCATGTAGCAAGGCGGCAAGGCGAGGGCGAGCCATTGTTTTTCCCAGAACGCGCTTTCATGGCCGAGAAGGCAGTATGTTCGTGCCGTTCGTCACAAGTGGGCGGGTAAAGGGCGAAAAGCTTGCCGACGGCTCAAAGTTGACCCAACCGTAACCGGCAAAGTAGACTTGCGTCCACAGGTGGGCATCAAAGCCATGAATCAGCCACTCGTGTTGTTTTGTGTCGTATTTCCCGCTGGTGTACCCTGCCACCACACGCGCAGGGATCCCCACTGCTCGCGCCATGATGGCCATTGCCGTCGCAAAGTAGTTACAAAACCCTTGATGGCCGCTGTTGAACAGGAACCAGGAGATCCCTTCCTGCCCAGGCGGCAGAGAGACATTCACATTATAGGTATAGTGGTCGCGCAGGTAGCTCTCCAGCGCCTCAGCCTTGTCGTACATGGTGGAGTAACCGGCAGTGATGGACTCTGCCAATTGCTTTATTTTGGGATTAAGATTTTTCGGTAGTTGCAAGTTCGCGTTGAGGATATTCGGGTCATACCAGGTTGGGGGAGGGAGCAAATCTGGATGAGCCGGGTCGTACGTAAAGGATGGAGCATCGACAGGGAGAGGGATGGACCGCAACATCGCTACATCCGCCGATGAGACATACGACTGCACGGTATAATGATCGCCTGTCGCTAGAGGCCGGTCGTTGTTACGCAGCACTGCTAGCAGGCTGCCAGTCGTCTTATCGATCAGCAGGGTTGTTGGCTGGTCGACGCTGGCAATCTGCCCGGCACCGATGATGTAGGGCTGCTGTTCTCCGGAGGGATTGACCACGGTGATCTGTTGTGTGACCAGATGCACTGGGGAGCCCTCGCTGGTCGTCCGCTTATTGGCGAGCAACTGGGAGCTAGAGACAGCGGCGTTGTGCCAGGTGTGTCCATCATACGTATCAAAGGAGATTGTCGCCAGATACTGGCCGCTCTCGCTACTTTTCACCAGAAAAACGATATTCTGGTTGAGGTGGGGGCCTCCATCCAGTGTCAGCGACGCGCCCAGTGTCGTATGAGGGCTCCCCTTGGGGAAAGTATGCGTGAGCAACACCCAGCTCAAGACGATGAGCAGGACAACGGCGACGGCCATGCCGCCGCTGAGTCCACGCCAGAGCGAGCGGCGTGACCTCCGTGGAAGCGGTTGAGGTGGCTGCCGAAAAGAGCCGGGAACGGGAGCGCCCGGATGGCCTGCATGTGCGTTGATATCCCTTGCTCCTTTCGTAGAGAGGTGCGCGCTTCCAGGCCGGCTCTGGCTTTCCTGCACCTGTGCAAAGCGGTTCCATATGCGCTGTAATGAGCGGCTGTGCTCCTCTGCATCAGGCATGTAGGCCTGATACAGATCGGCTATCAGGCGGCTCTCCTGCGCTGGAAGCTCACCAAAAAAGCGCTCAGTCTGTTGATCGATGGACTCTGGTGAGAAATGCTGCTCAGGTTCTTTCATCGCTTTTCGCCTTTCCCTGGTTGGTTCGGCTCCCTTTGCCCGCTGATGCGTAGATGTCGCGCAGAGTTTGTATGGTACGGTAAAGCAGCATACGGACTGCTCCTTCACTTTTGTCGAGGACGGGAGCGATTTCAGTACAGCGCAGGCCACAGCCAAAGCGTAATTGCAATACCTCTTGCTGCTCCTCTGGCAGCGCCTTGATGGCTCGATGCAACTGTGTGTACTCCTCGCGCTTCAGGTGCTCGCGTTCGGGAGAGAGCTCGTCGTCCTCGTAGAGCGAGTCGGCGAGCTGGTCGATCGGTACGTGTTGCTGGCGAGCGCTCCTCCTGAAGCGGTCCACAACTTTGTTGCGCGTGATGGTCCAGAGCCAGGCTACCTGTTTCTGCTCATCGAACGTAGCAAAGGACGGTTGTTGGAGCGCCGTCAGGAAAACGTCCAGGACAATATCTTCAGCATCCTCACGTGAGGCTGTCTGCCGATAGACATAGGCAAAGAGCCCTGGAGCGTGGCGCTGATAGAGATCGGCATAGAAAGCATCTTCGAGCAAGGTACGATCCTTGTGTTGTATATTTGTCCTCTAGAGTTTTTCGAGATCTCATAGGTATCACGTTGGCGGGGGGAAAATGTCACGGTGCGGGTAAGAAGAAGTCTCTGAGGAGCGCAGGACTTTGATCGGCACGCCGGTGCGCCGGGAGAGTTGCCCGATGGTCATCGCATGCGACCGTACCATGTCTCCACCTTTCATCCTCAAGTACTCAGGGTCCTTCTAAAGGAAGTTTACTGTGCCACATTCATGGTTTAGCTGTGAATTTTTCCTGTTCATCGTCGTATATCCTAATGTAAGAACAGGAAAACCTCCATTCCAGAGAATGATAGTTACGCAAGTAGATCGAGTAGGAACGAGAACAGGTCGCTCAGGGTTTCATGGCAGTCCATCATTGGCATGTTTCGTAGGGGAGCAATGAGCTGGATATTTTCGCTTTTCCTCACAGCGATCATCTTGAGAAACCGACGAGAGGATCTATGGAAAGCCAGCAGACATTTCCTGCCAGTTTTGGAGAGCTGCTCAAAACCTTTCGCAAGCGCAAACAGCTGACCCAAAAACAATTAGCGCAGCAACTCGGGGTGCATGCGAATACCATCTCGTCATGGGAGCTGGGTACCTATTTGCCCGCCACCCGCGGACTCGTCCTGGAACTGGCCCGGCACCTGGCTCTGGACGAGCAGGAGACACGCCAACTGCTGGAAGCCAGTTTGACCGCGCTCTCCCCTCATTGGCAGGTTCCCTTTCAACGCAATCCACTCTTCACCGGGCGCGAGGAGATTCTGGAGACATTGCACACGCGCCTCCACGCAGAGCAAGTCGTTGCGCGTACACAGTCGTATGCCTTGCATGGGCTGGGAGGGATCGGCAAGACACAGATCGCGCTGGAGTATGCCTACCGGCACGCCCTGGAGTATAGCGCTGTCTTCTGGATCGAAGCAGAAACGGTCGAATATATCGTATCTAGTATGCTGCGTATTGCCGAGCTGTTACAGTTGCCCGAGCGACAGGAAACGGATCAGCAGCGCATTGTGGCGGCGGTGCAGAGCTGGCTGAGCACCCACAGCCGGTGGCTGCTCATCTGGGATAACCTGGAAGACCTGGAACTGCTGCACTACTTTCTGTCGCCAGCCCGGCAGGGAGCGGTCCTGATCACTACGCGCTGCCAGGTGCTGGGTACGCTGGCCCTGGGCCTGGAACTCTCATCGATGAGACCAGAGGAAGGGATGTTGTTTCTGTTGCGGCGCGCCAAAGTGCTTGAGCCGGAAGCCACCAGCGAGCAGGTACAACAGCTTGCCCAGCGACTACCCGCTGAGTATGCCGCTGCCGAGAAACTGGTGACCGCCATGGATGGGCTGCCCTTGGCTCTTGACCAGGCCGGGGCCTCTATCGAGGAGATGGGGTGCAGCCTCTCGGACTATCTACGCTATTATGAGCAGCAGCGTCACCAGTTATTAGATCGAGGAGTGGCGTTAGGGGTCGATCATCCTCACTCTGTTATTGCGACTCTCGGGCTGGCCAGTCAGCGAGTTGCACAGCGCCATCCCGCGGCGTCGGACCCGCTGCACTTCTCGAGAGCGCTCAAAGACACGCCTGCCTCCCCGCTCCTCTATCTCTCCAGTTCGGAAGCAGGCTGGGAAGGACTGGCAGCGCAGGCGTTCCACGAGCCAATGGAGCTAGAGGGCTGGATGACGACTGCTATGCCAGACATTACACTGATCTTGTTTGCTGGTGGAGCTATGCGTCTGGAGCAGCGGCACACGAATGGTCCCTGGAGAGCGCTGTACCTCCGCCAGGGAGATCTGATCCTGAGACCTGGCACGGGCACGTCCTATGAAATGCGCTGGAAGAGCCTTTCTTCCGTCCCTACACAAACCCTCCACCTGCGTTTGAGCAAGGACCTGGTTGCTCGCACTGCCGAGGAGGTGGCGGGCTACGATCCCGCACACCTGTCTGTGGAAGAGCACTCTGGCCTTCAGGACCCGCTGCTGACGCAGATCGGACTCGCGCTGTGGCGAGAACTAGAACAGCGCGCTCCTGCCGGAAAACTGTATGCGCAAACCGCTGCTCAAATGCTCGCTATTCACCTCTTGCGCTATTATACTTCTGTAGGAGGAGCCATCGAGGAACCTTTACAGGGATTGACGCATCATCAGATGAGGCGTGTGATGGACTTCGTTCAGGATCATCTCAGTCAAGAGCTCTCACTTGAGGCATTGGCTCAGCAGACCGGCTTTAGTCCCTATCACTTTGCACGCTTGTTCCGGCAAACGACGGGAGAAAGCCCGCACCAATTTGTGCTGCGCCAGCGCATCGAGCGAGCGCAGCGTCTGCTCAAAGAGAGGGATGTGTCTCTTGCTCACGTTGCAGTAGAGAGCGGATTTGCGAATCAGAGCCACTTGACCCAGGCCTTCAAACAGCATCTCGGCCTTACCCCACGCGCCTATCAGCAGGATCGATCAATCTGAGCAGACAACCTGGACCTTCCGTTTCACCGTGCCAACGTAAGAAAAAGCTCTTCGCCTCACCAGCATGTGATTATCCTAGTACCTCTAGCCATAATTGGCACAAGCTGGTATATTACAAAACAAAGGAAATGTTGGGATAGGACTTCTTGCCTCTACCCTGCTTGCCATTGACCCCTCACAGGAAAAGCCGGCATTGCAAACGCAACAAGCTGCGCTTTTAATGAAGAGAGGCCTCGCCTCGCGAGTATACCCAGGGTCTTATCCAGTGTGTGCCATACCAGTCCGATCCAGGAAAAGGCGTAATGAGTCAGAATTATGGTGTGCTGCGTGTAGTGCGCGTCAGGCCGGCGCGTGAGCTCGTCGGGAGCTCGGTGAAATATCCCACTGGCTGGCTGCCAGAAGAGGGACTTGTACATGTGCTCACGCAGCACGAGACGACCATTGGACGTGCGCTCAATAACGATATCATCTTGATGGACCCTACCGTTTCGCGTGAGCATGCCCGTCTCGCGCTGAACCAGGACGGCTGGCACATCATCAACCTGACCGTGAAGAATGTCGTGCGCGTCAATGGGCGACCGGTCCCGAGCGGCTCCAGTCTACCCATGAAGCCGGAGGATGTACTGATCCTGGGCAGCACGATGCTGCAGTTGATTGCTCCGCAGACGGCACCCCTCGCGAACCCGGGCATGAATGCTCAACTGGATCACGACGGCGAAATCACTGAAATCTACCCGGCCCAGCGGAGGCCAAAGCCTCCCTCTTCTAATGGCGTTTCCGTTGAACGGGACCGGCAAACTCCACCGTCTCTACCGGTGCTGCCCCTGGCATCTCCACAGTTGCCTGCACACTCAATGCAGCCAAATGCCCAGGCCAGTCCTGTCGAGGGCTCTTTTGCTACGCGCGAAGGTTCGGGAGTGCCCCCGGCTCAAATCTCGCTTCCTGAGCAGCCCGACCCTGAGCAGGAGGCGCATTGGGAGGATTTTGAGGAGGAAAGCGTACTTGGAGCCGGTGTAACCATGCAATTCGCCCTGCCGCAGCGTATGGGTGTACGCACGCGCTGGCTGATAGCGGGCATTGGTGTGGCTATCCTCGCAATCAGCGCCATAATCACCGTCGTACTTAATAGCTTCGTCGGCATTTCCGCGCTGGCGCAAAACGGCCCGGCCAGCATTGTTGCGGCCCTTACCATACCATGCATACCTGCTCTTGGTATCTTTCTACTGGTAAACTTCATGGATCGCTTCGAGCGCGAACCGTGGTTTTTACGCCTGGCGGCATTTTTGTGGGGAGCCATCATTGCCATCCCGCCCGCATTTTTTATCGAGACGAAAATCGATAGCATGCTAACTAGTATGCTCGATCCAGGCGCCAGCGAAGTTTTGCGTACAGCCTTGCAGGGACTCAACGCAGGAATAACGGAAGAGACGATCAAGGGACTCGGCCTGCTTTTGCTTTTCATCTTCCTGCGCGACGAATTCGACAACGTGACCGATGGCATTGTATACGGCGCGTTAATCGGCGCCGGTTTTGCCATGATTGAAAATTTCAACTATTTTGCTATGAACTCCAAGAACTTCCTCGTCTTCCTGATCGTAGGCAGGATCATCCTTGGCTGGCTCGGCCATTCGACCTTCACCGCTTGCTTTGGCGCGGCTCTCGGCTACGTGCGCCATACCAGGGTGCGCTGGAAACAGATCGTCATTCCCTTGCTTGGCTATCTTATAGCCGTGGGGCTACACAGCTTCTTCGACTTTGTTGATTTACAAGCCAGCGCCGCCATTCGCAACTCCGCCGGGAACCCGGCTGTTGTCAATTATGCCCTGGTCGCGGTCGTCGGCAACTATGTTCCTCCATTCCTGGCGCAGATTGGCCTGCTGTACGTCCTCATCAAGTCGCTGGCTCACGAGGCAGCGGTCGTTCGCGAGTTCCTGGCCGTGGAGGTGAGCAATGGCGTGGTCACAGTAGGTGAGTATGCTTTGCTCCAGAACTCATTTCGTCGCACAAAGACGGAGCGGCAGGTGCTAAAGAAAAGCGGCATCAGGCAGTGGCGGCTCGTTAAAGACCTCTACCAGACAGAGATCGGGCTGGCCTTCCGCAAGTGGCATGTGAATATGGGAGACAAGCCCAAGCTGGGTTACCGGCAGCCAGAGGATGCATACAGGCAACGGATCCGGCGGCTGCGCAGCGATATCAAGATGGCGCAGATGCGAGGAGCTTAACTTGACACTCTTTCTAGTCGCGTGCTAGCATGAACGAAGAACACCTTTTATCTCAGCAAAGGAAGTGATTATCATGCGACTGGAGCGGGCTGACCTGCTACAGATCTACTATCTCATGCGACTCACCCGGGCCATGGAAGACCGCACCCGCACGCTCTTTTTACAAGGAAGGGTTGCCGGTGGCGTCTACACGGCGCAGGGACACGAGGCCACAACTGTCGGGGCGGCAATGACGCTGCACGATGGCGACTGCATAGTTCCGCAGCACCGTGATCTGGGGATGCAATTAACGCAGGGCGGCTCGCCCCGCGCGGTAATGTGTCAATGGTTGGCTCGCGGTAACTCTCCCACATTAGGACGCGATGGACAGTTACATGTCGGTGATATGCATCATGGCATCGTCCCCATGATTAGTATGCTTGGCGAATCGCTGCCCGTGGCGTGCGGTGTGGCTCTCACGATGAAAATGCGCAAACACTCGACTATTGTCATGGCCACCTGCGGGGATGGCGCAACGAATACAGGGCCATTCCACGAGGCGCTGAACTTTGCCTCTGTGCAGCAATTGCCGGTCGTCTTCATCATCGAAAATAACGGCTATGCCTATTCAACACCAACATATAAGCAGTTTGCGATTGAAAATCTTGCTGAGCGTGCCCTGGCCTATGGCATACCCGGCGAGAGTGTTGATGGGAATGATGTCCTGGCGGTTGTCGAGGCAGTGGAACGAGCGGTTGAGCATGTCCGCGGCGGTAAAGGTCCCGCGCTCATAGAGTGCAAGACCTTCCGAGTGCGCGGGCACTCGGAAGCCGATAAAGCCGACTATGTACCGCAAGAGCTGCGCGTAGAGTGGCTGGCAAAGGACCCGATTGTACGCTTTGAAGCGTATCTGACCGGGGAGAAGATTTTGACGACGGCAAAGAAGGCCCAAATCGAGGAGCAAGTCAGGGCGGTGGTAGACGATGCCGTGAGTTTCGCGGAGCAAAGTCCCGCGCCCGATCCCGCGACGGTAGCGGGCTACGTCTATGCGCCTGGTGGGCCGGTTGCAATCATCGGTGAGCCTGGAGCGGAAGACCCGCGCTACGTCAACGCGCTGGATAGCCGTACAGGGAGACCATTCAATACTGTGACAGAGACTGCAAAGCCTCAATTTGTTGCGCCCGAGGAGGTGGGAAAGCGATGAGTGCAGTGACCTACCTGGAAGCGATTAGCCAGGCCATTCGCGAAGAGATGCGCCGTGACGAAGCTGTATTCCTGCTTGGCGAAGACGTGGGTACCTATGGCGGCGCATTCAAAGTCAGCGCCGGTCTGTTGGAAGAGTTTGGGCCGGAGCGCGTCATCGATACACCTATGGCGGAGGCTGCCATCATCGGTTCTGCTGTGGGCGCGGCGCTGATGGGTATGCGCCCCATCGCCGAGATGCAGTTTATCGACTTCATCACCTGCGGCTTCGATCAGATCATCAACATGGCGAGCAAGATGTACTGGCGTGCGGGTATGCCCGTGCCGATGGTCATCCGTGGCCCCTCCGGCGGCGGCGTCAAGGGTGGCCCGTTCCATTCCGCCAGCCCAGAAGTCTGGTTCTTCCACACGCCCGGGATCAAGGTTGTTGTGCCCGCGACAGCTTATGATGCAAAAGGCCTGCTCAAAGCGGCTATTCGCGACAACAATCCCGTGCTGTACCTCGAACACAAGCTGCTCTATCGCATGCCGGAACTGCGCGAGGAACTGCCCGCGGAAGACTACGTTGTGCCGCTGGGCAAGGCCATTACACGCCGCGAGGGGGAGGATATGACCATCCTGACCTACGGCGCGATGGTGCACCAGTGCTTAAAAGCCGCGCAGGTGCTTGAACAGGAGGATGGCTTGGAGGTCGAGGTGATTGACCTGCGCAGTCTCTCGCCGCTTGACCGCGAGGCAATACTCGAGTCGGTCAAGCACACCAACAAGGTACTGATTGTGCACGAGGATACGCTTACCGGCGGTATTGGTGCCGAACTGGCGGCTATACTGGCCGAGGATTTGTTCGAATATCTCGACGGGCCGATCACGCGCGTAGCGGCGCCCGATGCGCCATTTCCTTATGCACCACCGTTGGAGGAAGCCTATTTGCCGAATGCGGATAAGATTCTCGCTGCCACACGCAAGCTTGCAGCATATTAAACGAAGATCATTTTTGTAGAGGTTGGGTGATACAAGTGATACAAGTGATACAAGTGATACAAGTGATACAAGTGATACAAATCTGGGATCACCCTACCTCTGCGCGAATTATGCATACAGGGGCCGCGCAGCGCCCGGTGAATTGTTACTGACAAAGGAGTCATATAATATGCCAACCCCGGTTAAGATGCCACGATTAGGAGAATCCGTAGCGGAGGGAACGGTAGGAAGCTGGCTGAAGAAAGAAGGCGATTGGGTCGAAAGGGACGAGTCGCTGGCCGAAATCATTACCGACAAGATCAATGCCGAGCTTCCCTCTCCCGTTGCTGGCCGCCTGGCAAAAATACTCGTCAAAGTGGACGAGACGGTCCCCGTGGGTGCAGATATCGCGCTCATTGAAGAGAACGCAGATGTTTCGGCTTCACCGCCCGCCGAGGCTGCGCCGGGTCCCGATGCCGCCCCGGTGGAGAGTCCCGCCCGCGCGAATGTGGCGGTCATGGATAACAAGAGGGCTGGCGATGGCAATGGCTTAAGCGCAGCGGTGCAGGTTTCGCGTGCGGGCGAGGAGGAGCGGCAGCGTATCTCGCCACTGGCACGGCGGCTGGCGCGTGAGCATGGCCTCGACCTGAATGCCATACCAGGGACAGGCACCGGTGGGCGTGTGCGTAAAGAAGATATTCTCGCCTATCTTGCGCAGCAAGAGGAGGCACCTGTCGCAGTAGGGGCGCAGTTCATTGAGGCCGCGACGCCCGTCCCTGCGGCGCAACCCGCGTATACCGCTCCGGCAGCAGTTCCTGTAGCACCGCCATACGTTGCACCCGCCGCTCCTCCTACCATAGCAGGCGAAGATGTGGAGATTGTCACACCCAGCCGCATGCGCCTGGCGATTGCCGAGCACATGGTGCGCAGCAAGCGCACTTCTCCGCACGCCACAACCGTGATGGAGGTCGATATGACCAACATCGCCAAATGGCTGGAGAAGAACAGGGATGATTTCAAGAGACGCGAGGGGTACAGCATCAGCTACGTGCCATTTGTCATGAAGTCCGTGTGCGAAGGCATTCGCAAGGTCCCGCTGATGAATTCAAGCTGGACGGAGGACAACAAGATCATTATCAAGAAGCGTATCAACCTGGGTATAGCGGTCGCTACCGATATGGGTCTTGTGGTCCCAACCATTTATGATGCTGATCAATTAACGATTGCCGGGCTTGCGAAGCAGGTTAACGCCGTTGCCCAGCGTGCCCGTACCAACAAGCTGACGGTACAGGACATGCAGAATAGCACCTTTGTGGTGAATAATCCCGGTACTTTTGGTACAATTATCTCGGTACCGATTATCAATCAACCGCATGCCGGCATTCTGAGTATGGATGCGGTGGTGAAGCGCCCGGTGGTAACCGAGGATGATGCCATCGCTATACGCTATATGATGTACCTCTGTCTCTCATTCGACCATCGCATCCTGGATGGTGCCGGGGCTGCCACTTTTTTGCAGGCGGTGCGTACGAAATTGCAGAGCTACGGACGTGAAATAGATGTGTATTGATTAAAGGAAAACAATATGGCGACCATGATTCCAGAGCGCCGTCCCGAATGGCTCCGGGTGCGGCCTCCCAGGGGAGAAAACTACGAAAATCTGAAGCAACTGATGCGCAGCAAAGAATTGCACACGGTTTGCGAGGAGGCACGCTGCCCGAATATCGGTGAATGCTGGGGCCATCAAACAGCCACCTTCATGATCCTGGGGCGCATCTGCACGCGCAGTTGTGGCTTCTGCGCCGTGGAAACGGGTCGCCCTGTAGGACTGGACTGGGAGGAGCCGAAGCGGGTTGCGGAGGCGGTGCAGAAGATGGGCCTGCGCCATACCGTCGTCACCTCGGTGAATCGCGATGAATTGAAGGATGGTGGCGCTGCCATTTTTGCCGCGACCATTCGCTGGGTTCGCCGCTTGAACCCCGATTGTAAAGTCGAAGTATTGACTCCCGACTTCAAGGGTGTGTACGAAGCGCTGAAGGTGGTGATGGATGCGAAGCCCGATGTTTTCAACCACAACGTCGAGACTATTCCCAGGCTCTACCGGCGCGTGCGTCCACAGGCAATCTACAAGCGGTCGCTGCAGGTATTGAAGTGGGCCAAAGAGATGAATCCCGCCGCGCCCACAAAATCCGGCTTTATGCTGGGCCTGGGTGAGACGTGGGATGAAGTCATCGAGGTCATGCACGACCTGCACGAGCACGATGTGGACATCCTCACTATTGGACAATACCTGCGTCCATCATTCCAGCACCTGCCAATCCAGCGCTATGTCCCGCTGGAAGAATTTGCCGAGCTCAAGGCTGAGGGTAAAAAAATGGGCTTCCGTCACGTCGAGTCGGGTCCTTTTGTACGCAGTTCCTACCATGCCCGCGAACAGGCCGAGGGGGCGGTGAGCGATGAAAGCAACAATCAATAACGTCCAGATTGCTTATGATGATCACGGTGTGGGGCTGCCGGTGATATTCCTGCACGCCTTTCCCCTGAACCGGCGCATGTGTGCAGGAGAGCTGATGGCGCTGCTGGGTGAGGGGCGTTATCGCCTGGTGGCCCTCGACTGGCGCGGCTTCGGGGAAAGCGAGATCACGAACGGCATATCTACTATGGAGTTGTTCGCCGGTGACGTTGCTGGACTGATGGACGCGCTGGGTATTCAAAATGCCATCCTCTGTGGCCTGTCAATGGGTGGGTATGCCGCGTTTGCTTTCCTGCGCAAATACCCGCAGCGCGTGGCCGGTCTCATCCTGGCCGACACGCGACCGGGTACGGATACCCCGGAGGCTCAGGCCAATCGCGAAAACGTCGCACAAATTGCAGAGACGCAGGGCACGGGAGCGATCGCTGACCTCCAGGTGCCACGCCTGATCTCGGAGTACACGCGCAGGCACCATCCCGAGGTCGAGACGCGTGTCCGGCAGTTGATCGATGAAGCGACTCCTCAAGGCATCGCAGCTGCTTCGCGCGGC
>Ga0209648_10002361_pt1 | contig 15652 bp, 13 predicted proteins | sample GraSoi2013_115cm_FD_185830 | JGI IMG/M metagenome (GOLD analysis project Ga0209648, IMG submission 185830) | Grasslands soil microbial communities from the Angelo Coastal Reserve, California, USA - Sample 9_17_2013_115cm (SPAdes) (version 2) | ecosystem: Environmental > Terrestrial > Soil >...
CCGCCTTCTTGATCGTGGCCGCGGTCTCCTCGAGCGGTTCCTTGCGCCGCCCGGTCAGCACCACCGTGGCGCCTTCCTGGGCGAGCGCGATCGCCGCCGCCTGACCAATACCCGAGCCAGCACCGGTCACCCAGGCGACCTTGCCCGTCAACGAAGCCATCGATGTCTCCTTGATGTTCGAACTTTTGTCATCCCGAGCGCAGCGAGGGATCTTTGGCCCCAAAGATCCCCTCACTTCGTTCGGGATGACAGTGGCGGGCCGGACGGCCCGCCCCTGTCATTAAAGCACCCTGCCCGTGCCGTCGTCGATCAGATGCATGTTGCTGAGGTCGGCCCTGAGCTTCATGACCTTGCCGGCCGTCGCCCCGGCGTTGGGGTTGACCCGGCCGCAGAGCTCCGCGCCCGCGATGGTGAAATAGACCAGCGTCTCCATGCCCATCGGCTCGACCACGTCGATCATGGTGTCGAAATCGTGCTGGTTGGGCTCCATGTGCGGACGGGTCTCGATGATGTGCTCAGGCCGCAGGCCCAGCACGAGGTTCGACTTGCCGACATGGCTCGAATAGCGGGCGGTGCGGTCGGCCGGCACCGGGAAGGCCAGCGTGTCGCTCAGCCGCACGCGCAGCGCGCCAGCCGCCTGCTCGAGATGGCAGGGCTCGAAGTTCATCGCCGGCGAGCCGATGAAGCCCGCCACGAACTTGGTGGCCGGCGAATGGTAGAGGTCGTTGGGCGAGCCGACCTGCTCGATCAGGCCGGCATTCATCACCACCACGCGGTCGGCGAGCGTCATCGCCTCGACCTGGTCGTGGGTGACGTAGACCGTGGTGGTGCGGACCTTCTGATGCACCTTCTTGATCTCGGTGCGCATCTGCACGCGCAGCTTGGCATCGAGGTTGGAAAGCGGCTCGTCGAACAGGAAGACCTTGGGGTCGCGCACGATGGCGCGGCCCATGGCGACCCTCTGGCGCTGGCCGCCCGAGAGCTGCTTGGGCTTGCGGTCGAGAAGCTCGGTGATGTCGAGGATCTGGGCCGCCTGCTTGACCCGCCGGTCGATCTCGGCCTTGGGCGTGCGCTTGAGCTTCAGCCCGAACGACATGTTTTCGTAGACGTTCATGTGCGGGTAGAGCGCGTAGTTCTGGAACACCATGGCGATGTCGCGATCCTTGGGCGGCACGTCGTTGACCACGTCGCCGCCGATCGCGATGTCGCCGCCGGTGATCTCCTCGAGACCGGCGATCATGCGCAAGGTCGTGCTCTTGCCGCAGCCCGAAGGCCCGACCAGCACGATGAACTCCTTGTCTGTGATGTCGAGGTCGATACCGCGAACGGCCAGAACTTCGTCGTATTTCTTGATGACTTTACGCAACGTTACTTGAGCCATTGTCCGTTACCCTTTGGTCGCACCGGCCGTCAGACCCGCGATGTAATAGTCCATGAGGAAGGCGTAGATGATGAGCGGCGGAGCAGCGCCGAGCAGCGCGCCGGTCATGATCTGGCCCCAGTTGAACACGTCACCCTTGATCAGGGTGGTGACGATGCCGACCGGCAGCACCAGCTCGCTCGTCGAGGTGGTGAAGGCGAGCGGATAGAGGAACTGCGCCCACGCCACCGTGAAGGTGAAGATGGTGGCGGCGATGATGCCGGGCAGCGCCACCGGGATGAAGATCTTGGTCAGCGTCTGGAACCAGGTCGCGCCGTCGATCAGCGCCGCCTCGTCGAGCTCCTTGGGGATCGAGGCGAAATAGCCGATCATGATCCAGGTCGCGAACGGCACCGTCAGCGTCGGATACAGGATCATCAACGTCCACCAGTGATTCATCAACTGGATATCGAACGTCTCGTTGACCCAGGCGAACATCTTGAACAGCGGGATGAACAGCAGCGTGTCGGGGATCAGGTAGGTCAGGAACACGCCGGTCGCCAAGGCGGCGGAGCCCCAGAACCTCATGCGGGCGAGCGCGAAGGCGGCAATGACGCTGATCACCATGGTGATGATGACGACGAACACCGAAACGATCGCCGAATTGCGGAAGAAGGTGAGGTACTGGTTCTGCGTCAGAAGCTCGATGTAGTTCGAGAGAGTCGGCGAGTAGACCCACCACGGATTGGTCGCCGCCGAGATCTCCGCGCTGGATTTCAGCGAGGTGATGAACATGTAGACCGGCGGCATCAGGAAGAAGATGGCGAACAGCACCAGGAAGAAATAGGACCAGCGCAGCGCCCACCTCCGGTCGCGGCTGATGCTGCCGTATCTGCCGTGGGCCGGCGTTGCGGCGGCGGTGGCCGTGGTGGTGGGGGCAATCGCGGCGTCGGCCATCAGACTTCACTCCCCCGCTTGGTGATGTCGCGCAGGATGAAGGTTGCGGCCACCGCCAGGATCGGCACCATGAACAGCGAGACGCTGGCGCCCAACGGGATATCGCCGCTCTCTATGCCGACGCGGAACGCCCAGGTGGCGAACACGTGGGTCGTGTTGAGCGGATCGCCCTTGGTCAAGACGCGCACGATGTCGAAGTTGGCGAAGGTGACGATCAGGGAGAACAGCGCGGTGATGGCGATGATGTTGCGCATCATCGGCAGGGTCACGTACCAGATGCGCTGCCACCAGGTGGCGCCGTCGATCGCCGCCGCCTCGTAGAGCTGCTCGGGCACCGACTTGAGCGACGCCAGGTACATGATCATGAAGAACGGCGCGCCGATCCAGACGTTCACCAGGATGACGGAGAAGCGTGCCCAGCCGGTCTCGCCGAGCCAGGCGACGTGGTCGAGGCCGATATGCTCGAGGATCCAGTTGAAGGCTGAGTAGGACGGATCGAACAGCCACAGCCAGGCGAGCGTGCTCATGGCCGGCGGAATGACCCAGGGAACGAGCAGCATGCCGCGCCACTTGCGCTGGCCCTTGCTGGGGATGTTGTGCACGAAATGGGCGACCACGAAGCCGATGATCGCCTTGAAGATCACCGCCGTGATGGCAAACAGGCACGACTGGAAGACGACCATCCAGAAGGTGTCGCGCCCGAACAGGAACGCGAAATTGCCGAGTCCGACGAACCGCGTCATCCCCTTGTTGAGCATCGCGAGATAGACGGCATAGCCTGCCGGATAGGCCACGAGCACGAGGATCAGGAGGATCAGGGGCAGCGTCATCAGGAAGGCGATGGTCGATTTGCGCTGCATCAGCTTGTGCAGGCTGCTGCGGCCACCCGCGCTGATGGTGATCGGTCCTCTGGCGGCGATGTCTGCCATTGCTAGCTCCGGACGTTGCAGGTCGTTAGGCGTCCGGCGGGGCGCTGCCCAAAGGCCGCGCCCCGCCAATCCTTGGGCGCCTAGTTACGCATGAAGCCTTCGATCTCCTTCGCCGCCCAGTCGAGCGTCTTGTCCATGGCCTCGCCCTTGTAGTAGCGGACGGCCATCTGGGTCGCGATGCCCTGGGTGTAGATCTGCTCGGCGATCTTGTGCGGTGCGGGCGCCGCGGCGATCGAGAGGATCTGGTGATTGTGCGGGTTCGGGTAGTGGTAAAGCGTGCCTTTTGGCGGCCCTTCCTCGGCCCAGGTCTTGAATGTCGTGAGCTTCTCGAACGACGGCAGGTCGTAGCCGCCGCTGGCGATCACCATCTTCTCGGCTGACGAAGCCTGCGAGAGATAGGCGAGAAGACTCTTGGCCGCCGACTGGTTCTTACTGAAGTTCCAAGTGCCCCAGAAGAATGGCAGGAAAGGCCCGAAGCGGCCCTTGGGGCCAGCCGGGAAGCCGTGGGTCCAGCACTGCTCGGCAACCTTGGGCGCATCGCGCTTGGCCACCGCCCAGGCGCTCGGCGGATTCATGATCAACGCGCCCTGTCCCGAGATCAGCCACTTATTGTTGTTGGAATCGTCCCACGACGGCACGTCAGGCGGCAGGAAGGACATCAGCTTCTTGTAGTAGTCGAGCGCCTGGCGGACCTGGTCATTCTTGACCACGATCTCGCCCTTGGCGTCGACCAGAACGGCGCCGAAGGCGTGGAAGACCGCGCCGATCGTATCGACCGAGTCAGACGTGGTGCCAAGCCCGATGCCGAAGGCGTGACCACCCTTCTGGCAGGCTTCCGCCGCCTTCAGGAACGTGTCGAGGTTCCAGTCGTCGGCCTTGGGCGGCGCGCCGGCCGGATACATCGCCTGGATGTCGATGCCGGCAAGCTCCTTCAGGAGGTCGATGCGCGAGCACGGGCCCTTCATCTGGCTGCCGACCGTCGCCGGCACGGCGAGCCACTTGCCATCGACCTTGCCAAGATACTCGACGGTGGCATTGACCGCCCCGTTGTCTTTGATCAGCTGGTCGACGACGTCGTTCATCGGCACCAGCTGCTCGGCGTAGCGCGCCGGAAACCAGGTCGAGAGCGCTAGGATGTCGTGACCTGACTTGGCCTGCCCTTCCGCCGCAATGGTCAGCAGAAGCTTGTTGCCCTGCGAGGTGATGAAGTCGATCTGGACGTCGACCTTCTCCTTTTCAGCCCACTCTTTGACCAGCGTCTCGGTGGCTGCGTTGGCGCCGGGTACCCAGTGATCCCAGAAGCCCAAGGACAGTTTGCCCGCGGCATAGGCGCCGCGAACGAACGGCGCGGCGATGAGTCCAGTCGATAGCGCGGCAGTGCCAGCAACAAAACGCCGACGACCTACTCTCTTGGACACCATACAATTTCCTCCTGTCCCATTACGCTGACTCTCAAGGGAGTCTTGATAGAGATGCTATGCACAAGCTGCGGATCAAGCAATGCATTTTCGAATAGTGGGGCGTTTCGGCGGCAATTTGACAGCTTTGGGAGAGACCCGGATGCTCCGGCCGCCGGAAAAAACGGGCCGGAAAAAACGGGAGGGGCGTTCGTGCGTGAAAACTGTGTGAAATCGATCCGGACGACGAACGCCCGCAGCTCCGGCGGCGGCACGTCCTGAGATGCAGCACATTCCAGCCGCAAATCCGTGGCTCGCCGCCGTCGAGCCCTCGCCCATCGGCGAGACCAAACGCTGGGTGCTGGGCCGCATCTTCCCCGCCGATCGGCCGCTGGTCGACCTCAGCCAGGCAGTGCCGGGATATCCACCGGCCCTCGAATTGCGCCGACATCTGGGCGAACTGCTGCTCGATCCGGCGGTGCACGGTTACACGCCGATCCTGGGCCTGCCGGCGTTGCGCGAGAACTATGCCGCCCACCTCACCGACTTCTATGGAGCGCCGGTCTCGCCCGGCGAAGTCGGCATCACCTCGGGCTGCAACCAGGCCTTCTGCCTGGCGCTGATGAGTCTCGCCAAGGCCGGCGACCAGGTGATCCTGCCTCGCCCACACTACTTCAACCACGACATGTGGCTGCGCATGCAGGGCATCGAGCCGGTGTCGCTCGACTTTCGCCCCGGCTCCGGCGCCATCCCCGCCGCCGAGGATGCCGCCCGGCTGATCGGTCCGAAAACGCGCGCCATCGTGCTGATCTCGCCCAACAATCCGACCGGCGCGGTCTATTCGCGCGAGACCATCCACGCCTTCTACGAACTCGCCCGCCAGCGCGGCATCGCCCTGATCCTCGACGAGACCTACAAGGACTTCCTGCCCGAGGGCGAGCGGCCGCACGATCTGTTCGGCGACCCGGACTGGCGCGGCACGCTGGTGCACCTCTACAGCTTCTCCAAGGTCTTCGCGCTCACCGGCTACCGGGTCGGCGGCATCACCGCGGGCGCCGGCTTGATGGCCGAGATCGAGAAGGCGATGGACTGCGTGTCGATCTGCCCGCCGCGCCTCGGCCAGGAAGCGGCGCTCTACGGACTGAAGAACCTGCTGCCTTGGGCACGGCGCAATACCGAGGGCCTGAAGGCGCGCGCCGATCTTTTAGGTGGCGGCCTGCAGCGCTCCAACCGCTGGCGGCTGGTCAGCATCGGCGCCTACTTCGCCTACGTGGAGCATCCCTTCGCCGGCCAGCGCTCGACCGAAGTGTCCAAGCGGCTGGCTGACGAGGAGAACCTGCTGACCATCCCGGGCGACATGTTCGGCGCGGGCCAGGAGCGCTTCGTGCGGCTGGCCTTCGCCAACGTGGCCGACGACAAGGTCCCCATCGTGCTCGAGCGCCTGGAACGCTTCGGGGCCTAGAAAAGACGCGATCTTGATCAAGGTAGTGATGTCATCCCGAGCGTAGCGAGGGACCTTTAAGGCCACAGGAAAGGTCCCTCGCTACGCTCGGGATGACAACGTTTCTGGTTCAACACGGAGCTGAAAGATGCCACACGCGACCACACCCGATGGCGTGAAGCTCTATTACGAGGAAGCCGGCAGCGGCACGCCGATCCTGTTCGTCCACGAATATAGCGGCGACTGGCGGAGCTGGGAGCCGCAGGTCCGCTTCTTCTCGCGCCGCCACCGCTGCATCACCTACTCGTTCCGCGGCTACCCCGGCTCCGACGTGCCGGAAAGCGGCGCGATGTACGGCCAGCGCCACGCGGTCAGCGACGCCAAGCACATGCTCGACCATCTGAAGATCGCCAAGGCGCATGTCGTCGGCCTGTCGCAGGGCGCCTTCGCCACGGCGCATTTCGGCCGGCTCCATAGCGACCGCGCGCTGTCGCTCACGCTTGCCGGCGTCGGCTCGGGCGCCGGGCACGAAGGACACGAGCAGTTCAAGAAGGATGCCGTGGCGACGGCCCAGCGCATCCGCCAGGAGGGTATGGCCAAATATGCCCACGGGCTCACCACCAATCCGACGCGCTCGCGCTTCAAGCAGAAGGACCCGCGCGGCTTCGCCGAGTTCGTAAAGCACCTCTCCGAGCACGCCGATATCGGCGCCGCCAACACCATGGAGAATTATCAGGGCAAGCGGCCGTCGCTCTACGACTTCGAGGCGGAGTGGAAGACGCTCGACGTGCCGACACTGATCATCTGCGGCGACGAGGACGAGCCCTGCCTGCAGCCGAGCCTCTACCTCAAGCGCGTGATGCCCAACGCCGGCCTCGCCGTGTTCGCCAAGAGCGGCCATACGGTGAATATCGAAGAGCCGGACGCCTTCAACCGCGAAGTCTGGAACTTCCTGGTGCTGGCCGAGGCCGGCAAATGGACGCCGGCAGAGCCGATGGCCAAGGACGCCAGCCTGATCTGACTCAGCGGAGCGCGGGCCTCCAGGCCCGCTCATGATCATGAGCGGGCCTGGAGGCCCGCGCTCCGGCAAGACTACTTTACCGTCACGGCGTGGTTGAGCGGACCGTGGCCCCTGCCGAAGCCGGGCGCGGTCTCTATGGCTTGGCGGACGTAGGCTCGCGCACGCGCGACGGCGTCTAAAAGGCTCATCTTCTGGGCGAGGCCCGCCGCGATCGCCGAGGCGAGCGTGCAGCCTGTGCCGTGGGTGCTGCGGCTCGCGATGCGCCGGTCCTCGAAGCGCTCGAACCGGCCGTCGTGAAACAGGAGGTCGACGATGAGCTCGCCCTCGAGATGGCCGCCCTTCATCAATACCGCCCTGGCGCCCAGTGCCGCGAGCCGTGCGGCGGCACGCTTCATGTCGGCCTCGACCCGCACCGGAAAGCCCGCCAGCGCCTCGGCCTCGGGCAGGTTCGGCGTCAGGAGAGCCGCCATCGGCAGCAGCGTGTCGCGCAGGGCGGCTTCCGCCTCGCTCAGCAACAGGCGATGGCCGCCCTTGGCGATCATCACGGGATCGACGACCAGCGGCACGCCGGGCGCGTGCTTCTTGAGCGAGGCCGCCACGGTGCCGATCACCTCGGCGCTGTGCAGCATGCCGGTCTTGAGCGCATCGGCGCCGATGTCGCTCAGCACGACCTCGATCTGCTGGGCGATGAAAGCCGGCTCGACTGCCACCACGCCGTGTACGCCCTCGGTGTTCTGGGCGGTCAAGGCGGTGATCGCGGTCGCGGCAAAGGCGCCCATGGCGGTGACCGCCTTGATGTCCGCCTGGATACCCGCCCCGCCTCCGGAATCCGAGCCGGCGACGATCAGGACGCGGCCTTTCATGCCGCCCCCATCACGCTGCGGCCCGCGGGATCGCCTCGATGATCTGGTCGACGACGCTGCGCACGAGCTCCGAATCGTCGCCTTCGGCCATGACGCGGATCAGCGGCTCGGTGCCCGACTTGCGCACCAGGATGCGGCCGCCCGTGCCGAGCTGCGCTTCGGCGGCGGCGATCGCCTGCATGACGGAGTGCGCGGCCAGCGCTGCGTTGGCATCGCCGACGCGGACGTTCTTCAGCAGTTGCGGCACCGGTTCGAAGGCCCGGAAAGTCTCGCTCGCGGGCTTCCCGGTCTTGATCATCGCCGCCAGCGCCTGCAGGGCCGCCATCAGCCCGTCACCGGTCGTGGCGTGGTCGATCATGATGATATGGCCGGACTGTTCGCCGCCGAGATTGTAGCCGTCGGCCCGCATGCGCTCGAGCACGTAGCGGTCGCCCACAGCGGCCCGCACGAGCTTGAGCTTGCGCGCACCGAGATAGCGCTCGAGCCCGAGATTGGACATCACGGTGGCGACCACACCGCCGCCTGCCAGGCGGCCGTCGCTCCGCCACTGGTCAGCGATGGTCGCCATGAGCTGGTCGCCGTCGATCAGCCGTCCGTGCTCGCACGCCAGGACCACGCGGTCGGCATCGCCGTCCAGCGCAATGCCGATATCGGCGTTGTGCGCGACGACGTGCTCCTGCAGCAGCGCAGGATGCGTCGAGCCGCAATTACCGTTGATGTTGAAGCCGTCAGGCGACACGGCGAGCGGGATCACCTCGGCGCCGAGCTCCCACAGCACGGTCGGCGCCGCCTTGTAGGCGGCGCCATTGGCGCAATCGACCACGATCCTGAGGCCGCTCAGATCGAGGCCGCGCGCGGCCGACGCCTTCACCGCCTCGATATAGCGGCCCTCCGCGTCGTCGAGGCGCTTGGCGCGGCCGATCGCGGCCGGCGCTGCAAGGCGGATGCTGGACGATGCCGCCACCAGGCTCTCGATCTGCATCTCGACCGCGTCGGACAGCTTGAAGCCGTCGGGACCGAACAGCTTGATGCCGTTGTCCTCGTAGGGATTGTGCGAGGCCGAGATCATGACGCCGACGTCGGCGCGCATCGAGCGGGTCAGGAACCCCACGGCCGGCGTCGGCAATGGTCCGAGCAGCAGGACGTCGACGCCGACCGACAGGAAGCCTGCCGTCAGCGCCTGCTCGATCATGTAGCCGGACAACCGCGTGTCCTTGCCGATCACCACGCGATGGCGATGGCCGCCGCGGTTGAAGACCTCACCCGCCGCCATGCCGATGCGCATGGCGATCTCGGCGGTCATCGGTTCTGAGTTGGAGCGGCCGCGCACACCGTCGGTGCCGAAGAGAGAACGGGACATGATCGCCGAACCTATCGCATTGCCGATGAGACCGCGAGGGCTTGGCGGACGGCGGCGACGTCGTGGACGCGCACGATGGCGGCGCCCCGGCGCGCGGCCTCGACCGCCAGCCACACCGAGGCGGGATCGCGCCGGCGCGGCTCGGCAATCCCCGTCAGCCTGCCGATGAAGCCCTTGCGCGAGGAGCCCACCAGAACAGGGTAGCCGGCGTCGGCCAGCCGTGCCGTGCCGGCGATCAGAGCGACGTTCTCTTCGACGCTCTTGCCGAAGCCGATGCCCGGGTCGAGCGCGATGCGCTCGCGGGCGATGCCGGCGGCCTCGGCGGCGCGGGCGCGGTCGAGCAGGAAGCGCCTCACCTCCTCGACGACGTCGCCATAGGCCGGTCCGTCATACTTGTCCTCGGATCGGCCGCGGCGATGCATCAGCACGACCGGCACGCCGCGCCGGGCGACCAGCGGCATCAGTTCCGGATCGTCGCGGAGCGCCGACACGTCATTGATGATGCGCGCGCCGGCATCGAGGCAGGCGCGCGCCACCGAAGCACGACGCGTGTCGATCGACACCAACGCGCCTTGCCGCGCCAGGCCCTCGACGACCGGCAGGACACGGCGCAACTCCTCGTCGGCCGCTGTCGGCTGCGAACCGGGACGCGTCGACTCGCCGCCGACATCGACGATGTCGGCGCCCTCCGAAACAAAACGCAGGCCATCGTCGATGGCCTGCGCGGGGTCGAGGCGTTCACCGCCGTCGGAAAACGAATCTGGTGTGACGTTGGCGATCGCCATCACCCTCGTGCGACCGAGGGTACGATCGAGCGAGAGGCCGGCGAAAGCCGCCGTCAAACGCCCGGCTGCGGCTCGGGATTGGCGCCGCCCGGCGCCGGGTTGGTGCTGGACGGCACGGAAGCGCGGCGGCGGCGATCGGAACCGGAACCGGCGCCGCCGGTATCGTCGCGCACGACCTTCTCGCCGCGCAGGACGGTGCCGATCTCGTCGTTGCTGAGCGTCTCGTACTCGAGCAGCGCCTTGGCGATCAAATGGAGGTCTTCCAGATGGTCGGTCAGGATCTGGCGGGCCTTGCCTTCGGCTTCCTCGATCAGGCGGCGGACCTCCTGGTCGATCAGCTGCGCGGTGGCCTCCGAGACGTTCTGGGTCTGGGTCACGGCGTGGCCCAGGAAGACTTCCTGCTCGTTCGCCTGATAGCGCACGCGGCCCAGCTTCTCGGACATGCCGAAGGCGGTGATCATGCCGCGCGCGGTCTGGGTGGCGACCTGGATGTCGCTCGCGGCACCAGTCGTGACATTCTCCGGTCCGAAGATGATCTCCTCGGCGGTGCGGCCGCCGAACATGATCGCCAGGCGCGATTCGAGGAACTGCTTGGTGTGGCTCAAGTGATCGCGCTCGGGCAGCTGCATGGTGATGCCGAGCGCCCGGCCGCGCGGGATGATCGTGACCTTGTGCAGCGGGTCGCTCTTGGGCACGTGCATGGCGACCAGGGCGTGGCCCGCCTCGTGGTAGGCCGTGAGCTTCTTCTCCTCGTCGGTCATCGCCATCGAGCGGCGCTCGGTGCCCATCAGCACCTTGTCCTTGGCGTATTCGAAATCCGCCATGGTGACCAGACGCTTGCCGACGCGGGCGGCGCGCAGCGCGGCCTCGTTGACCAGGTTGGCGAGGTCGGCGCCGGAGAAGCCCGGCGTGCCGCGCGCCAGCACGCGCGGATCGACGTCGGGCGCCAGCGGGACCTTGCGCATATGGACCTTCAGGATCTTCTCGCGGCCGCCGACGTCGGGGTTCGGCACTACGACCTGGCGGTCGAAGCGGCCGGGCCGCAGCAGCGCCGGGTCGAGCACGTCCGGGCGGTTGGTGGCGGCGATCAGGATGACGCCCTCGTTGGACTCGAAGCCGTCCATCTCGACCAGCAGCTGGTTCAGCGTCTGCTCGCGCTCGTCGTTGCCGCCGCCCAGGCCGGCGCCGCGATGGCGGCCGACGGCGTCGATTTCGTCGATGAACACGATGCAGGGCGCGTTCTTCTTGGCCTGCTCGAACATGTCGCGCACGCGGGAGGCGCCGACGCCGACGAACATCTCGACGAAGTCGGAGCCCGAAATGGTGAAGAACGGCACGTTGGCTTCGCCGGCGATGGCGCGCGCCAGCAAGGTCTTACCGGTGCCCGGCGGGCCGACCAGCAGACATCCTTTGGGGATCTTGCCGCCCAGCCGCTGGAACTTCTGCGGGTCCTTCAGGAAGTCGACGATCTCCTCGAGCTCGGCCTTGGCCTCGTCGATGCCGGCGACGTCCTCGAAGGTGACGCGACCGTGCTTCTCGGTCAGCAGGCGGGCGCGTGACTTGCCGAAGCCCATGGCGCGGCCGGTGCCGCTCTGCATCTGGCGCAGGAAGAAGATGTAGACACCGACCAGCACCAGGACGGGCAGCCAGCTCACAAAGATGCTGCCGAGGTTGACGCCCTCCTCCGCCGGCCCGGCATCGACCCGGTCGACGTTCTTGATCAGCATAGGCATCAGCTGTTCGTCGACCGGCGCGCTCGGCACGTAGGTGGCGAACTTCTGAACGCCGTTGCGCGGTTCGCGGAAAGTGCCGGTGATGGTGTTGCCCTGGATCCGGACGTCCTGGACCTGGCGCTGCTCGACGGCGTGCACGAAGTCCGAGTAGGAAACCGTATTGCCCGCTGTCCGGGTCGTGCCGCCCTGGAACACGCTGTAGAGCAGCGCGAGCAGCAGCACGATGACGATCCACAAAGCAGCGTTACGGTTGAACGGGTTCACGGGCTTTTTCCGTTGGAGTGGAAGCTCATTCTAGATGGGAAGCGGCTGGCGCGCCGCAAGCGAAAAATGCAGCAGGAATGAGGGGCTGGCTCATGTTCCTGCCATGTTCGGGCCGGACAATCCAGTGCAGTTGACGGCTGTCAGGTACCCGACGGAGCATGAGCTTGCAGCCGGAAAGCGTGAAATCCTGCCCCTTGCCCGACTTTCCGCGCTCCAAGGCCGCGCAAAGTCGCCCGGCCGCCCGCTCCAGACGCTCGCGGCGCGGCGGATAGTCCCGCCCACCCACCGCCTGGATGACGCGGCTGAGCAGCCTTGCCTGCAGATCGCGGCCCAGGCGGGCAAATCCGGTTCGGTCGATGGCCGCCCAACCCGCTTGGTCGAACGCCAACATATCCACCGCGGCGCGCGCCAATTTGCCGTCACGGACCGACCGTTCGACGCCGCCGCCTAAGTCTGCGGGCGCAGGGCAGCCACTCGCCCGCAGCCGCGCCCGCTCGAAGCGCGGATCGACATTCGAGGGATCGTCCAGCCACTGTACGCCGCGCGCGAGAAGCGTGGCGGTAAGCTGCGCGCGCGATACGCCGAGCAGAGGGCGCAGCAGGCGCGCCTCCGGCTGATCGACCAGAGCCGCCATGCCGGCAAGGCCGTCGGGACCGCTCTGATGGGCAAACCGCATCGCCACGGTCTCGGCCTGATCGTCGGCGTGATGGGCGAGCAGCAGATGCAGGATGCCGCGCCGACGGCATTCGTCGCGCAGCAGCCGGTATCGTGCCATCCGTGCCGCCTCCTGCAGGCCGGCGCGCGGCTTCTCGCCAGACCAGGGGAGGATCGCCCCTTCGATGCCGGAGCGCGCGAGCACATCCCCGGTGGCCGCAGCCTCCGCGGCCGATTCGGCGCGCAGGCCGTGATCGACGATCAGCCCGACCACGCGGCCGTCGCGTTCCGCCGCCCAACCGTGCGACAGCAGCGCCAGCGCCAGCGAATCGCGGCCGCCGGACACCGCGACGGCGAGGACGGGAGAGGTCTCGAACGGCTCGAACGGCGCCATCAGGCGCGCGAAGGCGCCGGCGTCGAGAGGCTGCGTTTGCCCGGCGATCACCCGCAGCCGTTCTTCTGGCGCTCTTGCTCGACCCGGCGTTTCTGCAGGTCGGTGGCGCGCGGATAATCCTGGTTGAACTTGGCGAACACCGCGCAGGCGTCGGGCTTGCGGCCGAGCACCGCCAGGGTGACGCCGAGCTTCAGCAGGTTGTCAGGGCCCTTGGGGCTCGCCTTGTAGACCTTGTAGCCCTCGGCGAAGGCGGTCATGGCGTTCTGGTAGTCGCGACGGGCGTAATAGGTCTCGCCCAGCCAGTACTGCGCGTTGCCCGCCAGCGTATGCTTGGGGTTGCCTTGCAGGAAGGCCTTGAAGCCCCGCTCCGCGCCGCCATAGTCGCCGTCCTGCAGCTTCTTGAAGGCGTCGTTGTACGTCTGATCGGCGCCGGCGGCCGCTGATGGCGCGGCGGCTGACGGCGCCGACGGCGGCGGCGCCGGGGCTGCGGCTTGCGGGTTGGGCCGCGGCGGCGCACCGCCGGGGCGGCCGCCGCCCTTCTCCATCTGGTCCAGCCGGTACTCGTAGTCGGTCTGCATCTTCTCCATCTGCTGCTGGAGCTGCTGATTGCGGTACTGGAGCTGCTCGAGCTGGCCGGTCAGCATCGTGATCGCCTGCTGCAGCTGGTTGAGCCGATCCTCGATATAGACCGGGTCCAGGCGCTGCGCCGCGGCGGCCGTCGGCGCGGCCACGGCGATCGCGAGCAGCAAATGGGGGAGACGGAAGCGGAACGTCTTCATGGCGGACGACAGTTTCAGTTCAAACGCGGCCATTTTCAGGCATGGCCGCCCGGCCTCCCAACGAAAACGCCGGTCGCGAGGGACCGGCGTCGTCGAAAATCTCTGCCCAGCTCGTGGCTGCGGCGCCTTACTGCAGCTCGGTGACCGCGCGACGGTTGCGCGCCCAAGCGGCCTCGTCGGAGCCGACCGGATCGGGACGCTCCTTGCCGTAGCTGATCGTCTTGATGCGCGCCGCCGGGATGCCCTGGGCGATCAGGTACTGACGGGCGGCGTTGGCGCGGCGTTCGCCGAGCGCCAGGTTGTACTCGCGCGTGCCGCGCTCGTCGCAATGGCCCTCGATGGTGATCGGATAATTGGTGTATTTCTTCAGCCACTCGGCCTGACGGTTCAGGGTCTGCCGGCCGTCCTCGCGGATGTTGGACATGTCGGTGTCGAAGAACACCCGATCGCCGACGTTCTGGCGGAAATCGGCGACCGAGCCGGGGGTGACCGTCGTGGTCGCCGGGGCGGCAGCCTGCTGTTCGCTGCTGCAGGCAACCATGAGGATCATCGCTGCAACGGCCGCGAAGGCCTTGATCATGCGCATTATTTCAGCTCTCCCAGACAAGAAAACGATCATATCCTTCGCTACTGCGGAATCAAGGGTGACCAGGCCGGGTCCGATGCGTCGGTCGGCGTCGGCACCGGACGTTCGAAGCGTCCCGTGATGTCGATCTGGTTCAGCGTGACGGATCCGGCGCGGCCGCCCGAATTGGGCTGCTGGCGGAAGAACATCAGGACGCGGCCGTTGGGCGCCCAGGTCGGGCCCTCGACCAGGAAGCCGTTGGCCAGCATGCGCTCGCCGCTGCCGTCGGTGCGCATCACGCCGATGCCGAAGCTGCCGCCGGTGATCTTGGTGAAGGCGATGAAGTCGCCGCGCGGCGACCACACCGGCGTGGCGTAGCGGCCGTCGCCGAAGCTGATGCGCCGCTCGCCGCCACCGCCGGCGCCCATCACATAGAGTTGCTGCGAGCCGCCGCGATCGGAGTTGAACACGATCTGCGAGCCGTCATTGGAGTAGCACGGCGAGGTGTCGATGGCCGGCGTGTTGGTCAGCCGGCGCAGCGCGCGGCCGCGCACGTCCATTTCGTAGATGTCGCTCTGGCCCTCGGCCGAAATGCTCATCACCACCTTGGTGCCGTCGGGTGAGAAGCGCGGCGCAAAGCTCATGCCCGGGAAATTGCCCAAGAGCTCGCGGCGCCCGCTGTCGACGTTCTGCAGGTAGACCCGCGGCGGGCTGCGATCCTCGGCGTACGCCATGTAGACGATCTCCTGCAGCGTCGGCGAGAAGCGCGGCGTCAGCGCGATCGTGCGGCCATCGGTGATGTAGCGGTTGTTGGCGCCGTCCTGGTCCATGATGGCGATGCGCTTGACACGGGAGGCGAGCGGGCCGGTCTCGGAGACGTAGGCGACCCGGGTGTCGAAGTAGCCCTCCTCACCGGTCACCCGCTTGTAGATCGCGTCGGCGATGATGTGGGCGAGCCGCCGCCAGTTGTTGGGCTGGCTGTTGAAGGACAGCCCGGCCGCCTGGTTGCCGACCACGACATCCCACAGGCGGAAGTCGACCTTGATGTTGCCGCCCGCCTGCTGGACCTGGCCAACCACCAGGCCGGCCGCGCCGACGCCCCGCCAGTCGGCGAAGCGCGGCGGCGCGTTGGCGTCGACGTCGCGCTGGA
>Ga0209648_10002362_pt1 | contig 15650 bp, 12 predicted proteins | sample GraSoi2013_115cm_FD_185830 | JGI IMG/M metagenome (GOLD analysis project Ga0209648, IMG submission 185830) | Grasslands soil microbial communities from the Angelo Coastal Reserve, California, USA - Sample 9_17_2013_115cm (SPAdes) (version 2) | ecosystem: Environmental > Terrestrial > Soil >...
CAATCGAATCTGCCAGGGGAGCGGCTGCGAAGTCGCTCCATCGGCCCCTGTGCCAACTTTTCATTTACTCCAACCCCTCTTTTGACCAGTCACCCAACCACCGAAATTACTGCTCCAGGCTTGCCTTTCTGAGATAAACTTCCTTCCAGGCATCGCGTGTCATTGCGCTTCAAGATTAGGTAAGAGCAACCAAAGAAGCCTGCGGCGACTCATAATTTCCAGCGGGTCGGCCCGACGGAAACAGCAGTCGACGAAGAGTAGCTTTGCGCCGAAACGGAGAAGTGCTCATTTGTGTGGCATAACCGGGTTTACGCATCGGGACGGTCTGTTCGACCGCGAACGCATCGTCGCGGCTACGGACTCGCTGATTCATCGAGGTCCTGACCAACAGGGCACGTATCAATCGGCGGTCGTTTCGCTGGGGGCCGTGCGCCTCAAGATCATCGATCTTCACGCGGGCGATCAGCCCATGGTCAGCGATGACGGAAACACCGTACTGGTCTTCAACGGCGAGATCTACAACCACCGCGAGTTGCGCGCCGAACTGGAATCACGCGGGGAAAAATTCAAAACCAGCAGCGATACCGAAGTAGTTCTCCGCGCGTTTCTACAATGGGACAAAGATTGCTTCGCGCGCTTGCGGGGCATGTTCGCCATCGCGGTTTGGTCGCAGAACACAAGGCGGCTGGTTCTTGCGCGCGATCGAATGGGAATCAAGCCGCTCTATTTTCATCTGCGTGGCGGAGAACTATATTTCGGCTCGGAACTGAAAACCATATTCGCCCACCCGGAATTTAAGCGCGAGCTGGACTTCACCGGGCTGCATTACTATCTCTCGCTGAACTATGTTCCCTGCCCGCATACGCTCCTGCGGGGCATCGAGAAGCTTCCTCCAGGCCACCTGCTGGAATGGCAGGACGGGGACGTCGAGCTGGAAGCGTACTGGCGGTTGCGCTTCGAGCCTCAGAAGCAGAAGTCCCTGGAAGGCGCGCAGGAAGAGCTAGACAGTTTGTTGCGCGAATCCGTTCGCGAGCACTTGATTTCCGACGTGCCGCTGGGAATTTGGCTGAGCGGCGGGGTCGATTCTTCCACAATCCTTCATTACACCCGGGAATTGTGCGCTTCCCGCGTGAAAACGTTTTCGATCTCTTTCGCCGGACGCAGCTTCGATGAAACCTCGTACATTCGCGAGATTGCCGGAAAATACGACACCGAACACCACGAACTGGATGTCAACCCCTCCTTGGATTTGCCCGCGGCGATCGAGGAGATGGCCTACTACTCCGACGAGCCGTTCGCTGATGCGGGCGCGCTTCCGGTATGGTTTCTCTCAGCCCTCAGCCGCAAACACGTTACGGTGGCCCTGAGCGGCGAGGGCGCGGATGAACTGTTTGGCGGCTACATCACTTATGCGGCGGACCGCTATGCGGCTCGCGCGCAAAGCGTGGCGCCTCCCATTCGCCGGGGACTGCTGAGTCTATTGCGATATTGGCCGGTATCGAACGACAAGATAAGCCTCGAATATAAAATGAAGCGGTTTTTGGAAGGCACGTTGTTGCCGGCTGATGAGGCGCACACCTACTGGAACGGAACATTTTCGGCCGCGCAGCAAGCTCAATTCTTGTTGCATCGCAACCGCGCTTCCACCAAGGACTTATTCGATAGCGATCTGCCCGCCGGAGACGAGAATGGCTCGCTGAACCGTTATCTGGCCTTCGATCAACGCTACTACCTGGCCGATGACATCCTGCAGAAGGCCGATCGCATGAGCATGGCGCATTCGCTGGAGGTGCGCCCGCCTTTTCTCGATCATCGGATCGTGGAGTTCGCAGCACGCTTGCCGGAGCGCATGAAGATTGACGGCAAGCAGCACAAAGTGGTGCTGAAGCGGTTGATGCAAAACAAACTGCCCGCGTCCGTGCTGGGGCGCGCGAAGACCGGCCTGGACATCCCCACGCATGACTGGCTCCGCGGAACGCTGCGGCCTCTGTTGATGGACACGCTCAGTGCGGGAGCCATTGACGAAACGAAGTTGTTCCGGCGCGAGCGCGTCGAGTTCTTCATCAAGGAACACATGGAGCGCCGCGCCAATCTGGGTTATCACCTCTGGGGCTTGCTCATTTTGTTCCTGTGGATCAGACACTGGAATATCCAAACCGCGTCCGTGCCGCGCGTGGCGGAGAAGATCGTCACAAGGGCATTTACTCGCGCTTAGTCGTAGTTCTTAGTTTCTCCTTGCCTGGCTGATTTTTCTGGGATACGTCGTCTCGCCGCTAATCAGGTTTCCTCAGCGTTTCCTCTGTAGCCCACTGGCGCGCGCGTGACCGCGTTGTAAAGCCGGGGTAGGATACTGCCGCGAGGCAAGGAGCGAACATGAAAAATGGCGACGCCAAGCCGAAGTCCGTGTTGATCACCGGAGCCACGGAAGGCTTGGGGAAGGCGCTGGCGTTGTTGCTGGCGGAGCGCGGCTACCGTGTATTTGCCGCCGGCCGTTCTGCGGAGAAACTCGCGGAGCTTGATCACATAGCGCGCGAGAAGAAACTAGCGATGGAAAGCATCGCCCTTGATGTTTGCAGCGACAGTTCGGTGCAATCCGCAGTCGAGGCGGTGCTTGCCAAAGCGAGGGCGATCGACGTGCTCGTCAACAACGCCGGCGTGAATTACACCGCCGCGGTCGAAGATCTCAGTATGGAAGGCTGGCGCGCGCAGTTCGAGACTAACTTCTTTGGCGTGCTGCGTGTCACGCGCGCGCTTCTCCCGCAAATGCGCGAGCGGCGCAGCGGCCGCATCCTGATGATGAGTTCGCTCTCCGGCCTGGTGACGCCTCCCACGCAAGGCGCCTACAGCAGCAGCAAACATGCGCTGGAAGGTCTCAGTAACGCCCTGCGCATGGAGCTGTATCCGTTTGGGATCGATGTTGTGCTGATCGAGCCGGGTTACATCATCACCGGCATCCAGAAAGCCGCGGCCGAACTCTCCAAACCCTACCTGGAAAAGGGCGGCCCGTACGCTCTACTCTACGCGCGATTTTTCACCAGCGTCAACGATACGCGCGCGAAGTCCCGGACCACGCCGGAAGATTGCGCGCGCGTGATGCTGCACGCCATCGAAACGCCGCGGCCGAAGCCGCGCTACGGCGTCACATCTCTGGCGCCGTTCGTAAAATGGAGCAAGCGGCTGCTCACGGATAGCGCGATCGACGCAATGCTGCGCCGGCGCTACGGCATCGTGCGCGAGAGCTGACGCAGCCCGCTCTCGGTATTAAGGGTTGGAAACCTGGAACGACAAGCTGTTTTCGCGCAGTTCTTCCCAGCGTTTTCGCCACGTTTCGTGCAGCGGACTCTCCGCATAGTCGGCAGCCGCTTCCGCGCTGGCAAACTCAATCGCGTAGACACCGTCAAAATCGCGAATCTGATTGCGCTGTGTCTTCAGCCAGATATTCTTGACCCCCGGAATTTTCGCGGCCATCGTCTTGATGCCGGCGAGCGCCTGCTCTTTGTCATTTTGCGAAGTGGTGTTCTTCCATTTGTAGACGACGAAGTGAACCACCGTCTTTGGCTGGCCAAACCTATTCTGCGCCGCGACGCTCTGCGCGTGCCAGTTTCCGGCCGCCACACCGCCGGCAAAAAGAGCCACCGCCGCTGCGATCTTGGCAAGACGCCATCCCCCGGATCCCATATCTTCCTCCTCTGTCTTACGCGCAAATAGTTTATGTACACACGGAGAGAGAAGCAACGCGGCACACTCGGCATGCAGCCCATTTGCGTCTACCCTGATTCGCACATAAAAAAGCCCGGTGAACTCGCGCTCACCGGGCCCAAATTTCCGAGCGAATTATCTCAGGGTTTTGTCGGATCCGCGGGCTTCGCGTCGCTCGCGGGGATCGAAGCCGTTTCCGGCGGTTTGGTTTCCGTGGAGCTCGCGTTCGCCGCCGGTTTGGAAGCGTCGCTGCTGTAACGCGTGAGGTATGGCATGAACGGAGTCACCTCGAACGGCATTTTCTCGCGTTCTGCAACCGTGCCCACGGGCTTGCTCTTGATCAGGTCCAACCGGTCGTACCAAACGTCGAGCTTGACGCGCCCGCCGATGGGAAGCGCCGCGATCATCTGCGGATTCTTCTTGGGGTCGGAGTTGGCGTTGGCAGCGGCAGCGGTCTTTATATCCGCAATGGTTGCTACCTTGTCGCCCAGGTGCGCGGCGATCAGATTCGGGATTTCCTTCTGGCGCGCTTGCAGCGCCGAGAGGAACAGGCCGGCGTTCGCCAGTTGATTCTTGTACGGCGAATTGTTCAGTAGCTCCGAAGCCTTGGCGCTGGCCGCCGCCTCTTCTTCTGCAGTTCGCGCAAATCCAAAGTGCCGGAACGTTTCCTTGTCATCTACGAGCAATTGGTCAAAGAACGCATAAGTCGTGTCCATGCGATGGCCGAGCACCACGTGGCCCAGCTCGTGCGCGATCACCGTCGCCAAGCTGGCTTCGTCGGGCAGCACGTCGATCAATCCGCGGCTCAAAACGATCGTGTGCCCCAGCGTGAACGACTCCAGCGTGGTGGTCATCAGCACCCGGCATTTCACTTCCGGCTCAACGTCCAGGTTGTTGGTGACTTCCAGGTTGTTGACCACCGTCTCCAGGATCTTGTCGACTTCGCCTTTAGGCGCCATCAGACCGATGCGCTGCAGGCGGTCCGCTACGTTCTCTTCTGCCTGGCGGTCCCAGGAACGTTGCGCCTGTACGGGAGTAAGGTCGTTAGCGCTCTTGGAGTCATCCTGCACCGGGGTCTCGACGAGGATTTTGCTCAACTCTTGTTCCTGCGCCGCGTGGCCCACGTTATAACCCCACAGGCGCGTCTGCGCCTTGAAGTCCAGCTTCTTGGTCAGCGCGTAGTGCAGGTCTTTTTCTTCACTGTACACGAACGAGGGGACCCACAGGCCGGGCTGCGCGTTGGTGCGCCAGCTATCGAAATGGAAGTACCAACTGGTGCGCCCGCTGCCGCCATAAGCGCCGTTGAAACGCACGATATGATAATCCTGATCCTCTACCCAGATGCGTCCCAGGAAACGGCCCTTGCTCGTTTTCGCGTCCGGAGTAACGTCGAACACCAGGCAGCGCACTTCACCCAGGAATTCGCGGCGCACGTACTCAAATTTGTAGTGCTGCTTGTCGAAGCCGTTGGTATCGATGAAAATCATCTGCAAGAAACCGTCAGGCAGATACTGCATCGCGAACGAAAAGAAATTTCCAATGCCGGAAAAAATCTTTTTGCCCTTGGTGTCGGCATCGGTCAGGGAAACCAGGTTCACGCCCTTGGAAAAATCCGCGCGGCCCAAAAAGTATTTGTCGCCCGCGGGTATAAATCCGAGCTGCTTGTCGGGCTTCAAGTTTTGAATGTAGGTTTCGACCAGCGGAGAAAACTTGCGGATTTCCTGGTTGAGGTGATTCTCATTGACGATGACTCGGTCAACGACCTCATCCATGGTCCGTGGCTGATCGGCTGCGGTGCGAGGCGCCGCTGCGGCGGCCATGCTCCCCATCCCGCTCGATGCGAGCACCAGGATAGCTGTTGCTAGCTTGCGCATTTCTCTGCTCTCCCCTCCGTAAGCCTCAGTAAGCCAGCCGGAACTCAATGCGCACGCGAGCAGGGAAATCCACTGGCTGGCCATCTCGCTTGGCAGGTTTGAATTTTATTTGTTGAGCAGCCCGCACCGCAGCCTCATCGAGGCCGTGGCCCAGACCGCTGACGACTTGGTTCACCTGGACCGTGCCGTCCGCCTGGAAAACCATGTCGAGCACCACGTCCCCCTCGAGTCTCAGAGTACGCCCTTCCGCGGTGTATTGCGGGCGAGGCTTGTCCAGAATGTTAACCATGCTGGTCGGCGAATCGCTGGCTGCCGCTTTCTTCTTTGGCGTGTTGTCCGCCACGCTGGCGTCGGCAAACCCGCCGCTTTGCACCGCGCCGCGCTTTCCGCCGCCGCTCGGTGGCGGATTCGCGACACCATTTCCGAAGCCTGTACTCGCCACAGTACCGCGCACGCCCTTACTGCCGCCAGTCCCATTTCCGTAGCCGTCGCCGCCCGGCAATGCCGGCGAGCCTAAGCGATTAATATTTGTCGTCTTGTTGGGATTACCCTTGCCCGGAAGCCCGTTGGGATCACCAAAGCCTCCGGTCTGCACTTTGTTCACCGGCAGATTCACCGTAGGCGGCGCTGCGCTACCGCTGCCCAGGTTGTTGACCTTCACTTCGTCTTTTGGCCGCTTGGGTCCGTTGATCGGTGTGTTCAACTTCGCTTCCAGTACGGGTTCCTTGCTGAGCTCGGGCGCCTTGACGTCCAGCTGCTTTATCTGCGGCTGAAACGCCTTCTGCGCCACGAAAATGTGCGGCTGCTTCGGATTGAGCTTCGGCTCCTCAATCGGTTTGGGTTTGGGCTCAGGAGCTTTTACTCTGGCCACTTTCGGCGGCGGCGGTGGCGGAGGCGCAACCGGTATTTCGGTCACGACCCACTGCAGCGGCGTAACCTGGTATTTCAGGGCGGTCAGGCGCTCCGGAAAAAAGATGGGCATGACCACGAAAAACGTAACCATCAAAATTTGCAGCACCGCGCTTACGCCGATGCGGTTCCAGCGTTTCTCCCCTTCGGGTAACAGATCAAACCTCGCAGGCACCTGCTTGTTGCCGATCGAGGCTTTCCAAGCTTCATTTCGTGAGCGCACCCTTGCGTCGAAACCGACGCCGAGACGCGTACCGCCCATTGGTTGGTCTGCAATCATCGATATCATCCGCGTTCTGCCTTAGAGTAGATTCCCTTCGGTGAACACAGGTTTGCTAGGGCAAGCCCTAGCTTTCCCGAGTTCGATGGCCAGGAACAGAAGTGCACTAGCGCATTTCAGAGTACTGATGAGGCTGGGGTAGCCCGAATAGGACCATCGTACTATCGTCGCGAAGTCGCCAACGGCACCCTCGCGAGCGGAGACGAGCGCATGCACCCCTTTATTAAACAAACCCGGCGAGGCATCAACTAGTTGCGGGTCGGGGTCGCAACGAGTCCTAGAATACCTCAAAATGTTTGCCGGTGGCGCGCCTTTTGCCGCGCCGGTTCCCGCCAACCGGGGTTATCCTTGTAAGATGCACCCCGGCCCCCAATAGGCCGCGTGTACAGTATGAACCGTACTCCAGAAAATGGAATGGACGGCGTCAGCGTTGGACGAATCGTCCTGCTCAGCAGCTGTCAAGCGCTGGTGAATCAGCTATTTGCAGAGTCCGGGGCAGCGGCGTGGGGATTGACGCGCGATCTGTTTGCCGCCGCCCTCGAGCTAAGCGCCAGGAAACGCTTTGGCGAAGAATCGTCGGGCGCGGGCAACATCGAAGGATACCTTTCTACACTCCATCTGCAAGATTTGGCGCTCGGTTGCGCGTGTGCGGAAGGCCATGCCGAAGCGTGGGATTACTTCGTCTCGACTTTTCGCGGATACCTGAGAACCGCGGCTGGCGCAATCCTACGCTGTCCTGCGACCTCACCGTCCGCGTGCGAACTGGCAGATTCCCTGTTCGCGGACCTCTATGGGCTCGGCGAGGGAGCCAATCGCCGCTCCCTGTTCCGTTATTTTCACGGGCGAAGCTCGCTGAAGACCTGGCTGCGCGCAGTCCTCGCCCAGCGGCATGTCGACGCCATCCGCGCTGGCCGCCGCTTCACTGACCTCGAGGGCGCGGACGGCCATGCCGCTCTCTCAGCCCCGCACTCCACGCCGCCCCCGCGTAGAATAAGCAGCGCCGCTGCCGAGCCCCTCCAGGATCCACATCGAAACGAGCTTGTGGCTATCTTCAGCCGCAGCCTGGAAGTCGCTCTCGGCCTTCTCGACACGCGCGACAAAGAGCGCCTGCGTTTGTACTACGCCGCGGAGCACACCCTTGCGGAGATCGGCCGCAAATTAGGTGAGCACGAATCCAGCGTTTCGCGCAATCTTGAGCGCACGCGCCGCGAGTTGCGTCAACAAGTCGAACAGGCCCTGCGCAATAGCGGCACTCTCGATGGCGCTCCATCCGCAGCCGGACTCAGCGACGAGCAAGTCGCGCTATGCTTCGAGTACGCCGCCGAAAACGCGCCCATCGATTTGGACAAGCTGCTCCCCGAGAGCCAAGTCACCGTGCGCAAACCGGAGAGCAAGAAGCTATGAACGCCAACCGTCGCCGTTACCAGCTCTTGCGTCTTGGCGTTCCCTGTAGCGCAGGGCGGAGTCCGCGGAGCCCTGCGGCTTTTCCACCGCGTCTTGGCATTTGCGCTCCCGTGCTCGTGGCCTTGGCTTCGGCCTGCAGTGCAGGGCGGAGTCTGCGGAGCCCTGCGGCTCTTCAGCGCAAGAAACGCCTTGTATTCCGTTCTAAAGAAGGAGGGGCGAATGCCGTCTAACGACCGCGAACGAAGCTTTGAAAACGCGCTCGCGCGTCATCTCCGCGCCGGCGGCGCAGCGGGCGACCCGCGCAGCACATGTTCGGATGCGGAAACGCTCGCTGCATATCACGAGCGTTCGCTTGCTCCTGAGCAAATGGCGTCCCTGAAAACGCACGTCACCCATTGCGAGCGCTGCCAACAGATACTCGCGCACTTGGAAGCCACGGATGAAATTTCCGTTCCCGCAACGGATCTGGCGCGACAAGCAACTGCCGCTGCGAAATCCAGCGTTCCGTTCCCTGCTCGGCAGCCCTCGTTTTGGCGCTGGGTTGCGCCCGCCGGCGCTCTAGCCGCCGCGCTGCTGGTTTGGGTCGCGGTCCATGAAAACAATTCAGTACGAATCCCAGTGCAAGCGACACGGGTCGATCAAAAACAAACCGAGATCGCAAAGGACCGACCCGCTTCTTCGCCCCAATTGACGCTGCCATCCCTGGATGCCACTCGAAAAAGAGAGGCTGCCTCGCCCGATTCGTTCAGTGCCTTGAAGACGTCGCCGCGATCACAAACTGCAGCCGCCCCAAAGCCACCCGATCAGTCGCGCTTAAAACAAAAGGATTCCTTAAGCCCGGAGAAAAAATCTTCTGTTGCCGACGATTTCAATCAATTGGTGGACAACTCGCCGAATGGTAGGCCCCCGTCTGCTTGGGATGAGGACTTGAAATCCCAAAGGCCCGGGGTCGTAACGCAGACGGTTACAGTCGAGGCAGCCAGAGTCGAGGCGGCCAAAACAGAAGCGGCCAGAACCGAAGTCGAAGAAAAAGCGGCGAACGACAACAACCGTGGTGCTCCTTCTCCCCGCTCTCCTCAGCCCGCCCCCGCCTCCGGGATTGGGGGCGCCGCGCCTGCTGCTCCTCCCGCGCAACCCCCTGCGCGCACACACGCAGAAGTCGTCGTTACCGAATCAGAACCGGTGTCCGATCTCTCCGCTCAGCAGCGCGCGATGGGCAATCTGTCCGGCGTCAACCAGGCAGCGGTGCGCCTTGCCAAAGGCACGGGCGAAGTCAACATCTCCGCGCCCGACGGCCAAGTATCGTGGCGAGCAGGACAAGCCGGCGTTATCGAATTTTCCTCGGACGCCGGAAAAACTTGGACGTTGCAACCCAGCGGCGTTATCGCCGACTTGCTCGCCGGCTCCGCGCCTTCCGACAAAATTTGCTGGATCGTCGGTCGCAGCGGAACGGTCCTGCGCACGACGGACGGCGGCAAGCATTGGCGGAAACTGCGCCCACCTGCCCAGGACGATCTCCGCTCCGTCTTCGCCGTGGACGCTCGCCAGGCTACCGTCTCGCCAAACAACGGCGCGTATCAGACAACGGATGGCGGCGCCACTTGGACTAAACTCCCTCCCGAGTGAGCAGGCTCTGTGCAAGAAATTCCTGCGGCCTCGTTCTAACCGTGCAAGCAAATTCGAGAATTTGAGAAGAGGTCAACGACATGAAGACTCCCGGCCAGAAACTTAGCGCGCGGCTGCCATGGGTTGCCGCGGCGACGCTCGCTGCATTCCTTAGCGCAGGCGTGCTGTATTCCGCCACGCGCAGCCACCGTGACGGCGCGCAAGAGAAGGAAGCGCGTCCGTCGTCTGCCGATCAAGCCACTAGCCTGAGCGATCAGACCGATCTTGCCGTCACGGTCTACAACTCCAACATCGCGCTGGTTCGCGACGTTCGCCAGCTAACTCTGCCCAGCGGCTATTTCCGCCTCAAATTCATGGACATCGCCGCCACCGTGAATCCCGCCACTGTGCACTTCCGTTCGCTCACCGAGCCGGAAAAGCTTGGCGTCATCGAGCAGAATTACGAATACGATCTGCTCGAACCCGCCAAACTCCTGCACAAATACGTCGGAAAAGAGATCACCTTGGAGCGTTCCTACTTCGAGAACAACACCACCAAGCGCGAGCAATTCAAGGCCACCTTGCTCGCCGACAACAACGGCACCGTCTGGAAAGTCGGTAACGACATCATCACCAATCTCGCGGTCGAGAGTTACCACTTTCCGGAAGTACCCGCCAATCTCTACGATCGGCCCACCCTGCTGATGTCCATGGAGAATTCCGGCGCTCGCAAGCAACAAGTAGAAGCCTCCTACCTGGCCGCGAATCTTTCCTGGAATGCCGACTACGTGCTAACGGTTGCCCGCGACGACAAAGCCGCCGATCTCGACGGCTGGGTCACGCTCGCCAATAACAGCGGCACGGCATTTCACAACGCGCGGTTACAACTCGTCGCCGGCGATCTGAATCGCGTTCAGCCATCTCTCCCCATCGGCGGGCGAGCGGAGGCGATGAATGCTATGGTCGCGAAGGCTAAGCCATTCGAGCAGGAAGCCTTCTCCGAGTATCACTTGTATACCCTCGGGCGCCGTACTTCTGTCGAAGACAAAGAAACCAAGCAGATTAGCCTCCTGCAAGGCAGCGGCGTTCCCGTCGAAAAAGTTTTCGTCGTCAACGGACAAAACTTCTACTATCACAACCAATACAATCCCGGCTCGCCGCAAAAAGATCCCGTCATGGTTTTTTACAAATTCAAGAACGAGGAGAAAGCCGGACTAGGCATGCCTCTGCCGGCGGGCAACTTGCGCGTCTACCAGAAAGATTCCAAAGGCGGCGTGCTCTTCATTGGCGAAGACCACATCGATCACACGCCCAAGGACGAAACCGTAACCGTGCACATCGGCAACGCCTTCGACGTAATCGCCGAGCGCAAGCAGACCGACTACAAGAACATAGCCACTCGTGTGTGGGAAATGGAATTCGAGATCACCCTGCGCAATCACAAAGACACGCCCATCACCGTCGAGGTCAACGAGCCCATCGGCGGCGACTGGGAAATGCTCTCCTCCACGTTCAAATTCACCAAAACCGCCGCCTGGGCCGCCCAGTTCAAGGTCCCCGTCGACAAGAACGGCACCTCCGTCCTCAAGTACCGCATCCGCGCCCACTGGTAGCCTTCGTTTTTCTTGACGCGGAGTAAACTCCGTGATAAGCTGTTTTCAGGTAAAAGAGCGCCAAGGCATCTTGGCGCTCTTTGCTTTTGGTGACGCCGCATTTTTGTTTCGCCTGCTGGGCCGGCCCCCACCAAACCTGCACAACTTTGGTGCAAGCCTAAGTCCCTTTAGAATCGACACTTGTAAAAGTGTATGAAAACAAGGGACTTTAACTACCTTTAGAATGAACACTTATGCAAAACCCGGGGGAGGGGTGTCGCTGCGCAGGGGTACAGACCGGGCACATCCCTGACAGAGGAGACCGGGAGCACCCCTGACACCTGCCCATGTCGTGTGACCCGTGGAGTGCCGCGGTTTTGTGTTTAGCCTGAACCTCGAAGGGCAGCCGCTTTCACGGCGCAAACGCGTTTCACCTAACGCTGAACGGAGTCACTCCCCGACCACCGCGTCCGCTTCCACTTCCACCAGCATTTCCGGCGAAATCAGGCTGCTCACCTGCACCATGCTCGTCGCCGGCCGTATCGACCCGAAGAATTCTCCATGCGCCCGCCCGACCTTCTCCCACTCCGCGATGTTCGTCACATAAATCCGCGTCCGCACGACGTCCTTCAGCGTCGCGCCTGCCTTCACCAGCGCCGCCTCAATGTTCCGAATGGTTTGCACCGTCTGCGCATACACATCGCCAATGCCAACAATTTTTCCATCCGGCCCGGTAGCGGTAGTGCCCGAAACGCTGATCAAGTTGCCCACTCGCACCGCCCGCGAATACCCCACAATCGGCTCCCACGGCGCTCCACTCGAAATATTCTGACGAGCCACGCATATCTCCTTCGCCGCGCCCGGCTACGTCGCCGCGCAAGCGCATGCTAGACTGTACAAATTATGGCACAGCCGCCGCGCTCGCTTGCCGCGCCGCCTGGCCTGATCAAACCGCATGAAATGTAACAACATTCTGGAAGCCGTCGGCCGCACGCCGTTGGTGCGTCTGAATCGCATCAATCAGGGCTTGAAGCCGCAGATTTACGTTAAGGCCGATTACATCAATCCCGGCGGCTCGGTGAAAGACCGCATCGGCATCACCATGATCGATGATGCCGAGAAAAAAGGCTTGCTCAAGCCGGGCGGCACGATCATCGAAGGCACTTCCGGAAACACCGGAATGGGGCTGGCGCTCGTCGCGGCCGTGCGCGGCTACAAGATGGTTTTCACTATCACCGACAAGCAGTCCAAGGAAAAAGTGGACTTGCTCAAGGCGCTTGGCGCGGAAGTGATCGTGTGCCCCACCGCCGTCGAGCCTGACGATCCGCGCAGTTATTACTCCGTGGCGAAAAAGCTCGCGCGCGAAATTCCTAATTCCTACTATCCGAATCAGTACGACAATCCCATGAATCCCGACGCGCATTACCGTACCACCGGCCCGGAAATCTGGGAAGACAGCGAAGGCAAAATCACGCACTTCGTTTGCGGCATGGGCACCGGCGGCACGATTAGCGGCGTCGGAAAATATCTGAAGGAAAAAAATCCCAACGTCAAAATTATCGGCGTCGATCCCTACGGCTCGCTTTACTACGACTTCGTCAAGCGCGGCGAGACCGTGAAAGCCAAGACCTACGTGGTCGAAGGCATCGGCGAAGATTTTTTTCCGACCACCATGAACTTGAAAATCTGCGACGACGTGATCCAGGTGAATGACGAAGAGTGTTTCGTGGTCGCGCGGCGTCTCGTGAAAATGGAAGGGCTGTTCACCGGAGGCTCCGGCGGCGGCTGCATTTCCGCGACGCTGCAGCTTGCAAAAAGCCTCGGCCCGGAAGCCTTCGTCGTTGCGTTCCTGCCGGACACCGGAATGCGCTATCTCAGCAAGGTCTACAACGACGAATGGATGCGCGAGCGCGGCTACGTCGAAGCCGCCGTGAAAATCACCGCCGCCGAAGTGGTGAACGCCAAGCACCAGGCCGGCAAAGTCCGCGAGCTCGTCATTGCGCGCCCGTATCAAACCGTTTTCCACGCGCTGAAAACCATGCAGGACCAGGACATTTCGCAAATACCCGTCTTCGAGGAGAACATTCCCGTCGGCACCATTTACGAAGACCAGATTCTGACCATGGCGCTGCAGGGCAAGGATCTCCGCAAGCTCGTCGTCCGCGAAGTGATGAGCAAGCCGCTGCCGCAAGTGCCGCGCACCGCTCCCGTCGAGCGCATCACCTACATCCTTAGCCACGAAAATCCCGCCGTCTTCGTGGAAATGGGCGACACGCGTTTCGAGATCCTAACCAAGTACGATTTGATGAGCACCGTCGCCGCGCTGATGGAACCGAAACGCTGAAAACACTTCGCGCATTTTCTATGAACAGGAAAATCCAGTCTTGAAAATCCAGGACTTTAACGAGCGGTTGAAAGATTCCATCCTTATTGCCGATGGCGCGATGGGTTCGATGCTGTACGAAGCGGTCGGCACGCAACGCTGCTTCGACGAACTAAATTCCACCGAGCCGGAAGCAGTCTTTCGCGTGCATCAGGCCTACATCGAAGCCGGCGCGCAAATCATCGAGACCAACACCTTCGGCGCCAATCGTTTCAAATTCGAACCGCTCGGCTTGGGCGACGAAGTCCAGCGGCTCAACGGACGCGGCGTAAAAATCGCCCGCGAGGCGCGCGACTCGGCCACACGCGAGGTATTGATTGCAGGTTCCATCGGCCCGCTCGGCATCGGCGTACAAGCGCGACATCCGGAGCCCGACGAAATCTTGGCGATTTTTCGCGAGCAAGCCCTGGCTCTCGAAGAGCGCGGCGTCGATCTCTACATCCTGGAAACTTTTTCTTACGTCGAGGAAATTGTTCTCGCCATCGACGCGATCCGTTCCTTTTCGGGCCTGCCCATCGTCGCGCAACTTACGTTCTCCGAAGAAGGCACGATTTTTGGCGACCTGCGTCCCGCCGCGGTGGCCGCGCTGCTGAAAAACAAAAACGTGCAAATCATCGGCGCCAATTGCACGCTCGGGCCGCAATCGCTGCTGCCGATTCTTCAGGAACTCGCGGGCGTGGACGATCTGCGCATCAGCGGCATGCCCAACGCCGGCTTTCCCAAGCGCGAAGGCGACCGCATCGTCTACCCAAAATCCTCGCCTGAATATTTCGCTCTGTTTGCCCGCGAAGCCACGGCCCTAGGCGTGCGCATTCTCGGCGGCTGCTGCGGCACTACGCCCGCGCATATTCGCGCCATGGCGGAAGCCGTGAAGTCCCTGCGGCCCGTAAAGGCCGCGACGGTTGCTCACGTCGAGGCCGTCGCGAAGCCAGCGCCTGTCTCACAGCGCGAACCCCAGAGTAATTTCTGGAAAAAACTGCAGAAAAATGAATTTGCCGTGTGCGTAGAAATCGATCCGCCGAAGGGCGTGGCGCTGGACAGAGTCTACGAGCAGGTCGACAAAATCATGGCCTCGCGCAAAGTCGATGCCATCGACATCAACAGCGGCGCCATGGCCCGCGTCGGCATGGACGCGCTGATCACCGCGGGTGCGCTCGAAGCGCGCGGCGTGGAAACCGTGCCGCACCTCACCACGCGCGACTACAACATCATCGGCCTGCAAGCCATGCTCCTCGGCGCATGGACTGTCGGCGGCGTTCGCAACGTCCTCGCCATCACAGGCGACCCTCCCTCCGTCGGCGATTACCCGGAAACGAGCGGCGTCTATGAGGTTGATTCTGTCGGTCTCGTCAAGGTGCTGCATCGCTTGAACCAGGGCACCGACTGGGCTGGCAAGACGCTCGGCGGCGCAACAAATTTCGCGATCGGCGTCGCCGTTAATCCGGTCGCCGACGATCTCGAAAATGAAATCGAGCGCTTTCACGCCAAAATTGATGCCGGCGCTCACTTTGCGATGACCCAGCCGCTTTTCGATCCCGAACATTGGTACGCCTTCCTGAAAAAACTCGGCGGCAAACCGGCAATCCCGGTGCTGATCGGTGTTTGGCCGCTCAACAGCTACAAACAAGCGCTGCGCCTGAACAATGAAGTACCCGGAATCGTAATTCCGCAACCGCTGCTGAAATCGCTGGAGGCCGCAGGCGCCGCCGCCCGCGACCGCGGCTTCGAGTGCGCCCGAGAAATGCTCGCCTGGTCGCGCACGGAAATGGCCGGCGCGTACGTAATCCCGCCGTTCAAACGCTACGAAGAAGTCCTCGACATCCTGTAGCCATTGCTCGATCCCTAGCTTGGCCGCATCTTCCACGCTAACGCCGCTCTGCGTGGAATTAACTGTCATAAGTTGT
>Ga0209648_10002363_pt1 | contig 15650 bp, 14 predicted proteins | sample GraSoi2013_115cm_FD_185830 | JGI IMG/M metagenome (GOLD analysis project Ga0209648, IMG submission 185830) | Grasslands soil microbial communities from the Angelo Coastal Reserve, California, USA - Sample 9_17_2013_115cm (SPAdes) (version 2) | ecosystem: Environmental > Terrestrial > Soil >...
CTAAGGCAAATTCATCTGCGCATTCTCGTTGCAAAACAAAAAAGCCGGAAGAAAGCACCTCCGGCCTTTCTGCTTGATTGCGCTTGATCCTAGCCCTCGACGAGGCCCTTCTCGAGCATCTCCTCGTCGCTGAGCCATAGATCGGGGATGTTGGCTGAGCCGAGCCGAAGAATATCTTCCAGCGCCCCGCGCGCTTCCGCCAGACGAAAATCAACTCCAATGCGTTCCAGCAATTCAATCAGCGCCTGCGCGCCTTCCGCCAGCGCCGGCTTTGGATGAGGCCCTTTGCCAAGCGCAGGCGAGGGTCCTTCGTGGTCCAGCCGGTGATACGTCACGATGTAAATGGCCTTGGATCCCGCGCCGTGCCTCACGATGTGGAGGAACCCGTGGGTTTTGGGCTTTTCCGGGGCCAGCCGTGCTGCGACTCCTGAGCCGGAGGGGAGGGCGCTCATCGTTGGTGTGATCCTGTACCTACGGCTTCGTGTGAGAGTTCTTCAGATACGCGTAAACAAACTTCCCGGTGGTCTCACCGCCCGTTCCGCCCAACATCCCCACAAACACGGGATCCACGAGAAATTCTTCGACAAACCTAGCGGTTGCTTCATTCGGTGCTGGGACACAAATGAACCTGTCGCTCAGTAGCTTCACACCATGTCCTTGGGGCAAGCCGATGCGTGGCTGGTCGGTGATTCCCGCGACCCAATCGCCCGCATAGGTCCCTGACTCTTGTACGTAATTCAAGACTGAATTGACGATTGGAATAGAGTTTTTCTGAAGTTCCGAATACATGGTTTCTCCTTAAGCCTAGCTGCATCCGCTCGTGCTGCCGCAGTTCTCGCACTTGTAGCAAGCGCCGTTCGGCACCATTAGCATGCCGCACTCGCTGCACGCCGGCGCTCCTTCCCATGAGTAGTGGCGTCCATCCTTCAGGGTCAGGTTCCCGTCAAGGATGTCCTTATCCGTAGTCCGATCGTAGTCTATTTGACTTGGACTTGGCCTCGACAGTGCTCCCTTTGGAGAGGCGGGGGACGCCGCAACCGCTCCGTTTTCCGCGGCAGCTCCGCCATTCAGCTTCAGATAATCCGCGGAGATAAACTTACCGCCCAGCCATCGCGCGATGTAGTCCAGTACCGACGAAACAAACCGGATATTCGGGTTGGCGGTAATCCCCAACGGTTCGAAACGTGTGTTCAGCAGCTTGTCCACGAACACTTTCAACGGCACGCCGTACTGCAATCCCACCGAGACGGTCAGCGCTAGACCGTCCATCACACCGGAGAGTGTCGAGCCTTCCTTGGACATTTTGATGAAGATTTCAGCCGGCCGCCCGTCTTCGTACATTCCCACGGTGATGTAACCCTCGTGCCCGCTCACGCTGAACTTGTGCGTCACCGAAGCGCGTTCATACGGCAGTTTCTCGCGCACCGCCCGCGCGAAGAGCTCGCGTTGTGTTGGTTCCACACTTGCCGCCACTTCCACTTTCTTCTCCTCTTTCTTCCCACCGGCATTCAGCGGCTGCGATCGCTTCGAGTTGTCCCGGTAGATGGCCACGGCCTTCAGCCCCACCTTCCAAGACTCAATATACGCGTTCGAGATGTCTTCGACGGTCGATTCCTCCGGCATGTTGATGGTCTTCGAAATCGCGCCGGAAAGGAACGGCTGCGCCGCCGCCATCATCTTCACGTGCCCCGTCCAGGTAATCGACCTCCCGCCGCCCTGCGGCGCCAGCGAGCAATCGAACACCGGATAATCCTCCATCTTCAGGTGCGGCGCGCCTTCGATCTTGCCGTTCTTGTCGATGTAGGACACCACTTCGCTGGTCTGCTCCGGCGTGTAACCCAGCTTCATCAACGCCTGCGGCACGGTGTTGTTCACGATCTTGATCAACCCGCCGCCCACCAGCTTCTTGTATTTCACCAGCGCCAGGTCCGGCTCGATGCCCGTCGTGTCGCAATCCATCATGAACCCGATGGTGCCCGTCGGCGCCAGCACCGTCACCTGCGAATTCTTGTAGCCATGCTTTTCACCGTGCGCCAGCGCGGTGTCCCACGATTCCTGCGCGGCCATGAACAATTCCGTCTGCACGTGGTCCGGCTTGATCCCGCGCATCGCCTCGCGGTGCATGCGGATCACTTCCAGCATCGGCTCGCGGTTCACTTCGTACCCCGGGAACGGTCCCATGCGCTCCGCAATCCTCGCGGACTGCGCGTACGCTTCGCCGCACATCAGCGCGGTGATGGCCCCGGCCATGTCGCGCCCTTCGTCCGAGTCGTACGGCAGCGCCATGGACATCAGCAGCGCGCCGAGATTCGCGTAGCCCAGCCCCAGCGGCCGGAAGTTATGCGAATTCTCCTCGATCTTCGGCGTCGGATAACTGGCGTTGTCCACCAGGATTTCCTGCGCCGTTATCGTCACGTCCACCGCATGCTTGAACCCCGCCACGTCGAACTGCCCGCTGGCGTTGACGTACTTCATCAAATTCAGGGAAGCCAGGTTGCACGCCGTATCATCGAGGAACATATATTCCGAGCACGGGTTGCTTGCGTTGATCCGCGCGGTGCTCTTGCACGTGTGCCAGCGGTTCACCGTGGTGTCGTACTGCATCCCGGGATCTCCGCAGTGCCACGCTGAATCCGAAATCTTCATCATCAGATCGCGCGCCCGCAGCTTTTCGTTCGGCTGCCCGTCGAGCACGTTCTTCGTCCACCAATCCTTGTCCTCCACCACCGCGCGCATAAAGTCGTCCGTCACGCGCACCGAGTGATTCGCGTTCTGGAAGAAAATCGAAGCGTACGCGTCGCCGTCAATCGAGCTGTCGTAGCCCTGCCCGATGAGCACATGCGCCTTGCGCTCTTCCTTCATCTTGCATTCGATGAACTCGACGATATCCGGGTGATCGATATTCAGGATCACCATCTTCGCCGCGCGCCGCGTTTTTCCCCCGCTCTTGATCACGCCAGCGACGCGATCCCGCCGCCGCTCAGCGTTTCCCGGCTGCCCCGCAGCGTCGAAAAATTCGTCCCCGTGCCCGAACCCCATTTGAAAAGCATTCCCTCGGTCCGCGTCAGCTTCATGATCGATTCCATGTCGTCGCTGACCGAATTGATGAAGCACGCCGAGCACTGCGGCTTTGCTTGCACCCCCACGTTGAACCACACCGGCGAATTGAAGGCCATCTTCTGTTCGACCAGCAGGTGCGTCAGCTCGTCGCGGAAGGCGTCCCTCGACTCCATGCCGGCAAAATATCCGCACTCTTCGCCCCACCGCACGATGGTGTTCACCACGCGCCCGATCAGTTGCCGCACCGATCCTTCGCGCTGTGCCGTCCCGGGCTTTCCATGGAAATACTTGCTGGTGACGATGTTCGTCGCCGTCTGCGACCAGCTCTTCGGAACTTCCACGTCTTCCTGCCGGAAGATCGTCACGCCCTTCTCGTTCCCGATCAGCGCCGTGCGCTTCTCCCATTCGACTGCGTCGAAGGGAGACTTCTTCCCGTCGGTAAAATACCGCTGGAAGCTCAGACCTTTTCCCGTGCCACGCGCTGTCTTCTCGGCAGCCGTATCCGCGGCAGGGGATTTCCCGTTCAATGCGTGCTTCACCGTTGCCATCCGTTCCTCCCCGCTCCTGGGTCCCCACTCGCGCGGGGGAACCCTACTATTTTACTCCTCTGCGCCACGCAGAGGTACCGCGCTTCGCTTCAGGGTCTGGGCTGAAGTTGACGCAACTTTGATCCGATCGGTACGTGAAAGCGGGCAGCGAAAAAAAAGCCGACTGCAAGGCAGTCGCACTCAAACTCCAGCGCAAAACGCCAATGCCCTGCCGCTGGCCGGTGGTTCGCACTCAGCCTAACCGCAGGTGCCCCGCCTCAAATACGGGCGCGGGGCAGGTGCTTCGCGCTCGATTTTTTTCGCTTAGAACCCGGGCCGCTTCGTGGGCTCACACGGACCTTGAAACATCCCCGACTCGGTCCGTCTGGCGCATCCACGTCCCCCGAATCTGGAATCGCAGTATCAACGGAAGAAAATTTTCTGTCAAGAGAAAAACGCAAAATGTGGGCGACGTTTTCGTACCGCGTCTATTTGTAGTGGTGCTTATTCTTATCAACCGCTTTGGCTTCAACACTTTTCGCCCCCTTGCCTCTCACGCTACAATCTTTGCATCCAATTCAAAATGAAACGCTCTCGCACCGCGCTCGCCTTCCTTTTCCTTCTTCCTCTTCCCCTTTTTGCGCAATCGCCATCGCCGGCCTCCGCCACGCCCCCCTTGCAGCCCGCCCACGGCCAAAAACTGCACATCACGGGAATTCCCAATGCCGGGAAAATCACGGAGGCCCTGTATCGCGGTGCACAGCCCAGAGAAGTAGGCTTCTCGGAGCTGAAAATTTTGGGCATCACCACCATCGTCGATCTGCGCGGCGAGGACCGCGAAAAAATCGCATGGGAACGTAAGCGCGCCGAATCGCTAGGCATGCGTTTTGTGAACATTCCCGTCAGTGGCTGGTCCCCGCCAACCGACGAACAAGTCGTCCTATTTCTCTCGCTTCTCCGCGACAATCCGGGACAAAAAATCTTCGTCCACTGCCGCTTCGGCGACGATCGCACCGGTGTTTTCACCGCCGTCTATCGCATGGCCATTGAAAAGTGGTCCGCTGAACAAGCGATCAAAGAAATGTATTTCTTCGGTTTCAACGGCTTCTGGCACCCCTCTATGAAATTATTTATCCGCGATTTCCCTGCGCGCTTGAACTCCGCTCCCACCCTCGCGCCCCTCCGCACTCCGTCTTCTCAACCCGGACCGGCCAGTTCGACCTTTCCTCCACAACCGTGTAACTTAGCTCCTTGACGGACTGTGCTCTTTTGTGGGAAATACTCGCCCTCGTGAGGCATGATACCCATTCTTCTGACTAAACACTGAAAACTAAGAACTTAACACCCCTTTTCGCCTAGTACCTTCGTACCCTTTCAAACAGGACGCTTGCTTCATTTAATAGAACATCCCATTCCCGCATCATTGCTACTGACACGAAATCAGCAAGTCTGAGGGAGACCCGTCGTGCAAGTCGGACGCTACGAGATTCTGGAAATCATCGGCACCGGCGCCCATGGACGCGTGGCACGTGCCCACGATTCCATGATCGGCCGCCTCGTTGCCATCAAGCTGTTCCCCAAGGAATTGGCCAAAGGCGAAGCGCGCGACCGCTTCATTCAGGAAGCGCGCGTTGTCGGCCAACTCTCTCACCCTTCGATCATCACGCTCCACGATATGGGCATCGACGAAGCCACGCAAACGCCCTATCTGGTCATGGAATTCCTGGATGGGCAGCCTCTCGATCGCATTCTGGAAAAAGGAAGCATTCCTTTCTCCAAGGCCTGCGCCTGGGCCGCGGAAGTGGCTTGCGCGCTCGGTGCGGCGCACCGCAAGGGCGTGATTCACGGCGACGTCAAACCCGCCAATATGCTCATCACCGATGACGGCCGCGTAAAATTGATGGACTTCGGCATGGCGCGGCTGGCGAGCCGCGATACCGGCGCTACTCCGCTTCTCGGCACGCCTGCATACTGGTGCCCCGAACAAATCATGGGTAAGCCGCAGGATGCGCGCTCCGATCTTTTCTCCCTGGGCGTCGTTCTGTACGAAATGGTGACGGGCAAGCGTCCGTTCGACGCCGATTCGCTTCAGGGCATTTGCAGCCGTGTTCTCTCTTCGACGCCGCTGCCGCCGTCGCACGCCAATCCGTCCGTGCCAACGGGATTTGACGCCATCGTCGCGCGCTGCCTTGCGAAGGATCCCGCGGCCCGTTATGCGCCGGCGGAGGCCCTCGCCGAGGAACTTTATCCGCTCGCGCGCCGCAAGGTCATCGAGCAGGTTCCACTGCCATCTGGAAATGGCAACGGCCTGCGCGACCGCGCCGCGCGTTTGCTGCGCTCTGCCTGATGATTACACTGCAAAAAGCCCGCTACGAAGCGTTCGAGCCCCTCGGCTCGGGCGCTACGAGCCGCGTTGAAAAGGCCCGCGACAACGTCATCGGCCGCACGGTCGCCCTCAAGACTTTTTTGAATGGCTTCGGGGAAGGTCAGGAGAAGCAGTTTCTGCGCGAGGCGCAACTCATCGGCCAGCTCTCCAATCCTTCCATCGTGCAGCTCTACGACGTGGGCATCGACGAGCAGGGAACTCCCTTCCTCGTGATGGAATGCGTCGCCGGCAAGACTCTGGAGCATCATCTCGATCCCTCCATTTTGACGTTTCAGCGCGCCTGCGCCTGGGCCGCCGATCTAGCCGGTGCGCTGGCAGTCGCCCACCGCGCCGGAATTCTTCACGGCGACATCAAGCCCGGAAATATCTTTGTCACGGCGGAAAACAAGGTAAAACTTGGCGACTTCGGCATCGCGCGCTACGCCTCACAGGTCTCCGGCTCCGGCCTCCTCATGGGCACACCGGCGTATTTGGCGCCGGAACAAATTCAGGGCGAGCCGCAGGATGCGCGCTCGGATCAGTTCGCTCTCGGCATTGTTCTCTATCAGATGTTGACCGGCGTGCGCCCCTTTGATGGCAGCTCCGTGGGGGCCGTTTGCGCACAGATTCTGAATGCCGATCCCGAGCCGCCTTCGCGCCGCAATCCAGCGGTGTCCAAGGCGCTCGACCGCATCGTGGCCCGCTGCCTGGCCAAGAATCCCGCAGACCGCTTTGCTTCCTGCGATGAGCTGGCATTTGCCCTCTATCCGCTCGCGCGAGCTCGCACGCAACAGCCTGCACCGTTGGTCAAAAAACGATCCTGGTGGTCGAGACCTACTGGCCAGCAAGACGTCTGGATCGTCGCAGCCGCTTGTCTCCTGCTCGCCTTCAGCGTTGCGGCGATCCGCTCCGTCCGCACCCGTCTCGCAGTTCCACTGCCTCCCGTGGGTCTTCATTTTACGGCGGCAGTGCCGCCGGACGCATTCCTCTACGCATCGCAAACGGTAACAGCCGCTCCCCAGCCGGATGCTGCTGATGCATCGTCGCCGGTAACCGGTGAGAAAAATTCTCCGAAGCGGCCGAATCGTTCCGCAAAACACGCCCCCGTTCGGAAAACGCATCCCAAGGACTTACAGAACTCTTCGTCGGAAGCGTTTTTTGCCGCGCTTCCAACTTTGCCTCTCGTCAACGAGCCCCCAGCCCAAGCTGCCCCGAGCTCCGGCCTTCAGATTGAAATTACGTCAGCCGTCAATGAAGGCACCTTGACGGTCTTCGCGGATCGCGAATTACTCTTCTCGGCAGACCTGGCGACGGAGAAACAGGGCCAGCCGATCCATTTCAAGCATGCTCTTCCCGCAGGGCCGCACCAATTCCGCGTGGCGCTTTACAAACCGGACAGAAGCCTGCAATTGGAAAAAGAAGGTTTCGCGGAAACTCGCGGCGATGGTGCAAACACGCTGGCCGTCCACGTCACTCGCCGCGCCAAGTTGCTCGTTCGGCGCGAACTCGCCCTCGAGGTCACCTGGCCCGGCGCGCTGGCGCCCGCCGCCGAACACGCCTCCGGAACCACCGGAGCGGTAAGATCCGCGGCACTGGTAAATTAGCCTGCACTTAAGTTTGTTTGAAAATTAGGAAGAGAAGCGCATCGATCGCGCTATTCGTAGCGCAGCGCTTCCACCGGATCGAGCTTCGCCGCCTTCATCGCCGGCCACACGCCAAAAATCAATCCGATACTCACGCTGACCGCAACCCCCGTCGCTGCCGCCCACACTGGAACCGTCCCGGGCCACCGCAGCGTCACGCGGATCAGCAACACCAAAGCGTTAACCAATATCAGCGCAATGACGCCTCCGGTTCCCGTCAGCGTCATCGCTTCCAGCAGGAACTGCCAGGTAATGTCTCCGCTCTTGGCCCCAATCGCTTTGCGGATTCCTATCTCGCGCGTCCGCTCCGTCACGCTCACCAGCATGATGTTCATCACGCCGATGCCGCCCACCAGCAAGCCGATGGAACTCAGCACCACCGTCGCCAGCGCCACCTTTCCCACGATGTTATGAAATTCCTCCACTTGTTGCTCCGCGGTGGCGATCGAAAAATTGTCCTTCCCTCCAAACGGCACGTTCCGCCGCCGCTCCAGCACTTCGCGGATCTGGTCCACGGCCTGGTCCAGCATCTTGGGGTAGGCCTGCGCGCGCATATTGACTTCGTCCGCGGTGGGATAAACCTTGCGAAACGTGCTGATGGGAATCAGCACGCGCCGGTCTTCATCCCCCATGCCGAATCCGCCCTTGGGTTTTTCCACCACGCCGATGACCTGGAAGTCCGAGCCGTCGATCATCACGTCTTTTCCGATGGGATGCCCCTCGGGAAACAGGACCGGCGCGACGTTCTCCCCGAGCATGACCACTTTTTCCTTGTGGAGATCGTCTCCTTCACTGATGAAGCGGCCATCAAGGGTCGCGGCGTTGGCATAAACCTCGCCGAAATTCGGCTGCACGCCGCGGAAATCGATGGCCGTCACTTGACCGGCTTTCGTACGCACGGTGTGGGCATGATCCCAGTTGGTCATCAGAAAAGTCGTTACCGTCTTGACCGCTGCGCACTTCTCCTGAATTGCCTTGGCGTCCTCAACGGTAAGCGGTTTGCGCTGACGCTCCTCGAGTGGCGGTGGGCCACCGTGCCGTCCCTGGTCCCATTTGGTTATGAACGCCGTATCCGCGCCGAACTGTTTGATATTCTCCTGAATTTTCTGGTCAAAGCCCTCGATCAGCGCCGCTACCAGCATAATTACGCTCACACCCAGCACGACGCCGAACACCGTCAGCGCGCTGCGCAGTTTGTGCGTCCGCAGCGTGTCCAGCGCCTGTTTTAGGTTTTCGCCGTGTGCCTGCGCCATTGCCGCTCCTCAGCCGTCCGCTCGCAAGGCTTCGATGGGATCCAGCTTGGCCGCCCTCATGGCCGGAAAGATCCCGAAAAAGAGGCCCACTGCGGTGGCCACGCACAGCGAGAGAATCACCGCGCTCAACGGAGTCTCCATCGGGAAAGAAAACAGGTTCTTCACCAGGAACACAATCGAATAGGCCGCCAGAATCCCGATGAATCCGCCCGTGGCGGCCAGCACGGCTGACTCCGTCAGAAATTGCAGCAGGATGTGCCTTTTCCTCGCTCCCAGCGAGCGGCGCAATCCAATCTCGCGCGTCCGCTCGGTCACGCTGGCCAGCATAATGTTCATGATCACGATTCCGCCGACGACCAGAAACACGCTCACCAGTGCCATGGCCACGAAGGCCAGGTTTCCCGTGAGGTCATGCCACAACTGCATGATCGAATCGGAGCCCAGAATGGCGAAATTGTCGGGGGCGTTGTACGGCAAATGCCGCCAGGCGCGGAACAGCAGCCGCGCTTCGTCCTGGCTAGCCTGCATCAGCTCGGCGTTCGGTGCCTGCACGAAAATCGCCACCCAGTCATTGTTGGTGTGCCAGCCTTTGCGCCACGTGGAGATCGGCATAACCATGTAATTATCTTGCGACTCCCCAAAGGCGCTTCCCAGCGGCTCCGCCACGCCGATCACTTCGTAGGTGTGCGTCTGTACACGGATCGCTTTTCCAATGGGATCCACGTTTGGGAAAAATTTTTGCACCAGGTCCGGCCCGATAAAAATGACCTCGGAGCGATGTTCCTCATCCGACGGGGTGATGAAACGCCCCTGCGCCACGGTGAGGTTCCGCACCTGGGCAAAGTTCGGTGTGGCCCCCATCATTCTGGTATTTTCCATGGTGAGGTTGCCGCTGCGCACCTGCACGTTGTGGTCTTCCTCGGCGGCCACGGCGCTGGCGATTTTCATGTTGTCGCGGAGCCGCTCGTATTCCTCCATGGTAACGAGCGGCCGCTTCTGCGCCTTGATCCAGGCGTCTTCGCTGGTGATGATTCCGAACCGGTGGACGAGGTACACGTTTGCGCCCAGATTGGCCACGCGGTCGGCGACGTACATGTTCAGCCCCGCGATGACGCTCATCACCGAGACCAGCGTGGTCACCGCCAAAATGACGCCCAGTAAGGTGAGGAAACTGCGCAACTTGTGCGCTCGCAGCGCATCGAGAGCCAGCCAAAGGGTCTCCCGCAAGGTGACCAACGCCCTGCGAAGGCGTACCCATCTCGCAGCCCTGTCCATCGCCCGCGTGTCCGCCCTCGGGATTGCGCTCAAACCATCCATGGGAGTTACGCCCAACCAGACCTCCAACCCTCTATAGTTAAGACGAGTGGACCCCTCGAATCGTTCCTTGATATATAGACGTGCGGGACAGCACTTTGCTATCGAGGCTTCCTGGAGTAGTCTTACACCCCGTCGGTTCTAATCTCAGCGGTGCAGCGCTCGCACAGTCCATTGTACCGCCTTGTGCGGCCAATCTGGGTAAGAAGCTGGTGCGCCGGGACCGCAAGACTCAACATCTCAAGGAGGACGTCATGCGTCGTATCTACTTTTATTTTCTTATACTTACAGTGCTCGCTCTGAACTTTATGCCGTGCGGTCAGGCTCAGCAGAGCCTCGACCATAAGACTCCAGCCATGGTATCCGCCGCACCGACCTCAGGCTTCCGCGCCGAGTTCCTTGAGGAGATCGCGTACTACGAACAGCGCTATACGCGCCTGGCCGAAGCCATGCCAGCCGAGAAGTACACCTGGCGCCCCGCTGAGGGTGTGCGCTCGGTCGGCGAAGTCTTCACCCACATCACCGCGGCAAATTATGGCATTGCCAGGGCACTGGGTACCGCCCCACCGGCAGGCCTCGACTTCAAGGCCATCACAGGCCTCTCCGGTGACAAACCGAAAGTCCTTCAGGCTATGAAGGATTCCTTCGCGCATTTCCGCAGTGCCATCGTGGCCCTCAACGAGGCCGACGCCGACAAACCGCAAAAAATGTTTAACCGTCAGACCACCTTGCGCGGTTCCTTCATTGCCATCACCGGGCACTTTGGCGAGCACCTCGGCCAATCCATCGCCTACGCGCGCATGAACGACGTGGTTCCGCCGTGGACCGAAGAGATGCAACAGCAACAGCAAAAACCCGCGGACAAGCCGAAGCCGTAATCATCCCCGGGGGTAACAAACTGCCATTGACGCTTTGACATCGCCCGCGCATTTGGGCGCAATGGCGGTGTACAACAATTATAGGCTCGGACGAATCTAATCCAGGTAGCAGCTGGCGGCTTTCCAGCCACTTCAGATCATGCTCAAACGCGCTTTTGTTCCCATTGCGGTGTTGTCTTCGGCTTTCGCCGCTGTTGCCGCCGCCCAATCCATCGCGCCGGATTCCACACCCACGATTGCCCCGGCGAAACCGGATCTTTTCCTTCACGTCATCGCCAACCAGAAAAGAGGCGAGGCGGCCCTCGACCTCTACGAGCGCATCGAACGCGTCGAATCCCGCAAGACCCCCGGTGATCCCGCTCCCGCGACGATTAAAATCTCCCGCGTCATTCCTTCCGGAACGGGCATGTTCCGGATTCCCGTCGGCGACGATGGCAAGCCCAGCGATTCCTCCGCCTATCGCGCCGATCTTGAGAACCTGGCGCGGGCGCTGGCGCTGCTGGTCAACGACAGCGGCTCCCAGCGCGAGGCGCTCGAAAAATACACAAAGAAACGGAAGGACCGCCTCGATTTGATCGAAGCCACGCGGAACGCGTTCCTCTTTACTTTCCTCGCTCATGAACCGCGCGGCGAACGCATGCTCTCCAAATACTCCATGCGGCCCAACCCCGCGTTCAAACCCACCACGCGATTCTCCTCCGTCTATACCAAAGTACGCGGGTTCGTTTGGATCGACGAAACTTCCGGCGAGCTCGCACGCATCTCCGGCGATGTCACCGACGACATTTCCATCGGCCTGTTTCTGGGAAAAGTCTACAAAGGCAGCCACTTCATGCAGGAGCGCTACGAATATCAGCCCGGGCTGTGGCTCGCTAGCTTTTCGCAGTACGATTTCGACGGCCGCAAATTGTTTTCCGGCTTTTCCCTCCACGAGCGTGCCTTTTATTCCAACTACCGCTACATCGGCCCGCCCAAGGAAGCCCTCGCCGCGATTCGCCAGGAACTCGAGCATGCCGAGTTGGACAAGCCGCGCGCAGACCCCGCCGATCCGTGAGACTTTTCCTTCTAAAATGGGTTTAAGAGGATATCGTCCTCGAACTTGAGAGACAGGAGGCGTTATGCCCCGTTCGCTCTCATGGGCAGTGATTTTGACCCTTTTCGCGGCTCTTTCCGTTGCCGCGCAATCTCAGGACAGCAGCGCTCCGCCGCCGCAGACCCCATCACAGGATTCCGCAACGCCGCCCGAAGCGAAGAAGCCGAAAAAAGTCTGGACCAACGACGACGTTTCCCATTCGAATGGAGCTGTTTCCGCTGTCGGTGACCCGAAGAGCAAGCCAAAACCGATATCTTCCAAGCCCACAAACACGCAATATGCCGCGTCGGTACGGAAGCAGCTCGACAAGCTGCAGGAACAGATCGGCGATGTCGACAAACAACTCGTTGATCTGAAGAACTTCAGTGCAGGCGAACCCTCGACGTCCGCGAGCGGCATCAAACTCAACAAGAGTTACGAGCGCGAGCCCATCGAGGTGCAAATGCGCGCCTTGCAGGACAAGAAAAAAGATCTCGAGTCCAAGGTCGACGCGCTTCTCGACGAAGCCCGCAAAAAAGGCGTCGACTCCAGCCAGCTCCGCTGAATCCAGAGCGCCGCATTATCCTCTTTCCTGTCCTCCGCGCTTTCTCGGAGCGAGAGCGGTCCCCTGCTAAAATGCGCTTCATGCGTCCCTTTCTGCCATTTCTGTTTTCGTTGTTCTTTGGAGTATCCGTCCAAGCTCAGTGGTGGAAGGTGCAGACCAGCGGGCTCGATACCAATCTGCGGGGCGTGAGCGTCGCCCGTGTTTCGCACGCGAAAGGCAATTTCGCGCTGGCAGTGTGGGCTTCGGGTTCGAACGGCGTGATTCTGAAATCCACCGACGAAGGCAAGACATGGCAACGCCTGCACGTCACGGGCGGCGAAGGGCTCGACTTTCGCGGCATCATCGCGTTCAACGCCTCCACTGCGTACGTCATGCCCAGCGGCGAAGGCGAGAAGTCCGGCATCTACAAAACAACTGACGGCGGCGAAACCTGGACGCTGCAATACACTGACAAACGCAAGGAATTCTTTCTCGACTCGATTGCCTGCCTCTCTGAAACGCACTGCTTTGCCCTGAGCGATCCTATCAATGGCAGGTTTCTCGTGTTGAACACAACGGACGGCCAGCACTGGAATCCGCTGCCCAGTGGCAACATGCCCGCATCTCTGCCCAACGAAGGTGCGTTTGCCGCAAGTAATACTTGTCTCTTGCTCTCCGGCGACGAAATCTTTTTCGGCACCGGCGGCCCGGCGGCCCGCGTCTTCCGCTCTCCTGACTCGGGACGCACCTGGACCGTTACAGAAACACCAGTCGCTCACGGCAACGCATCTTCCGGAATCTTCTCCATCGCTCGCGGGGTTGGAAAGGACCTCGTCGTAGTCGGTGGCGATTATCGGGATCCCACCCGCGCTTCTGCCGTTGCCGCACACTCCCACGACGGAGGCAAGACCTGGCAACTCTCCGAACAGCAGCCCGGCGGTTACCGATCCGCAGTGGCTCCCCACTACCGCCCGAACTTCCTCACTGTCGGGCCAAACGGCGAGGAGCTTAGCGAGGACCGGGGCATCAGTTGGAAACGCACCGGCTCGCTCAATCTCAATGCGCTCGCCATCTATGATGGCGAGCGCGGCTGGGCCGTAGGACCGCACGGCACCATTGCCCGTTTCATCAGTCGCAAGAACTAACCGACTCAATTCCACCCTGCATGGAACGGGCTGCGCATATCAGCGTTCGCGGTTGCCGACTAATTGCAAAAGGTATAGTCTCCCGCCTTAAGAAGAGACGACGCTCTTCAATTCCTATTTCCAGTGAGAATCTTCTTGCGGAGGCTGCCATGCCAAATCCTGCGAACTCCAATCCCGGCCATCTCGAAGATGAGCGCGAGCAAGGCCGATTCGAGGGATCGCCGCTTTTCTTGGCCTCCGACCGCCGCACATTTCTCCAAGGCGCTGCCGCCACTGCTGTCGCCGGCGCCGCGAACCTCTCATGGCCCGGCCTGATGAACGCCGCAGTAGCAGCCGCTGATTTCGACGCGATTCGAGCGGAGATCGAAAAACGCCACGACGAAGCCGTCAAGCGTCTGCAGGATTGGATTCGCCAGCCGTCCATCGCCGCCGAAAACCGCGGCATGAACGAGGGCTGCGAACTGACCATGCGCATGCTGCGAGACGCCGGCTTCCAGCAAGCCACAAAAATCCCCACCGACGGGCAGCCGGGCATCTTCGCCGCTCTCGATGCCGGCGCTCCACGCACATTCGGCCTCTACTACATGTATGACGTGAAGCAGGCAGATCCCGCCGAGTGGTCTTCGCCACCGTTCGAAGCCGCTCTCATTGACAAGCCTGGCGTGGGAAAAGTTGTCATGGGCCGCGGCGCCGTGAACCAGAAGGGGCCGGAAGCATCATTCCTCGCGGCGCTGCACGCCATTCGCGGCGCCGGCAAGAAACTGCCCGTGAATCTGGTGTTCGTTGCCGAAGGCGAAGAAGAAATCGGCTCGCCGCATTTTCCGCAAATCGTGCACCGCCCGGAAGTTCTTGCAGCCTTGAAAAACTGCCTGGGAATTTTCATGCCGAGCGCCTCGCAGGGACTGGACGGTGAAGTCACCATGACGCTGGGCGCGAAAGGCGTCATTGAGTGCGAACTGATTTCCAGCGGCGAACGCTGGGGCCGCGGCCCGCGCAAAGACGTGCACTCCAGCAACAAAGCTCGCCTCGACAGCCCCGCCTGGCACCTCGTCGAAGCGCTCGCCACTCTCGTCTCGCCCGACGGCAATGATCCCGCCATCGAAGGCTTCGCCGACAAGGCCCGCCCGATTTCCGAAGCCGAAAAAAAAATGATCGCGGAGGCGGCGCGCCGCTTGAGCGAGGCGGAAGCAAAAAAACTTCTTGGCGTGGAGCACTGGGTTCACGACGTAGGCTGGCGCGAAGCGCTGGAACTACTGATGTCGCGGCCCACCGTGAACATCGAAGGTCTCGTCGGCGGCTACACCGGCCCCGGCGGAAAAACCATTCTTCCCGGGAAAGCCGTCGCCAAGCTCGACTTGCGCCTCGTTCCGGACATGACCGCGTCCGAAGCGCTCGCCGCGCTAAAGGCGCATCTTACGAAAAAAGGTTTTGGCGACATCGAAGTCCGCATGACCGGCGGATACGATCCCAACAGCACGTCCGCCGATGCGGCACTCATCCATGTTGAGACCGAGGTGTATCGCAAAGGCGGAATCGAGCCGGTTATTCTTCCGCGCAGCGCGGGCTCGTGGCCCGGCTACGTGTTCACCGGCGATCCGCTCCATCTGGCGGCAGGCCCGTTTGGCCTCGGCCATGGAAGCGGCGCGCACGCTCCGGACGAGTACTACGTTATCGAATCCAAAAATCCCAAGGTCCAGGGCATGGACGGCGCCGTCCGCTCTTACGTCGAGCTTCTATACGGTCTGGCGCAAGCAAATTGAAACGGCCTCCAGACGGAAGAAAATAAATCGCGCCCGCCGCTCCGCGCAGTTTCTTGAATTCCTGCTCAGTAGAGATGGAAATATCCGTC
>Ga0209648_10002364_pt1 | contig 15644 bp, 13 predicted proteins | sample GraSoi2013_115cm_FD_185830 | JGI IMG/M metagenome (GOLD analysis project Ga0209648, IMG submission 185830) | Grasslands soil microbial communities from the Angelo Coastal Reserve, California, USA - Sample 9_17_2013_115cm (SPAdes) (version 2) | ecosystem: Environmental > Terrestrial > Soil >...
TGCGATGGCGGACCTCATCACGTTCGCGCTAGGCGACCTGGCCGCGCAGTAGAAGTTCGCTCAACCATGTTTGAAGGTGGACGTCAACCCATGAATCGAATTTCGATCAAGCGCGCGTGCGCATGGAGACGGGTCTTCAGTCGGTCCTACCGCGCAGGCCTACGGCCCTGCCGATGCGGCGGTATCAGTACGAGCTCATGAGCGATGCGCTTCAGAGTTAATCGCCATCTTCGACACCACTTCCGGGCGGAAAGAGACCGCGAAATCCGAGATGCCCCGACCGCACCGAGATCGCTAAGCCCGCGACGGCAGCCCTACCCCCCGGAAGAGTTCACGTGGCGCGACTACTGCGTTTTTCTCCTCCGGATCGCCGCCGAGATTGAGCATGCCTTGATGGTTCAGTACTTGTTCGCCGCGTACTCAATTGACGGCAGTAAGCTGCCAAGCCGCGAGAGGCACCGGGTTGCGGCGTGGAGGGACATCATCTTGGGTGTCGCCCGCGAAGAGATGGGTCATCTAATCACGGTCCAAAACCTCTTGATCCTGCTCGGAAGTCCGGTGAGTCTCGATCGTGAGGATTACCCCTGGGACTCTGAGTTCTATCCCTTCACATTTCACCTTAGAGCTTTGAGTCTCGAGTCCCTCGCTACGTACATCTGCGCTGAAAGCCCTCCGCGGTGGATTGGGCAGGTCGCATCGGCGATCCGGAAACGCGCGAATGCAGTCAACAAAGGCCCCGCGAATAGAGTTGGCGAGCTCTACGCGTTGATAGGCAAGGTCATGAACGACCCGGATCGGATTCGAGATGCCGACTTACAAGCGACGACGGCGCCATTTCAAGCGAGCTGGGACGAGTGGGGACGTGGTTACAGACAGTTCGCTCAGTCAACTGCCAATGGAAGCAGGCCGAACTTTGTGCAGGCTCAGATGATCATCCGCCGTTGCTCATCGCGAGACGAAGCTGTCTCCGCTCTGGCCGAAATCGGAGAGCAGGGCGAAGGGCTGCAGGCTGCCGCCTCGGGAACTGGAGAACCGGGTGGAAGCCCAGAGGTTGCCCACTTCAGACGATTCCTCGAGATCTATCGCGGACTGCGGGGTACGAGTAAACCGGACCTTGTCGCTCTGAAGATCGCGGACAATCCCCGCACCGAGCATTTTCTGGACATAGCCCGCCCCGTCGGTCGACGAAAAATACATTCGGCGATTGGCAATTTTCAGGCCTACTCCGGTGCCAACGTGATCACTCACCCAGTGTCATCCCCGCTGGCTCACCTTTTCAACCTCCGTTACAGAATGCTGCTTGTAAATCTCACTCACACGCTCCGAACGCCGGGCTCAGATGATCCCAACCAATCCACCACCGTGCGCGGTGCGCTGATCAACCGCACGTTCGGCGAGATGTACAACTTGCGTTCGATCGCAGGCCTTTTGGTTCGGCTGCCCCTTGAGCCCGGTTCACGGTCCAAGTTGATGGCAGGTCCGCCGTTTGAGATGCCATATGGATTGCAACTTCCCGACTTCGAGAGGGACCGCTGGCTCCTCCACCGTGACCTTCACTTGGCTTCCCTAATCGCGATAAATCGCTGCCGGACCGCACTCGAAGGCAGCAAAGGTATCGAGATCGTAGTGCCTGCCCTCACATACTTGCGGGCTCTCGAGAACGCAGACCGCATCGCCTTGGATGAGGTAGGCGGCGGACTGACGAGGTCGGAAGCCCAGTCCAGCGTTGGAGCACCAGCATGACGATTCGTGGAATTCGGATCTTGCCGCCACTGGCGATTGGACGGTTGGGCGCGGCGGCAACTCCGATGGACAACTACGAGGTCGTGAAGGATCAGCGAAAACCTTTGGGATATCGGCATCTGCGGCCAGCCGAAACGTTCGATGTTGATATATCGAGCGGACGCATCCTGAGCACTTTCACACCGAGCTGGGTTCAGTTCAAAGACGGCCCCAAAGTTCGACCGATCGCACCCTTCCTCGAAGTGTGGGCGGTCGTCTCGCGGGACAGGATGGAACCGCTGACGCTCGATGTCCTCGAGCGAAGCGGATTGACCCCAGCCGACCTTCGATGGCGGGTTCACGTTGCCAACCACAAGGTCTTTCGGCGGACGGGAGATTGGCACGACAAGGTTGAAGCCTTTGCTCCCGAACCCGAGCCTGACCTGAGGCTTGAGGTTCTGCGCGGCAAGCCGAAGTCCATTCCGAGAAATAAGGGCTCGGACCCGACATTTCCAACCTTTTCCGATCACAAAGTTCATCAGCTACTTGGCCGCTCACCGAACTTTTGGGCAGGACGCTCCATCCGGTTGGGCTCGGTGCAATACATCGATCCAACCAAAGAGTTTCCACAGATCCGCTTGCGATTCACGCCGGCCGGTGGATATGTGTATGGATCGAGCTGGGAAAAGCCGCCGCCTGGCCGGCCCGACGACCCCAACCTCCATGAGATCGTTTACCGCGGTAGGCGCGGAGGCTGGCTGGGCTACACCGAGCCCAGCTCAGTTGAAGGTGTGGCAAAACTGACGGCACCGAGCACCATCTACGCCGGTGAGTCGATTGATGGAAATGCAACCAGCAAGGGCTACCTGGATGACGAGTGCGACGGAATCGTCTACGCGGTGCTCAATTCGCCGAGCGGGCCATTTCCTCCAGCCTATGCGCGGATCGGTGCCGGGCCGCCAGCCTACGCACCTGACAGTTTTCCCGTGCGCACGGTCGCGGACGAGCTGGAGCAAGCCTTGCTTGGCACAAGCGTGGGCATCGATCAGGTGTCCGCCGAGAGTGCTGAAGAAATCATTCGACGTGCCTTCGAAACGATTCGGCTCATGAATACTGAGCTGATGAACGGTAATCCAGCCGTTGGTGGACTCGCCGCGAACAACATGGTAGTTCAAGACAACCGAGACACCGGAAGGGCGTCCGAGCCGATCATGGATCCCTCCCTCGTCAACAACAGCTCCCTCGCGCATCTTCATGAGGCCATACTCGCCTCTCTCCTAAGTGGAACCGCACCCTGGTTCACAGGAGTCTTGCGGAGATACGATCAGATCGGCGATCTTTCAGACCGCGGCAGACGGAAAATGCCCGCCTTCATGCGAGGCGCCGACGGGCGCTACATGACCCTCACCCGACGCCAGATCGATCTAATTGAGAAGGTTGCCAGCCGCAACCTCAATGGTTCGTAAGGCAGGGAGCGACCTTTGTCAGAACCAATCAAGGCCCGCAATCTCAGCGCTCAGCTCCATTACCGCGCTGCCGGCAATCCACCAACGACGCTGGCTAGCTCAGCGATTTCCAACTGCTTCCCGGGTCTGGAGTTTGACTTGCGCAATCTTTGGCGTCGCCTCTTTCAGGGCATTTTGCTCCATGAAGCTGACAACCTGGTTGTAGCTGCCGAGGATCCTGGATTTCGAAAGTTGGTCGGTCATCGTCTGATCTTTGTCGAAGAATGTCCGATGTTCATCGAACTACGTGGTCCCACGAAGCCGGGCGGTGCTGACGTGCTGCTGACTGGATCGGGAAACGGTGTGGCGGCCCTGGAATGGTCGAACGCCATGGCTTCTGTGCTGGAACGGTTCAAAGGGACTAAAGATAAGGTCCGATGTCGGTTCACAAAGAATCCTGCCTGGAATCCAATCGGACCCATGGAGTCAAGTTCAGCGCAATTGATGACTGTTCGAATGCATCTCAACAATTTGTTCTACACGGGGCCTGATGGCGAGCAGGCCGTAATCAACGACACTGTCGTGCTTCCGGGAGAGCTGACGCAGAGCCTGTGCTCGCCTTGGCAGAACGACTACCGGGAGTGTGCGTGCTATTACTGGGCTGCCTCCCGCCCTGACTTCGTCAATGTCGAGCAGACGGGTCCGGGTAAGGGCACGGGTAATAACTGGCTCGCCAAGGACGTAGAGCACAAAGAGTATGTCGTCGACAGCGCCGTCAACCAATCGAAACTCTGGACATACGACGAGTTGTTTAGGGACTGGCAAAGACGATTGTCATTCATTGTCGGCGGCAGGGACGCCGAGGAGTAGTCGGCATTGACTTTAGATTCATGCGCAGCTCGGCTCGCTCCATCGGCGACCCAGTTGTTCCGGCTCTCCGCGCCAACCAGCGAACACTTTCACGTCTATGAAACTGACGTCGGATCCCACGTCCTGCTACCGGACGGTAACAGGATTTTCGATCTTGACGGCGAGACAGCGCGCGAGCTTACGGCGCTCCAAGGGGCGCCAGCCAACGCGGTCGTGGAGTATCTGTCTGAGCTGGGAATCGATCCCCTGCAGCTGATCGACGATGAGCCGATTGCCGACCCGCCGGTGAAGGCCCTCTCGCTCGCAGTAGCTCAGAAGTGCAACCTCGGCTGTGCCTACTGCTACGCGCAGGGAGGCGCCTTTGGTGGGCCTTCAATGGCGATGCCGGTCGAAACTGCTCTCCGCGCGGTCGACATGCTCTTTGCCGAGGCGATTCCCGGAGATCGCGTGAACTTGGCATTCATGGGCGGCGAGCCTTTGATTGCCCGTCAGGTCATCCATGAAGCAACGAAGCGGGCTGTGCAGCTAGCGCGCCAAATGGACGTGGTCGCGACTTTTTCGATCACCACCAATGGAACCCTCGTGACGCCGGCAGATGCAGAATTCTTTGAAGCTCACGGCTTTGCGGTGACGGTAAGCCTTGACGGAGTAGGACAAGTCCACGATCTGCTTCGGCCGTCGAAAGGCGGGCAAGGGAGCTTCGATCGGATCATGGCACGGATCCAACCTTTACTCGGGTTGCAGCACAGTATGCAGGTGTCGGTCCGGACGACTGTCACGCCAACCAACCTCGCCCTCAAGGCCACGCTCGATTATTTCGTTGAGGCTGGCTTTCATAGCGTCGGTTTCTCACCGCTGCTCAACTCACCCACCGGTGACGGCGAGATGGGACACAAACACCTGGAGCTGATGTTGGAGCAGATGGTCGAGTGCGGCGAGGAATTCGAGCGACGCATGGCGGCCGGCGACCGATATCCATTCAACAATATGGTCAATGCCATGCGAGAGATACACCGGGGAACTCATCGACCCTACCCATGCGGAGCAGGCGCGGGGTATCTCGGTGTCTCAGCAAGCGGGGACCTTTCGGCCTGCCACCGCTTCGTTGGTGACGAAGAGGGAGCGCTGGGCAGCGTGACAAGCGGAATCGATCGTGAGAGACAGAAGAGATGGCTCTCCGAGCGCCATGTCCATCGACAAGAACCTTGCAAGTCCTGTTGGGCGCGCCATATGTGCGGAGGAGGTTGTCACCATGAGGTGATCCACCGGGGACGCCCGGCTTGCGATTACATTCGCGGATGGCTCCACTATTGTCTTTCGGCCTATAGCCGTCTGATTGCGGTCCGCCCGGACTACTTCGGACAGCGCGCTACCCAAATCCTCGAATGAGCTTCAACAGCATTCACGCTGACGTCTGCGTCATCGGAGCGGGTCCAGCGGGAAGCGTGTTCGCCACACGGCTCGCTCGGTTGGGCCATCAGGTTGTCATTGTCGAAAAACGCCCCTTTCCCAGACCACATGTCGGTGAGTCATTGACTCCTCTTGTGTGGGATCTTCTCGATCTGATCGATGCGAGGGATCTGGTGGCTCGCACGGGAATCCGCAAGAATCCGATAGTTCGGGTCAAGTGGGGATCAGCGGAGGTTAGAGAAGTACATCACTCCCCAAATCGCGCCCCCTTCGCTGTCAATCGAAGTCGCTTCGACGCTGCTCTTCTGGAGCATGCGCGATCCTCCGGAGTAACTGTCGTTCAGCCGGCGATGGTGCGAAGGCCAAAGCGACGTGAGCGGAGTTGGGAAATCGAGCTGGTGGGTTGCCACAATCCATCGCACATATTCGCCCGTTTTCTCGCCGATGCGAGTGGGAGACAACGCGTACTTGGAGGAACAGTTTGCCGATCACCCCAAAGACTGATCGCGATCGAAGGCCGCTGGAGGTTTGGTCGATCCGACGGTAAAACGAGGGTTGAGTCCGGGGACCATGCGTGGTATTGGGGCGCCCATATGCCGGACGGGGCTTTCTCGGCCATGGTGTTCGTTGACTTGACTCAATACGCCGGTAAATATCTGGCGAGGAGCCGACTGGAATCGCTATACGCGGCTTTGCTTGACAAGTCACAGCTGCTGGGGGGGCTGCAGGGCCAGACGCAGATGCCCGGCGTGATTGCTCATGACGCATCTACCTATTCGGATCCAAACCCGATCGATGCCCTGAGCATCAAGATTGGGGAGGCGGCGTTCGCACTCGATCCCCTGTCTTCTTCCGGTGTCCAGAAGGCCCTCCAGACGGCATTGGTTGGGAGCGTCGTGGTGAACACGATTCTCGCGGGCGGCAGCACCGAGTCAGCGATGTCTTTCTTTTGCGATGCCCAACGCAGTGCCGTTGGCCAACACAAACGCTGGAGCCAGATGTTTTACCGCGAAACCGATGTATTTGGCGGTCGAGATAGCGCTGGAATCACCGCCGAACATGAAGACCGACCGAAGCACCTAGCAGAGGGCGCGTGGGTGCGACTCGCGAAGTCGACACAGTTAATCAAGGTCCCCTGCCTGGTTGGAGACAAGGTTGAGGTTCGTCAGGCGCTAATGCATCCGCGACTCAGTCGACCGGTGGCATATCTCGGTGGAATCTACCTTCAACCTTTTCTCGACCAACTGGGTAACTGGCATTCGCTGAAGGACCTTAGATACAGTTGGAGGAATTCGGCGGAGGAGACCCAGAACGACGTCCTTATCCGTTGGCTTGGTCGAATCGGGTTACTCGATACCAGGGAGAAGCCTTGGTTGGACCTGCCAGACACGTTGACATGCGGACAACCACCTGAGCCGCCTAGCATTCAGGCGTCGCGTGGACTATGAGCTGAGGAGGAGTCATGGCTGCTAAGAAGAAAGCTGCGAAGAAGCCGGCCGCCAAGAAGAAGGCCGCCAAGAAGAAGAATGGTGGCTTCGGAGGCGCTGGGACTCATGGCCCTGGAGAAGGAAGACCGAAGACCAAAAAGTCCTAGATCGGGCTGACGGTGGGGCGTTATGGGTAAAACTCCAGACTTTGGGCTGCCGTTCTTCTATCGAGTCATTCTGCCGGGAACCGTGGTTACGATCTCGGCGTTTCCGTTGCTCTCGCCATTCTTGTCGAACCTCGGCATAGGCGGAAAAGATCAGACACCATACCTGATCGGGATCAGCGTTGCGTTTGGATTTGTCCTCTCGTTGTTCGGCGACCCCATCTATCAGTTACTCGAGGGGCGATTTGGGTGGCCGCATTGGCTGGTGGCGTGGCGGACGAAGCGTTGGACGAAACTTGTGGAAGTCAAGATGGCTCGGCAGAAAGAACTGGACCAACAGGATCCCGAGTACAAGGAGTGTTGGTATCTGCTTAGGCAGTTTCCAGTTGATGCGAATGGTGATCCGACGGCGCTCCAGCCTTCTCGCATCGGAAACGTAATCAGCGCATACGAGCAGTACCCAAAGGTGCGCTATGGAATGGACAGCGTGTTCTATTGGCCACGCCTTTGGCTCCTCATAGACAAGGACGTACGCGAGGAGATTGATAGTCCCTGGGCAGCTGTCGACTCGATTCTTTACGCTGGATTCGGAGCAGCTGTAGTTGGGGTTTTGTATGCCATCCTGGCGGTGAGTTTCGGTCTGGGAATAGCAGTTGGGCTTCCAGGCTTCAGCTCGGTGGTGGCCGTCGGATTGCTCATCGCAGGTTTGGTACTTGTCTCTATCTTCCTACTGTGCATCCAGCTGTCGGTCCCTGGCCTAGTCGCAAATGGCGAGAACTTCAAGAGCGTCTTCGATCTCTACAGATCAAAGTTGACCCTATCAGCGGCGTCCGACCAAGAGAAGCAGGATTGGCTGAGGTTAGGCAATCAGCTGCAATATGGCGTTGATGAGGGCGGACCTCCCGAAAAATAGGGACGCGGCTCCGGATCACGATAGGCTCGCCTTATCGACCGCAATCGGGTGGCGGTCATTCCTTCGGGCCACTGGGCCAATCGCGTGAGCCCCTGCAGGCGGGGTAATTTGAGCAACTGAGAAAGAGTCCCCTCTTCCCCATCTTCGGCTTCATCGGTGCGTGGCAGTCTTCGCAGATGTAGGTGCGTCCTGCGAGCCGTTCTTCCACTGAGCGTTGGATCATCCCCTTGAGTTGCTCGCCCGCAACCAACTGGATTCGCGGGTTCTGCTTCGCAAATTCCTCCGCCGTCTCATCGAAAACGCCACAGGTAATGAATATGCCCCGGTCAGCTTTGAAGTGTTCCAAAGTGCCCAGAAACTGGCGCAGGGGTAGCAGCTGAACCCAGCTATTCCGGTAGTGCTTGCACTGAACCAGGACGGTTTCGCCATCCTTCCTCATTTTCAGGTCGACACCGCCATCGGGGCCGGCCTTGCCGACGTGGTCGACCTCGTAGCCTTGAGACAAGTAGTTGGCTGCGACAAGCTGTTCGAACTCAACCCACGACATCTCCCTGATATCGCGCATCGTCTGATGCAGAGTGAGCAGACGGTTGTAGCGACTTCGCGTGAACATAGCCCCGAGCGCCAATATCCCTAGTACGTAGGTAGTAACCACTGCACCGACTCCGCCAAGGACCACCCCCGTCAATTCGAGCGAATCGGTCCAAATCCGATGCTCCACGATCAGGACCGCCACCAGAGTTACGGCGCACAAGAAGGCCAACCCAACTATTAATGGGACGGCGGCAGCCATCAAAAGTCCGTGACGCAAGAAGAACTGGAAGGCTTTGCGTTCCCACCAACTCGGTCCGGACACGGCGGCGGCAGTATAAGGTGCTTACCGTCGGGAGGGTCCGGACGCGGATGCTCTCGTTAGCAATCGCTTATCGATAGCAACGCGGGGGTTAAGTCTCTCGGCGCCTCCCACTGATCCCAATTGCAAACTCAATCCAGCCGATTGATCGAGACGCGACCACCCCGCTAAGTTCCGAATAAACCGGTCCCGACAAGCATTGCCACACCACCTCCGAGCAGCACAAACACTGAAAACAGGCCGCCCAAGACCACGAGGCAGCAAGGTGTGCTGAATCGAAGGGGGCCGACTCCGTACCGGAGGTAAGCTCGGGTTCGAGATCGGCTCCGCGGAGCTGGAGTCCTTTGTAGCCGCGGCCGGGCTGCGGACGATGCGGTGTTCCGACGCGACGCCGGCATTGGCACCCACCGCTTTCCGTTCCAGTAGAACTTCCCATCAGGTGACAGTCGTGGTGGAGCTGGGGGTTCGCCACTAGGTGCAGACCTGGATAGCTCCATGGAGCTATGAGTAGCTGGTGAAGCTGGCCATTGCTGATTTGGCTGTTGGCCGGTTACCGACGGACGCGTTGTAACTTCGCCGTACTTTGCGGCCATTTCGAGGGCCGCTTCCTGGCTTTCAAATGGACCAATAGTCGCGTGTTTCCCAGTGGTCGGATCGTTTAGATCGAGATACCAGTCAGCTGCTTCACGGCGAACCCTTCCGAACGCGTATCGGTACCGTTCCGAGCCCACGCGGGCAGCCTAGCAGCGAGTTTGCCAACGGTGGTCGGCATTGTTAGCGGTCGAGAATCAGCCTTGTGTCGGCTCAGTCCGCCGCAGTCGGCCGGGAAAGCAGGTGGATGCTAGGCGGACGCGAGAATTGCCCCTCCGTCGCCGACAGCCCAGCACCTCATGGCGCTGCAAGAGACCCCGCGCAACAGACTGTCATCGATCAGCGGCAGATCGGACCACGTGAATCCGCCGTCGCCGCTAACCTCAATGTTTCCTGGAGCTTCGCCCTGGCCCCTTGACCCGACAGCGACGCAACTGGTGGCCGATCCGCAGCTCACGAACTGAGGACTGTCGTCGAACATCGCGTCGGTACCGGTCCACGTATTGCCGGCGTTGGTGGTGACCACAGCCTGATAGCCAAGGCAGTAGAAGATCGAGTGGCAGGTGCCGACGCCGACGCAATGTGACTTGTCCGTGCACGACATGCTCCAGATCCGCACGCCCTGCAGGGCGCTCGCGGTCCATTTCGCGCCACCGTCGTAAGTTGCCTCGATCACAGACCGATCGATTTGAGGTGAGGCCACATAGCAGACGCTGGCGGTCGGGCAGTCAAGACCACGGAACTGGAATCCAAACGTTGCCCGCTTCATCCACGTCCTCCCACCGTCGTCGGTCCTGAACACGAGCCCGCCCAGCGTCGCCGCAAAACAGGTGGATTTCGACGGACAGCTCACGCCAACGAACATGTTCAGGTTGGTGCCGGTCTGCACGTTGGTGACTCGCCAGGTCGCACCGCCATCGGTGGTGGTGACGACATTGGCGTTGAGCCCAACCGCCATGCACACGGTGGTTGAATAACAGGACACGGCGGTGAGCGAGTCATCGACCGGCACCCTGGGCAGCGTCCAGGTCGACCCACCGTCGTGGGTGACCGCGATGAACAGCGCGGCGGCGTCGGTGCTTCCTCCGACGGCTACGCAGAACGTGTCGCCGGCGCAAGAGATTGCGGCGAAGTTGTTCCTGGTGATCGCCGAGTCGAGCTCGCGCCAGGTCTGGCCACCGTCGGTTGAACGGAACAGGACGCCCAGGGAGCCGCCGGCGATGCAGGCGAGGCCGGTTGTGCAGCCGACGCCGATGACAAAGTTGACCGGGTACTGCACGTGAAGGGTGGTCGACCAACTGGCGCCACCGTCAGAGGTGGCCAGGAGGATCGCGTCGCCGACCGGGGTGTTGCCGCTCTGCAGGCAGTGGGTCTCGTCGGCGCAAACCATGATCTGGCGGTTGGCACCACTCGTGCTTTCGGCCGACCACGTCGAGCCGCCGTCGGTCGTTTTGTAGGTGGGATTGCCCGCCGCATAGCATGCAAGCGGCGAGGAGCACGAGACAGCCTGGGTCCAGTGGTTGAGCACCACGGTCCAGGTCTGGCCGCCGTCGGTTGTCTTCAACAGCCCGTTGCGGTTGCCCAGAAAGCACTCCGTCGTCGTTGGACACGAAATGCTGTAGGCGAGGTAGAACGCGTTGCCGTTCCGGCGCGACACCCAGGTGGCTCCGCCATCGGTGGTGGCGACAATGCTCCCCTGGTCCCCCACCGCAAAGCACGTCGTCGTCGACGGGCAACTGATGGCGACGAGGAAATCGCCGGACACGCCGGTCGCCAGCGCAGTCCAGGTCAGGCCGCCGTCATTTGAAACCGCGGCGTCGCCGGTGGTGCCGGTCGCATAGCAGACGGCCTGGCTCGGACACGAGAAGGCCGTCGCACCGCCCTTCAGCGGGAAGGAGACCGCGGTCCAATGCGTTCCGGAGTCGGTCGTGCGCAGGACCTCGCGGGTCGCGTTCGCGATGCAGATAATCGGGGACGGGCAAGCGGCGGCGGTCACGGTGTTGCCTTGGGGTTGTGGGTTCTGCCACTGCCATGACGCATTGCCACCGGCTTCGACCTGGGTCGCGGTGGTCGTCAGCACGGTTGCCACGGCCCAGAGGGTGGTCATGCGACGCAGCCTGAATGTCCAGCTCATGTGGGCGGCGCTATGTTAAGACATCGATTAACGTCTGGCTCGGCGCACCATGAAACTCGCTCCTCGTCACTCTGATCATCTCAATCCAAACGGGACCCGTCTGACCCGCTGGATACGCTCGAACGTGACACTCCGCGAGGAAGTGGCTCGACGATTGCCGGACTGTTGATAGCAGCAAGTTATCGTGAGCATCGCGTCGCTTAGGGCAAGCCACGCGATGCGATGCCAGGGAGAGACGCCGATTCAGTTCACGGTCGGCATTGCCAAACCAACAATGAAGGCGTTTGTGTCAGCGAAGCGCGAGTGGTGCTCCATGAAAGCCGACACCACCTCTGAGGACCATATTGGCGGCTCCGAAGGCGCTGGCGGAGGCTGATTGCGGTCGGCAAAGTCCAAAACCCGAACTGCGTCCGGGCCCACCGCTACTCCGGAGCCCCTGTAAACGGCGCATAGCGCGTCATTCGGGTATCTGCCGAGGTGCAACTCAGTGCTCATAGTCTTTACGGTCTTAACGAAGAGGTGCAAGACTTCGTCGAGTTCCGGCTCCGGCGCATTAGTTTCGAAGCTCGCCAGTGCGCCCAAGAACAGCTCGAAACTCTCGAGTAGGTGCAGCATCTGAAGCGGGCGGTAAACGCGCCAGTCGTGATCGGTGGAAACGAGGAACACCTCTCTGAATGGCGATGCGATAAGTGCTTCCTTGAGATCGGCCACAAGTAAATCGCTAGTCGAATACGAGTCACCGGGGCGACGCTGGGCTCCGAGCCGATCGAGGATGAGGAGATTGATATGCATCAGATCCTGGCGGTAGCCTATTGCCTGCTCGGTCTTACGCCTGAGCAGCGCGACGATTGCTCGCGCGTGTTTATCAATAGGCGGCTTCTTACGGATGATCGCGGGCAGGTCCGCTGCCTTTAGGTTGCCGTCCTTGTCGTGAAGCTGTACCTTCTCCACCTTCAGCAATGACACATCGTCTTTGTGCATGTGGGGCCGTCCGGCGAGCAGATCAGCGATGTAGGCGGGATGTAGCTCCGCTCGAGCGTCGGCCTGGGTCTCATACAGTTCGGTGATCTCTACCCCAAAGCCCCTGTCGGCGCCGTGGTGACGAAGAACGAAGTCGGGCCGATCACCATGGCGCGACGATTCGAATTCTTCGGTACGGTAGACAAGGGCGAGGGCTTTGAGTTCCCGTTCGGCCTTAAGCACACCTAGCAATCTGAATCTGGCACACCGTCCTTCAACGACTGAAACCGATCTTACGGCGGAGTTGGATTCAGTGGCGCTTCAGTCACACGGCCTGGACACCGTGAACTGTGAACGCGGCGAACAGCTCATCGCGCAGCTCTTGCAGGTGATGCTGGGTCATCTGCAAGAACGCCGCTGCCCAAACCGGTCCGTGCATTTCTTTGTGGCGTCCAACGTGCGCGAACTCGTGAACTATAAGTAAGCGGTGCGACAATGGGCTGCCAGGCGGGCCTCCAACCGTGATCTCCCCGTAGCCAGGGTACTGTTCGGGCTCCTCGTAGTGACTTGCGCGATCTGCCCAGGGAAGAATCCGCACCTTTGTTCCCAGCGCGGCGACATAGACCCGTTTTCCGGCCGCGTCACCCAGCTTTCGTGGGCGATCGATGATCAGCTGATCACCGCCGTCCTCAAATAGCCACGCCCGGAACGGCCCGCCAACCGCAATATTCTCGGCTGCTCGGAGCTGGTCGACGTACCGTTGCACAGCCCGGAGGTCTTTAAGGTCGTGCTCCGGATGGTGAAGCATCACCGAGCTTTGGGCGTGATAGGCACGCAACTTCTGGGGATCCGCAGGATCCCACCCATAGATCACGGGCAGCCATCTTACGTGGTGCCAGCGCGGCAACCGTCCGACTCACTCGTTGGCATCGCCGCTGTCAACCACCCCTGCGCCGCGGTGCATAGCTACGATCTCGGCGGATGGCCTGGGACGACAACCTCCAAGGTGTGCACCGTCAGATAGCGGAATCTAACCATCCGCGCATTGCGGTCTTGGCCGGCCCTGGCACCGGCAAGACAACTTTTGGCCTAATTCGGCGCGCAGCCCGGCTTCTCGAAACGAATCGGTGTGATCCGAACCAGATCCTCTTCGTGACTTTCACCCGAACCGCGGCCCACGACCTCAGAGACAAGTTGGCCGCACTTGGCTCCCCGGGCGTTGACCAGATCAAGGCGGGAACGATACATGGCTACTGCCTCGGCTTGTTGCAAAAGGAAGCCGTTCTCGCCATCACCGGGCGCACGCCACGAATGTTGCTTGAGCACGAATGGAAACTGATGTTGCGCGATCTTGGTGCCGCCCACGGGAGTCTAGATGAGCGTGAGACGCAACTGCTTGCGATGGAGGCCGGCTGGGCGAGAGAACTGACAGACCATCCTGGCGCTGCAATCGCTCCTGACGACATCTCGTTTCAGGCCAAGGCGCTCAGATGGCTTCGCCATCACAACGCCATGCTCATAGGCGAAGTCGTCCCGATTGCGTACAACTACCTAAAGAACAATCCTGCCGACCCCGAACTCACGGCGTATCGGCATGTGATCGTTGACGAGTACCAGGACCTGAACACGCTAGAGCACCGCTTGGCTGATCTGCTCTCGGCGCAGTCGAATCTTTGCGTTGCAGGTGACGATGACCAATCGATATATCACTTCCGCTACGCACATCCAGAGGGGATCGTGCTGATTCACGACGATCCAGGTGTCGAACCGTATGACATAACGATCTGCGGTCGGTGTCCTGAAGTTGTCCTCCGAGCGGCCAATCGTCTGATGGAATCAGCGCCCAACCGTCACAAGACGCCACTGACTAGCAACAAGGCAGGCGCGGGGTCGTTCTCGATTGTGCAATGGGAAACGCTCAGTGACGAAATCGACGGTGTTGTCGCAGCAGTGGCTGGCGATATTCAGAAGGGCGCGAGAGCGCCTGGAGACTTCCTAATCCTGGTTCAGCGCCGAAAGATTGGATATCGAATCAGGGATGCCCTTGTAGCGGCCGGCGTTTCGGCAAAATCGTTCTTCCACGAGGATGCGATTCGGCAAAGCTCGACATCCCAGGCCGGGCTGGCATACCTGACACTCCTGGTCAACCCAGACGACCGGGCCAGCCTTCGAGTCCTACTTGGCATGGGTGACGCAGAGGGCCGGTCGGAGGCCTACGTCCGATTGTCTGAACTCGCAGAACAGAACCAGCGATCGGAGCACGAGTTCTTAGAGGATGTGGTCGGGGGGGTCCAACAGCTTCCCGGACGTGCTCTCAAGGAGCGATTCGAAGAGGCACAAACGAGGCTCAATGAATTTGCGGGTTTGCCACTCAATGAGCTAGTGGACACACTATTTTCCATCGCGGACGACGATTGCAAGGCAATGCGCGAGCTGGCAGGTTCGCTACTTCCAGAATCCGACACAGCGGCCGACCTGTTGGATGGCGTCCTACGAGCGCTGACTCAGCCCGAGGTCCCCCAATCTCCTGATTTCGTTCGCGTCATGAGCCTCCACAAATCAAAGGGACTTACGAGTCCAGTCGTAATCATTGCCAGCGCGGTCGACGGCATTCTTCCAACAATCCGCGGAACACTGAGCGAAGGTGAGAAGGACGCGTCGCGCCACGAAGCGCGTCGGTTGTTCTACGTGGCTCTCACACGAGCCAGCGACGAGCTTGTGATCTCGAGTTCATTGTGGATGCGGGTTGCGGATGCATTCGGAATGGGCATTACGTCCGGTGGTATCAGGCGACGTAGAGACGAGCTGATGATGAAGACGGTCGCGTCGCCGTACCTCTCCGAGCTCAGTCCAGCGGCACCCAAAGCGGTTCGTGGCGAGCTCTGGCTTCAGGCCAAAGCTGTCTAGGGCTCGGCACAAGAAGATGTTCGGCGCACGATCATTCAGCCGTGGCGAATTGGCGCCGAAGGCGCCTTATCTTGCTAACTCCGGTAGGAGTTCAAAAGGGACCAAATTGGTCCATCGTCTTTTTTGAGTTGAATCCTCGGTCCGAAAAGTCCGATTTGCGCCTCTGTACGGGGCATGAGGTCAGACTAACAAGTCGGTGACTCAACGAATCCTAGTCGTGGACGACGAGCCTGCTAACGTCGACCTGG
>Ga0209648_10002366_pt1 | contig 15640 bp, 15 predicted proteins | sample GraSoi2013_115cm_FD_185830 | JGI IMG/M metagenome (GOLD analysis project Ga0209648, IMG submission 185830) | Grasslands soil microbial communities from the Angelo Coastal Reserve, California, USA - Sample 9_17_2013_115cm (SPAdes) (version 2) | ecosystem: Environmental > Terrestrial > Soil >...
GTCCCAAAGCCAAAGTCATGCTCACGACCGACCACATACCGCAGGCGCTTCATTTCTATAGGGCCGGCGCCGACTTCGTCTACATCCCGAGGCTCCATTCCGCCCAACAGATCGCACGCATCCTGAAGAACGGGCTGGTCGCCGGTTTCGACGGTGTACGTGCGGCGGAGATCGAGCACCTCAAACAGCGCCGAGAGGTCCTGGCATAACCTGACGCGCATCCTTGCCATCGCGGACGAGGTCGACGAAGGACTCTACGGAGACAAGCTCAACCGCCTGCAGGCCGACATTGTGCTTGGTTGCGGGGACCTTCCTTTCGACTACCTCGAGTACATCGTCAGCCGCCTCAACGTGCCTCTGCTGTACGTGCCGGGCAACCATGACCCGGACCTGAGGCCGCTCGATGAAACGTGGAGCCCAATGCGAGCAGAGTCGCCCTCGAAAGGCCCCCAGGGTTGCGTGAACATCGACGGGCGCGTCGTAGAGGAGGCCGGGCTTCGCATCGCCGGCCTCGGCGGATCGATGCGCTACAAGCCAGGTCCGAACCAGTACACGGAAGCCCAGATGCGGTGGCGAGCATGGCGGATCGAGCTGCTCGCTCACCTGCGGCGCGGACGAGGCGGGCGTCGCATCGATGTATTGCTCACGCACGCGCCTCCGCTGGGGTTCTCCGGCAAAGAGGACGACCTCGCGCACCGGGGATTCGCGGCCTTCAACCGTCTGATCAAAAACCTACAGCCCCGCCTGCACGTGCATGGCCACATCCATCCGTATGGGGTGCCGCAACCGGTCAGGAAGGTGGGCGGGACACTGATCATCAACGCAGTTCCGCACCGCTGGATCGAGATCTAGCCGCTACAGCGGAAGGCTGACGCCGACCCCTTCCGCCCGAGCGCGGTCGTATACGAGCCGGGCGGTGGCGGCGTCCTCGACCGCGTGGCCGGTCGACTTGTACACGGTGATCTCATCGTCGGATATACGTCCTGGCCGCGTGCCGGCGAGAACCTCTCCGACCTCGGTCAGCTCCTGCGCGTCCATGCCCTGCAGCTCGTGGGCGCCCGCCGGAGGAGCGTTCGTGGCTGCTCCACGCCACTCCACGAAGACACGCGAGGTCGACATGATCCGCGGGTCGATCTCGGGTCCGAACGTGCCGCCGACCGAGCTCACATGCGCGCCGGTCTTCAGCCACTCGCGATGGATGACCGGTTCGCGCGAGTCGGTACAGCACGCGACCACGTCGGCGCCGCGGACGGCTTCTTCGAAGGAGCCCATGATGCGTGCGCGCGGATCTCGTGATGCGAGCCTTGCGGCCTTGTCAGCGTCCCTCGACGCGATGCGAATGTCATCGAAGTCGCGTACTCGCGGAAAGGTCTCGAGATGGGACGAGCCCTGCACGCCGGCGCCGAGGATTGCGAGCACCTTGGCGTCGTGCCTGGCCAGGGCGCGCGCTGCAACCGCCGCCGTCCCTCCCGTGCGGATGGCTGTGATGTAAGTACCGTCCATGACCGCGAGAGGCGCGCCGTCGCTCTCGTCGAAAAGCGCGATCACGCCCTGGTGCGACGGGAGGGACCGATGATGATTGCCCGGAAAGACTGAGACGAGCTTCACCTCGAGTGCGACGCCAGGGATGTATCCGGGCATCGATCCCAACAGACCCGCGTCGGGCACGCGCACCGCGACCCGCGGCGGCACGACCGTGACGCCAGACGAAAAGGCGATGAGAGCGTTGGCGAGGGCGTCCAGCATCGCGTCGACGTCGAGCAGGCGCTCAACGTCATCGCGGCTCAGGTAGAGAAGCTCACGCACGCCCCGGCATCATAGGCCTGGACAAAACGTGAAGGACTACCTCCGCAACGGCAAGCTGGTCACGCTGATGCTCGGGCATCTGACGGTCGACAGTTACGTCGGCGTCATCCCCGTCCTGTACCCGCTTCTGATCGGGCGGTTTCACCTGACTCTGGGCACGGTCGGTCTTGTGAGCCTCGCGTACAGCGGAATGGCGGCGATCTCTCAGCCCTTGTTCGGGGTGATCGCCGACCGCTACGGAACTCGCTTCACCGGGGTGGCCCTGGGCTGGACCGCGCTCACGTTCGCCCTCGTCGGATTCGTGCCCACGTTTCCACTCCTGCTGGTGCTCGCCTGCGCCTCAGGCCTGGGCTCGGGCGCATTCCATCCCTTCGGCGCTCTCGATGTGCGAGCCCTGCTGCCGGCTTGGCGCCGAAGCCTGGGCATGTCGATCTATGTGACCGCCGGAACCGTCGGTGTCGCGCTGGGCCCGCTCATCGGCATCGGCCTGCTGGCTTTGTTTGGCATTCGGGGCACGGGTTTGCTGATCGTCCCGGGCGTCGCAACCGGCGCTTACCTGCTGTGGCGCATGCGCGACCAGCTGCGGCCATCCGTGACCGCGGCCAGGGCGGCCATCGCCGTCTCGCGCCCGGTGCCTGTGTTCGCGCTGGCGATGGTGATCGGCGTGATGATGTCGCGCGCGTGGACGGTCAACGTCTTCCAGGCCTTTACACCCACGTGGTACCGCGAGCTCGGCTACGGCCCTGAGTTCTACGGACCGCTGGCCACCACCCTCGTTCTGGCGAGTGCGGTCGGCACTGTCGGCTGCGGATCGTTGGCAGACCGCTACGGCCGGCGCACCGTAATCCTCGCGACCCTGGTGCTCAGCATCCCCGCCATCGTCCTGTACACGAGGTTCCCCGGACCCTGGGCATTCGGGAGCGCCATCCTCATCGGCGTCCTGGCGGCGTCGACCGCGCCGCTGATGCTGTTGATGGCCCAGCAGCTCATGGCATCTCGTGCGGGGCTTGCCTCGGGTCTCGTGATGGGCCTCGGGTTCGTCACGGGAGCCATCGGGATACCTATCAATGGGGCAATCGCCGACGTCATCGGCCTGCAGGGATCATTGATGACGCACGTGATCCTGGTGCTGGCCACGATCGTCATCGCCTGGTTTCTCCCCACCGAAAGGGAGATGGAGGGTTACTCGGAAGTCGCGCCCGCGGTCGCGCCCGCTATCGCTACCTGACGGCGCTTGAAGCGCGTGCTGATGGTTCGCGCGATCGCGACCGCGATGACGGCGTAGACGATCCCTCCGATCACGTCGGCGACATAGTGCTCGCCCAGGAACACGACCACCACCCACATGATCACCGCCCACAACCAGAGCAGCGCGCCAACCTTGCGGCTCTGGCCCCAGGCGGCGACGGCCGCGACCACCGGGAAGCCGGCGTGGAGTGATGGAAAGGCCGCATAGAGGTTGTAGTCGTGATGTGAATAGAGCCACACAAGGCTCGAAGGCACGCCGCTGCGCTGGACACTCTCTTCGATGAGATGCTTCACCGAAGCCGGCTGCGCGAGCCACGGCGGCGTCGTCGGCGCGATCACGTATGTGATGAAAGCGAGCCCGCAGAGGACTACAAGGGTCAGGCCGAAGCGACGAAACGCATCGTGGTCTTTCGTCCATAGCCAGATCCCAACCGCGACCGGCAGCAGGAAATGCATTGCGTAGATGGCACTGCCGAGGTCGTCGAACACGTCGGCGTCAGCCAGCCGCCCGACGGCAGCCTGGAGGACCAGGGTCGGCTGGTAGCCGTCGAACAGCGTGCGATCGAACCGAGCCAGGTCGTGGGCAGGCATACCCAGAGCTGAGGCGGCGTCGCGCATGACCTCGTACGCGACCAGCAACAGCACAAAGGGCGCCCACCCGCGGACTACAAGCAGCAGGCGCCGATCGGCGAGGGCGGCAATCGGTGTCGAGCCCAAGCTCACAATTGCCAACTAGATACACGCGCGATCAATGAAAGGCTTCATCGTTCCGTAAACATCGAATGGCACTGAGCACCGACGACCAGATCGAGTTCGCCGTCCACGATGACGGCGAGGCGCTCCTGCGGCTGTTCAAAGAGCCTTTGCCTGCGCGGCTCGACGCCCTGGCCGCTATGCGAGGCATCTCGTCGTTCGACACCGCCGGCATGGAGATGCTGCGAGAGATCCACGAGCGGGGTGACGGCTTCCGGGTCGAGGTCGATGATCCGCGCTACCTGGAGGCGGTCGCGCGACTGATCAAGGCCGATGCATGGGGACAGATCAAGCGCGACCTTGGGCGGGCGTGGGAATACCAGAGCGTGGCCCTGCCCGGCATCCATCATCCGGACCGCATCGAGGTCTCGCTCACCTTAGGCAACCCCGACGACCCGGTTTTCCTCGAGCACACGCTTGGCTATTACGGAATGGGCGCCGCGCAGGGCGCGATCTGGATGGTCGCGTGGCCAACCGATTACAACGAAACGAGGATCGGCGCATGCGCGGTGCACGAGCTAGCGCACCACATCCGCACACCCAATGTTCAAGGGCCCTTCAACCTCGCCGAGTGGGTCGTCCACGAGGGCCTCGCCGAAGTCTTCACCATCGAGGTCTGCGGCCCGGATTCGACCGGCGCGTGGTACAAGAACGTGACCGGCAAGGTTCTTGACGACACCTCGGACAAGGTGATCGCGGCTTTCGGCACAGGCACCACGTTCCGCGAGTGGAGTCCATATGTGCTCGGCGACGAGGTCGCTCGGCGTCTCGGCACTGAGCCGGTTGGCATCCCTCACATGGGCGGCTACGCGGTGGGCCGGAGAATCGTTGAGAGGTACCTGGACGCCACCGGCTTGAAGGCGGCCCAGGCCATCGCGCGGCCGGTCGACGAGCTGCTCGAAGGCGCCGGGGTCACGCCACCCGCGGCGGCGTGATGGAGCGGCCAACGCGAACCTCGCGTCCTTACATGCCGGCATGACCGTTTTCGAGGCCGCCGGAGGTGCCGAAACTTTCAAAATCCTGGTCGAACGCTTCTACGCGGGGGTCGCGTCAGACCCGGTCTTGCGCCGTGTCTATCCCGAGGAAGACCTATCCGGCGCGACCGAACGACTGACGCTGTTCCTCATCCAGTACTGGGGTGGACCCAACACTTACAGCGCCCGCCGCGGGCACCCGCGGTTGAGGCTGCGGCACCAGCCGTTCGCAATCGGGCAGGCTGAGCGCGATGCATGGCTCGGGCACATGACCGCGGCAGTCGACTCGCTTGGCTTGAAGCCTGAGGTGCGCAGAGCGCTGCTCGACTATTTCGAGACGACGTCGACCGCGATGATCAACCAGCCGCCTGCGGGGTAGCGGATCCGACGTCCTTCGTAGCGCCGTTGGTCGGCTCCGGCTTGACCAAATCGACAGGAATGGTCGGGCGTGGATCGTCGAGCTCGATCGTGGGCCCGCGTCCTGACGCCTTCGCGCGGCGGAGCGCCGTCTTGAGCCGCGGGATCTCGGCCCGCAGCGGCTCCTCGACCCAGTCGAACGCCACGACGCGCTCGTTGACCTCCCAGAACAGCCCGTTCTGCATCACCTCCATCCGGTCGAGAGCCGCATCGACGAAGTCGGTTGGGGCGGCAGCTATGCCCTCGACGAGGATGTGGGCGACGTCCTTCGAATCGGCGGCCATCGCCCAGAACGTGAGCTTGGCCACCGCCTTGAACAGCCCGTTGAGCCCGATCGGCCTGGCGTTGGGGATGAGCTCGAGCAAGTTGCGGACGAGCAGCAGCGCCAGCCGTCGCGTGACCTCCGGGTCGCGAGATCGGGCCTCGATGGCAAGGTCGGCGACGTCCTCGGCGGCCGCGCCGAAGATCGCCGGCATGCCGGCCTCGTCGAAATGGCGGCCGTATCGGAGGAGATGATTCGCAGCCTCGACGGACAGGTCCGGTCGCCATTCCAGCGCGCCGATGGCGAGGCGGCGGTACTCGTTCATGGTCGAGGACGCGAATGTCGGCGCGGCTTGGTTGAGCGCCGCGCGCAGGTAGGTGTTGAAGAAGCGGACGCTCAGCTCCGCGACCTCAGGGTCGCCGCGCTCGATGGCCGCGAGGCCGATGTCCCGCGTCGCCACCGCGATGGCGTGCACCGCCTCTTTGCGGTGCGCGGGCGTGAGGCCGACGAGGTGAACGAAGCTCGACAGGACCGTGTACTCCACCCACGTGTGCGCGCGGTTGACCTCGGCCACGATCTGGTCCGAGTCGCCCGGCAGCTCGGCATGGCCGATCTCGAACCACTGCGGTCCGAAACCCTTCTTCACCTTCGAGTAGTCCATGGCCAGGAACTCGCCGAGCACTTCGATTGTGAGCAGGCAGACTGGCATGTCTCCGAGCTGCACCGACCCGAGAGCGATGTCGGTTACCTGGTTAATATCGGTGAGCAGCTCGTTCCTGCATTTCTCGATGCTCCTGCCCGCCACCGCCATCGCGAGGTGGCGACGCGCTTGCCCGCGGATGCTGTTGACGAGCGTCTCCGCTCGCATGACCGCAAAGATGTAGCCGATGTATGGGAAGACGATGGCGAAGTTGATGATCCCGAGCACCACGGCGGCCGCCACGCTCCACATGGGCACGTAATTCGGCTTGACCTCGGCCCGGACAAGGAACGTATAGAGGATCGAAGCCAGCGCGAAGCCCAGGACGATGGCATTGAGCGGGTTGGTGGTGAACAGGCCGATGATGCGCGGCGAGTATCGCGACGAAGTCATCTGGATGCCGAAGACGACGACGAGGATGACGATGCTCAGCGTCACGCCTTCGGCGCCGCCGACAAGGCCCAGGATGCCGGCCGCCGCAGCGGGATCGGGTGTGAACAGGTCGCGGAGCGAGCGGTGGTTCGCGTCCAGGAAGCCGAAGACGACGATCAGCATCGACGCGACCGCGATCAGGGCGAATCCTGAGATCGCTGCGCCGAACCAGCCTGGGGAGGCTTGTCGGTCGCCCGTGGACGTCAACGGTGATGTATTCGAGGCCACTGGAATGGAGCTTGCCACGCGATCCTAAGCCTTTGGACCTGTACTCATCGCTACATTTGGCGAGCCAGTTGATCCACGCCCTGATATTCGATTTCGACGGACTGATCCTCGACACCGAGGAGCCGATCTACCGGTCCTGGGCTGAGGTTTACGCGGCCAACGGCGTGCCCCTCCCGTTCGAGCAGTGGGTCAAAACCGTGGGCTCGAACAGCCAGGAATTCCACCCTCAGCATCACCTCGAGGAGCGGCTTGGCCGGCCGCTTACTCAGGGGGAGATCGATCGCCGCATCGCGCGGAGGGTGGAGCTCGTGCTGGCGAAACCCCTCCTGCCGGGAGCAGCCGATCTCGCCCGGGCAGCCCACACCCAGGGCATGAAGGTGGGCGTCGCCTCGAGCTCTTCGAGGGATTGGGTGCACGGTCACCTGGTGCGTCTTGGGATCCTCGATCTGTTCGACTGCCTGTGCAGCCGTGACGACGTCGTGAACGTGAAGCCCGCGCCCGACCTCTATGTCGCGGTGCTTGGGTGCCTTGGCGTCGGCGCCGATGAAGCTGTCGCGCTCGAGGATTCGCCAAATGGGATCCGATCCGCGAAGCTCGCCGGGCTCCGCTGCGTCGCGGTGCCCAACCCCATAACCGCGAGCCTCGACCTGAGCGAGGCCGATTTAAAGCTTGGCTCCCTGGCCGACGTCACGCTCCCCGAACTCTTGAGTCGGCTCGAGTAGCCATTAACCTATTGGCGTGCGAATCGGGATCCTCACTGGTGGTGGAGACGCGCCTGGGCTGAACGCGGCCATCCGCGCCGTGGCGCGGCGCGCGTTTCAGCTCGGGCATTCGGTCAGCGGCGTCCAGAATGGATGGGCGGGCTGCATCGACGGCGGCGCCATCGAGGAGCTTCGGCCGGTCGATGTGCGCGGCATCCTGCCGCTCGGTGGAACGATCCTTGGCACCTCGCGCACGAACCCGTTGAAGATGAAGGACGGCGTGGCGACGGTCATCCGCGTGCTGCGCCGCCACGGCGTCGACGCGATCGTGCCGATCGGCGGAGACGACACGTTGAGCGTCGCGGCAGCACTTCATGAGGCCGGATTTCAGACGGTCGGCGTGCCCAAGACGATCGACAACGACCTGAGCGTCACCGAGTTCTGCATCGGTTTCGACACCGCAGTCGGGGTCGTTACCGAGGCTCTGGACCGCCTTCACACGACTGCGTCGGCGCACCACCGTGTCATGGTCGTCGAGGTGATGGGTCGCGACACCGGCTGGGTGGCGCTCGCCGGCGGGCTGGCAGGCGGCGCCGACCTGATCATCATTCCGGAGTTCTCGTTGACACTCGAGGATGTCGTCGGCCACCTCTACCGGCGCCGCGGGGAAGGCAAGCTGTTCAGCATCATCGTGGTCGCTGAAGGTGCACACATCCCCGAGCTCGAGGACGAGGCGGGTGGTGCGGCCGACACGGATGCGTTCGGCCACGTACAGCTGGCCAAGCGCGGCATCGGCGATGCGCTGGCGCGCATGGTGGAGCGTGAGACCGGATTCGAAACTCGCGTGACCGTCCTCGGCCACCTCCAGCGCGGGGGCTCGCCCACGCCGACGGACCGCATCTGGGCCACGCGCCTGGGCGTTCACGCTTCCGAGCTGATCTCTGCCGGCAGGAGCGGTGTGATTCCCATCCGCCGGAACGGCGAGGTGGAGGTCGTACCGCTCGCGGAGGTCATCCGCGAGACACGCCGGGTACCCGAGGAGCTGTACGCCCTCAGCCGCGTCTTCGAGTAGTCTTCGGGTAGGTCCCGATGCCGTACTTGGTGCTGGTCCCGGCCGTTTTGCTCGTCCTGTACATCGGCGCGTCCTACTTCCTCTATCGCCGGGCGTTCGTGCCTCCAAAACCGCGCCCGCTCGACGACTTCACCTTTACCCCGTTCGAGTTTCAGGCCGACTACGAGGAGGTCGAGCTGGTCACCGCGGACGGCGTCAATTTCGGCGCATGGCACTTCCGGCAGCCGGGCTCGCCGCAGACGGTGATCGTCTCCGGCGGCCACAAGGGACAGCGCCAGGGTTCGCTCGGGATCTCGGCCGCGCTGTGGCGCAAAGGCTTTAACGTCATCCTCTACTCGTATCGCGGGTGGCCCGGAAGCGACCGCGCGCCCATCACCTTTGGGATCAAAGAGGTGCTGGAGCTCGAGGCGGTCATCGCCTTCGCCCGCAAGCGCATCCCCAACGCCAGGATCGGCCTGCTTGGCTACTCGATGGGCGCCGTGGTGGCATTGCTTGGCGCGGCCGGCGAGCCCGGCGTGCAGGCGCTCGTCCTCGACAGCCCTTTCAGCGACCTGCGCACGGTCCTGATCGAGAACGTGCGCCGCGCGATCAAGCTGCCTGGCGCACCCTTTGTGTGGCTCGCGGGACTACTGTTCAGGCTGCGCACCGGCGCGCGACTTTCACAATCGAGCCCGGTTGCCGTGATGAGCTCGCTCGAGCCGCGCCCTCTCTTCTTCATCCACGGTGGGGCTGACGACATCGTCTCGGTCAACCACGGCCGGCGACTTTATGACACGTATCGCGGGCCGCGCGAGATCTGGATCGTGCAGGGCGCGCGGCACACAGGTGCATACGAGGCCGACCGTCCACTTTATGTCGAGCGGGTGGCCGGATTCTTCGCGCGCCACCTCGGGCTCGATGTCAGCAGCCACCTGCGTCTCGTCGAAGAGGAAGAAGTCTCCTAGCCGCAACTGCAACAAAGTGCGGGGCTGGCGACGGATTCAGCGAAGTCTTCTTCACGCACCCCGGCTGAGGGTGCTCGACAGAAGGATGCCGTCGGCCCAGTACTCGCCGGTCGGGCCCGCGGGCAGCAGGTCATAGGTTCGGGCGCCTGCGTACGAAACCAGCTCCCAGAGCGTGATCTGGGAGCCATCGACTTCATTGCCGGCGGCCAGGCTGCCGAGCGGGCGGCCGTCCGCGGTTCGGTGTCCAGGCGAGGCCAGAAGCTCGCGGCCGTCGGCGAGGCGCAGGTGAACCATCATGTGTCCCGCCGGCACCTCCATGCTCCCAACCTCGACGACGCGGGCCGCAACTCGCCTGCCGTCGCTGTCCGCTGTCCACACCAGGACGCCAGGCCTGATATTCGTGACCGCCACGTCGCCGTTGGGCGTCGCGATCAAGGTGGCCGCGGCCAGGCAGATCGGACAGGGCGGCATGCCGCTGGGGGCTCGCGAGGTGATGGTGACCACGCCATCGATGCGGACCGAACCGTCGACGAGCTCGACAGCGTTGTTTGAGCCCTTGGTCTGGACGCGAATCTCGAACGTGTAGGTGTCACCGCTCTTCGTGAGCACGAGCGCGCGCAGCCGCTTGAAGGCCCGATACACCGTGAGCTTTTGCGCCTCGTCGAGGTCGCCGGATGGGAGATTCTCATGGGCGACGATGGCGGCGTAGAGCTCGGTGTTGGCCCGGATCTGCGGGTAATACGTGTCGGCGCTGGCCTGCTCGCCGCCGAGGCGTGCTATGGGGTAAAAGTCCGGATCGCAGAAGACCGGAACCCCGACCGAGTCCATGACCTTGAACTTCAGCTGGTCGACCGTCAGCGGGCTGCCCACGCCGGCAGTGCCGCTTCCGGCAGCGCCGCAGGCGACGGCCAGAAACGCGATCGCTGCCGCGAGCTTGCCTTTCATCCTCTGATAACCCAACACGCCTCTCGAGGCCTCAACGTAACGAAATGCGGAACCAAATCGCCCGGCTGCGCGTATTCACTTCGAATGGTTGGAGGAAGGTCAAATCTATAATCCCGGGCATGGTGGGCGGGGCGTGGTAACCGAAGTCGTCGCCAGAGTTTCCGATGCCTTTATGTCGAACGTCGGCCGCGCGATCGTCAACAAGGAAGAGGAAGTCCGGCTCTGCCTCGTCACCCTCCTCTGCGAGGGGCACCTTCTCATCGAGGACGTGCCGGGTGTCGGCAAGACGATGCTCGCAAAATCCTTGGCCCGCTCGCTCGACTGCACTTTCCGTCGCATCCAGTTCACACCCGATCTTCTCCCTTCCGATGTGACCGGCGTGCGCGCCTTCAACCAGAAGGAAAACGACTTCGAGTTCAGGCCAGGTCCGGTGTTTGCCCAGATTCTCCTCGCCGACGAGATCAACCGCGCCAGCCCCAAGACGCAGGCCGCCCTGCTCGAGGCCATGGAAGAGCGCCAGGTGACCATCGACGGCGAGACCCATGAGCTGCCCAAGCCTTTCATGGTCATGGCCACGCAAAACCCGGTCGAATACTCGGGCACGTTCCCGCTACCCGAGGCCCAGCTCGACCGCTTCTTGATGAAGGTCAAGCTGGGCTACCTCTCGGAAAAAGAGGAGTCCAACCTGCTCAGTCACCGGAAGGTCGAATCGCCGATGCTCGAGCTGCAGCCAGTGGTCTCGCCCAATGAGCTGAACGCGGCGCAGAGCGCCGTGCGCGACGTGTTCGTCAAGCCCGAGCTGCGCGATTACATCGCCCGGCTCGTCGGCCGCACGCGCGGCAACCCGGAGGTTGCGCTGGGAGCCAGCACGCGCGGCACGATCAACCTGTTTCACGCCAGCCAGGCGCTGGCGGCGGTGCTGGGTCGAACCTACGTAATCCCAGACGACATCAAGACGCTCGCGGAGCCGGTCCTCGCTCACCGCATCATCCTGCGGCCCAACGCCGAGATGCAGGGCCAGAGCGCCGGCAAGCTGGTGGCCGGGCTGCTCGAGCGCGAGCACGTTCCTCAGATGGCCTACGACGGGTAACGGCACGAGGGTCCGCTAGGGCGAGTCAGCGATGAACAAGGTCGCCCTCGGCGCCGCGCTCGCTCTCCTGCTCCTCTTCACGTACCTGGTGTCGCCCAGGCCGGCATATGCATTCACCTACGCGCTGTGCCTGCTCTTCGTGGTCGCCTGGGTGTGGCCGCGGCTCGCAATCCGAGGCATCAGCCTTGCTCGGCGCCTCGACCCGGGCACCCCAACAGTGGGCGAGCCGTACGAAGAGGTGATCGAGGTGCGCCGATCGGGCTGGGTGCCTGCGCCCTGGGTGGAGGTTCGCGACCTCGGCCAGATCCCCGACTACCAGCCGGGCCGCGTGATCTCGGTTGGCGGCGAGGTGGTCAGCTGGAAAACCCGCGGAGTCTACCGCCGGCGGGGATGGATGTCGTTTGGGCCGACCTCAGTCAGCGTGCGCGAGCCCTTCGGCCTGTTCAAGCAGGACCTGAGGATGGGCAACCGGACGACCGTGCTCGTCTATCCGCGGGTGCGGCCGATACCCGACCTCATGACGCCGAGCGCCCAACAGGTGGGTACGTCGCAGAGCTTGGGCGCGTGGGCCGACTATCCGCCTGAGACAGGCGGCGTTCGCGACTACACCCCAGGTGACAGCTTCGGTCGCATCCACTGGCCGCTTTCGATGCACCACCAGCGCTTGATGTCGAAGACGTTTGAGCAGCCGCTTACCACCGACCTCTGGATCCTCCTCGACCTGGACCACAACGTGCACTACGGCGAAGGGGAAGAGTCCACCGTCGAATATGCAGTGAGCCTGGCCGCCTCGATGGCGGCGCAGGTTCACAGCCGCGGCCGCCAGGTCGGACTGATCGCCAACGACTCGAAGGGCACGATTCTCGAGCCACACCGTGCAGCCCGGCAGGACCGCATCATCCTCGACTACCTCGCGGTGGCGACCGCCGACGGGCGCACATCGCTGACGAAGACGCTCGCATGGGATCGCATTCGCCGGTTGCCTCGCCGTGCCGTCGCCGTCATCACCCCCAGCGCTGACGAGGAGTGGGTTCGGCTGCTCCAGGCCGCACGCGGCCGGCGTTCCGCTCTGATCGTTTTCTACCTCGACGTCGCGAGCTTCGGCGGTCCCGATCAGAACCCGACCTTCGACCTCGGTCAGGACGTCGACCTGTACGTCATCAGGAAGGGCGACGACTTTGCGCGTCTCATGAGGACCAGGGATGCAATCCGCGTCGGCTAGCTACCCGATGCAGCTCGTCCAGCGCACTCGGGCAGCGCTGCCGGGCGGCGTCGTGTGGACCGCGATACTCGTTTTTCTCCTGACCCTGGCCATGGCCAAGTCGATCGTCACCGCGCAGTGGGTCATCGGAGTTGGAATCGAGGTCGTGCCATTGGTCGCGATCGGCGGCGCCATCCTCATGGGCCTGCTCGCGCTAACCCCGATCCCCTGGGCGGCGTGTCTCGCGATCGGCATGGTGCTCGGCCCCGTCGTCGCCGGCTTTGCCGCCTGGCCGTCTTTGCACGCCGAGCACGCGACGGATCCGACCAGCCTGCGACTCCTATCCCTCTGGTGGTCACGGCTGACCGACGGCAGCGCGATCGCCGATCCCGCCTTTGGTCTATTCCTGATCAGCTGGCTGATGTGGGTTACAGGCGGCTGGCTAGCGTGGTGTGTCCTGCGCTGGAGGCGGCCGCTTCTTGGACTGGTTCCCGGCGCCGCCGCGTTTGCGACCACGCTGCTCAACCTCCCGCGCGACCAGAACGGCTATGTGCTCGCCATCCTCGTGCTGACGCTCGCACTTCTGCTCTGGACGAACTACGTCGGATCGATCGCCAACGCTACACGTGCCCACGTGAAGCTGACTGGCGACGCGCGGTGGGACTTCTGGGAAAGCGGCCTCGTCGCGATGGCGGCCTTGATCGTCCTCGCCATCATGCTGCCGCCCCTGTCGACCGTCGACCGCACGTCTGACATGGAGTCAAGCGCGTTCAACAACTGGGCGCAGCTGCTCCAAACATTGAGCCATCCCGGGCAAACCGGCGCGGGGTTTGGGGCGGGAACCACGGGTTTTTCTATCGATGTGCTTCTCAACAGCTCTCTCAAACGGGATCGCGCGATCGTCTTTTACTACACGACGACCGGCGCGTACTCCGGTCCGGCTTACTTTCGTGGAGTTGACGAGTCCCTGCTGTTCGCCGGCGCGTGGCGGTATCCGGATGCCCCCGCGTTCAAGGAGCCGCTGCAGAAATCGGAGGTTCCTCTGTTCGGTGAGGACTACGCGAAGCTGGGAGTCGCGGGCTTCAACATCAGGATGGCCGCACCGCCAACTGGAAACTCCGGGATCCTGTTCTATCCGGGCCGGCTCTACAAGATGAGCCGAGACTCACTGGTGACCGAGTCGATCGTGCCTCCACCTTCCGCGCTAGGCGTCCTGATGAACATTGACCGCGTGGACAGTGAGTCACCAAGAACGTCTCGCGGAGGCTATGTTGCAACCGTCGAGTACTCCACCGCGACCGAAGCCGACCTGCAGTCTGCCGGCACGAACTACCCGACCTGGACATCCGGCTACACGGGCATTCCATCGGTCGGCTACCGCGCCCAGCCTGTCCTGGACAGGATTCACAAGCTCGCGCTCGATGTCGTTCTGGCGGCCGGCGCTACGAACCCATATGACGAAGCGACGGCCATAGAGTCTTACCTCCGCGGCCCCACGTTCAGCTACACGCTGACGCCTCCCCTTCCTCCGCAGGGAGCTGATCCGCTGGACTGGTTCCTTTTCCATTCCCACCAGGGCTACTGCGAGTTCTTCGCCACCGCCATGGGGGACATGCTCCGGTCCCTCGGCATCCCGACCCGACTCGTCAACGGCTTCGGCCCGGGCACATTCGAGAACACCATCAACAGCTACGTCGTCCGGAGCGAGGACGCGCACACGTGGGTCGAGGTCTACTTTCCGAAATACGGCTGGATCCAGTTCGAGCCGACGCACGACAACGTGTACACGCCGATTCCCCGCGGCTTGAGCGGCGGGTCCAACGCGTGTTTGCACGACCTGGGCTGCGACACCGTGGGTGCTGGGAGCGGCAGCTCAGGGACGATCCCCAGCCCATCGGGGGAAGCCCGCGGCTTCCGTGACCCCGGGTCCACCCCAACCGGGGGTGGAGGATTCCAGATCCCCGACGCGAGCACGCTGACGAAGATCGTCGGGATCGTGCTTGCGGTGCTGCTGTTCGCGTTTGCGGCCGCGTCGCGGTACCTGCGGCCGCGGACGGTCATGGGGGTTTGGCGGCGCACCCTCGCGCTCGCCCGGCTCGCGGGCGCTGATCAGCACCTCGGGGAGACGCCGCTGGAGCTAGGGCGCCGGCTGGCAGGGACATTCCCGGAGGCGTCGGATCCGATGCGCTCCCTCACCAATGGCTTCGTCGTCGCCGCGTATGCGCCGCCAGAGGTGGCCAAGTCGGCGCGCGCTTCGGTGATGGAGGCATGGTCGGCCCTGCGCCCGCTCCTCCTGCGGCGAGCTCTCGCCCGCCTCCACCTTTCCCGGGTCTAGTGGGAGTCGAGGGCAAGACCTACCCGGCGGTTTCCTCGGTCATCGAACCCGAACGGGTCGCGGATTTCGCCCGCTCGATCGGCGCCGACCTTGCAGGCGGGGTGCCCCCAACCTTCGCGGCCGTTTATTCCCTCGGCGCCACGGCGCCGTATCTCTTCGGTGATCCCGAAGCGGATGTTGACTTCGCGAAGCTCTTGCATGCCGACCAGGAGTTCGAGTGGGAGCGGCATCCCCAGGTTGGCGAGACCGTCACGTCGCGCGGCCACGTCGTCTCCGACATCAGCCGCCGGGGCATGCGCTTCCTCACCTTCGAGGCGCAAACGACCGGCGCCGATGGCTCGAAGATCTGCCGGTCCCGAACACTTTTCGTGATCCGGTCGTGAAAAGAGTGGAGCGCGTGGTTACCTTCAGCGTGGATCAAATCGCCGAGTACGCGAAGGCCTCAGGCGACAACAACCCGATCCATCTTGACGGCGATTTCGCGCGATCTGTCGGCCTGCCGGGTGTCATCGCTCACGGGATGCTGCAGATG
>Ga0209648_10002367_pt1 | contig 15636 bp, 17 predicted proteins | sample GraSoi2013_115cm_FD_185830 | JGI IMG/M metagenome (GOLD analysis project Ga0209648, IMG submission 185830) | Grasslands soil microbial communities from the Angelo Coastal Reserve, California, USA - Sample 9_17_2013_115cm (SPAdes) (version 2) | ecosystem: Environmental > Terrestrial > Soil >...
TGGAAATGGGAACCCACCTCGCAACCGAAAGGGCGGGGATGGTAACCCTCCACCTCACCGTTGGCGCGTCCGAGCTCTATCCCAACCGGAACCGGCTTGCAGGAGCGGGTTCCAAACCACCTCCGGCGGCTGTGGTCAAAAACCATGGTCGTGAGCGCGGAAGGAAAAGGCCGGGCAATGACCAGGTCAGGTATCAGGCAAGAAGAGGACTGCAAGGTATAGCAGACTAGTTGTGGATCAAGCGCTAGCAGTCCCGCTAGCAGTCCCTCTGGCTGTTCCGGATAGCGGCTGGAGGTAGTCTTCCATTCGAGCAGGCAGCCACGGTCATCGAGCTGTCCGAGGGCATCCACATAGGCCACAGAGTCATTGCCTTCAGAGAGCGGGCGCACGAACTTGATCTGCAGGTTGCGACGGGGCTGGCGAATGCGGACGCGGTCTTCTTGGCAGAAGCGCTCAAGCAGCTGAACGCCTTGCTGCAGCATGCGGTCCCAACTATCAAGCTCCGCGTACCGCAACGGTTGCTTCTGATAAACCGCTCTAGCGGCTGACACCAGGTTCGTGTTTTCGGCAACAGAGGGATCCTACAACTCGGGGTGCGACGTCGAGCAGCACTGGATAGTACCTGGCGCACCCATGAAGGGCAGATCGGCTGCAGCCAAATTCATGCAGTCGGCCGGGAATGAGATGCGCAGTTGGCTTATCGATTGGAACTTGTCTCGCGGTAGAATGAAGCCATGAGTCCAGAGCTTTCGGATCTTTTGAAACGGGCGCTCGCGCTCTCAGTTGACGAGCGCGCTGCATTGGCTAACACGCTGCTCGATAGTCTTGAGACTACGAGTCACTCTGTCCAAGAGGCTTGGGACGAGGAAGTCGCGCGGCGCATTGAAGACCTGAAAGCCGGCAAAGCCGTGACCGTCCCTTGGGAACAACTGCATCGCGAGCTCTTGGCAATCGTGAATGAGCGCTAAACGTGTTGAGTATCACCAGGGCGCAATCGCAGATGTTAAGAACGCAGTCGGTTGGTACCAGAAGCGCAGCGAGAAAGCGGCCTTGGACTTCATCGAAGAACTGCATCGAGCTGCTGACACAATCCGTGAAGCCCCGGAACGCTGGCCGTTAGGCAAGAACAACACGAGGCGATTCCTGCTTTGGCGATTTCCTTTTTCCATTATCTATTCGGAGCAAGAATCGGTAATCACAATTTGGGCCGTTGCCCATGGCAGTAGGCGACCGGAGTATTGGACACGTCGCCTGTAATAGACCAACCAGTTTCCCTCCTAACTCTTATGACATGGCAGGTTTCCTAGTGTTATCCAACATTTTTGCTATCCAACGGATTCCGGAAGAGATCAGTCGCGGAATTGTGGCTGGCGCTGCGACCGGAGCTTCAGCCCCCAACAAGCATGGAAACTCGGTGCCGGTGAAGGTCACCCTAGTGGATACTCTGGGACGCGAGGCCCAGGGGGAAATAAGTCTTGGGGTTGAACCTACTGCGAAGGCGACAGCGAATGGGCCCGTTGTCCCACGGTACAGGGTGCGGACGATGCCGGCGGGAGCAGTGACCGGTGCAGTAATCCTTGCGTCCCGGACCATTCTGGGGAACGTAGAGAAGAAAATCAGCTTCCGCGGGGCCCGCCGACCTGGCGCCGCTCTCTGACCGATGAAAGGTAGAGCGGCCACGGTAACCTATGCACCGGGCCGGGAATGAGATGCGCAGTTGGCTTATCGATTCGACGATTGCGCCATCCTTGCAAAGCTTGAAGCGTCGTCCGAGGATCACAGACACCTCCTATGTGCATGGAGTCGCAATGGCTTTCACCGTGGCCTCGAAATCAGAGGCATTGCGGGTAACGAGAGTCAGTCCGTGGACTTCGGCGGTGGCAGCGATGAATGCGTCCCGCGGCTCCATCGGGCGGCCCGCAGACTCGCTTCGGGCGACAAGCCGGCCGCACGTATCCGCTACCTCAAAATCAACCGGCAAGATCCTTTGCCCAAAGCGCGATGTAAGGTCCTTTCGCAGCCATCGGTCCAGATGGTCGCGACGCCTGCCAGTGGCCAGTCGTTCAATGCCATAACGCAATTCGGTAATGGTGACGACACTAAGAAAAACGCTGTCCACTTCGGCGAGCCAGGCGAGCACACCGGCATTGGGCCGTGGCTTCATCGGTTCAGATATGACATTCGTGTCCAGCAGAAAATTCATAGCTCAACCCTGCGCAGACGTACCGGGAGGCGCTTGAGCTTCAGCCCGGAACGCCGTAGGGGGGACGCGGCTAGGAACTCTGCCAGATTGCCTTTGCGCTCGGCCTTGTGTTCCCATTCCTCAGCCGCAACGACCACCGCTGTCGTGCGGCCGTGCCTCGTGATCTTTTGAGGCACCTCTGATTTTGCTTTGTCTATCAATTCGCTGAATTTTGCCTTCGCCTCTGCCACTGTCCATATCTGGGTGCTCATAGCCTGCCTCTAGTCAAACTTGAATTATGGTCATAATAGTCGATTGCAAACGCAAGAAGATCGCCGAGAGGAACGTGGTCAATCTCAGCACACATGTCATTCATGATCATATCGTTGCGAGCAGCAACACAGACTCCGGATGTGCGGCTCAGCGATCCGATTGTGCAGGCGTTCAATAAATGGGTCTTCCGTCTGGCGCAACTGAACAATCAGCCGGTCGCAGTCAAGGTACTACTGGGAATTCCGCTGTACTCCAGTTGCGGCAGCTAAGAGTGATTCGTCAGAATCCCGACTCTCAGCAGGCGACAGGTTAACCTTCCAGTTTTGAGAAGATCCAATTCTTGAGAGAGAAGAGAGAGGATTCGAATCCGCTTTTTAAGGAATGCCTCTTCTCGTGGCGAGGTAAACTGCAAAGCTCCCCAGCCAATGACCGCCTTCGTAATGCTCTCCAGTCACCGCTGACAGTCCCGCTCGTTTATGCACCTCGGCAGCCGCCAGGATTGCTGACAGCCGTTTGTCGGATTTCGGCAGTCCCGAAGCAATCCCTTCGAGCATCCATGCACGACTGAGATTGAGTCCGTCCAGATGCGCCAGCTTTGGATCACTAGGATCAGGCGACACTACAGGCTGCACCCATACGTCGCTGCCCGACGCCGAAATCTGCGGCAGGAATGTTCGAAGCCAGCGAGCAAAATCACTGCTCGGCATAACCCTACGAATTAAGTCTGCCTCACCGAGGCACGGTGAGAGGAAATCCTCGCCCGAAGGTTCATACGTAAGCGGACAGCCCTTGTCACGCAGGTAAAACTGCCGCGCTCGCGACGCAACCAGACTGGCGAACTTCTCGTCGAAGATAGCACGTGCGTAATCCAACATCAGACCGAGCGCAAATGCGGTCTGGTCATGCTCGCCGATCCGCACGGGATTTGAAAGCTTGGGCAGCCACCCGCTCAAGCGTTCCAGCGTCGCCTGCTCCAGAGGGCGGATAGCGGCAGCCATCTCTTTCGCCTGAAGGTCATCCCACTCATGTAGTTCTGCCGTCAATTGCAAGAGCCAAGCCAGCCCATAGGGACGCTCGAAACTTGCGCGTCCTTCACCCCGAAGATATGCCGCCTCCTGCGCTATATTCTCAGCCGTTAAGCTTTGGCGCAAAGCGGCGCGAGCCGTGGGAACAAAGTCTGCATTGGGAAACGCTCTGACCAGCCGCACGAGCAACCAGTGCCCGTGTACGGAGGAGTGCCAGTCGTAGCAGCCGTAAAACGCCGGAGTCAGCTTGCGCGGCGGAGCCACATCTGAATCGCTATTCAACGTATGGGTGATGTGGTTGGGATATTCTTTGTGGATACACGCAAGTGCTAGGCTCGCGAACCTCTCAGCGGCCTTGAGATCAAATTGTGCGGTGTTTTCGGCAGCGGCACCGCGTGCCGCGAACAGCAGTATCGCAATGATGAATTTCATCGCCTCATACTGTATCCGAAAGTGTCGAGCCACGAACCAGGCGCTGCTGCTCAGCCAACCTGTACTGCCAACATCGAAATCGAGCCGCCGTCCACGCCTTCGACCGGACACGTCACCGGTTCTGATGGCGAGCGTGCGCCTATAACGTACAGCAGCGGCAGATAGTGATCGGGCGTCGGTGCCGCCAGCACAGCTTCGCGGCCTAGTTTGTGCTCGTAGTCGATAAGGGGGTTATGCTCCTCTGCCAGCAGTAGCTCGCGGATTCTCTTTTCAAAGGAAACTGTCCAGTCGTAAGGCTCTTGCGCGTGCCGCCCCCAAGCATACGCATGGAGGTTGTGCACGACGTTGCCGCTGCCAACGATCAAAATTCCTTCTTCACGCAGAGGAGCGAGCCGCTTGCCGATTTCATAATGAAACGACGGGGGCTGAGTTTCGTCAATGCTCAGTTGCACAACTGGAACGTCTGCCAGCGGATATACGTGGCACAGGACTGCCCACGTGCCATGATCCAGACCCCAGTGTTCGTCGAGTCGCACCTGCAAAGGCGAAAGCAACTTCTGAACCCGGCTGGCGAGGTCGGGATCGCCCGGTGCTGGATACTGCACCTGATACAGTTCTCGCGGAAACCCGCCGAAGTCGTGAATCGTCTTTGGAGCCGTGCTCACCGTTACCGCAGCATCTTGAATGTACCAATGTGCGGATATCGAGAGGATCGCTTTCGGTCGCGGGAGTCTTGCGCCGATTGCAGCCCACCGCTGCGTATAGGGATTGCGAAGCACGGCGTTCATTGGATTTCCATGCCCAAAGAAAACGGCTGGCATCAGCTGAGTCATTGGAGCAGAGCCTCGTGTTCAACACGCTCACCACGATTGTAGACGTGTTAGGAGTCAAGCTCTTGCAGCCCATAACTTGCAATGCCGAAGCGAAGAGAAGCTCAATACAAGGCGTAGGAACTTGTTTCGCACCTCCGCAGGATGGTATGTCTGCGGCATATTCCTGTGTCCCTATCCCAAACCGAGGCCAGGGTTCAACCGGGCGGGCATAGTTCCGTCTGGGAAGTTTCCTGCGATTCTTCTTGAGCCATTCCGGCGCTAATGATAATATCCCGCACAATTTAGCAGAGGAGGCCTCATGGTCACCGTGTTGCGCCCGCTATCTACCAGTGAGCTGCTGGACCGCACGTTTCATCTTTACCGAAACAATTTTCTGGTGTTCGTGGGAATCATGGCTATACCACAACTGGTGGTGCTGGCCCTGCAACTTGGCACCGCGACTTTGATTTTAGAGGGTTCCCTAGCCGGCCTGGGTGCGGCCGCCCTTCTCGTGGGCATGGCCATCGGCCTAGCCAGCTATCTCGCAGTCGAAATTTCACATGCAGCTACTATCATGGCGGTTTCAAATCTCCACCTCGACCGCCCGGCTAGTATTGGTTCTGCGTTCTCCTCAGCGAGAAGCAGCATGCTTCGAGTGATAGGAATCTCCATCGCGATTGCAATCGCGGTCGGCATCGCTCTCATCTTTCTGATCGTTCCAGGGATTTATCTGGCACTGGCGTGGTCTCTTGCCATTCCGGTCACAGTGCTCGAGGGCGGCGGACTGAACACCAGCGTCACCCGCAGCAAGGCTCTTACTAAGGGCAGCCGCTGGCGAATTCTCTTGATTTATCTCCTGATCATTGTGCTCAGCTTCGTAGTCAGCGCGGTACTCCAATTTGGCCTTCTTTTATCCATCCGATTGTTTGGCGTTCACGATCGCACGACCATATTGGCCATTACTCATGCGATGCAGTCCATGGGGAGCTTCCTCAGCGCAAGTTTGGTCGGCCCTCTGGGTACAATTGCGCTCACTCTCATTTATTACGATCTGCGTGTCCGCAAAGAAGGGTTTGACCTGCAACTCATGATGGCAACACTGCAGCCGAATCCGCAGGCTGCCGCTGCTTCTATCACGTAACCGATAACGGGCCACAGATCTCGCGGAGGAGGCATTCATGGTCACCGTGTTGCGGCCACTTTCTACGAGCGAGCTGCTGGACCGCACGTTTCATCTTTATCGAAACAATTTCTTAGTATTCGTTGGCATAGCCGCAATACCGCAGCTCGCAGTTCTGGTCCTACAACTCGCTGATGCGATGATGCGGTCGCAAGGATTTTTCTTCGGAGCCAGCGCGACCGCGATCATTGCTGGACTCGCGAGTCTCATAGCTATCGAAGTCTCCCAGGCTGCGACTGTCATGGCGGTCTCCAATCTGCACTTGGACCGTACTGCGAGTATTGGCGCGGCCTATTCCTCGGCGAAAGGCAGTCTCCTCCGAGTGATAGGGATCTCACTTGCTATCATTGCAATCCCTGCTGGCATTGCCGTCCTGATCGCGGTGCCCATTCTAATTCTTGGTCGTATTCTCTTCTCGAGGGCGTTGCATGTGACTGCGTTCCCCGCGGTTGCTGGTCTCGTCATCGACAACGTTAGTCTGATCCGACTCAGTAGCCTGGCTATTGCCTTGGTTGTGTCTCTGTTGGCGTTACGCTGGTGGCTAAGGTGGTCGTTGGCCATTCCTGTGGCCGTACTCGAGGGACACGGGGTCCGCGCCAGCATGCGGCGCAGCAAGGCCTTGACCAAGGGCAGCCGTGGTCGGATCCTCTTGGTCTATTTACTGATGCTGGCGCTGACTTGGATTGTGAGTACGGTCATTCAGTTGCCGTTTCTTCTCACTAGCGGCTAGCGGGCGCTTCGCGATCCCGCGAGTGTAGGGCCAGCGGCCAACGCGCTGTTGGCAGCAGGAGGTTTCCTTAGCACGAGCTTGGTCGGACCCCTACTTACCATCGCTCTGACTCTCATCTATTATGATCAACGTGTGCGCAAAGAGGGCTTCGACCTGCAAGTCATGATGGCAACGTTGCAGACCGGCCCACAGGCGGCAACTGTGACAACTACGTAATGCGCGCCGTCCGATCAGCAGTCGTTCAGTTCTTAATGTGCCTGTGCCTGGTTAGTGTTGCCTCAGCTGACCAAGCAGCTCAAACAGTCCTGGTATACGCAAGCCGCTCATACTCGCTTTCCGAATACACTGCTGCACTTGACCGCCTTTCTGCGCTAGCCAATCAAGTACACGATCATCCCAACGTGGCCGATGCTGCGATTGACGAATTACGCGGAGGGTGGAAAGTCCAAGGTCAGGGCCAGACGTTCAGCATCAGCACGGGTTGGATGATTGACCAGTTCGAAAAACTGCAAAAGGCTCCGGACAAAGAAGTGCGCGATCGTCTGTTGCAACGGATCAGCGCTTTAAAGGCCGATGCCGAAGCTTTCCAGCAAGCCGTGCCCGATGCCAGTTCCTCCCGTGCTGCCCTGGACCAGATTCTTGCCCGCAGCGAGTTTCACCAGGTCCACGGTCCGACCTGGCTTGATCGCCTCAAATTCAAAGTCGCTGAGTGGATATTCTGGCTTCTCACCCGATTCTTTGGTTCTTCCTCTGCTCCTGTGGTGGGAAGAATATTCGTCTGGACGCTAGTCTCGATTGCGGTCCTTGTGCTTGCATTCTTCATCTACCGCACCATGAAGCAGAACGCGCGCCTGGAAACCATCATGCCCGAAGTCCTGCCGGTTTCTGCGAAGCAATGGTCGGTCTGGATGGCCGAGGCGCAGGCCGCGGCCGCTAAAGGACTTTGGCGTGACGCGATTCATCTTGCCTACTGGGCCGGAATTTCGTCCCTTGAAGAACGAGGCTCGTGGCGGCCTGACCAGGCCCGCACCCCGCGCGAATACCTGCGTCTGATACCTGCAACCAGCGAGCATCGCCCGGCGCTTTCTACCCTTACTCACCAGCTCGAAGTCACGTGGTACGGCCATCAGCAACCCGGCCCGGAAACTTTTGCAGAGACGATCACTCACCTGGAGAATCTCGGATGCCGCCAGGTATAAGCCCGGGGGACCGCAAGATCCTCACCATTGCTGGCGTGGCGTTTCTTGTTCTTGTAATGCTGGGATTTCTCTTCGCACCTGCCGGCCACACCGATAGCCATTTCGCCACCAGCTACTCCGCCAGCTCAGAAGGCGCGAAAGCCGCGTACTTGCTGCTACAGCAGTCTGGATATCACGTCGAGCGCTGGCAGCAACCACCGACATCGCTCAAGGCAGATAAGCACACAGTTCTCATCATTGCCGATCCGGAAGTAATGCCCAATGAAAAGCAGCGGTCGGCGTTAGAGCAATTTGTTTCCGGTGGCGGGCGAATCATTGCGACGGGAATTTTTGGCGCCAGATTTATGCCGGAGGACTCCTCAGAGTACAATGCCGCTCCCAGCAATCCGCGGACTGAGTTTAATGCGCTGACGCCATCCGCCATCACCCGCGCGGCTGCCAAGATTACCCTCGCGCCCGTGGCCAAGTGGTCGCAGAATTCCGGCATCTCGCTTTACGGAGACGAAGATCGGACAGTGGTCACACAATACCCGCATGGGCAAGGTGATGCGATCTGGCTGGCTTCGGCCACTCCATTCGCCAATGCTGGAATCAAGCAGCCGAATAACCTCGAATTCCTGTTGGCTGCAATCGGCGATAAGCAGCAAACGCGCGTGCTGTTTGACGAATATGTCCACGGCTTTGGCGAAAGCGAGGCATCCGAAAAAAGCCATCCATTAATGATCGCCTTATTCTCGCAGTCTGTGGTGCTTGCCATCGCTGCCCTGGTTACATTCTCTCGGCGTAGTGGCCCCGTACGCCCGCTGCCTCCGGAGAGCCGTCTTGCTCCCCTGGAGTTTGTGGAAACATTGGGCGGCCTCTATCAGCAGGCCCATGCGGCCTCGGTCGCAGTAGATGTTTACGACCAGCGCTTCCAGTACTGGATCACACGCCGGCTCGGTATCGGCAATAAAGCGTCGTCCGAAGATCTCGACCGCGCGGTCCGCGAGCGCTGGGATTTTCACGATGAACAATTCTTGTCCACGCTGCGGTCGGCTGCGTCAGCCCGCTATCATCCCGATCTTCCCCAGAGCCAGGCGCTCAAAATCGTGCAGTCGCTTTATGAGTATGCTGTAAAGCTCAAGCTGTTTCCCGTTCCTGACAAGGAGAAACATTAATGCAAGCCGTGCCGCAGTTACTTGATCATCTGCGCCAGCAGACCGGCAAAGTTATCGTCGGCCAGACAGAATTTCGCGACCAGTGTCTGATTACTTTGCTGTGCCGCAGTCATGCCCTCCTCGAAGGCGTGCCCGGAGTAGCAAAAACTCTGGTGGTCAAAACTCTTTCGCGAATTCTGGGACTCGAATTCCAGCGCGTGCAGTGTACTTCTGACCTGATGCCCGCGGACATTGTTGGAACCAACATTCTGAACATGGCGACCAGCAATTTCAATCTGCACAAAGGCCCGGTGTTCACCGACTTGCTTTTGGTCGACGAAATCAATCGCATGCCTCCCCGCACTCAGGCCGCACTGCTCGAATGCATGGAGGAATATCAGGTCACGATCGACGGCACACGTTATCAACTCCCAGCAGAATTCAGCGTATTCGCTACGCAAAACCCCGTGGAATTTGAAGGCACATATCCTTTACCCGAAGCCCAGCTTGACCGCTTTCTCTTGAAAATTCGAGTTGGATATCCTACTGCCGCCGATGAGATTCAAATCCTCACGAACGTGCAGAATGGGTTCGAAGCGCGCGACATCGACAGCATGGGACTCGAGAAGTTGCCCCCCGGCCTGCTCACGCACGCGCAACAGGAAGTGAAGGCGGTCAAAGTTGAACCTGCGCTCTTCAGCTACATCGTGCAGATCGCGCGACGCACACGCGACTGGCCTTCGCTGTCACTCGGCGCAAGCCCTCGCGCTGCGATCAGTGTGATGATCGTCGCCCGCGCAATGGCCGCGCTGGACGCTCGCGACTACGTTATCCCCGACGACGTCAAAGCCGCGGCTCCGCCAGTGCTCAGGCATCGCGTTGTCCTAAAGCCGGAAGCCGATCTCGAAGGGCTCACCGCCGATCTCATCATTACCGACGTGCTTCGCGCAGTCGAGGTTCCCAAGTGACAAATTCGGCTCCCAGCTCTGCCACGCTTATTCCGTCTGCCGTCACTGTTAAAGCTGAACGGCGCAAGCGGCTGGCCGGGGCTTTCGGACCGCGCTTCTTCTTACTGATCTTGATTGGGCTGGTTTGGCTAGGCGCGGCGTTCCATGACTCGCGTTTCTTCTACGCACTCGCAGGATGGGACTTGCTCGTCCTGATCGCGTGGGCCATTGATCTCGCAGCTTTGCCCACTCCTCAGAATCTTTCCGTCACTCGCCGGTGGACGTCGGCTGCTGCACTCTCAGTGCCTTCAAAGATTGAACTCGTGATCCAGAATTCAAGCCGCCTGCCAGTGTTTGCGACTCTCATCGACAACGTCCCCCCACACTTACGCCCCGAAGCTCCGGAACTCCGAGTCAAGTGCCGGGCGCGAGATGAGGTGATCGCGTCATACCAGATCATTCCCATGCGACGCGGTGATGTCGACCTTGGCTCGGTGTACATCCGCTATCAAACTCCGATGCGGATCGCCGAACGCTGGGCCTTGGCGCGCGTTGAACAGAAAGTCTGCGTGTATCCGAACCTCGAAGAGGCGCGGCAGCAATCGGTGTACTTGATTCGCAGCCGTCAAATCGAAATGGAAAAACGCCACGCCCATATCCGCGGCGCTGGCCGTGAATTTGAAAGCCTGCGGGAATACCGCGAAGGTGATGAATTTCGCGACATCTGCTGGACTGCTGCAGCCCGCCGCGGAAAACTGGTCACGCGTCTGTTTCAAATCGAACGCAGTCAGACCATCTGGCTGGTGCTCGATGCTGGACGCCTGATGCGTGCCCGCATTGCTGGTCTCAGCAAACTCGACTTCTCTGTCAACGCCGCACTCAGCCTGGCTGAAGTCGCCCTCGGCACCGGAGACCGTGTCGGCCTGCTCGCCTACGGACGCCAGGTGCAAAAGCGAATGCTGCCATATCGCGGAAGCGCGCATCTTCGCCAGCTCATTCAACAACTCGCCTACGTGCGCGAGGAGCCGCTAGAGGGCGATCACCTTCAGGCCGTCAGCTCTCTGCTCTCTACTCAGAAGCGGCGCAGCCTCATCGTCTGGCTCACCGACTTCCCTGAAACCGCGATGACTCCTGAAGTCATCGACGCAGCTTCGGAGGCCGCCATCCGCCATCTCGTCCTGTTTGTTGTGATCGGCCAACCCGACCTCGCCCAACTCGCCTCTCGCGAGCCAGATTCGATTACGGCGATGTACCGCACCACAGCCGCGCAGGAAACCCTGCACCGTCGCGAAGTGATGCTGGCCAAACTGCGCCAGCGCGGTGCGCTCGCTGTCGAAGTCAACTCTGCCGCCGCGTCGGTCACCGTGGTGAATTCGTATTTGGATGTGAAGCAGCGGAATCTGATTTAGAAGTTCTCGTTGGGTCACAAATGACTGTTCGGAATAATTGGCGCAAACGGCGGATGCGTGCAGGTCGCGTGATAGCGACTATTGGAGTCCGTTCCACACCATCCGGTGGAACAGCTCGTCCATGGCACGGGGGGCTTCTTTCGCGCCGCGATCAAGCCACCATCGCAGCAGCGACAGCAAGCTCCCGGCCAACGCAGTGGCGCGAGCGGCCAATTCACGTTGCGGAAGCTTCGATGGATAGCGGAAGCTTCGATGGATAAAGGTTCGATAGACGCTTGGATTCCGTGAGGCGCTGCTCAATCCCGCGGGCAAAGTAGCCTTGCGCGAGATCGAAGAAATCATTGAGACGGCCAGAGTCGTCCAGCGCGCGATAGATCTTCTTCTGACAGCCGATGTGCGCAAACAACTCCGCCACAGGGACAACTCTACGTGATTCTTCCTGGCGAATACTCAGGGCTGTGCTCATCATTTCCAGGAATTTCTCCAGCTGGCTGAGGAGCAGGTCATTCTTGTCGCGGAAGTGAAGATAAAAGGTGGAACGACCGACTGAGGCGCGATCTAGCACTTCCTGCACCGTCACGTTATCAATCGGCTTCTCCTGGATCAACGCAACCAGGGCACTGCCAAGCCGCTCGTGCGTACGCCGGATGCGTTCATCGGGTTTTCGCCGCTGCTTTTGTTGTTTCTTTTGCCCAACATGTTCCTGCAATTTGGAGGGCTCATTCTTGGACCCCTCATTTTTGGACATGGACCGCCTCTTTGTTCAACAACTCGAAACTGTCCTCGACTCAGCGGCGTTTTCACCGCTACATTGCGAATGATAGGGCAAAGGAGCAATACGATGAACCGAATTCGTTTACTTCCAATCGGGACGGTGGTGATGTTCGCGCTGACCCTGGTCGCTCAACAGGCCACTACCCGGCCCGGTGGTCCTGCAAAAAGCGTCTCGGGAAACGGCGACGTTCCGACAGTCGAACAGCAGCTGAAAGTGCTGACCGAGAAGCTTGATCTCACCGGCGATCAGCAAGCCAGAATCACCCCAATCCTCCAAGAGCTACACGACGCCACGCAGAAGCTCGTGCAGGACAAAAGCCTATCGCGCGAAGAGCGCCTGGCCAAGGTGAGGCCACATCGTTATAAGGCCGACAAACAAATCCGCGAGTTCCTGAGCGACGACCAGAAAAAAAAGCTCGATCGGTACCTGCAGGGGCCGCACCCTGAGATGCATGGCAGCCTGAGCGGCGCCACACCACCGCCGCCTGCACCAAAGAATTGAAGAGGTCGCCGTCACCTGTCGAATCTCTCCGCACAGGTACCATCGAAAACTGCTCCAGCGCCACTGCTCAGGCGAAGACACCAACCCCACGCTCTACAGGGTTGCGATGGATATTGAAATCATAAAACCGCGCCTGCCAGAATCGGTCAGGATGAACTGGGATACCAGAGACTGGGGTGCCCCAGGTCTCGCCGATTTTAGCGAGACCTGAGATCGTACGGGCGACACAATTCAACGGATGGTGGTTCGTGGCTTCGGGCCGGGTCCCAGGTTTGCCAAACCCGGCAAACCTGAGGCACCCCAAGATCCAGATTAAGTGCTCATCTCCAGAGCTATACTTCCGCCCGAAACGCGGGCGAGCCGCTGGAAGCCTGATGAACTTGCCGGAAGTATTATTAGGTCAAGGAGTAGGGAGCCGTGACCACGCGTCAACCCAAGGTTCACACTCAACTCGGCAGAGCCGCAGTCCAGATTTTTGCCGCCAATGATCGCATGAACCAGGTTCTTATCGAACATCTTGACCCTGCCACCTGGAGAGCCAAACCGCCCGCCAAGGCCCGCACCCGGACCATCGCCGCGATCTTCACGCACATGCACAATGTCCGCTGCAAGTGGGTCAGGCTTACAGCTCCGCATTTGAAGATTCCAACACAGCTCAACCGCGCGCACTGCACGCCGCGGCAGGCCCGTGAGGGATTGGCCGAGAGCGCCGCTCGCTGCGCGGAGATGCTTGCTGAAGCGCTCGGCGGTGGTAGGGGTCGCATAGAGAAGTTTCGCCGGGACGGCTGGGCCCGGCCTTGGCCGGTTGGCGTGGAAATGCTGTGCTACATGCTTTGTCACGAAGCCCACCATCGCGGACAGGTCTGTATGCTTGCGCATCAGCTCGGATTCCCGTTGCCGATTAAGGTGACGTCTGGGATCTGGAATTGGGAAAAACTGTGGAAAGAGTGCGGGTCGCCTGGCGGCCCCGGCTACGCTTCTTAAGGATAAATCCAGTGGGTGAGATGATCGGTGGGGCTTTCCCGCCCAACCCCGAACAAATACGCCGTCAGCAACACTAACAACGCCCCCGACATTGCAAATTTCAGTGGCACTGCCAGCCCAGTCGGAGAAACGAACGCCTCGATCGTCCCGGCAATAACCAAAATCGGCACCGTCCCGACAACTAGCGTTGTTGCCTCTCGCCCCGCCAGCGCTAGCGAATCCTTCCGTGGCAACATCCCCGGAAACAGCAGCCCATGTGCGATTTTGAATCCCGCGCCGCCAGCAAGAAAAATTGCCGGCAGTTCCAGCGCTCCATGCGGCGCTACAAAACTCCACAGGCTCAAACTCATTCCGGATAGTCGGCAAGCCGTCCCGATCACTCCTATGAGCAGTCCGTTGAAAAACATCATGTAAAGTGTACCGATTCCCGCCGTAATCCCGGCCGCATAGGTCATGAACGACACCGTCATGTTATTGGTCATGATCTCGCTGGATGCCAGCGGCTTGACCGAAATAATCGAATGTGTCCACATCTGCTTGCGCTGGATGGTCTGTACCATTTTCGGGCCGAGTACCTTTAATTGGAAATCCGGATCCTGCAGCGTAAGCGCGACCCCGGCCAGCCCTCCTACGACAAATACGACCACTGCCAGCACGCAATACTTCAAGTTACGCCGGAACACCCTCGGGTACTCCCCTTGGAAGAACCGGAAAATCGCCCAGGGACTCGCGCGATGCCCTGCGTAGATGATATTGTGAGCGCGCGCCATTAACTGATTGAGATAGCGCGCAAAATGGACGGAACTGGGGTCTTGCCGGATGGCGGCCAGGTCAGCGGCGGTCTGCCGGTAGAGCAGGCTGAGCTCTTGGAGCTCACCGTGGCCGAGCGACTTCACACCCGCGCTGCCGCCGCTCACGACCAGCTCTTCCAGTTTCTTCCAATACGGTTTGCGCTTCTCAATCCAATGTGTGGAGATCACTCGTGCAGTCCCTCGACCGGCTTGATATAGATACCCCTGAACAAATCGCGCTGGAGTTGCCGTTGGCCGGTATCGGCAGCCGATTCCTGGCCCTGGCGACCGATAGTTTACTGCAAATCGTCTTGGTAATCGTCCTCTTAATTATTGGCGCCATCGCTTCGATTGGTTACAGCAGTACTGTGAGCGCAGCCGATCGTTTCTTTTCACAGACCGTCGGCGCCTTTGTTCTGGTCCTCGCGCCGTTCTGCCTTTATTGGGGATACTTCGCTTTCTTCGAAATTATCTGGCAGGGCAGGACCCCGGGCAAGCGCCTGGCCGGAATCCGCGTCATTCATCAGACCGGGAGGCCAATGACCGCAATCGAGGCCATCGGGCGCAACCTAATGCGCGGCGTCGATATTCTCCCCGGCTTTTACGGAGTCGGCCTGATCTGCATGATGTGCAACCAACAGAACCGCCGGGTGGGTGATTATGTAGCCGGAACTCTCGTCGTCCACGATAAGGCCATGGAATCTATCATCCCAAATTGGGGAGAGGGGGTTGCTGCCGAGCCGGTTCAAGCCGAGCTGCGCAAAGTTTCTGCCGACGAGCTGGTCCTCATTGAGACTTACTTGAACCGCCGATACGAACTCGATGCCGTAGTCCGTGCCACAACCGCCCAACGCATCGTCGCCATGGTCGCGGAAAAAACTGGAATGCAAAAGCCCCAGGACCAGCGCGATGACGACTTCCTGGAGGGAATTGCCCGGCAGCTTCGCGATACCGCCAGCTTCCGCTAAGCCCAGGCCTGTTGGCAGTACGCCTCGGCAGCGAGTTGCGAAAGTTCTCGGCGCATTGTTCCATCTATTTCCAGTTCAGTTTGATTTACAATGCTCATCACAAGGGGATGTCGAATGAGAAAAGTTGCACTGTGCCTGCTCACGATCTGTCTCACTCTGACCTGCGCGACTCCAATATATGCCAGGCATCACGTGAACCCAGAAGCACGCGCTGCCCAGAAACGCAATAAGGCCCGGCAGAAAGCAATGAAAAAAGACATTAAGGCGAAACAGAAAGCCGCAAGGAATCCCA
>Ga0209648_10002370_pt1 | contig 15621 bp, 11 predicted proteins | sample GraSoi2013_115cm_FD_185830 | JGI IMG/M metagenome (GOLD analysis project Ga0209648, IMG submission 185830) | Grasslands soil microbial communities from the Angelo Coastal Reserve, California, USA - Sample 9_17_2013_115cm (SPAdes) (version 2) | ecosystem: Environmental > Terrestrial > Soil >...
GCCGCGTGCTCCGATGACGCCTGCCCCTCAGCCAGCGGCGGAGGTGCCTGCCGCGGCTGCGTCGGCCACACCGCCAAGCGACGCGGCGCCGGTCGAGCCTCCCGCCGCTGCGGTGACGCTGACTCCGACACCCGATGCCGCACCGGCACCGGCCGCCCCGGTCGCCGAAACGCCGCCGCCGGCACCGGCTGCCATGGCGCCGCCACCCCCGGCACCCGCGCCGGCTCCCGCCGCCGCGCTGCCGAGCGTACCGGAGGCCGCCGCGACAACGCTGCCAGCACCCGAGAAGCCGCGCATCTACGGCGTCGCCAACGGCCGCACGCGCATCCTCCTGCGCGCGGTCAGCGACAGCTGGATCCAAGTGCGCGACGGCAACAACGTGGCGATCTTCTCGCGCCAGCTCCACGCCGGCGACAGCTATCGCGTGCCCGACCAGCCAGGCCTCACCATGCACACGGGCGTGCCTGCGGCGATCTCCGCGACGGTCGACGGCCGGTCGGTTCCGCCCTTCCGCGGCGGCGTGCGGGTCAGCGTCCTTCTCGAACCGGCCCGCCTGGTCGCCGGCACGGCGGTTGTGCCGGGCTCGCCGTCGCCCGCGCCTGCCGCAACCCCCGCGCCGGCTCCGACTCGGGCGGCCCCGTCGACTCCGACCGAGGTCGATCCGACCGCACCCGAAGAGCCTGAATAATCTGAATACTCGGTCCGGAACTTTTGCTCACGCCGGAAACGCGCTATAAGGCGCCGTGTTTGCCCCTCGTTCGTCGGGGTGCAGCGACAAGAGGTTGAGCGATGAGCGTGCGTCCCTATCGCGATATAGATCGACGCCGGAGCCGCCAGATTCATGTCGGCAAGGTGCCGGTGGGCGGCGACGCGCCCATCACCGTGCAGTCGATGACCAACACACTGACCCACGACGTCGCGGCGACCGTCAGTCAGATCAAGGCGTTGGAGCGCGCGGGCGCGGACATCGTGCGCGTCTCCTGCCCCGACCAGGAATCGGCGCTGGCGCTCAAGGAAATCGTGCCCCAGGTCGAGGTGCCGATCGTCGCGGACATCCATTTCCACTACAAGCGCGCCATCGAGGCTGCCCAAAGCGGCGCCGCCTGCTTGCGCATCAACCCCGGCAATATCGGCTCGGCCGAGCGCGTCCGGGAGGTGGTGAAGGCAGCCAAGGATCATGGCTGCTCGATGCGCATCGGCGTCAATGCCGGCTCGCTCGAGCGCGACCTGCTGGAGCGCTACGGCGAGCCTTGCCCCGAGGCCATGGTCGAGAGCGCGCTCACCCACGCCAAGATCCTCGAGGACAACGACTTCCGCGAATTCAAGATCTCCTGCAAGGCGTCCGACGTGTTCCTTGCCGTCGCCGCCTATCAGCAGCTCGCCGAAGCTTGCGACTATCCGTTGCATCTCGGTGTCACCGAGGCCGGCGGCTTGATGACCGGCACCACCAAATCGGCGATCGGCATGGGCTCGCTGCTGTGGGCAGGGATCGGCGACACGATTCGCGTCTCACTCTCGGCCGACCCGGTGGAGGAGATCAAGGTCGGCTACGAGATCCTGAAGGCGCTGGGGCTGCGCCGGCGCGGTGTCACGGTCATCTCGTGCCCGTCCTGCGCGCGCCAGAATTTCGAGGTGATCAAGACGGTGGAGGTGCTGGAGCAGCGGCTGGCGCATATCACCACGCCGATGACGCTGTCGGTGATCGGCTGCGTGGTCAACGGGCCGGGCGAGGCGCGCGAGACCGACATCGGCTTCACCGGCGGCGGCAACAACACGCACCAGGTCTATGTCGCGGGCGTGCCGCATCATCGCCTCAAGGATCAGAGCATCGTCGAGCATCTCGTCGAGATGGTCGAGAAGAAGGCCGCCGAACTCGAGGAGGCCAAGCGCGCCGGCGCCGCGGCCGACGCGGCCGCCTCCTAGGCGCGCCGCGTCTGCGGTATCGTCCATGGCCGCCTTGCAGCCGGTGCGCGGCACCCAGGATCTCTTGCCGGAAGAGCAGCGCCGACATCGCGCTGTCGTGGACACGGCGCGCGGCCTCGCCGAGCGCTACGGGTATCAGGAGATCGCGACGCCGATCTTCGAGTTTACCGAGGTGTTCGCGCGGCCCATCGGCGAGACGACCGACATCGTCACCAAGGAGATGTACACCTTCACCGACCGCGGCGGCGAGGAGATCACGCTGCGGCCGGAATACACCGCCGGCATCGTCCGCGCCGTGCTCTCCAATGGGCTCGCACAGAACCTGCCGCTCAAATTCTTCGCGAGCGGTCCGATGTTCCGCTACGAGCGGCCGCAAAAGGGCCGCTTCCGCCAGTTCCACCAGATCGATGTCGAGCTCATCGGCGCCGCGCCGCCCGCGGCTGACGTCGAAGTCATCGCGCTCGGCGCCGATATCCTCGATGCGCTCGGCATCCTGAAGCGCACCGTGCTCGAGCTCAATACGCTCGGCGATGCGGCGAGCCGGCAAGCGTATCGCGAGGCACTCGTCGCCTATTATGCGCAGCACCGCGCCGGGCTTTCGGAGGACAGCCTCAAGCGGCTCGAGCGCAACCCGTTGCGCATCCTCGATTCGAAGGACGAAACGGACAAGCGCATCAATGCCGGTGCGCCGTCTTTCGCCGATTATCTGACGCCGGAGGCGCGCGCCTTCTTCGATGCGGTGCGCTCCGGCCTCGACCTGCTCAGCATCGGCCATCGCGTAAGCCCGCGCCTGGTGCGCGGCCTCGATTACTACTGCCACACCGCCTTCGAGTTCGTGACCACCGATCTCGGCGCGCAAGGTACGGTGCTGGGAGGCGGCCGCTATGACGGGTTGATGGGCGTCATGGGCGGGCCCGAGACGCCGGGCGTCGGCTGGGCCGCCGGGATCGAGCGCCTCGCGCTGCTCATCGGCGAGCCCACGCCGCCGCCGCGGCCGATCGCGGTGATCCCCATCGGCGACAACGGCGAGGCGGCGGCGTTGAAGATCGCGCATGAGCTGCGCGGCGCCGGCTATGTCGTCGATCTCGGCTATTCCGGCAACATCGCCCGTCGCATGAAGCGCGCCAACAAGATCGGGGCGCGCGCAGCGGTGATCCTGGGCGAGGATGAGCTGGCGCGCACGACGGCGACCTTGCGCGATCTCGATAGCGGCGAGCAGATCGAGGTGCCGCTCGGCGCGCTCAAGGACCGCCTCGCCCCCTTCCGCTAGCGAGGGAGAGCACCATGCCCGGCGCCGACGCGGCCGGGACGGGCATCGCCCTGCTCGTCATCGGCACCAACCATCGTACCAGCCCGATCGCGCTGCGCGACCGCTTTGCGCTGGTCGAGGCCGAGCTGTCGGCAGCTCTCGAAGGTCTGCGCGGCGCCGGGCTCGGTGAAGCGGCGCTGATCGCCACCTGCGACCGCGTCGAGCTTGTCACCACCAGTGACGACGCCGACCGCACGGCCGCCCTTTTCATCGAGCTCCTTGCCGAGCGGACCGGGTTCGCCGCGGCGACCATAGCCGCTGGACTCTACCGCCACGAAGGCGCGGCGGCGCTGCGCCATGTCTTTGCCGTCACCAGCGCGCTCGACGGCCTTGTGATCGGCGAGCCGCAGGTGCTCGGCCAAGTGAAGGCGGCACACCGGCTCGCTGCCGAGTTTGGCCTCGCCGGTGCGGCGCTCGAGCCGGTTTTCTCGGCAGCCTATGCGGCGGCGCGGCGCGTGCGCCGTGACACGCGCATCGCCGAGCGGCCGGTCTCGATCGCCGCGGCGGCGCTGCAGCTCGCGCGCGACATCCACGGCGACCTCGACCGCTGCGAGGCGCTGCTGCTGGGCCCGGCCGAGATGGGCGAGTTGATCGCAGGACAGTTTCGCCGCGCCGGCCTCGCCCGGCTCGTGGTGTGCGGCCCGCCGGCGCGCGCCGAGCGGGCGGCGCAACGCTTCGTCTGCAACCTGCTGCCCCTGGACGAGCTGGACGACGCGCTGGCCGCGGCCGACATCGTCATCGCCTCGCTCGGCAGCGGGCGCGCCGTGCTGACCGTGCCGCGAGTCGCCGCCGTCTTGAGGCGCCGCCCGCGACGGCCCATCTTTGTCATCGATGCGGCGATCCCGGCTGATGCCGAGCCGGCGGTTAACGATCTCGACGGCGCCTTCCTTTATGATCTTGGCGATCTCGAGCGCGCTGCGCTGGCGGGGCGGGCCGTGCGCGAAGCGGCGTCAGCCGAGGCGTGGCGTATCCTCGATGCCGAGCTCTCGGCCTTCGCCGAACGTCGTGCCGCGCGCCGTGCGGCGCCGGCCGTGGTGGCGCTGCGCCGGCATGTGGAAGCGCTGCGGCGTCAGGCGCTGGACGAGGCGGGCGGCGACGCCGAGGCGGCAACGCGCCTTCTCGCCAATCGCGTGCTGCACGATCCATCGGAGGTGCTGCGCGAATTGGCGGGCGCGTCTCCCGGCGAGATCGCCGCGATCGAAGACCTGCTGCGGCGCCTGTTCCGCTTGGGCGGCGAGGGGGAGGAGAGGACGGAGTGACCGCGCAAAGCTCTCTGGATGCCAAGCTCGATCGAGTCGTGCGGCGCCATGCCGAGCTGCGCGACGCGCTGGGCGCGCCCCATCTGCCGGGCGGCGAGGTGGCGAAGCTCGCTCGGGAATACAGCGAGCTGACGCCCATTGTCGACAGCGTCGCCGCGCTACGCAAGTTGCAGGGCGAAATGGCCGATCTGTCGGCGCTGGCCGAAGACGGCGACGATCCAGAGATGCGTGCGCTCGCGCAGAGCGAGCTGCAAGCGCTGAAGGAGCGGCTGCCGCAGCTGGAGCAGCAGGTAAAGCTGCTGTTGCTTCCCAAGGACGAGGCCGACGCGCGCAACGCGATCCTCGAGACGCGCGCCGGCACCGGGGGCGAGGAGGCGGCGCTGTTCGCCGCCGCGCTCTTCCGCATGTATCAGCGCTACGCCGCGCAGCATGGCTGGCGCTTCGAGGTGATGGAAGTGTCGGAGACCGGGCTCGGCGGCTTCAAGGAGGCGATCGCGACGATCAGCGGTCGCGACGTGTTCCAGCGGCTCAAATTCGAATCGGGCGTGCATCGCGTGCAGCGCGTGCCGGAGACCGAGGGGAGCGGCCGCATCCATACCTCGGCGGCGACGGTGGCTGTGCTGCCCGAGGCGGAGGAGGTCGACATCCATATCGAGGAGAAGGATCTGCGCATCGACGTCTTCCGCTCGAGCGGTCCGGGCGGGCAATCCGTCAACACGACCGACAGCGCCGTGCGCATCACGCATCTGCCGACCGGCATCGTCGTCTCGCAGCAGGATGAGAAGTCGCAGCACAAGAACAAGGCCAAGGCGCTCAAGGTGCTGCGCGCGCGGCTTTACGAGCGCGAGCGGCAGGCGCGCGAGGCCGAGCGCGCCGCGTTCCGCAAGAGTCAGGTCGGCACCGGTGACCGCTCCGAGCGCATCCGCACCTACAATTTCCCGCAAGGCCGCGTTACCGACCACCGCGTGAACCTTACGCTCTACAAGATCGACAAGGTGATGAGCGGCGAGGCGCTCGACGAGTTCATCGATGTGCTGCTCTCCGAGGACCAAGCGGCGCGCCTGGCGGAAGTGGAATGACCAAGCCCCGGCGCATGATTCCCTCTCTCCATGGCGAGAGGGCGACGACCGGTGACCTGGTCGGCGCCGTCGCCAGGCGCCTCGCTGCGGCCGGCATCGCCGAATCGCGTCGCGAGGCACGGCTGCTGGTGGCGCTGGCGCTGGGCGTCGAGCCCGGCGTTGTGCTGGGCTATCCCGAGCGTCCCATCGATGCGGCGGCGCAAGCGCGACTTGCCGCGCTGACGGCGCGCCGCGCCGCGCGCGAGCCTTACTCGCGTCTCACCGGCCGGCGCCAGTTTTGGAGCCTCGATCTCGAGATCTCGCCCGACACGCTCGATCCCCGGCCCGACAGCGAGACCCTGGTGGAGGCCGCGCTCGCGCTGCTGCCGGACCGCGCCGCGCGGCTGCGCATTCTCGACTTCGGCACGGGTAGCGGCTGCCTCCTCCTCGCGCTGTTGTCGGAGCTGCCAAACGCCATCGGGATCGGCATCGACATCCTCCCGGGGGCAACGGCAACGGCGCGGCGTAATGCCGCGGCGCTCGGTCTGGCAGGACGCGCGCTATTCGCGGCGGGAAGCTGGGGAGAAACAATTTCCTGCCAGGCGGATGTCATTGTCGCCAATCCTCCCTATATACAATCTGCGGAGATCGAGACATTGGCGCCAGAGGTCGCCGGCTACGAGCCGCGATGCGCGCTTGACGGCGGCGCGGATGGACTCGCCGAGTATCGGGAGTTGGCGGCCGCGACATGGCGTCTTTTGGCGCCTAACGGTATCGCCCTCTTCGAAGTGGGCGCCGGTCAGCATGCCGCGGCGGCCATGCTGCTGAGCGCGAGCGGCTTGGAGCTGCAGAGCGTAAAATGCGATCTATCCGGCGTCATACGCTGCATCGTGGTCGCGCCTGCGAGGGCTAACCGGTGAATAGAGCAAGCGAAGGATCAAAAAACTTGTTGGAATAGACGGGTTTCCCGTCTAGGGTGGGAAGCACGAAGAGATGGAGCCGAGAGCTCCTGCGCCTCAGGGCGCCGGTACCGCTCCCCTGCCGAGAATGGTGCTGACCGCGATGCGGGCAGACACCGAGGGGCACTCGCACCAATCACAAATGTCGTGAATGATGTCGTATCGCGATTTCAAAGGAATCATGAGACCCGGCCAGAACAAGCGGAACCGAGGCCGCAACAACGGCGGAGGCGGTGGTGGTGGTGGTGGTGGCAACCATCCGAACAACCGTCAGCGCATGCCGCATCGCATCCAGACGTTCGATAGCAACGGCCCGAACGTAAAGATCCGCGGTAATGCTTACCAGGTGTTCGAGCGTTACGTGGCGCTCGCGCGCGAGGCAGGCTCCTCCGGGGACCGAATCGCCGCGGAGAATTTCTACCAGCACGCTGAGCACTATTTCCGCATCATGAATGCCGACGGGCAGGGCCAGGGCAATTCCGTGGCGCCGCCGCGGCCGATGACGCCGGCCGATACCGAGATGACCGGCCCCGAGCCGGAGGCCGAGGCTGCGCCGGCGCCGACGCCGCCGAGCGAGCCGGAAGTCCCCCCGACGGCGTGACGACGCTGCCGCCCCGGAAGAGGGCGGCGCGTGGATGGCGACGGACCGGCAGGTCGCCGGATTTCAGGCCCACGCGGGTGAGCGGCGCGACCTTGTGACCGCCCGCCCGCGCACCAATATCCGTTGCTTGGAAGGCGGGCCGCGTTGCCTCGAAGAGGGATCGGCGCGTCGGTTCACGCGAGGGTCTCATGAACTTCGAGAAATATACCGAGCGTTCCAAGGGTTTCGTCCAGGCCGCGCAAACCCTGGCGCAGCGTCGCGGCAATCAGCAGATCACGCCCGAGCACCTCTTGAAGGTGTTGCTCGACGACAGGGAAGGCTTGGCGTCGAACCTCATCCGCGCCGCGCAGGGCGACCCCGTCGCGGTGCATGCGGCCGTCGATGTGGCGCTCGACAAGCTGCCGCGCATCGAGGGCGCCGGTGCCGGCCAGGTCTATCTCTCGCCGGAGATCGCGCGGCTCTTCGCCGAGGCGGAAAAGGTCGCAGAGAAGGCGGGCGACAGCTTCGTCACTGTGGAGCGGCTGCTGCTCGCGCTGACGCTGCTCAAGGAGAGCGCCGCGGCCAAGGCGCTCGCCGCGGCGGGAATCACGCCGCAGAATCTCAATCGTGCGATCGAGGATATCCGCAAAGGGCGCCGCGCCGAGAGCGCCAGCGCCGAGGAAGGTTATGACGCGCTCAAGAAATACGCGCGCGACCTGACCGAGGCGGCGCGCGAGGGCAAGCTCGACCCGGTGATCGGCCGTGACGAGGAGATCCGGCGGACCATCCAGGTTCTGTCGCGCCGCACCAAGAACAACCCGGTGCTGATCGGCGAGCCCGGCGTTGGCAAGACCGCGATCGTCGAAGGGCTGGCGCTGCGCATCGTCCAGGGCGACGTGCCCGAAAGCCTCAAGGACAAGCGCCTCATGGCGCTCGATCTCGGCGCGCTCGTCGCCGGGGCCAAGTTCCGCGGCGAATTCGAGGAGCGGCTCAAGGCGGTGTTGGCCGAGATCACGGCGGCGCAGGGCGAGATCATCGTCTTCATCGACGAGTTGCACACCTTGGTCGGTGCCGGCAAGGCGGAAGGCGCGATGGACGCGTCCAACATGCTGAAGCCGGCGCTGGCGCGCGGCGAGCTGCATTGCGTCGGCGCGACGACGCTCGACGAATACCGCAAGCACATCGAGAAAGACGCGGCACTGGCGCGGCGCTTCCAGCCGGTGTTCGTCAACGAGCCGACGGTCGAGGACACGATCTCGATCCTGCGCGGCATCAAGGAGAAATACGAGCTGCATCACGGCGTGCGCATCACCGACGCCGCCCTCGTCGCCGCCGCGACGCTCTCCAACCGCTACATCGCCGACCGCTTCCTGCCCGACAAGGCGATCGACCTCATCGACGAGGCGGCGGCGCGGCTGCGCATGGCCGCGGAGTCGAAGCCCGAGGCAATCGATGAGCTCGACCGCCGCATCATGCAGCTGAAGATCGAGCGCGAGGCGCTCAAGAAGGAGAGCGACGTGGCATCGCGCGAGCGGCTGGGCAAGCTCGAAGGGGAGCTTGTCGAGCTCGAGAAGAAATCGGCGGAGCTCACCGCCCAATGGCGGGCCGAGAAGGATAAGCTCGCTGGCGCGCAGAAGCTCAAGGAGCAGCTCGATCATGCGCGCGTCGAGCTCGATCAGGTGCAGCGCAAGGGCGATTGGGCGCGCGCCGGCGAGCTCACCTACGGCGTCATCCCCGAGCTCGAGCGCAAGCTGAAATCGGCCGAGGCCGCCGGGAGCCACCGCATGATAGACGAGGCCGTGACCGCCGAGCATATCGCCAGCGTGGTCTCGCGCTGGACCGGCGTGCCCGTCGACAAGATGCTCGAGGGCGAGCGCGAGAAGCTGCTGCAGATGGAGCAGAATCTGAAGCGGCGCGTCATCGGCCAGGACGAGGCCGTGGCGGCCGTCTCGAATGCCATCCGCCGCGCCCGCGCCGGATTGCAGGATCCCAACCGTCCGATCGGCTCGTTCCTGTTCCTCGGCCCCACCGGCGTCGGCAAGACCGAGTTGGCACGCGCGCTCGCTGCATTCCTGTTCGATGACGAGAGCGCGATCCTCCGTGTCGACATGTCCGAATACATGGAGAAGCACTCGGTGGCGCGGCTCATCGGCGCGCCGCCGGGTTATGTCGGCTACGAGGAAGGCGGCAGCCTCACCGAGGCCGTGCGCCGCCGTCCTTACCAGGTGATCCTCTTCGACGAGGTCGAGAAGGCGCATCCCGATGTCTTCAACGTGCTGCTTCAGGTGCTCGACGACGGGCGGCTGACCGACGGCCAGGGCCGTACGGTCGATTTCCGCAACACGCTCATCGTCCTCACGTCGAATCTCGGCAGCGAGGTGCTGGCGAACCTGCCCGAGACTGCCGAGGTCGCCACTGTGCGCGACCAGGTGATGGAAGTCGTGCGCGGAGCCTTCCGGCCGGAGTTCCTGAACCGGCTCGACGAGATCCTGATCTTCCGGCGGCTCAGCCGCGCCGACATGACGGAGATCGTCGATATCCAGTTGACGCGGCTCCAGCAGCTGCTGGCCGACCGCAAGATCAATCTAGCCCTCGACGGCAAGGCGCGTGCCTGGCTCGCGCAGACCGGCTACGATCCCGTCTATGGCGCGCGGCCCTTGAAGCGGGTGATCCAACGCTCGCTGCAGAACCCGCTGGCCGAGCTCATCCTCGCCGGCCGCATCGCCGAGGGCGAGACGGTGCAGGTGACAACCGGCGAAGGCGGCCTCGCCATCGCCGGTCGCACCGCCAAGGCGGCGGAGTAAGCAAGTGGGCGCGGCGTCGCCGCGCCCCCTATTTGTTGGCACGATCCCTGCACGATCGCGGTGCAATCCGCCACCAGGGAGAGAGCCGATGACCCGCGCCGAACTCACCGAGAAGATCGCCGTCCTGAAGCGCAAGAAGAGGCTGTCGTGGCGGGACACCGCCGCCAAGATCGGGCCGGACTCGCCGATCTACTATACCGCCGCGCTGCACGGGCAGATGAAGCTGTCGAAAGCCGAGGCCGAGGCAGCGGGCAAGGTGCTGGGCCTCGATGAGGACGATATCGCGCTGCTGCAGGAAGTGCCCTATCGCGGCTCGCTGCCGACCGCGGTGCCGACCGATCCGTTGATCTATCGCTTCTACGAGCTCGTTCAGGTCTACGGCACGACCTGGAAGTCGCTCATCCAGGAGGAGTTCGGCGACGGCATCATGAGCGCCATCGACTTCGACATGTCGATCGAGCGGCAGCCCGACCAGAATGGCGATCGCGTGCGCGTCACCATGACCGGCAAGTTCCTGCCCTACAAGCAGTACTGAGCGCGGCGCTTGCCTTCCCGTGGTTGCCAGCGAAGCCGACGCCGGCCATGATGCCGCGTCGCCGATGACAGGGGAGGCAGCGGTGCTGCAGGGGAAAGTGGCTTGGATCACCGGCGCCGGCAGCGGCATCGGCCGCTCGGGTGCGCTCGAGCTCAGCGCCGGCGGCGCGCAGGTGATTCTGAGTGGGCGCCGTGGCGAGCAGCTCGAGGAGGTCGCGGCGGAGATCGAGGCGGCCGGCGGCAAGGCCGATACGATACCGCTCGATGTCGCCGACAAGGCGGCCGTCGCCAAAGCGGCGGCGGGTATTCTCGATCGGCACGGCCGCGTCGACATCCTCGTCAACAGCGCCGGGATCAACCTGCCCAACCGTTTCTGGAAGAACCTGACCGCCGACAGCTTCGAGCAAATCGTCGCCGTCAACCTCAACGGCGCGCTCTATTGCACGCACGCCGTGCTGCCGGCGATGCGTGCGCGCAAGGACGGGCTGGTGATCAACGTCTCATCCTGGGCGGGGAGGTTCGAATCCTATCTCACCGGACCCGCCTACAATGCGAGCAAGCACGCCATGGTGGCGATGACCATGTCGCTCAACGACGAGGAATGCGTCAACGGCGTCCGCGGCTGCGTCATCTGCCCGGGCGAGGTGGCGACGCCCATCCTGAAGCACCGCCCCAAGCCGCCGACGCCGGAGGAGATCGCACGCATGCTGCAGCCGGAAGATCTCGGCCGCACCATCCGCTTCGTCGCGGAGATGCCGGCGCATGCCTGCGTCAACGAGATTTTGATCAGTCCGACCTGGAACCGCTTCTTCGTCGGCGGCAAGGACATTGCGCGCAACTGAGGCGCGAGGGGCAGACGGCTATTCCGGGAGATGCGGGCCGGCCGCGGCGACCGTGGTCTGGCCGTGCAGCGCGAGCAGCTTGTGATCGATCGCATCGGCGACGGTTTGGAAGGCCGCTAGCTCCTTGCCGGCGAGCTGCTGTCCCGGCTGCATCTTGACCGACGTCGGGTTGGTCGCCTGGCCGCCAATACGCACTTCGTAATGGAGATGCGGCCCGGTAGCGCGCCCGGTGCCGCCGACATAGCCGATGACCTGGCCCTGGCGTACGCGCTGACCAGGATGCAGTCCGCGCGCCACATGGCTCATATGGGCATAGGCGGTCTCGTAGGTGCCGTTGTGCCTGAGCACCACGAGATTACCGTAGTCGCCGTGCCAGCCCGCATCCCTGACGACGCCGTCGCCGGCAGCCATGATCGGCGTACCCGGTGGCGCCGCGAAGTCGACGCCGCGATGCATCTTGGTGTAGCCGAGGATCGGATGGTGCCGCATGCCGAAGCCGGAGCTCAGCCGCGCGCCGTCGACGGGCGTGCGCAGCAAGGCTTTGCGCACGCTTTCGCCGCGCGCATTGAAGAAATCCGACCCGGCGCTCCCCGGCGTGTAGCGATAGAGGCGCAGGCGCGTGCCGCCGAGCGTCATCGAGGCGTAGACGAGGTTGCCGGCGCCCACCGCCGTGCCGTGCTCGTCGTAGAGCCGTTCGAACATCATCTCGAAACCGTCGTCGGGATGGATCTCGCGCTGGAAGTCGACGTCATAGCTTAAGGCGCGGATCATCTCGGCCAGCACGGTCGGCGGCACGCCGGCATCGCTGGCGGCCTCGAACAAACTGGAACGGATCGCGCCGGTCGCGAGCTCGACGGTGCGCGTCAGCGGGCGCTGCTCGGCGCGCGCGCCGAAATGCCCACTCTCGCCGCGCTGGACGATGAGATCGCGATCGAGGGCAGGGGTGAAGTGTAGCTCCTGCAGGCGCTCGGCGGTGAAAAGTAGCGCCAGCTCCTGCCCGACCTTGAGGTCGCGCGGGTTCCACACCGGCTTCAGCGCGGCGATCGCCTCCTGGGCGTCGCCCGGCGCCACGCCGGCATCGACCAGGAGACCCATCAGCGTGTCGCCGGTCTCGACCCTTACCACACGCGAATCCGCAGCCGCGGGCGCAGGCTCGGTGGGCTCCGTAGGCGTTGCGATTGCAGCCATTGTGACCATGGCGGGGGTGGGGGCGGCAGCCGGCGCGTGAGCGCTGGGCGCGACCATGGCATTAACCAGCAGCAACGCAGCAGCGATCGCGAGAGGCGGACGGGGGAATGTCACGCGCGTCCTCTCGCTGTCATCACGGGTCCCGCTTGCCTTGCAAGAAGCCGCTGGGTTTCATAGCCACGTGGCAGGCATCGCAGACGCGTTTCTCTTTGTCAACCGTTAGTTCAACCGCGTCCGCGGCCGTTCGCGTCTGCGATCGTTAGCACGAAAATAGTTAACGAAATCTGGAGGCTGGACCTGGAAATCGCGGCACCGGCTTCTTATGTAAAGTGTCGGCCGTTTGGTGCGGCCTCCCCCGAAAGAGGCGATCGAAGGTGCCGCGCTGGCTGCTTTAGCCGCGCAGAGCGGTGCCGAATCGCTGTTGACTTCGGCAGGATCGGGGCTTATAAGCCCGGCTCCCTCGGGTTGGGGGGATTGTTCTTTGACATTGTGGTTTAGAGTGGAAGGGATGCGCGGGCGGCGGCGCCGTGAACGGTGCTGATTGTCTCGCGTATCTGGATGGAAAGATATCTGTCAATTCCGGACAGTATGAGAGATCGATCGGTGCCAGGCTTGGTCCTGCGTATAGCGCGTGGGGCCGAGGCTAAGTTGAGAGTTTGATCCTGGCTCAGAACGAACGCTGGCGGCATGCCTAACACATGCAAGTCGAACGCGTGGAGCGATCCACGAGTGGCGCACGGGTGAGTAACGCGTGGGAACCTGCCCTGGAGTGTGGGATAACCGAGGGAAACCTCGGCTAATACCGCATACGACCTGAGGGTGAAAGATTTATCGCTCTAGGAGGGGCCCGCGTCGGATTAGCTAGTTGGTGAGGTAACGGCTCACCAAGGCGATGATCCGTAGCTGGTCTGAGAGGATGATCAGCCACACTGGGACTGAGACACGGCCCAGACTCCTACGGGAGGCAGCAGTGGGGAATATTGGACAATGGGGGCAACCCTGATCCAGCAATGCCGCGTGAGTGATGAAGGCCTTAGGGTTGTAAAGCTCTTTCGCCCGCGACGATGATGACGGTAGCGGGAGAAGAAGCCCCGGCTAACTTCGTGCCAGCAGCCGCGGTAATACGAAGGGGGCGAGCGTTGTTCGGAATTACTGGGCGTAAAGGGCGCGCAGGCGGCCTTTGAAGTCAGATGTGAAAGCCCCGGGCTCAACCTGGGAATGGCATTTGATACTCGAAGGCTGGAGTACGGGAGAGGAGAGTGGAATTCCCAGTGTAGAGGTGAAATTCGTAGATATTGGGAAGAACACCGGTGGCGAAGGCGGCTCTCTGGACCGTAACTGACGCTGAGGCGCGAAAGCGTGGGGAGCAAACAGGATTAGATACCCTGGTAGTCCACGCCGTAAACGATGTGCGCTAGACGTTGGAGGACCTAGTCCTCCGGTGTCGCAGCTAACGCGATAAGCGCACCGCCTGGGGAGTACGGCCGCAAGGTTAAAACTCAAAGGAATTGACGGGGGCCCGCACAAGCGGTGGAGCATGTGGTTCAATTCGACGCAACGCGAAGAACCTTACCAGCCCTTGACATGTCCCGTATGGGGCCGAGAGATCGGCTTCTTCAGTTCGGCTGGCGGGAACACAGGTGCTGCATGGCTGTCGTCAGCTCGTGTCGTGAGATGTTGGGTTAAGTCCCGCAACGAGCGCAACCCTCACCTTCAGTTGCCATCGGGTCAAGCCGGGCACTCTGGAGGAACTGCCGGTGACAAGCCGGAGGAAGGCGGGGATGACGTCAAGTCCTCATGGCCTTTATGGGCTGGGCTACACACGTGCTACAATGGCGGTGACAGAGGGAGGCAGAGGGGCGACCCCGCGCCAATCTCGAAAAGCCGTCTCAGTTCGGATTGTTCTCTGCAACTCGAGAGCATGAAGCTGGAATCGCTAGTAATCGCGGATCAGCACGCCGCGGTGAATACGTTCCCGGGCCTTGTACACACCGCCCGTCACACCATGGGAGTTGGCTTTACCCGAAGGCGGCGCGCCAACCGCGAGGAGGCAGCCGACCACGGTAAGGTCAGCGACTGGGGTGAAGTCGTAACAAGGTAGCCGTAGGGGAACCTGCGGCTGGATCACCTCCTTTCTGGAACGGGAGGACGAGGAAGGCCCTCACGCCTTCATCTTCTCCTGTCATCCATCAGCGGGTCTGCTTGAGGACCCGCGACACATAGCGGTGCCGCCGTCTGCGCATCCCTTCCCCGATCGTCGTTATTGCAGGGCGGGAGGATTTCTGTCCGCCTCCGACCCCTCATCCTGAGGAGCGCTTGGCTTAGAGCGCGTCACGCAGGAGGGCTAGTAGCTCAGTTGGTTAGAGCGCGCGCTTGATAAGCGTGAGGTCGGAGGTTCAAATCCTCCCTGGCCCACCACGCGCCATGCGTTTCGCGCATGGTCGCGAGCCGCGGCAGGCGCAACGCCAGTTGCGCCGAGAGCGGCCTGGTGCAGAAAAGGCTGCAGACAAGGGCGCGGCATCGAGTTGGTGGCTTGGTGTTTTATCCTGCGCGGCGCGGCTCTCGCGGTTCCCCTCGACAAGAGCTCGGGAGCGCAACTGCTGACGCCGCCCAGGTCTTCGGGCGGCGGGCCGCCCGAAGACCTGGGGGGTGTAGCTCAGTTGGGAGAGCGCCTGCTTTGCAAGCAGGAGGTCATCGGTTCGATTCCGTTCACCTCCACCACCGACCGAACGACGCAGAGCGTCGTTCGTGTCGACCGCGGCAGCGGTTGCGCAGCAACCGCGAGAGCGGCCTGGTGCAGAACGGGGCACCGAGCAACGATCGGGAGAAGCAATGTTTTGCGTCGAGCCTATGGGCTCGAGGCGATTTTTGATCTTTGACAGGGTGAAGAGGGAGTATCTGGGAGAGCGGCGCGACCGTCGTTGTGATGGTGCGTGGCTTTTCCAGGAGAATGGCTGGAAGAGCGGGCGTCCGTCTCGTGACGGAGGAGCGCTGTTCCAGCGCGAGAAGAGCATCTTCATGCGAGACTTGTTTGCTTAGCGGGGCTTGTCCCTGCGGGCGACGGGTTTAGCGATCAAGCGTTGAGGTTAAGGGCATTTGGTGGATGCCTTGGCGCCAAGAGGCGATGAAGGACGTGGCACGCTGCGAAAAGCTGCGGGGAGGGGC